>TARA_B110000003_G_scaffold103724_1_pt1 | contig 13581 bp, 10 predicted proteins | sample TARA_B110000003 | Tara Oceans TARA_B110000003 (sample SAMEA4396424) | marine metagenome | biome: Westerlies Biome; feature: [SRF] surface water layer (ENVO:00010504); material: water (ENVO:00002006), including particulate matter (ENVO:01000060) such as... | depth 5 m
AACCAAGATCGCTGCTACCGGCGGCCGGGGCGGCAGCCATCGGCTTCGGAGCAGCCTTCGCAGCGGCCTTCGCGGCAGCGGCGGCCTTCTTTTCTTCCTCGGCAGCCTTCTTCGCGGCCTCAGCAGCGGCCTTTTTGGCAGCCTTCTTAGCGGCGGCTTCAGCCTTCTTGTCAACCTTCGGCGCCGCCGGAGCGGATTCCATGTATTGAGAGAGAGAGCCGAAATCGAAACCAAGATCGCTGCTACCGGCGGCCGGGGCGGCAGCCATCGGCTTCTTCGCGCTTTCAGCCTTCTTCGCGGCAGCTTCAGCCTTGGCGGCTTCCGCCGCTGCCTTCTTGGCGGCTTCAGCGTCAGCCTTGGCCTTCTTGGCGGCTTCGGCGTCAGCTTTCTTGGCGGCTTCAGCGTCAGCTTTCTTGGCGGCCGCGGCGTCGGCCTCGGCCTTCTTGGCGGTCGCGGCGTCGGCCTCGGCCTTCCTCGCAGCCTCGGCCTCGGCCTCGGCCTTCTTCGCGGCCGCGGCGTCAGCCTTCGCGGCGTCTTCGGCGGAGGTGTCCTTCTTGGTCGCCGGTTCGGCTACACCCGGAATAGCCGGAATTTCGATGCTCGGCACTTCAAACGTCGGAATCGAGAAGCTCGGCGCATCGAAGCTCGGCGCGGTGAAGCTCGGCAAGGTGAACGAAGGGGCGGTGGTGGACTTGGCCACCGCGACTCGTTTCTTCGTGCCCTTCGGACCGCGCGTCGCAGAGTCGTCTTCGTCGTCGAGATCGATGATTTGAGATTCATCGATGCCGCGATCGTAGCGGTAGACAAAATAGTCGTCCGTCTTCTTGATAATGGCGTCATAATCCAGAGTAGCGAGGCTTTCGCCGATTTCAGACTTGTAATCCTTCGCGTTCGGAGACATGGCGCCTTCGGGCGCGCCGCTCTTCGCCGGCGCGGCGGCAGCCTTGGCCGCTTTCTTACCCGCTTCCTTCACCGTCGACTTTCGCGACTGCACTTGTGCCTTAAGCGCACCCTCGAGCGAGGAAGTATCCGCCTTGACTCGCTCGGGCGCTTCAGCCTTGGCGTCAGGGTCCTCGACGGGGTCGACGGCGTCGAGCGCGAGTTGCACGATCTCCGTCGCCGAGCCCGCCGCGCGCGCCGGCTCGATCGCCCCCTCCACGCCCGCGAGCACGGAAAACGCAACCGTACCAGCCGCGACGATGCGCTTCAGCGCGCCGCCCTCGACCTCTTCGCTGTCTTCCGAGCGCTTCGCCGCCGCGCGCGCGCCTCGCGGCGCCCCTCTCGCGCTCTTCGTCCTCTTCATCGTCTGTTCATCCATCGCGCGCGCGCGCGTGCTCCACCGTCAGTCTCTACACATCCCGCGACGCTCGCTCCAACCACCCCGCGCGATCGCGCGTCGTCCCGACCGCGCGCGCGTCGTCCTCGCGGTCCGATCGTCTCGACGTATCCGATCGAAGCGTCGACGATGGCGCGCCATCGCGCGCCGATCGCGCCGCCGTTCGCGCGCGCGCGCCGCCGTCGCGCGCACCTTGGTCGCGATCGCGCGAGACGCGACCGCGGACTTCATCGCGAGCTCGTTCGCGAGAGACATCGCGCGTGGTTTAGTGCCGACGACGCGACGCGCGCCACCCCTGGAGCGCGGTCGGTCGTCCATCGCGCCCGACGACATCCGCCGTGTTTTCGCGATTCGCAACGGTTCGCATCGTCTCACTGAATGCGCGTACGAGAATTCGAAACGTCGAGTATTTTTTGCAATTTCGCGCGATGGGCGCCCGCGCGCGCCCATCGGGACTCGTCGCGACGCGCGCGCGCGGGCGCGCGGCGCGCGACGCGCGACGACGACGCCCGACGCGCGCGCGCGCGATCGGGGATTAATTCGCGCGCGCGAATGCGGCGCGACGCGCGCTTGATCGCGCGCGGCGACGCGCGCGCGCGACGCGCGGACGTCGCGTCGCGGCCGCGCGCTCGCGGACGCGGTCGGTCGAGGCGTTCGGCGCGTCGCGACGCGTCGCGCGACGCGCGAACGCGACGATCGCGCGCGCGGACGCGCGCGCGAATGTTACGCTCGCGGGATGTCGTCGCGCGACGTCGATCGCGACCGCGACGACGCCGCGTCGCGCGCGGATGCGTCGGATCCGACTGCGTCCCATAGCGCCCCGTGCGGTGCCAATGTCGGAATTCTAGGGCGAGCGCGCGATCGACGCCCGCTCCCCGCGCGGGCGCGGTCGCGGCGCCGTCTCGCCCGCGTTCGATCGACGACGCGATCATCATCGCGCGTCGCCGCGCGATCGACGCGCCGCGCGCGCCGTCGCGGCGTCGCGCGCGCGCGCGCGCTGTCGGCTCGGCACGCGCGCGCGCGAGAGATTTTCTCGGACGAGTCAGGACTCGACGACCGCGACGGGGTCGGCGCGCCCGAAATGCACCGCGCGCCGCACTCGCACGCGCGTTTCGCGCGTCGCGCGATCGCGGCGAGCGCCTTCGTTCGCGTCGACGACTTCGATCGTATTCTCTACCGCGCGTATCTCGCGCGATCGGGCGCGCGCGCGTCGCGCGCGCGTCGCGGCGCGCCGGATTCGTCGACGGGAATCGCGTCGCGAACGACGCGAACGACCGTGGATTCGCGAGGGCGTGCGCGCGGCGCGGCGACGAGAATGGCGTCGCGGTTCCGCGAGGGGACGATCAAACGCGCGTGTTACGACGCACTGCGCGCGGCGGGGGAACAGGGCCTGACGGTGCGCGCGCGAGGCGACGACGGGGGTATCCCCGCGCGGACGGGGGCCGGTGTGAGACTGTACACGCACACGGACCGCGATATCGACGCGCCGAGGCGAACGCGAGACTGACGACGCGACGCGCGACGCGCGACGGGCGACGATAGGTGAAAGAGATCACGAGAGCGGTTCGAGAGCGATCGGGTGGGGTGAAACTCGGCGGTGCGACGCCGCAGAATACGATCGTCGGACAGTTGTCTAAAGGTGCGACGACGACGAAGGCGAGGCGACGTAGGACGCGCGACGATTTTTCGGCAAGAAGACTGACGATGCGAACGCGAACGTAGATCCGATGTTTGTGCTGGTCAAACGCGCGACGTATAAAGTGATCGATCTGGACGGGGAGTCGACGGGGCGACGGGGTGCGGATGAGGTTGAGTTCGCGGGCGCGGCGGCTTGTCGCAAGCGTCGTCGCGAGACGGAGGACTACGTCGGGTGCGAGAGCGAAAGTGACAAGAGTTCGGGTTCGGAGCTCGTTGACGTGAACTTGGCGTACGAACCAGGGTCAATGGTAGAAGTAGCGCGTCCGCACAAGTCCCACGGCGCGACCTGGGCGAGCGCCAAGGTTATCGAAAACGACGGGGAGTTTATCACGCTCGGCGTCGCGCCGGAAGGCGGCGGCGATGGTGTCGCAGATAACGTTCGTTTGCCCACGAGCACGCTGTCGAGTACTGTTCGCCCGACACCACCAGTTGACAATCTAGCCGTGGACGCGTCTCGTCGCTTGAACGAGGAGGTCGACGTGCATTACAACAACAGGTGGTGCGAAGGATATATTTCTCAAATCACCGACGCTCGCGGGAAAATTGTCGTTTGTTTTCCGGGCGTTGGCGTGAATAACGATACATCCTTGATAGTGTTCCAAGACTCCACCGGACAATCGTGGATTCGCGAGACGTGGAATAAGACACGGCCTAAGCACGCGTCGATTAGAAGAGGTTGGACGTTGTCACCGTACGGGCGTTGGTCGCCGAGAGGCGCGCCGCAGGAAAGTGGTATTGTCGGACCAGATTCCGCGTACAAGCACTTGGCGGCGATGATGAGCGTCAGTGAAGCCGGCGATAGCACCAAGCGCTACAAGCGCGAGGCAGTGCCGAGTAACTTTGGCGGCACGATGACGACGAGCGAACATCATTCAGGGAATACAACGAGTAAGCCGCCGATGACCGTAGGCGGCTCCTTCGTCGGGGACTCGGGCAAGGGCATAGTGACCTCGGACGAAACGGATTGCCCGTTCAAGTCGATTTCCGAGGCGTGTTATCACCTCTTACTCACCGCCGGCCCCGAAGGTTTGCAAGTGAGCGAAATGGTGCGCTTGATCAAGGATCGTTCGCTCGTAAGGCTCGCCGGAAAGACGCCGGCGAACACACTGTACAGTCGTCTGAGTCAAGACGCACGATTCCTCAATGTGTCTCGAGGCGCGTACGCGCTTGAAAGCGTCGTAAACGCGGCAGCGAAAAGCGCGAACAATGCCGGTTTGCAACGTTCGCAAGTGGACGAATCGCCAAAGAGACCGCAGCCGCGCGCGTCGGAGACCGTCCCCGCGAGATCGTACATGAATCCCATGAGCACAGAACACTCGGGAATCAACCGCGATGGTTTTGCTAGCGCCACGCCATCTGTCGCTGGTTCGCTCGTGGCGTCGAAAAGCTGCATGTCGGAGCTCTCTGACGCTAGTGAACTTCTTCTCGGTTTGCGCCGAGGCAGACGTCGATGAGAATGTTTCTCCGTCTTTGAAATGTACGAATAACGGCCGCCACCGCAGCTCCAACGCGCGCCGACACGAATTTTGTTTCAACATCGAGTATATTAATTACAAGGCTATACAAAAATGACCCCTCACCACGAACGTCGACGCGCGCGTCACCCGCCAAAGCGCGGAATCGTGTGAGTGGGCATCTGCGCGCGCGAGCGCCCGAGCGTCTCCGCGACCACCACCCAAGTCAGCACAAACACCCCGTAACTCGACGCGAGAGAGTCCAAGAAGAACTCCATTCCCTCTCCGATCTCATCCAGATCGATCCGCAAGTACATCGTCTCAAACAAGTACGTCCCGACGTTGATGAAGAACGCGCCCCACACGGTCCAACCAAATCCAAAGAACCCCATGATCCCCGCGATCGTTCCCAGATACCACGCGAGGAAGTACTTCGAGTACGCGTTCAGTCGAATCACCTCGGCTTTCGTCCACGTCACCGTCTCTCCCTCGTCGTCGTCGTCGTCGTCGGCGGCGGCGGCGTCGCGCGCGCGCTCGCGCCCGCGCCCGCGAATCTTCTCGACGAGCGCTTCATCCCTCGTAAACTGCGCGCGCGCGAGCGCGATCGTCTTCTTCATCGCGGCCGCGCGCGCCGCGTCGTCGCGCGTCGCCCCTCGCCCTTCGCCCGCGCGTCGCGCGTCGCCCGCGCGTCGCGCGCGCCGCGTCCGCGCGTCGTCGACTGCAGTCGACTCCCGCGCGCGCGCGCGATCGACGCGACGTCGTTCGACGCCGCGCGTCCAACCTCGCGCGCGGGTTCGCCGGTGCCCGCGCCCGCGGTCGCGCGATCGCCGTGACGTCGACCCTATCGCGGTCGCGCGCCGACCGCAGAAACATGCGCGCGGTGACGAACACCGTCGCGCCCGCGCGCGTCGCGCGCGCGTCGGCGCGCGCGAACGTCGCGCGACGATCGCGTCGCGCGATCGCGGTGTCGCCGCGCGCGAACGCCGCGCAGGTGGTGGCGCAGACGGCGATCGACCTGAACGAGGAGACGGTGACCGCCATCGGGGCCGCCGTGCTGGGCCTCGGCGCGGGGCTCGGGATCCCGATCTTCTTCGTGTGGCAGGAGCGACGGGATAAGGAGCGATTGGAGGAGATTCGCGAGCTGAACAGGGCGACGCTGAAGGCGACCGGGGAACAAATGTCGCCGGAGGAGATCGCGGAGCTGCGCCCGAGTCGGTACTTGGATAGACGCGAGTTTAAGGATGATGATTAATCGATCTCGACGACGCGGAAGCGCGCGCGCGGACGTAGAGTGTTGTCTTTGGTCGGGCGTCGCGATGGCGGCGACGACGACGCGATGGCGATGGTGTCGTTAGTTTATTGAAATGATGAAAACCGCGCCGACGAAAACCGCGCAGACGTCGCTTTTACGACTCAAACTCGTGCTAATATTTACGTTACATCGTCGGGGTGTCGGTGCCGCCATCGCGCGCGCGCGTTCGCTTCGTTAAATCACGTCGCGGCGTGCGCGTGCTGCTCCGATGCGGCGAATTTCGGGTAGATGCGCTTATAAAGCGTCGCGCAAATCGTGTCGTGCTGATGGATGACGTTGTTGAACACGCACTTCATGCGACCGTGCGTGCCCACGGGCTCGACGATTTTACCTCGCAATCCGTACTTTGTCCAAAGTTCCAAAGGTTTGAACCAACGAATGTCGTTGGGATTGTGGAACATGTATCGCGCCACCGCCTTGTGTTTGTGCGTACGAAACGGAAGCGCGCTCAGGATTACTCGCTTGAGGACGATTCTATCTGGGTTCGCATCGCGTACGGATCCCGTGAGACAGAGATCGACTTTGATCCCGTGTGATGTGAACGATTCCTTGAACCCGATCACGGGCGCCGGCCCGTACGTGATGGGCGCGTACACGCTGGCAATCGTCGGCGAGCGAGCGCGCAAAAAGCGCTCGAGCTTGTGCTTATCGCCGAGATTATCGGTGTTATACACCGGACCAGCGCGCTCGCGGCGAAATCCGACGTGGAACCAAAGTGGATCCTTCGACTTTAACGGCGCGTCGTAGTACGTCGACTTTGTGACGCAATAGTTCATCAGCGAAAGGCATGACTCGTACTGCATCAAGCCACTCAACACCACAGGCCCGGCGCCACCGACCCAACCGCTCCAGGACGGACCAACGCCGAGACCGATCTTGCCATCTTCGCTCCGCGGGCACACGTTCGGATTCGGGGCTTCGTATCCGCCCAAGCCTTCGAAAAGAGCGGTGACGGGAACGCGTGGGACGCCAGCGATGGTGATTCGCACGTACGTTCCGATTTGCGCGCCGCCCACTGAGTCCTCTTCTTGAACTTGTAGCGCGCGTTTATGCGCGCGCTTGAAGTTTTCGAACGCAAACACGCGCGAGTAATCGTAGGGAAGCGACTCTTTGGGATCCCACGGCGAAGATCTGAAAGATTTTAACCCTCTGTACTTTGCGAATCTGTCGCGAGCGACGCAATGCGCTGGCGTGTCCATTTCGTCTGGAAACTTCATGTCCTCATTCTCTGCGTCTTGAAGCGCCGCGCGCTTGTTACTATCGCGCTCGGCCATGTCCAGGTTTCGACGCGTTTCCAAATCGACCTCGTCTTCATCATCACCACCAGCATTCACCCATTCTTCATCTGATTCCCCATCTTCCGCGATGTCGGCACCGCCTTCGCGCATCTCCGCCTCGGCGCCAAATGTGTCATCTCCCGGCGCGTCGTCCATGGTGGCGTCGTCGGCATCATCTGCGTCTTCATTGGCGTTGCCATCTTCGTTGGCGTCTAAAAGCCACGATGCTTGATAATCGCTCATACCAGCCGGGCGAGTTTTCCTCTTCGCCTCGAGCTCGGCGAGTTGGAGCTCTGTTGCCGTCGGCCACGTTTGTTCACCAGCCATTGAATCCGGTTGGTTTTCCCGCATAACTTCCTGAGCTATGTTGGCATCCCGCGTCCACGTCATCAGTACCTCGTTACCTTCCATCGCTGCGTCGTTACGACTCACAGCGTTCGCGCGCGCCTGCGCAGGCTCGGCGATGGACTCAATTTTAACGACTGGGAAGTCGCCCACGCCCGGCAAATGCCAAAGCTGACTCGCGGTCGCAGGCACACCACGAACGTACCCTTCAACGACGACGGTAGCAAATCGATCGTCGCTCACGTCGGGGATGATCTCGCGACGATGCGCGAGCACATACGGCCGCTGACCGCGCCAACGCGGCGTCTCGCCGCGAAGCTCCACCGTTTGTCGCACCAACTCGGTGAATTCGGCTCGCGATGTGGCCGGTAGCGTTTTCACGCGGTCGGTGGGAATTTGTAACTCTGTCGCGACGATGTTCAGCATCGCTTTTTTCACCTCTTGCCTCTTCGCTTGCTTCACGTCGTCCAATCCTCTGAGCGCGAGGAGCGTTTGCGGAATCCCGAGCGCCTTCAGCGTCGGTAAACACCGCGCCACCACCGCGCTCGGCTCGTGCGCGCTCACGGGCGCGATCACCATCAACAAATCGCACACTTTGAGCGTCTCCAACGCCGACATCACGTTCGCTGAGTTGATCAAAAGAAACGAAACTCGTTGCCGATGCCGCCCGCACGTCGTCGTCCGCGGCGTCACGCAATCGTCAAACATCCCCTTAACGAACGTCCCCGCCTCCTCCTCCCCCCCAGCGTCCTCATCCCCTCGCATCGTTCGCACCAACGTCTCCAAGCACGCTCGCAAATCATCCAATCCCTGTTCTTCCTCGTTGAACGCCAACACGCCCACGACTCTCGGCGTCGCCCTCGCGTGTCTTCGTTCCATCACCAGCGCCTCTCTGTTCGCGTCTCGAATCTGTTTCCCTCGCAGCGCCCGCTCGCGTTTATTCCCCACGCCGTGTCCGATCTTCATCGACGCCCGCGCGCGCGCGCCGAACATCTCGCGCGTCGACGCATCGCTCGACGTCTTGTGCTTCCTCCACGAGTGTTTCGATTGATGCTTCCCGCTGTTGTGTTTCTTGTTTCGCTGCCCGTGCGCGCTCGGGCCGGGCATCGCGCGCGACTCTCGCGCGCGGTCGCGTCGCGAGCGCGCCCGGCGACGCGCGCGGCGAAGCGCGGCGTCGACGCGCGCGCGGCGGCGGCGGCGGCTCGAACGACATCGAGCAAACAGTACGACGGCGTATATAGATCCCTTAAATACGGTGCGTCTAATCAAAAGCGCGCGCCCCGCGCGCGGATAACGCCGTCGCGACGCCGCACGTCGCCGCGCGGACCCGCGCGAGGCCGACGACCCGGCGCGCGCGCGAACGCACGCGTCTCGACGCCTTCGACGCCCGGCGCGGGACTGGCGCGCGCGCGACTCGCGAGTGGACGCCGAAGGACGCGCGATGGCGACGCGCGCGATGCGATCGACGCCGTCGACGCCCGCGCGGGCGGCGACGCGACGACGAACGCGACGCGCCGAGGCGACGCGGACGCGCGCGAACGCGAACGCGACGCCGGCGAACGATCTGATGATTCGCGCGGCGCGCGGAGAGCGGGTCGAACGCACGCCGGTGTGGCTGTTCAGACAGGCGGGACGCCACCTGCCCGAGTACAACGAGTATAAGAAATCGACGGGGAAAAACTTTCTCGAGCTGCTGGCGGACCCGAAAGACGTGGCGGAGGTGACGATGCAACCGATTCGACGTTATAACCTGGACGCGGCGATTTTGTTCAGCGATATCTTAGTCATCGCGGAGGCGCTGAACATCGAGGTGGAGATGCCGGGCGGGAAGGGGATATTGGTGCCGAATCCGCTTCGGGGACCGGAGGATATGCATCGAGTGCCGGAATCGATCGATGTGAACGAAAAGTTGGCGCACGTGCTGGCGAGCGTCAAGGAGATCAACGTGCAGATCGAAAAGGAAGGCTTGGGAGTGCCGCTAATCGGGTTCAGCGCGGCGCCGTGGACGCTCATGTATTACATGGTCGGCGGGTCGTCGAGAAAGAACACGGATGCGGGGATGCGATGGTTGAAAGAACACCCCAAGGAAGCGCAAAAGTTGTTGGACATTCTGACGGACGTTGTGATCGATTACCTCGACGCGCAAGTCAAGGCTGGGGTGCACATGGTGCAAGTGTTTGAGGCGATGTGCGAGCACATCACCGAGGAAAGCTTTTACGAGTACGCCATGCCGTGCATGGAGAAGATTGCGCGCGAATTGAAAAAGCGCCACCCGACCGTGCCTTTGCTGGGATTCGCGCGCGATGCCCCGTACGGTCTCGCCGCCCTTCAGCGCGCCGGTTACGACATCATCACCATCGACACCGCGATGGACCGCGTCGTCGCCCGCGACGTCTTGAGTCACGACGCCGAGACGCGCGGCGTCCAACCCTCCGGCGTTCAGGGTAACTTCGACCCAACCCTGTTGAACAAAGAAGGCGGCTCGTCTTTCGAAGGCATCGAAAGAGAGGTGACGCAAATGCTTGAGGATTTCGGTCCGCAAAAGCTCATCGCGAACCTCGGCGCCGGTTTGGGCGGCAAGGAAGACGTCGAAAAAGTCGCCTACCTCGTCGACAGCATCCACCGCGTGTCCGAGGACATGATCGCGGGCAAGTGAGCGCGCGCGCGCTCGCGTCCGCGTCGCGACCTCCGCGCGCTTTAATATTTCCTTTGTCATTTGAGCTTAGCGAACGACCCAAAATATCTATCTGCAAATATCTATCTGCTGCAGAGACGACGACCGCGCGCGCCCGCACACGCGCGCGCCGGACCGCGACATGCGCGCCCGCGCGCGACGCGCGCGAAACCTGTCACGCATCGCGTGCGCCGTCACCGTCGCCGTCCTCGCGCGCACCGCGACGGCGTCGGCGTGGGAGTTCACCGGTCGCGATGTCGATCGACCCGCGAAACGCGTCGACGGCGAACGATCCTGGTCCGCGCCGGTGATGGCTGAGGCCTTGCGCGCGCGCGCGCGGTACGCAACGCCGCCAGTGGGCGTCGCGGCGCTGCTGCGCGCGCGACCGACGCTCAGAACGAAGCTTGTGAGCTACTGCGCGGTCGCGCTCGCGTGCGCGTGGTTCGTCGCGAGACGCGCGTTGAGTCAAACGCGGAACGCGCTCACGCCGAGGAAGGTTCGGGCGCAGCGACGAGAGTTTCAAGCGAGAATGATGGGATATCGAAGCGCTAGCGCGCGATCGCGGAGCGTGCGGGGAGCGGGTGAAGCGGAGAGCTCGGCGACGGCGCGCGCGAAACTCGAGAACGCGATGCGGGCGAAGCGCGAAGCGGAGGGATATATGGTCGAGCTTCACGCGCTGCAGCGGGAATTCGAAGTGAGCGCGCTGCATAAAGATATGATTGTTGATAGTGGAAATCCTGAGTTGGACGTGCGGGAAGCGTACGAGCGAGGATTGGTGGCGGGCGGGACGAAGGCGAGCGTCGCCGCGGGAGACATGCGACGACGAGCGGAGTGGCACGCGACGCACGATTTAGAAGAGGCCATGAAATCTTGGGAGGCTGTGAGTGCCGAGAGTCGCGAACATATGTATGAGGGATATCAGGGCGGTTGGTACACGGCCAATACCCCGCTGGGTGTGCCGGTTTACGTAGAGCGTCTTGGCACGTTGGACGTCGAGAAGATGCTCAAAACCGCGAGCGTGGAAGATATAGTAGAGCAAAGAATGCGCATGCAAGGGTACATGATTAAGACGTTGTTGCCAGAGATGGCGAGACGCCCAGGATCGATCGCGCGAGATAAAATCGTGCACGTGATCGACATGAAGGGGGCGGGTTTGAGTCTCTTGTCGAGTCGCAACATCGCCGTCTTCAAGCGTTTGCAAGAAGTTGATGCAAATTTCCCGGAGTTTCTCTATCGCACGTACGTCGTCAATGTACCGATCGGTGCGCGAGTTGTTTGGTCCACATTTTCTGCAATTCTACCAAGTCGAGTGCGAGCGAAAGTTCGAATATTAGGTTCGGTCAAGCGTGGTAACTTGACCAAGCTCGCCGCCATCATGGGAGGCGTCGATCGCGTACCAGAATTTTTGGGAGGCAACTGCAAGCGCAAGCTCAACGAGTGTCCGCCTTGGAGTCTGCAACACATGAACGATACTACGTTCGTCCCGTGGGAAAAGAATGTGTCTCTCACGAAGCTCGCGGTGTCCACGCCGTTATCGCCCAACTCGTTCTCGCGGGCACACGCCAGCCCACGTGGCGCAGACGACGATGCCATTTCGTATAAAACACCGCGTTCCGCGTCCATGGCTACCCCGACAAGCGTAAAGAAGAGCAACAGTGCTGTGAAGCGTTTGTTCTCGCTCAAGTCTCCGGGTAAGAGCGCGTAGTCGAAGAGCGCGGATGTTAACTCGCCCATGTGAATTTGATGTGACCGATATTGGAAAATCTATCCCCGCCTTGGTGCTTCACACGCGCACGCATCATGCACACCTCAAGACACGCGTTCGCGCTTTTGTCGCTCGCATTGCTTTACGCACCACGATGCACGTGCGCGCTGCGCATCGCGTTCATAGGGGACACGGGCATAGGCAACGACAAGCCAGGCTCGGTTTGGACAGACTACCTTGGAAATGTTCGCCGACCATCGTACAAAGTCGATGGCGTGGAGTGTCAAACGTTTGATGGCAAATACTGCGGCGCGTATTCTCGCGCAAAGGACGTTTTCCGACTCGCCGCGGACGCCGGTGCGGACTTGATCGTGCACGCGGGCGATCTCGATTACGCGTCGTCTCCCACGAGCTTCTTTCGCTTCCTCACGGAACATGTTTGGAGGCGGGGAATATCGTACATCGCGAGTAAAGGAAATCACGACGTCGATGGATGGGACGGTGTCAGTGATCTTTGGAGTGGACCACGCGGCTACCAAAGTTTATTACGGCGGCAACTTCCGACGTTGCGAGGTTCGACGTATTCGGGATCGTACGGCGAAGATTTCATCATGGAAACCCCTGATGTTTTGATCGTACTGTCTTCCGTCGGCGCCGAACGACCTGGGGAGTCGGCCAATCGCGACCACTACGACTTTTTAGAGCGCGCGTTGAGTTCGTCGAAGAGAAAATGGAAAATTTGCGTGTGGCACATGACGCAAGAGCGCTTGCAAGTCAGCTACAAAGGCGACGCGGTGGGATTCGGGGCGTACGAAATATGTCGCAAATACGGCGCGTTTATAGTCACTGGACACGCACACGTGTACAGTCGTTCTTTCACCATGAATCGCTTCGGCTCCAAGGTCTACGATTTCACGCGAGAAGATCTTCAAGTCTACGACCGCGAGACGCGTCGCGTCTTGCTTCGGCCGTCTCGAGCCTCTTCAAACGACGGTCTGACCGCCGTCGCCGTCGTCGGCATCGGCGGCTACAAAAATGAAGCTCAACTCACCGACAGCGGCATCTGGGCCAAGGTATACTCCACCTCCTGTCTCGCGTCTTCGCCGACGTGCGTTCGAGCCCCCGACGCGTCAAAGTTCGGCGCCTTGATTTGCGACTTTGACGACGCCTCCGATCGCGCGTCTTGCGCCCTTCGCGTCGTTCCATACCAAGGCGCCGACGACGCCGCGTTTCGCTATCGCTCGCGCGCGCCCGACGCCGTCGTCGACGCCTTCGATCTCGCGCGCGTCGCGTGACCCCCGCGTCGCGTCGCGTCGCGTCTCGCGCCCGAAAATCCGACATTTTCAGCGTCATTTTCATGCCGCGTCAGCACGATTATAATTCTCACGCATTCCGAGAGTCGTCACAACACGACGCTCGTCGACGCGCACCGTACGCTCGCCCGCCGACAGAACATGTTCACCTTGACGACCTCCACCGTTCTCGCCCGCCCCGCGGTGCGCGCGCGCGCGCACGCGCGACGCGCGACGCCGATCGTCCGCGCGAACGCGCCGACGGCGAATGCCGCGAATTTCGCGCCGACGCAGCGCCAACAAACGCGCGAAGTCGCGCAGATCGCGGGTAAAGCGCCGCCGCCGCCGCCGCCCGCGCGCATCATCACCTCCGCGCAGTACGTCACCGCGTTCAGCGCCGTCATGGGCGTCTACGCGCTGCAAATGCTCTTGGTCCCGGCGAAGATGATCACCGACCACTTCAACGCGTCGGCGGATCAATTGACGCA
>TARA_B110000003_G_scaffold156386_1_pt1 | contig 13553 bp, 10 predicted proteins | sample TARA_B110000003 | Tara Oceans TARA_B110000003 (sample SAMEA4396424) | marine metagenome | biome: Westerlies Biome; feature: [SRF] surface water layer (ENVO:00010504); material: water (ENVO:00002006), including particulate matter (ENVO:01000060) such as... | depth 5 m
GTGGAGCTCCTTGTCGTGCCTGGCGCCCTTGATTTCATGGCTGGCACGGTGCGGTCCTCGAACTTGTTTGGGGTGCCTTTGGTGAATTTGAGCCGAGGAAGCTGGTCGCCAGGCATGCGCGCTACGAAACGCGTGATGGATGTTGTACTGAGTGGGCTGGCACTTTTGTTGTTGTCGCCGTTGTTTGCATGGATTGCATGGCGTGTCAAACGGGGATCTGATGGCCCCGTGTTCTACAGGCAAGAGCGCCTTGGGCTCTATGGCCAGCCTTTTCAAATCATCAAGTTCCGTACCATGGTCACCGACGCTGAAGGGGAGACGCCACAACTCAGTTCAGACGAGGACCCTCGGATCACTCAAGTGGGAAGGCGGTTGCGTCAAACGAGAATGGATGAATTGCCTCAGTTTTGGAATGTGCTCAGAGGGGAGATGTCGATGGTGGGGCCTAGGCCGGAGCGGGCCTTCTTTGCAGACCAAATTGTCGAGCAAAGTCCGCATTTTTTGAGGTTACAGAAAGTGCGCCCAGGGCTCACTTCGTGGGGGCAAGTCAAGTATGGTTATGCAGAAAATGTGGCCCAGATGAGGCAGCGTTTGCGGTACGACATCATGTACCTGGAAAACATCTCTCTTCTGCTTGATTTGAAGATCCTTTTGTACACCGTGAAGACGGTTCTTCGCCAAGAAGGCAAGTAATTAACATAATATTCACGAAATTGGGGACATGATCGCCCTCCATCATCTGTCGAGCATGCTGCCGCATGTCCGATCTATCCTGTGCTGCCTTGCAGCAATGGGCTGCATGACCGTGGGGTGGGCCCAAACCTCAAAAGACCCGATCAAGACGGGCACCCAAGAGGGAACGCTCGTTGTGAATTACTACGCCACAGCCCCCGATCCTGAGCTCGAGCAACTTCGCCAAGTGGCCTTGGATGCGCTCGGGGTGTACTTGAGGGGCCAAATGAAGGTGGATGCCCAGGACATCGGGTGGCGGGACGGCCCGCGCCCGGTGAAGAGGCAAATGCAGCGCACGGTGTCCGACATCCTGCGCATTCGTTCGTTTGCAGGCCAAGAGCGGTTCGAGGGATTCTCAGATGAAATCGATGACTTGTTGCGGGACTTTGACGAGCTCGATGCCCGTGATGTCGAGCGCATGCGCTCGACCACAAGCCGGAGTTTTGAGGAGAAGTTGTACGTGCTATTGGAGGGGAGGGTCCAGGAATTGCTGCTCCAAGCAGGCGTTGAGTTGGGTCGATTCGTCAACCATGGCTTACTTCAGCGCATCGGAACGGTGGAACAGCAGTTGCCTCGGGATGCCTTGGAGGACTGGGGCACACTCGACCCTGGGCAAGAATTGAAGCCCATCGAGTTGAACTATTCCTTGGAGACAATGTCCTTGTTGCCGTCAGGGGACGAGAGTTCTTGGCCGGGACTGGACAATGGCCAATCTGTGGCATCTGTGGATCCAGGGATGCAGGCCATGCAAGCGATGATGGCGCGGGTGCTGGACCTTTTGGAGGCGCAGGATGTGCGGTTGTCTCGTCTAGAACGTGAGAGACCTGCGCGTTTGGACGGCTCCACAGCCAACGATTTGGCCCAAGAAGCTTGGTCTCCAACGCGGAATATGCCTTCGTCTGACCCCTCGCTGAAGGCACTGAACCTTCCTTCGTCTTTCAATGTGCAGTTTTATGAAGGGAGTGCGCGTTTGACATTGACGGCCCAACTGCAACTCAATGAAGTTATGGAATACCTCGGGGCCTATGATGCCTTGCGCGTGGTGTGCACAGGTCATGCAGATGTGACGGGAGACCGGGCTGCCAATTTGACCTTGTCCAAGAAGCGGGCGCAAGCCGTTCGAACCCATTTGCTGGAAAGTGGAGTGAAGGCCACTCGTGTTGTACTCAATTATTTTGGGGAAGAACGGGCAGAAAACCGTGGAGCTTTGGACAGAAGAGTTGAGGTGGCGTTCTTTGTCGGGGATTGACAGCTTTTGGAACCCTTCTCATGAAAATCATTTGCATTGGCCGCAATTATGCGAACCACGCCGCTGAGCTTGGTCATCAAGTACCGGAACGCCCCGTGGTGTTCCTCAAGCCTCAAAGTGCGATTTTGAGCCACAAGCATCCGTTTTACATCCCTTCCTGGACCCAGGACGTTCACCACGAGGTGGAGTTGGTGGTCAAAATCAACCGTTTGGGAAAAACCATTTCCGACGCCCATGCTCCTCGGTATTACAGCGAAGTCGGATTGGGCTTGGACTTTACTGCGCGTGACATCCAGTCTGAGCTGAAGGCCCAAGGGCATCCGTGGGAACGTGCCAAGGCCTTCGATGGATCCGCGGTGGTGGGGGACTTCGTGTCCCTTGAGGCGCTGGGAAAACCCATCGAAGACCTTAAGTTTTCCTTGCACAACCATGAACATGAAGTTCAGCACGGGCATTCCGCAGACATGCTCTTTTCAGTCAATCGATTGATCGCAGAGGTCTCCCAATTCATGACGCTCAAAATGGGTGACTTGTTGTTCACAGGAACGCCTGCGGGCGTAGGTTCAGTGCATTCGGGCGACCGTTTGAGGGGGACATTGGAGGGCCGAGAAATGTTTGCCGTCAACATTCGATGATGTCAGACCTGCACCTCTCCCTCATTGGTTTCATGGGCTCTGGAAAGACCACAGTTGGTCGACTCATGGCCCAGCGGTTGGCCCGGCCATTTGTCGACACAGATGCCATGGTGGAGGAGAAGTTGGGGAGGCCCATCGCTCAAATTTTCAGTGAACTTGGGGAAGAGGTTTTCAGGGAGGCAGAACAGGAAGCTTTGTCCGACGCGCTGCGTCCGGATGAACCCATTGTCTTGGCCACTGGTGGAGGAACACCGTGTGCGGAAGGGGCCATGGAGTGGCTGCGACGACGCTCACTGGTGGTGACGCTTCAGCCGCCTGTCGAGTTGCTCGTGGCCAGGTTGTCTGCCATGCCACAAGAGCGTCCCATGCTCCAGCAAAAAAAGGGCAAAGACTTGGAGTCTCATGTGCAAAGGTTGCTGCTGACTCGGGCTGCGTGTTACGCCGGAGCCCACGTGACGTGGCGTCAAGACTTGTCCTCGGAAGAAGCCATGGACGATGCCTTGGCCAGCATCCGCTGGCGGTTGGAATGATTCCCTTGGGAAAGGTCCTGTGAGGTCAACCCAGCGAGGGTCGCTCGAGATGCACCGTGGTGTTGTCTGCGTCGCTCAAGTCCACGACGATGTGTTCGTTGAGGTTGGTGCTAAGTGTCAATCCACAATGGTCCGCGCGAATGGGAAAGGCCCTGTGCTTTCGGTCGATGAGCACGGCGGTATGCACCTCCCTTGGTTGACCTTCCAAAATGTGCCGCACCGCATGGATCAAGGTGCGGCCAGAGTTCAATACGTCGTCCACCAAGATCACAATTTCGTCGTGCCATGCCTCGACACTTGGGTCGCATGAAATCTCGTGTTCCAGCGGCAAGTCCTTGTGCATGCTGAGGGTGCCGACGGACACCTTGACATCGCTCAAGGCAACTAGTCGTGAGGCAAGGGCATTGCACACCGCGACGCCTTGGCCGTCGACGCCAATGAGAAAAAGATTGGACTCTTGGTAGTGTACCTCCAAGATTTCTCTGGCCATACGGTCCAGCTTGTGGACGATTGTGCGGTGTTCCATCACCAAGTCTCGATGAACGCTCATTCCGGCAAGTTCGGTTGAAATCCTGGAATTTTCTCCACCAAGGCCACAGCTTCGACATGTGCGGTGTGTGGAAATTGGTCGACCAGCTTCAGGGACCGCAGCGAGTAGCCTTGGGCCGCCAATTCCACCAAGTCTCGGGCCTGGGTGGCAGGGTTGCAGCTGACATAGACGATGCGCTCTGCCTCCAAACGCATGACTTTGCGCAAAGTCTTGGGTGAGATACCTGCGCGGGGAGGGTCGAGGATGACCGTATGGATTTTGCCCTTGTATTCAGGGTGCTCAAGCAAAAACTTGCCCGCATCTGCCGCAAAGAAGGTGACATTTTCAATGGCATTTTTGGTGGCGGCCTCCTTGGCGTCGGCGATGGCTTGGGGGACAATGTCGACCCCAATGACGGGTGCTTGAGCATGCTTGGCCATGAGTTGTCCAATGGTGCCCGTGCCGCAGAACAAATCCATGATAACTTGGTGAGGCCTGTCTTCCACGCCTTCCAACGCCAAGGCCATGACTTCGGCGTAAAGCTGCGAAGCGGAGGCGGGATTGGTCTGGAAAAAGGAGGCCATGCTGATGCCAAAAGACAAATCGTGCAGGACTTCAGTGATGACGCTTTTTCCCCAGATGAGCTTGGATTGTCCCTCACGGGCCTCCACACGTTCTCCAACATCGTCGTTGAGGGTGTGAAGGATGCCTTGCACTCTGTCCCCCCAAAGTCCTCTTACAAGCGAAACGAATCCCTCTGTGTCGAGAGAGGCATCGGAGGTGGTCACCAGGTTGACAAGAAGGCCACCGTCCGCGTAGCTTTTGCGGACCACAAGGAACCGGAAAAACCCCTTCCGTTTGGGAGGGTGCCAAGCGGGAAGGCCCGTGGCTTCGCACCATATCCGAACCTTGTGCAATGTGGACTCCACGAGTGCATCGAACAGTCCGCTGTCGGCGTCCAAATTTTCCACGGCCCACCAAGTACCCCTGTGCTTGAAGCCCAGCCCGAAGTCATCCACCTTTTCATCGGTTTCCAAATCATGGCGTATTTCAGAGAAGCTGTATTCCATCTTGTTCCTGTAGTGCCATGCCAATGGCGAGGGGACAAGTCCTTGGTACAGGCTTTCAATGTCTTCGATTTGACCAATTTTCCGATACAGGTCCAAGGCAGAAGATTCCTTCCACTCATGCTGTTTCTCAAGAGGCACTGTCGCATAGGGCGCCCCTGGAATCGGTTGGTAAGGGAGGTCGGCCTCGAAGGCTGCTGGGGCAGTGACGCGCAACAAACGGCACTCCGCATGTCGCGACTTGCACTTCACCACCTGGGCTTCGACGGTTTGACCTGGGAAAGCGTTTTGGACAAACACCACAAATGGACCTTTTTCTGTTTCGATGCGCGCCACGCCTTTGCCGCCAAAGGCCATGTCTTCGATGCCAAGCGTCAAGATTTGCCCCTTGTGAAATGTCCGTTTGACCCGTCGATGTCCTCCCATGGTTTTGCTTTGTGTCAAAGGTAGGGGGTGCCGGGGGATGCGATACCTTAGGGCCATGATGCGCAGTGCGATTTCAAAAGTCTTTGGCAGGGCCTTGATGTTGGGGGTTTTCAGTGCATGCATGGGACTTTATGCATCCAACGTTGTTCATGCCCAATTGCGCCAAGGCGAATGGGTGCTGTCTACGTTCAACATCCGCTACGACAACCCCAACGATCCCTTGACCTGGGTGGAGCGCCGAGACGAAGTCGCCAAGATTGTTGGATTTTACGACATCGTAGGCATCCAGGAGGCATTGCCTCATCAAGTTCAGGATTTGGCCCAAAGGCTTCCTTGGATGTCGCATGTGGGACTGGGCAGGGATGCCGATGGAGGGGGGGAAGCCTGCCCCATCTTCTTCAATTCTGCCAATTGGGAGTTGCTCCATTCAGAGATCTTGTGGCTTGCGAGAGATTGGCGAACCCCCGGGGCTGTTCACCCTGCTGCTGACTTGCCCCGTACGGTGACAGTGGCGTGGTTCCATCATCTAGCTTCTGGCAAAAGGGTCCGAGTCTACAACACACATTGGAGTCATGTTTCTTCGGAAGCCAGAGCCTTTTCCGCACAATTGATCGCCTCAGTGGATGCTGGCTACGGGACGGATGCGAGTGTGGTCTTAGGGGATTTCAACGAAGAAGAAGGAGAGCCAGGGCGGGATGTGCTGGCGCAATCGGGCTTTGCCAACACCTACGACCGTGCAAGTGTCCGATGTCGCCCATCCTTTCCCACCTACACGACATTTCAGCCGGAGGGATCTTCGGGTGGCCCCAGAATCGACGCGATCTACGTCAAGGGACTCAAGACCCAATGGACGTGCGTGGATGAAATCATCAAAGACAAGTTGTTCATCAGTGACCACCTGCCCCTGCATGCAGTGGTTTCTTGGTCACCGGAGCGTGAATAACCTGAGGTCTGCCATCCTTCAGGGCCTTGAAGGAGGCCTTATCTTGGCTTCATGATGCCGCAGGAAAAACTGAAAACGATGGGTACTTGGCCCGTGTTTCTCACGGCCATTTCGACCATTCTTGGCGCCATTTTGTTCCTGCGATTTGGGTATGCCATCGCCCATGTGGGCCTCGTCTCTACTTTGATGATTGTCTTCGTGGGCCACCTTGTGACGGTGCCAACCGCTTTGGCTGTGGCTGAAATTGCAACGAATCAAAAGGTAGAGGGAGGAGGGGCTTACTTTATGATTTCCAGGTCTTTTGGGTTGAACATTGGTGGTGCAATTGGCCTGGCCTTGTACTTGTCTCAAGCCATCAGTGTGGCTTTCTACGTCATTGCTTTCACCGTCGCGTGCCGTGACCTTTTGCTTTGGGCTGACGTGGCACATGGCTTGGCCATTGACCCCATGTGGGTCAACCTTGGCATGATGGCTTTTTTGACCTTGTTGATGGTGGGCAAAGGGGCCAACTTGGGTGTCAAGGCCTTGTATGTGGTCGTGGTCCTTCTGTTTCTTGCCCTGGCCATGTTCTTCATGGGAAGTGGCCCTGGAAACCCCAACCTCAGTCCTGTGGCCACCATTCCGCAAACACTGCAGTTGGCCAATGGAGAGACGTTGACGCGATTTACCTTTTTCGAGGTGTTCACCTTCATTTTTCCGGCATTCACTGGGATCGCCGCGGGTCTTGGGTTGAGTGGGGATTTGAAGGACCCCCGACGTAGCATTCCGAAAGGAACCATCTGGGCCACAGCTGTGGGCATCGTGATTTACATTGCCGTGGCCATCAAGCTTTGGTGGAGCGCGCCGCTCGAGGCTTTGGCATCGGACGAGTTGTACATGCAGAACATCGCCATTTGGGGCCCCATCATTCCCGTTGGACTGGCCGCTGCCGCCATGAGCTCTGCCCTTGGGTCAGTAATGGTGGCGCCGCGGACCCTACAGGCCATTGCCGCAGATGGCATTTTTCCCGAGCGGCTGTCCTCTTGGCTCAAACACGGAAGAGGTCCAGAGAGTGAACCCGTAAGGGCCTCCTTGGCGACGTGTGCCATCGCCTTTGGCTTTGTGCTCATGGGGGACATCAATGCTGTGGCAGAAATCATCTCCATGTTTTTTATGGTGACCTACGGAGCCATTTGCCTTGTTTCCTTCCTTGAGCATATGGCGGCCGATCCCAGCTATCGGCCGACGTTCCGATCCCATTGGTCCATCAGCTTGACGGGCGCTGTGTTGTGCGTTGTGCTGATGTTTGGCATGAACCCGACGTATGCGGCGGCGAGTTTGGCCATCATGGTGGCCATTCATGCATGGGTCTCACGACGTGGAGGAGGACAAAAGGGCATGGTAAGGCTTTTCCGTGGCATCATCTTCCAGATGCAACGCGCCTTTCAATTGGCCCTTCAAATGAGCGATGGAGACGATCTGGAGGAGTCCACGGGCTGGAGGCCCTTTGTATTGGCGATTTCCCCAGACACATTCATGCGAAAGGAGGGATTTGACATGGTGCGTTGGGTGGCCTTCCGGCACGGATTTGGCACCTACATGCACTTTATCAAAGGCTTCCTGACGGAAGAAACCCAAGACGTCGCTCGAAAGGCGCAGCAGGAACTCGTCAAGCGTGCGCGTGGCAACCGCAGCAGGGTTCATTTGGACACCATCATCAGTCCATCCTACACCTCCGCCATTGCACAGTGCATTCAGCTTCCCGGCATCTCGGGCAAGGGAAACAATTTGTTTTTGATGGAATACGCCCCCGATCATCCTGCGAACCGAGATCAGTTGATCGATAACTTTTCTTTGTTGTCCGCGGCTGGACTCGACCTTGCGCTTCTTCGGAGCAGCGGAAGGGAGTTTGGCAACAAGCATGACATCCACTTGTGGATCACCTCAGAAGATACCAAGAATTCCAGCCTGATGATCTTGCTTGCCTACATCTTGCAGGGGCATCCCGATTGGGCAGAAGCCAACATCAGTGTGTTCTTCCTCCACGATGGGGAAAATGCGGAAGAGGAAGAACTACTGAGGTCTAGTATCGTCGAAGGCCGCCTGCCAATTGCCGAGCAAAACATCGAACATGTAGCCCATGAATCGAGTTCAGTTCAAACCATCAAGAACAAATCTGGAGGTGCTGACCTCGTCATCCTGGGCTTCCAAAAGGCAGATGTGGAAACGATGAAGGAAGATGCTTTCGAACGGTTCAATGGACTGGGGGAAGTGTTGTTTGTCCATGGTTTGAAACCCCTCACAATCCAATGAGCGCCCGCATTGCCCTGATCCATGGTCCCAATCTGAACCTACTGGGACAACGGCCTACAGATCAATATGGGCGACAGACCTTGCAGGAATTGGAGGCCGAGGTGCAAGCCCATGGCGAGACGTTGGGCTTGGAAGTGGTCTGCCACCAAAGCAATGGAGAAGGGGAGTTGATCGACTTGCTTCAGGCCGCCGAGAAGGATTGCGTCGGGGTGATTTTCAATCCAGGAGGGTACAGCCATACGTCTGTGGCCTTGAGAGATGCTGTGGAAGCCATTGGCATCCCGACAGTGGAGGTGCACCTCTCCAACATCCATGCAAGGGAGGATTTCCGCCGCAAAAGTCTGACAGCGTCTGCTGCCAAGGCCTGCATTTCTGGACTAGGCTCTGACGGCTACCTCGCAGCGTTGCAGTTCTTCCATCAAGGAGACTGATCATTCACAATTTCGGCTCTACGCTTGTCGCTTGTTCGCCTTCAGACGCTTCAACCGCTGGTTGAAGAGTTGGGCCAACTTCGCAGCATCCTCACGAGGCAGTTGCTTCCCAAAAACCAAAGTTTTAGAGCCAGCAGAAAGGTGGATGCGGTCGCCGCCAACCACCCAAAACTGCTGTTCCATGGATTCGAAAAACGACTTGGGGTTGGGTTCTTGGGGTTGGGCCTCTTGCACCTCGTCCAAGGGGGCAGTGGTGGCCCGACCTGGCGTGTCTCCATGATCGAGCCGCAATTCCACACCGTCTTGGCTCAGCTGGATGACTTCATGTCCAGACCGCCGCCAGCGCACCGCTCGCCAGGCGCGCACCGCAAAAAAGCTCCAAAACCCCAAACAGATCAGATAGAAGTTCCGTTCCGAACCTGGAAACGCCCAAACCCCATACAAGAGCATGGCCCCCAATGCCATCCAGGCCCCCATCCAGAGCTCGAGGCTCTGACGTTGCCAGTCTGGGATGGTTCCAGAAACGGTGGCGACCCATCGGTCCCCCGAAGTGCTCACCAGGATGCGGTCTCCGATACGTGACGTCTTCATGTCGAAGGTTGCAGGGCCTTTTTGTACAGGGCCAAATATTGGGGGACAATGTTCTCCATTTGGAATTCGGCCGCACGCTTCAAGGCCGCTTTCTTGAAGTTCTGATGGACCGTTTCTTCAAGGATGTGCAATGCGTCTTGGGCCATGCCCTCCACATCTCCTACTGGACGGAGTCGGCCAGTTTGGTCTTGAAGGTTGACTTCCGGAATTCCGCCGGTGTTGGAAGACACCACGGGCACGCCAGCGGCAAAAGCTTCAAGGGCCACGAGCCCAAAGCTCTCCGTTTCAGATGGCAGGACCAAAAGGTCGCTGATGAGCAACGCTTCAATGGGGTTCTTGACCTTCCCCAAGAAGATCACGTCCTCACCGATCCCATGGGCTCTTGCCCGTTCCTCGGCGGCTTGTCGGTCGGGACCGTCGCCCACCATCAACAGCTTGGCCTTGCGTGAAGATCGCACCTTGTGGAACATGTCGACCACGTCGCACACCCTTTTGACCGGCCTGAAATTGCTGATGTGGCACAAGATGGGGGCGCCATCTGAAGAGAGTTCTTGTCGGAATTCTTCGTTGGGTGGGAGGTCAAAATGATGTGGACAGACGAAGTTGTGCACCACCTCGATGTCAAGCGATGCGCCAAACACGGAACGCGTCACGTCCTTCAAATGATGGGACACTGCCGTGACCACGTCGCTCTCCTCGATGGCGTCCGAAATCACAGGGTGGAACGATGCGTCGTTGCCCAACAGTGTGATGTCGGTGCCGTGAAGCGTAGTGACCACGGGAAGGTTTTTGCCTGCTTTGGCCAAAATCCGCTTGGCATTGACCGCTGCACTGGCATGCGGAATGGCGTAATGCACATGAAGAAGGTCCAGTTTGTGGGCCTTGACGACATCGACCATTTTGCTGGTCAGCACCAGTTCGTAGGGCGGATAATCGAACAAAGGGTATTTGGACACCTCCACCTCATGGTAAAAGACCCTTGGATGAAAGGACCCCAAGCGAACCGGCAGGTTGTAGGTGATGAAGTGTACTTCGTGGCCTTGTTTGGCCAAACTCTTCCCCAACTCTGTGGCCACCACACCACTGCCCCCGAAGGTGGGGTAGCAAACAATGCCAATACGCATGGGAAGAGGAGTCATCAGTTGGAGAAAAAACGACTGGTGGCCCCCAAATGTTCAAGCACCACGCGCTGAATTTCAGTCCTCGTGTCGAGCTGCAGCAAACTCGTGTTGTCTGCATCGGGGAATGTACGGTTGCTCAAGAACACGTAGACCAAATCGAAGGCAGGGTCGACCCAAATCAGGGTGCCCGTGAATCCGGAATGCCCAAAGCTCTCCCAGGAGGCCAAGTCGCAGGTGGGACCTGCGTCCGGTTCCAATGCGGGCTTGTCGAAGGCCACGCCACGGCGGTTTTCCCCGTCAGAGAATCCGCGCTGGGTCCAGGTGTTCAAGATGTCCTGTCGCACCAGCTGAACGCCTTTGAAGGTTCCTCCGGCCAGCCAAGTTTGTCCCAGTTCGGCCAAGTCGTAAGCATTGGAAAAGACCCCTGCATGGCAGCCAATGCCGCCTCCCATGGCTGCCCCTGGATCGTGGACCGTGCCGCGCACCATTTCTTTCCGGAATTCCTCATCTTGCTCAGTGGGGGCGATGTCGTCCACCGTCCACCCTTGTCGAAGGGGGTGGTAGCCCATGCTCTTCCACTGCATGGGGGAGGCAATGTTTTCTTGCATCCAAGTGCCGATGGGAAGGCCCCATTGGCGAAGCACCTTTCGCCAAACATAAAACCCAAGATCACTGTACCTGTAAGTCCCTGGGGGATCCAAGTCGGCCTCCAAAATGTGCTTCCAAATGCTGTCACTGTAGGTCGCCTTCATGTACATGCCGGGGGTTACCTCGATGCTGCAAGAGTCGTTGGCTTCCTCGCAAAAAACCCCTGAGCTGTCGGCCAAAGCCCTTCTGTAGAAGGGTATCCACGACTCCAAGCCTGCCTGATGGGTGAGCAGTTGGCGCGGCGTCCGTTGTCCCAACCCGTGGTCTTTCAGTTCCGGGAGCAGCTGGGCCATGGGCGCTTCCAAATCAAGAATACCCGTGCCATGGAGATGCATCAGGGCATTGGCGGTGGCGGCAACCTTGGTGATGGAGGCCAAATCATACAGAGATCCTGATGTGACTGGCGCGTTGCCGTCCAGCGTGCCCACCGACCTGTCCAGCACGATCTGTCCACGATGGGCCACAACCACCCTTCCGCCTGGCATGGCGCCTTCTTCGATGGCAAGGTTCAGGATGCTGTCGACGTCTTCACGAGGGGTTCCCCAAAAGGCGAGTCGCTCAGGCAACGGTCGACCGAGCCGCATGTTTCCTGCCCAACGCAATCCGTCGCCAGCCTTCCATGGGCCATCGGTCGGAGAGACGGGAAGGCGTCCAGCAACCGGAGCCACCCCAGCAAGGGCATCTGCCACCGCGTGACAGGTGCGTGCGTCATCTTGATAGGCCACAAGGATGGACGAGGAACGGGCTGCAAGGGCGACAAAATCTCGAAGCGCATAGGGGTTGCCCATCCAGACCACATGGACTTTGTCGGAGTGGATGTCATGCTTTTTCAAGGCGCGCACCACGGCATCCAATCCCTCGGCTTGAAGGCCAAAATTGCGAGAGGGCCTGTGGCTCATCTCGGTGACTGTGACCAACACTTGAGAGGCCGATTTGAGGGCGCGTTGCACACGCTGCTTTCCGATGCCGCTGCCGTCCTTGCCCAACACATGTCGTTCGAGGGTCCAATCTGCACCCAAATGGGCCTGCAGTTGGTCTTGCAAAGGCGCACAGGAAGGTCCATGGTTCGCCACGTCAAGCATGACCAGATGGCCTTCGCCTGCAGCCAAAGGCGAAGATAGGCTGTCCACCCCCGCAAGCAGCGTCAAACTCTGTGCCAGCAGTTCCCGGTGCACCACGTCGGCATGCTTGGGCTCCCAAACCGCACCGCTGTCGGGCAAGGCTTCTTGAGCCTGGGTCCATGATTTGGCCAGCAACACCCGGCGGCATTTTCGGTCTACCATGGCTGAATCAAGAGTGCCGTCTGCCATGGCTGCCATGGCTTCGTCGATGGCTGCTTTGGGGTCGCCAGGGAACAGAAGCACGTCGTTGCCAGCAAGCAAGGCATCTCGGATCCGCGGACGGTCCCCCGCGAAGTCGGCAAAGCCCTTCATGCTCATCGCATCGGTGAACACTAGCCCCTCGAAGCCCATGGTGCCTCGCAGCAGGGAATCGACGATCAGGGGAGATAGGGTGGAGGGTTGGGCCTCGGTGCTGTCCAGTCCAGGAATGTCCAAGTGCGCCACCATGGCCGCCCCCATCCCGTGGTCAAACACATGCTGGAAAGGTGCCAATTCTACAGAATCCAATCGGGACCTGTCATGAAGGATGGAAGGGAGAGTCGCATGGGAGTCGCTGTCGCTGTCTCCATGGCCAGGAAAGTGCTTGGCCGTGGCCAAGACCCGCTGGTCTTGAAGACCGTCGGCATAGGCCTGTCCGAGTCGACCGACCCATTCGACCGACTCTCCGAAGCTTCGGCTTCCGATGACGGGATTGATGGGGTTGGAGTTGACGTCGACGACGGGTGCGAAATTGACATGGACGCCCGTGGCACGAAGGCTGCTGCCCACCACTTGTCCAAACCACCGAACCAGCTCGGGATTCCTTGTGGCCCCCAAGGTCATGGCCCGGGGGAAAGACCGTGTGCTGTCCAAGCGCATGCCCAAGCCCCATTCCGCATCGGAGGCAACCATCAAAGGGATGCGGGCAGTATTTTGGAGCCGACGCAAGCGGTTGCGTTGCTGTTCTGGTCCACCTTGCATACAGATGACGCCGCCAAGTTGAAGGTCCTTTGTCCAGTGCTCTGCTTCTGTCCAACCCGAAGTGTCCGTGCGCGAATAGATGGGAACCATCAAAAGTTGGGCGACACGTTCTTCCATGCTGAGCTGGGCCAAAACGCTGTCGACATTCCATGCATTTTCCGAAAGAAAAGCTGGCTTTTGAAGGCCTTCGTCCTGCTGGGTGTTCTGGGCATTGTGACATCCCACTCCGAGAATGAGCGTGGCCACCAACGATGTCAAACGTGTCTTCAAGAGGGATC
>TARA_B110000003_G_scaffold269501_1_pt1 | contig 13534 bp, 13 predicted proteins | sample TARA_B110000003 | Tara Oceans TARA_B110000003 (sample SAMEA4396424) | marine metagenome | biome: Westerlies Biome; feature: [SRF] surface water layer (ENVO:00010504); material: water (ENVO:00002006), including particulate matter (ENVO:01000060) such as... | depth 5 m
CCATGGGATGAAATTAAACCAGTGCGTTTCAAGAAATTTTCTATGGAGTCATCTATGATCACCCAATTAAATAATGAGCATTTAACAAGAGTCAATAAAAACCCTAACCTACAATACATACTTGATATAAGGAAAAGATATGATATCCAAAAAAATAAGGATGTGATCTCTCTGAACCTGACCAATAGAAGAATTGAAAAAGAAGAAAGGCAGTCCTGGGCTTTAGACATAGAAAACAAGAGGCGCGCCTCTCTTCATATAGAAACTTTTAGTTCGTTCAAGGCCATGGAAGATTTCAATGATGCCAAGGAAACTGAAGACGATGAGAAGAATTCTGAGATAGATGTTGATAATGACTATCTACTAAATGAAGGCATGCAAATACTTTCAGACTATACATTACTTAATCAAAACATTTATCTATCTAAAGCTGCATAAAATATGAAAATTGTATCATTTAATATAAATAGCATAAGAGCCCGCCCCCATCAACTTATCTATCTTAGAGATACCATCGATCCTGATGTTATTGGAATACAAGAGACTAAAGTAAATGATCCTGAGTTTCCAATTGATGAAATTAAAGAAATTGGATACCACCCTGAATTTTGGGGACAAAAAGGTCACTATGGGGTAGCAATTCTTAGCAAAAAAAAGCCTGAAAGTGTGCAAAAAGGTTTTGCAGGTGATTCAGGAGATGACCAAAAAAGGTTTATACAAGCAACTTTTAAATGGAAAAGGAAAAGAATTACCATCATGAATGGGTATTTTCCTCAAGGAGAAAATAGGTCGCATGAAACAAAGTTCCCAAAAAAAATAAAATTTTATGATGACTTAGAAAAACATATCAAAAAACTTAAAAAAACTGAAGAGAATTTAATTGTAATGGGGGATTTTAATGTTGCTCCATCAGGCTTGGATATTGGCATAGGCGAGCAAAATGTAAAAAGATGGTTACGCGATGGAAAAACAGCATTCCTTCCAGAAGAGATTGATATGTGGAACAAAATTAAAAATTTAGGATTTTTAGATTCATGGAGAAAACAAAATCCTGATGAGGGATCAATTTATTCTTGGTTTGATTACCGCTCAAGAATGTTCGATGATGATCCCAAACGCGGTTTAAGAATTGATCACATATTACTTTCAAATAATTTAGAAAGTTATATTAAAGATACAGGCATAGACTATTCTGCCAGAGCAATGGAGAAACCATCAGATCATTGTCCAATATGGCTAGAATTAAAATAAAGTCTTTATAGTTCTCTTTTAGATTGAAAAAACTTCTTAAGGATTTCAGAAGATTCCTTTTGCATATGGCCTCCGCTGAAGTTAACTCTATGGTTTAAATCATCCCTGCTTAGGAATTGGTCAATAGATTCTATTGCTCCGGTTTTTGGTTCCTTAGCTCCAAAATATAAATAATCTAATCTTGCATCCATAATCGCTTTTGCGCACATATGACAAGGTTCAAGGGTCACATATATTTGACAATTTTTGAGTCTATAATTATTAATTTTTTGACTTGCATTATTAATAGCAATAATCTCAGCGTGAGCTGATATCGAATTCTTAGAAATTACCTTATTACAGCCCTTTCCAATGACTTTTCCATCTTTAACAATAATCGCTCCTACTGGAACCTCATCGTTCGCGTATGCTATTTCAGCCATGCTCATTGCCAAGCTCATATGCTCGTCTAAATACATTTTAAATTTTAAATACTATATAAATTTAGCCCAATCTTCCAAAGGTCTTCTCTCTGATTGAAGAGTATTTATTGGATCTTGATCATCACGATAACCTATGCACATACCACAAAATAACAAATCCTCTGCATCAGCTTGAACGAATTCAGAAACACTATCATGCTTCATAGACCATGCTTCTTGAGCACAGGTATCCAACCCCGCCTCTTTTGCAAGCAACATAAATGTTTGCAGGAACATTCCTAAATCAGACCACTGTGGTGGGCCCATTTGGCGATCAATAAAACAGAAAAAGGCACTTGGCGCTCCAAAAAAATTAAAATTTTTCATAACCTGAGCAAATCGAGATTCCTTATCTTCCCTTGGAATTCCAAGTAATTCATACATTTGCTCTCCTAACTGAAATCGAGAAGTTCTATATGGTTCTTTTAATTTTGGAGGATAAATTTCATAGGCAGGATGTTCAGGCTTATACCATTCCTCCTGAAATAAAAGAAAGTCTTTCATCGAAGTATTATTTAAAACAAATATTTTCCATGGTTGAAGATTCCCGCCTGAGGCACTTCGAGACGATTTTTTTAAAAGCTCTTCAATCAACTTATTTGATACAGGTTTTTTAAGAAATGCTCGAACTGAGCTACGATCTTGGACTGCTTGAGTTACATTCATAGTTATATATAATTTGATTAAAAATGATTTACAAAATTTACCCTATATTAAACACCTTTTCTAGCAATGATTGATTACATTCTCTTAAATCAAGATAAAATATTTGCTATATCTGTATTGGTTTTCTTCTCTATACTGACAAGGCTTTCTGTTGGTATTCACCAACAAAATTGGATTAAAACTTTTGCAGGAACTATGACTCTCATACTTTTGCCAATCATAACTTTTGCCATCACGAGTGTTATTTCTACCAATATTGCACTTTCACTAGGAATGATTGGGGCTCTATCTATTGTAAGATTTAGGAATCCAGTTCGATCATCATTTGAGCTAGTTATATTTTTTTTAATGATTTCCATGGGTATATGCGCTGCAGCTGATATGCGCTGGCTTGTAATATTGGGTTTAGTAAGTAATGCCCTAATAATTGGAGCTTTTTTTGTAAGCCAAATAATGAGTCATTTTCTTAATAGGAGATTATTTAAAACATCTTTTTCAGAGGGCAACTCATCAAACGTATTAGAGATAATTTCAAAAATTCAACATGATGAATTATTTTACAGCTCCCTTCTCGTATCTTTTAATCAATCAGATGATGAGTATACCTATCGCCTTTGCTCATCTGGTTCCAAGGCGCTTAAGCAAATCTCAGATCAATATCAAAATAATGCAGAGGTAATTAGCATTAAATATTCTGCGGGGTAAATTGTGATCCTGCTCAAATGGTAATAAGTTGAAGAACTTCATATTCGTCATTCTTTTTATATTATCGCAATCCTCTTTTGGAGATAATCTTAGTAATTGTAATTTTAAAACAGGGAAATATCTTGATAAATTAAATAATTTTAATGAAATCAATGCTATTGAAGTAAAGGTAAATGATTATAGAAAGTGGACTAAAAATACTTTGGAAGCGTTTATTTCTAAAGATACATCGATAACCTCAAAATATAAAAAAAAATTTCCTGCAGTTGTAAACGTTAAATATTCTTTTGGAGAATGCAGTCATAAAGCAAGGGTTAGGCTTCATGGAGACTGGAAAGATCACATAAACTTTGAAACAGGCGGAAAATTGAATCAAAGCATAGACGTCTCTCTTCAAGAAGGCTCAATAGCAAATATTATTAAATTTAAATTACTTTTGCCAATAACAAGGCGCTATGAAAATGAAATTATTTTAACAAAACTTTTGAGAATCACTGACTTTGTAGCTCCAAGAACTTCATTAATACCAGTAGTAATCAATGGAACCAGTTCGGTAATGTTATTTCAGGAAAAAGCTGCAAAAGAGTTGGTTGAAGGCATGGATCGGAGAGAGGGTCCACTATTCGAGGGTGACGAAAGGTTTTTATTCAATAATTTTAATGACTTAAACACTTCTGCCTCTCATTTAGATTTAGAGAATATCTCTCTTTCAAAAATTACAAATGATAACTGGGCATCGAGCAATTATGTATCCGCTTACATAGCTCTTAATTCATTTTCACAACTGCAAAAAACATATATGACTTATGGAAGAGATTTAGAAAATTACATATTAGATTGGAAAATACTATCCCATAATAATGAAGGATTAATTGATAAGTGGGCTATGTATGAGATGCTCCTTTTTGCAGCAAACAGCTCTCATGCGCTTATTCCGCATAATAGAAAATTTTTCTATAATAGTCTTGAATCAGGATTTGAGCCTGTTTATTTCGATGGGAATCCTAGAGAAATTGATACTAGATGGATTAGACAAATGCCTGATTTTAGTAAGTATCGTCACCTAAAAAATGAACATTTTGAGAGTCTTTATCAAATAATCAAATCCCTTAGCCCAAAAGTTTTTTCAGAGCAGATGGAGGGTAATTTATACAAACCCTCAACTGAGAAGACAGAAGTAATCATAAACAATTTGCTTATTAAAATTTTGAGACTTCAAGCAGAATTTAATAATTTAAATAGTATTGAACAGAAATTAAAAAAACCTGACGAATCAATCTCAATTAAAGAGAGTTTAAAAGATAATATCAAGAAATCTATCCCGAATTCACGAATTATTAATATTGAAAATTTAACCTCAGATAAAAATCTTATCTATTTCCCTGCATCTGTATGTCTTGTTGACGAAAATAGTTGTAAAGGATATCCAATCGAGATTTTTGAAATAGGAAAAATGCTTGAAAGAAAAAAATTATCCAATCTAGAAATAGATGCACACTTTTTCATAGCCCCTCCAGCACTAAATCAATATAAGACAAAAACTACAATTTTTATGGGTGGTGACATAAAATTAAAATCATCTATAAATACTGTACTGAATTTTAATATTAAAACTAAAACTTTGATAATTGAGTTGCTAACTCATGAGGACTGGGCTTTGATAAAAGAAAGCAATTTGGAAGATGTCACAATTAAATTACTTTCAAAAATAGATTACGAAGAATCAAAGCTATCACCAGTTCGCATTAATCAATTTGGTCTCACAGGATGCCTTACTTTTTATAAATCATCGTTTAACAATTCTAAGATTCTGGCGAATACAAAAAATACTAATTGCGAAGATATTGTTAATATTATGAACAGTAATGGTGATATACAAAGTTTAAAAATTTCAAATGCGAGCGCTGATGGGTTAGATTTAGACTTCTCAAATATCAATATAGAGAATGTCTCTATTTTAAATGCAAAAAATGACTGCGCAGATTTCAGCCAGGGTAATTACAAAATTGAATCAGGAATATTTAAAAACTGTGGTGATAAGGGCATTTCAGTGGGTGAAAAATCAACTTTTCTAGCACAAAACCTACAAATAGCTTCGGCAAATGTTGGAATTTCATCAAAAGATTCCTCTATTAGCAATGTTAGCTTTCTAAATGTTAATGAAGGAACAATATGCGCTGAAGCATTTCAAAAAAAACAAGAATTTTTTGGTTCAAATTTAAAAATTTCTAACCTTATATGCAATAGCAAAATTTTAAATCAAGATACTAATTCATTTATAACAGTATTATGAGCTATAGAGTAGAGGAAAAAATTCCCATGACTTTAAGTGACTCTGATCAATTTCTTGAGTATTTAAAGAACAAGAGTAGTAAAATTTTATTCCCTAAGAGAATTATTAAATCTAGCTATTTTGATTCGAATGAATATATCCTCTTTAGAGAGTCTGAAGAAGGATTGTTGCCAAGAAAAAAAGTGAGAATTAGGCACTATCCATTATCTAATAAAATAGAATATTCATTAGAAATTAAAATCTCATCTATTGAAGGTAGATATAAAAGTACAAAGAAATTATTAAATTCTCAGTTAAGAAGAATTAATAATAATGGCTACTTTGATCAAGATTATGGTCTGCTTGAAAAGAAAATTTCTGTAAGTTATTCAAGAGAATACTTTGCTTTTGAAGGTATAAGGATAACGCGTGATACTGAGATTTTTTATCAAGACCTATCAACTAAAACTAATTTTTTTAATGAGGAAGATTCTGTTATAGAAATCAAAGCGCCTGAAAATACGCCAGTTGATTTTCTTTTAAAAATTATTCCTTCGCCAAGAAGGAGATTTTCGAAATATTGTAATGCAATAAAAAGCCTTAATTTGGTATAGCTAATTAATTATCATCAGAACAAAAAAGAAAAAATTTCATTATTTTTAATGATCAGAACTTCGTTTGACTCTCTTGGACCCAATCCATTTGTTATAGAAAAGATATTTTTATATGTATAGCAAGCAGTAGTTGGTAAAAATTCAAAGGCGCCAGTATCACCGCTTATAATTCTTACCTCACGGAAACTATCTTCAAGCCCATCAAGAATGTTTGTAACTGATGTAATTTTTTCAGGCTTACCAATATTTGAATTAGCATATGGATACAGTTCATCTAAAATAATATTATGTGTAAAAATATGAAGAACTGAATTATTTGATTTATTCTTATTTATCAAATCAAGAGATTTTTGGCTTAAATGCCAACTATTAATTGTAGAATCCTCTATCAGAAAAATACTGTCTTTTTCTTTCCATAAAAAAGGATACTCTGATTTAAATGCTAATTTAAAAAGATCTCTAGCGGGACCATTGTTGATTCCAACATCATGGTTACCTGGAGCAATAAAATATTGAATGTCTAATTCTTCAAAAGTAGCTTTTAATTGATTCCATTTTTCTAATGATGGAATATAAAATATGTCTCCTGTAAAAATTACAGATTTAATATTAAGCCTGTTCTTATAAATCAATTCTGGTAATTTACCTAATAGATTCTTGTTGTTGACTGAGGGGTGTTTATAGAGATGGCCTACGACTAGATGACTATTCCTTGGAATTGTTGATATTTGCCTAATATTGCATGACCTTGAAGCCGCCTTAGATAAATTCTGCAACTGTATTTTTTTTACAACACTTTTTGCGCTATGTTTAAATTTTATATATTGGCTTGGATTTTTAGAATGTAAAACAACACCAGATATAAAAAAGAATAATGCCAATAAGATCAATAGAAATATTTTCTTTTTCATGTTTGCTAAGTAGAATATTTTGTAATATTTATTAATGTCTTATTTTACAACCTGTAAGAGTTGATATCGAAATGAAATTCACTTTGAATGATTGAAAAAATATTTTGAAGTACAAGATAATATAACAAGGAATAGAATTAGAGCGCATATTCCAACAGACATAAAAATATAACTCGCTATATATTCCAAATTACTTCCTTCGCTGCTCTGGAATAATAATAAAGCAAAAATTATTTCCAAGATTAATATTCCAAATAAAATAAAGTCAATTTTCAGAACTTGAAATGTTGATTGATGATATCCAATAAAATTTTTTAATACTGCAAACATAATCATTGAAAGCAACAGAGAATTTACAAGAAATTCATTGCTGCCAGTTAAAATTGAAAAGATGCTAGAACCCCATTGAGATGCTATTAGTAAAATAACCAAGCTCACAAAAAAGAATAAAACAGAGAATTTATTAGTCTCATTAATTTTTTGAAATGGAGTTTTTAAATCTCCCATTTTTAAAAGAACTAATGGAAGATATGTCGCAGTTAAGAAGATTAATGGTAGTGAAAAAATTCTATATACATTAGACCATATTCCTGCAGCCTCTGTGCCAGCTTTATTTGTAATAATAATGAGCCATAAAACTGTTCCAGTTGCACAAATTAATGCGGTGATGGTTGGTATCAATTTTCCAATTAAGTATCTAATTGTATTAATTGACAATAATTTAAATGGTATTTCGGCTGATCGTAATTGCACATAAATGATTAAAAGTAAGATAATGAGAGAGATAAGGTAACTAAATATCCAGGATAATTCTGGAGATTGCATAAAAATAACAATTATCGCAAGAATAATACTTGGGAATGAGCGTAATATTGAATATGAATATAAATTACCCCTTCTTAAAAAAAAAGATGAAAGCATATCATTTAATGCTAATGCACAGGTTAAAGCTGCTATGGAAATATACATCATATTGACTTGCAAATAATATGCTGCAATTAAGAATGGCGTTGCAGTAACAGTTAGTGCAATCATTCCTTTGAGTCCATTACAAAGATTAGCAATCGCGTCATCTACTTCGTTAGCTAAGATCTCCACATCGGCTCTATGTCCTATAAAAATTGCTCCTAAGCTTGATAGACCAGCAATTACTGCAATTTCACCTATAAAAGCCAATCCTTTAATTTGGGTAATAAAAATATTTGAAAGAAAAATAATTACCAATGGGATTGCTATAAATATTTTTCTAATATCTACAGAATATAATTTCTGATTCATTTATTCATTTATTTATTTATTTATTTATTTATAGTCAAGTGTAAAATCAGGAGCTTGTAATGACCTATCAATCCGATTAAGAAATTTTGTACAGACAGGATGAAAGTTTTCGCCACTGAAAGACGCATGCCTGAGAGGATATTTACTGCGAGATCCGTCATTAAGCTTCATATTGGTATAATCAAGAGGTCCATTTGCTGGATTGATGCTCAACATATTAAGATTATTATCCATAATTTTATGAACATTGTTTATCCATAATTCTGTAAAAGGTGTATAAGGTTTACAGATAAATGCTCCGCAACCAATAAGTTTATTAACTTTCAGAGCTAGTTTTACAAAAAATAATATGCCTCTCTTCCTTGTAATTCCTATAATTCCAACTTCAGGATATCCTACAATATAATTATCTGACTCTATTAATCTATTAAAAGCTGGTAACCAAGAATAATCTAGGTATTTTATATCTGAATATGCACCTCCAAAATGATGCATAAAATATGCTCGAAGGTAATCTGATTTGTGAGTTGCAGATAGAAATTCATACCCATGATGGAATGGGTGATCATCTAAAATCCAATTATTGAGTGATTGTTTGTCTAAAAATTGAACATTTAATCCTGTATTAGGAAGACTTTCAAGACATTTTTTTCTAATGTCTGACATCGGATTATCATCAGCCCAAAAACAAAATAAATTTTTTGCATTGGCAAAATCATCTTTATTTTTTGAGGTCATAGGAAATAAAAGCAGCCAAGGAAACGTTGTTTATTTAAATGGTAGTATTGTATTTTATTATATCGCATATGAGCTAAAATAGAATTTTAAAAATTTAGACAAATATGGATTCTAAAAATAATATAGATAATGAAGTAGTTGAAGATTTTGGGAAAGAGTGGAATTCATTTACTCAAACAGATCTATCTAAAGATGATCTGGATCAAGGAATACAAAGTTATTTTAGAATTTTTCCATACGATAAAATTAATTCAGAAAGCATAGGAGCAGACTTTGGATGCGGTTCTGGAAGGTGGGTCCCTGCTCTAGCTCCGCATGCAAAAAAAATATACTGTATCGATCCATCCGATGCAATTCATGTAGCGGAAAAGAATCTCAATAAAAATTTTAAAAATCTATTATTTGAAAAAGCAGATATTTCGAAAAACTCAATTCCAGACCAAAGTCTTGACTTTGGATATTGCCTTGGGGTGCTTCATCATATTCCAGATACTCAATTAGCTTTAAATGATTGCATTAAAAAACTTAAGACAGGTAGCCCATTCCTTCTTTATATTTATTATAAATTTGATAACCAGCCTTTTTGGTATTTTTACATATGGAAACTTACTGATTTAATTAGAAAAATAATATGCAGATTGCCATATAAGGTAAAACTTTTCATAACATTTTTCATAGCTCTATTAGTTTATTTTCCTGTGGCAAGATTTGGTAAGATTTTAGATTTTTTTGGCCTTAACGTAAAAAGCTGGCCATTGAGTGATTATAGAAATAAAACTTTTTATACCATGCGAACGGACTCTCTGGATAGATTTGGCACTAAGCTTGAACATAGGTATACAAAGCAGGAAATAGAAAATATGATGGAGATCTCTGGCCTAGAAAATATTGAATTCGACGAAAATAATGCTCCATACTGGTGCGCCGTGGGATACAAAAGATAAATAAGCTTATTATTAAATTTTGAGGCTTGACATAATCAACTCATTAACAAGATGTACATCATATTTTTCTTCGCATAATCTTCTTGAGTTAATTGACATTTTTTTTCTTAAATCGCCATCTAATAAACTAATCATTGCTTGAGCAGCACTATTTGGATCTCTTAAATTTGCCAGGATGCCATTTTTATCTTCCATTACTGTTTCTCTGCAACCTGGAACATCTGTTGTGATAATAGGCCTCCCCATTGCCATAGCTTCCAATACACTTCTAGGGGTGCCTTCATTGTATGAAAGTAATACGTATACACTGCAAAGTGAAATTGTTTTAACTGGATCATTTGTAAACCCAAAATACTCAATGCCATAACGCGCTTTCCAAGTTTCGATTATCTCTGACTCATCGATAGAATCTTCATGATCATCTGGGAATCCATATAGGAGAAATCTTGCATTGGGGTATGAAGATTTAACTATTTTTGCAGCATTAGCATAATCCAACAAACCTTTAGATTTAATAAGACGTGACATACATAAAAAAACTGGATCCTCGGGAAGAGGAGACAGATAAAATTTTTCTAAGTCAACTCCAGATCCATTTAATAAAATAGATTTAGACTTACTCGTCATGCCTAATGAACAAAAAAGCTCTAAATCATCAGGGTTTTGAAAAAAAACTATTTCACTAAAAAATAATGAGATTTTAAAACCTAAAATGCCAAGAAACCTCTTTATTCTCTGAGTAATGCTATGGTTATCAAAAATATGTCCTGTTCCAGTAATCAAAGAAATAGATCTTAGCCTACCTGCTAAAAATGCACTAATTGAACCTACCACTACAGATTTATGAGTATATGAGAAGACAATGTCTGGCTTGATTGCTCGAAGTTTCTTTGTGATATCGAATATACTCACAAAAGTATCAAAAAAATTTACCGTTTTTCTTTTAAAAGAAATATTATGATAAATCACCCCACTGCTCTTAAGCTCCTCTAAGAAGTCCTCAGGAATTTCAGGTGCAAAAGCATGAACAGTAAAATTCTTTTTGATCAAAGACTTGATTAATTCAAACCGAAAGCGATATAAGGTATCACCATTACCGCAAATAAAAACAATAGATTGACCGCTCAACTTAAGAGCTCAGACATTGGCCCCTGATGCTCGAAGGATTCTAGAATATACTCAAGCTTAGGAAATACAGTCTTATTTCGAAGTCCAGTCCACTGCAATTGCCTTGGGTACTTTATTAAATTAGATAATTTCTTTGATCTAATGAAATCTGACAGTGGCACCCAAAATTCTTTATTTTCGAGATAATCATAAGGATGCATATACACTAATGGAACAAACCCCTGCTCATAATTAAATATCATGACTTCTCGCATCATTTCCTTTGTGTATAGTCTCAAAAATGTACCACCAGATTTGATGCTTACTCTTTGAGAAAAAAAAGGTTTTGGAACTATAGGAAATTCTTTTAACTTATCTAAAGTAAATGGATCATTTTCAAAATATTCTTTCTTGCTAAATTTATTTAAATAGAGAACGAAACTAGAATCATACTCAAAATGTTTTTCTATTACCCTAAAGATATCAATTCTATCTTTGGGTATTGAAAAAACAGGAGCTCTAAAACCTTTTGGTTCAAATCCACATGCTTCAAAGATGGCAGATTTTGCAAGCTCTAGATTTCTATCAATCTCATCATTTGATTCTTTATACATTAAATCATGATAATGATAGTGACATGCAATCTCATGCCCATCATTTGAAATTTCTTGTAATAATTCTGGAAATGTTTTTGCCACTGTTCCAGTTGTGAAGAAAGTGATCTTTTTGGATGAAAGTTTTTCTGAGGAAAAGTCATTTATAAGCTTGTAACCCAATCTTAACGCATCATAGTTGACACGCGGCTTTAAGCCAAGAGAGCGCATTAGATCAAATGTGAAATCCTCAAGATCAATAGATAAGTAAAAAGGTATCTTATTCAGCGTTATTTCCTAATAATTAGATAGAACCCTCTTTCAGTGTCAACAATTTCAGTTATCTCAAAGCATCCTGCATCCTTGAGATGTTGCTCTATTGAATCTCTAGAATACAGATAGAGGGGACAATTTCTTCTTTTATATCTTACTTTACGTTGCCAAGCTAGGAAGCCTTTATCTCCCGGAATTGAAATGTAGATTTCTTTGTTGGCATCACTCAATAATTTTTTTAGGACTGAGACGGGATCTTCAACATAATCGAAAAAGCCCATAACAGAAATTGCATCAAACTTCTCACTAAATTCATGTTCAGAATAATCAGCCAATATGGTTTGAAAACTCGACTCGAGTTTCATAGAATCAACTCTCATCTGAGTGATGTCCAACATATTTGGAGCAATGTCTAAAGCAGTTACATCTTTTTTAATTTCTAGTAGCTTTACTACTAGATGACCTGGACCGCATCCTATATCTAATACACTCTTAATGGAGTCTTTTCTCATATGGTTAAGACTATCTAAAAGACGTGTTTCAATATCCTTTCTAAAAAGTCTATCCATTAATTTGTTAAATAAACTTCTTGGTCTTTCATCCTCTAGATATATGCTAGAGAACTCTGCAGCATAGCCGTTAAAAAAAGTACCAATATCTTTTATATTACTATTATCTTTCATGTGAACTAAATATTTTTTATGTTAGAAATGAGCATTATAAGCAATATTAAGGGCATGTAAATTATAATTTTTTTATAGATTAGGAGGCTCTTGCTCTCCATTAATCATAATAATCATAATTTTGTTTAAGTGACGGTTGCGTTCCATTAATAAAGATCTCTCCCCCACAATTAGTAAAATGGACAATCTTAATATTGCTATCATTTCTAAATCCGTGCTTGGCCATCTCAAGGAAAGATGTGTTGAAGTATCTTGATCCCATTCTCTCCCAATTTTGAGGACTCTCTAAGTTTATGCATACAATATTTGACTCATTCACTTGCCAGGCTGGGTAAATAAGATCCTTATTTTTAATATAAGGCCACACTTTTGGCATATATGAATTATCTAACTTCCATGCGTATACTTCATCATTCCAATTTGGCCATTCAATTTTTTCAGCAACAATAGTATTTGGAACATAGTTATGCACTCTTGGGTAATACTCTAGAAATCCCATTATTAAAGAAATGGATAGAAGTGATTTTACAAGAAGATTTTTTTGATCAGCAAAATCTATCAATAATGTATAAAGGTAAAATAACAAAATAAAAGATGTAATTATGGAATACCTAAAACCTCCAAGAGCTCCTAAGGATAAAGCATTCAACATCAGACTAAGATAAATAAATGGCCCAATAAAATGAATTTTTTTATCTGGTGTAGCGTTAATAAAAATTTTTAATGAAAAGAATATTGTAACTAAAAGTAAAATGCAGAGAAGTGGAAAGGCGGCTTTTGCTAAGAACTCAAAAAAATACAAGAATGCAGAAGAATCTTCTGGATGAATGTTAATTGCAGATAAGAAACTCTTTACATCTGATCCATATGCAAATGTAGTAAAAAACTCTCTGAATAAGAGTGATGCAAAGTAACCAAATAATGGAAAAATTATGTTGTATGCAAGAAGATTCCCTACAATAGTTTCAAGGTCCCAAGAACTAATACTAAGTCTGTCTTCAGCAACCATTCCAAAATAGCTGGATGTAGAATAGTATG
>TARA_B110000003_G_scaffold170179_1_pt1 | contig 13518 bp, 8 predicted proteins | sample TARA_B110000003 | Tara Oceans TARA_B110000003 (sample SAMEA4396424) | marine metagenome | biome: Westerlies Biome; feature: [SRF] surface water layer (ENVO:00010504); material: water (ENVO:00002006), including particulate matter (ENVO:01000060) such as... | depth 5 m
ATGTATGGACAGACTTTTGGGACGAACAATTATTGATCGAAGTTGATACGTTGGGCGGAACCGGGACAACGCTTGAGAGCGTGCCGGCCGGCACCTATTTCCTACAGGTGACCGATGCCAGCGGCTGCGTTGCATTCGGCTGGGAAGACGTCCCGATGGTTTGGGATTGCCCTGAGCTCGAAGCCAATGTAGGAGACTTCTGTGGCAATGGAGGCATGCTGCAAATCGTTTCAGAAGACTGCGAATGTGTTGATGATGAGGAACCCAACGCCTGCGTTGCTGATTTCACTGTGGTGCAAGCGTACAATGAAAACGAATTGATTCCCTTTGAGCTTTTTGTGTTCGTTTGGGGCTATGACGAGAGCAACTCCTATTCTTGGGATTTCGGCGATGAAGGAAGCAGCAGCGATCCATTTCCTACCTGGACATACGGTGGAAACGGGCCATACAACTTGTGCCTCACGGTATCCAACGAGGAAGAAGATTGCGTGTCGACTTCTTGCCAAATGCTCGAGATTGATTCTTTGGGTTGGAGCAACGGGTTCATGAACGGATTCAGCATCACCGTCTTGAATGGTGAGCCTGATGACGTCAATGCCGTTGAGGAGCAAAGAGCGGATGAATTCCGCTTCAGCATTTTCCCCAACCCCTCGGTGAATGGGTCGTTCGGCGTGAATTGGCAAACGTCTGATGCTGGCGTGGTGGACATCACCATGCTTTCGCTGGATGGGTCGGTGGTCCTTCAAACGACGAGAAGCCGCGCAGAGACGGCGAACGCACAAAGTTTCAACGTTGAACACTTGGCGCCAGGCCTGTACCTGTGCCGGATTCGACAGAATGGCTTCACACGAACTGAGAAAGTCATGTTGCGACACATGTGACAATGACTGAAAAGGAGCCTTGTGACCCGATTCTGCTTTGAATGAAAATCCCGCAGGTGCAAAGCCTGCGGGATTTATTCATGTTGGCCAATCACCTTATTTCATCTACCCTATGACGACAAATAGCAAGAACATGCGTTGGATGTTGGGATCTGTTTTTTCGGTTCTGACGATGGCAATGGCTTTCGTTTCATGCCAAAAAGAGGACGTTGATGAGCTCATTGTTCTGGAAGAAGGGGGCCACGAGACCATTGTGGTCGTAGCGTCATACGATTGTGAACTTTTGCAACTGAATGTCGGTGACTCTTGCCTTCAAGACCTAGCTGGCGAAATGGCCACAGGACTTGTTTCGGAGACATGTGAATGCGTCGCAAATGACCTTTGCGGCATGACTGTTGACGTGGCTTCCTCTCCCGATGATGGCACAGGCAGTGGCATGTTGGAGGGTTTTCCTGATGGAGGAACGGGGCCATACAGTTATGCTTGGTACCGCGCGGGAACGTTGTTGGGGACGGAGCAAGCGCTTTCGAATCTGCAGTTTGGAACCTATCAATTGGTCGTGCACGATTCTGAAAACTGCTCGACTGCAGCCGTGGCAACTGTGGAGTTGAACTTGAACGTGTGGGACTGCCCAGAATTGCTAGGCGATGTCGGCGATGCATGTTTGCTGAACGATGATGCTGAAGGACTCATTGCAGCGAATTGCGAATGCGAGGCCACCGCTGGTTGTTCCATTTCGGTGACTTTTGTTTCAGTGACGACCGATGATGGATCCGGAAGTGGGACAGCTTCGATTTATGTGGCTGGTGGACAAGGACCCTACACATGGACTTTGTTGTCCCCAGACTGGATGGAATTGCAAGACGGCATCCTTTCCGGATCGTCGGGTCTTCTCGAAATCAACGGATTGAACGCAGGATTTTTTGCCATTGAAATCATGGATTCTCAGGGGTGCCTGGCGCAAATTTTCGTCAGCATCCCATGATTTCATCGCGACTAGAATGATGGCCACGGTCCACAATGGTTTGATCCAACGCTGCCTGAAAGGGGAGCGCAAAGCGCAACGAGAGCTTTATGACTTGACGTTGCCGTATTTCCGCGCCATTGTTCAACGGCATTTGTACAACAACCAGGAGTGGAACGACGTATTGCAGGAAATTTATCTACGGATTTTCCGAAGCCTTTCCTCCTTTGACCCGCAAAAAGGAACCTTTTTGCATTGGTCCACGCGCATTGCCATCAATACGTCGATTACTTGCGGAGTCAAGGCGGCATCGCAAAAGACGACATCGCTTGTCGAGGGACATCATGATGTCGCTATGCCCCCCCTGGCCATCGATCACCTCACAGTCGAAGAGCTTCTGCAAGAGATGGGCAAAATGCCCAAGGACTTTTACCGCGTTTTCATGCTGGTGGCCGTCGAGGGCTTCACCCATGTTGAAGCGTCTGATTTCTTAGGAATCTCAAGCGATTTGTCCAGGCAAAGGCTTTCTCGGGCCAAGTTGTGGCTCCAAAAGCATTTGCTTGCCGTGCAATTGAATGAGCAAAACATCCGTCAAAAACTGAACGCATGAATGATTTTGAAAAGCAATTTCAAGACAAGCTTGGACAGGAGCACAGTCCGTTGTCTGGTCAAGAACAAGATGTTTTGTGGGATTCCATTGCGACCCAATTGGATGCTGATGCAAGCGCCAATGACATGCGTTCTCGGAGACGTATCGCTGGGTGCATTGTGGCAGTTTTTGTGGCCGCCTTCGTTGGGTTCTTGTACCCGGTTGCCGAATCGCCCACCGTTCCCAAGCAGAACCAAAAGCAAGCCCAGGTTTCTGATGTTTCATCACCCGAAGCGTTGTCTGCCCCTTTGACAAAGAGTGCCGATGCCGCAGTTGAATCTCCTGCCCTCGATGCCAAATCTGGGAGCAATTTGGAGGCTACCGCCAATGACCCAAAACAATCTACAGTCTCTGTCCCCCTCGCCATTGTGGGGAATGACAGAAGCACTGAGAGCATGCTTCCCACTTCCACTGCTGATTTTTCCGTCATTCCAGCTGAACTGCTCGGGATGGATGAGTTGTTTTTTATGGAGCGTCAACCCCCTCGAAAAGGACATCCATGGACTGTCGCTGAGCGCGTGCCTATGAATGCGTCATTGGATGAAAAAAACAAAGAGAATGGCACTCCTTGTCGTTCGTTCAACATTCGCATGTACCAGGGTCCAACGTGGAGCAAATTCAAATATCAGGAACAGGGCGGTGCAGCGTTGAGTCTCCCGAATGCCAACATGAAGGCCGGTGAATCATGGGGTGGTGGTGGGATGATAGAATTCGAAGCTCTCCGGCAACGCTGGGGGGTGGGGGTTGAGCGAAATGAGTTCATTCACCAGCTTCACTACAGCGCAACATTTGAAGAAGTCAACACGATTGACAATGCCTTGTTGCAGGTTGAGTTGGACCCGAATACAGGTGATACGTTGAGCTCCGTGATCGGCACTGCAGAAGTGCTCGTTTTGTTGCAAAGGCGTGTCATCCACCACAATCGATTGCGTACAACCACCATTCCAATGGAATGGCAAAAACAATGGTCATTCTCGCCCACCTTTGGCTTGGGCGTTGCTTTTGGAGCCTTGCTTCATTGGCGCACTTTGCTCAGTGGCCGAACCTTCACGGAGCAGGAAGGGACCTTTATGGATTACAGCGGTTCTGAATTTCCCTCCAGGCGAATCTACGTCGCACCGATGTTGCGAATGCATTCAGCCTGGGACATTGCTCCGGATTGGAGTGTCCAACTTTCGGCACGCATCTCGTCCATGAAATATGACAGTCGGCCTGCTTCTGAACTTCCTGATCAAAGTGGGCAATTCAAAGGACGTTTGTGGACGGGGAATTTGTCTTTGGGTGTGGCCCGTGCCATTTGGTAGACAAACGAAATAGATTGAGACTTGTTTATTGACCGAACGCGACCATGCTTTGCATGCACCTCCATTTGGCACAACAATGGGAACAACAACCACTTGAAAGGTGCTGAAATGCCCGTCATTGCTCGATAGTTGATAGCCCCCTACGGGCTAAAAGCAAAAAGTGCCGCAGCCAAAGGTGGCGGTACCTCTAGCCGATTAGGAAACGAGCCGCCTCTATGTCATCGGAGACCATAGGGGGGTAATCTCTAAGTTCGGACATTCAAAAGTGGGAGGTCCGAACTTGTTGTTCTTCTTCTTCTTCTTCTTGTCTTAAAGCTTGCTACATTGCATTTCATTTACGACCAAAATTCAAAAATCATGAAACATTTTTTCTCCATTCTCGTGATGCTCACCGTTGCGTATTCCGGGAATTTGTGCAACGCTCAGTCTTTCACGCCCACCAAACGCGTGATGGTGGAAGACCATACCACAGGTGGAGCATGGTTTGGTTGGTGGAGTCCTCGAGGCATTGTCTATCTGGAAGATTTCATGTTTGATACCCCGGAACAAGGCTATGAGGTGGCTTGTGTCCATGGCAACAATGGTGCCGACGAATTTGGGAATTTTGACGCGATGTACTTGCCAGAATACAGCGATGCTGCGATCAACTCTCCCGATTTGGCCGTTGGTGGCTGGCCTGGATTTGTGTTGGACAGAAAGATGACGGATGCCTACACAACCGAAAGTTCTTTGCCAACGGCGTACGAGTCCATTTCTGAAGATTTTGGTTACGCCAACTTGACCATTGAGCCCGTTTTTGAACCGACCATGAGGAACCTGACTGTGACTGTCGGTGCACACTTCGCTGTGGATGCAGATGACTTTCGTTTGGCCGTGGTGCTGACGGAAGACAGCGTTCATGAGCCAGGTGCTGACGGCTATGGACAGACCAATGCCTACAACTTTTACAATGGGGACGCGGCCGACGTCCCAATGGCCTCCTCCTCTGTGAATTTCAATCTTTTTGGGCCGGTGGTTCCATCCACCTTCATGCATTTCCGGCATGTTGCACGTGCCATTCTTCCTTCCTTTGATGGGGAAGCGGAGAGTCTTCCGACTTCCGTGGAGGCAGACGGGGAATATTCGTACACCTTTCCAGCCGAGTTCATTTCCGAAACTTTCGATGAAACCCGAATGCGGGCCATTGTGCTTTTGATCGATGGTTCAACTGGTGAGGTCGTCAATTGTCTTGGCGCGAATTTCGATGAAGCACAAACGTCTTCGTTCCATGCCCCGAATGTGGCTAGTACAGAAGCCAAGTTGTTCCCCAATCCAGCTTTACAGACGACCACCCTTCAATTCATGAGTCCTTCCGCCCAAACCGCGTCGATGAACATCATCGATGCACTTGGTCGTGTGGCCGACTCAAAGGCTTTGTCCTTGCACCAAGGCACCAACCGCATCCCTTTGGATGCGTCTCGATTGGATCCAGGAACCTACCTCGTCCAAGTGCTGGTCGAGGGAAAAATTCAATGCTCGAGGCGGCTTTTGGTCAGCGCAAACTGATCGCCATGCTGTGTCCGAGAAGGTCACGCAAAGCCAAGAAAGGCACCTTTTTGGGTGCCTTTCTTGCGTTTAGGGCCTTCCACGCTTGGGCACCCAGCTTTGAAGCGGAAATCGGCTTAGCGATTACTCAACAATCACTTGACTCCTCAAGATTTGGTATTCACTTGAGAGCTCAAGTGAATACATGCCTTTCGCAAAGCCAGAAACATCAATGATGAGAGCTGAAGATGATTGATGATCAAATACCAGTTTGCTTGATGAATCGTAGAGCTTAATCGTGGTGACAAAGCCAGTCAAATCGCCCAAGTCAATGGTTAGGTTGTTCGATGTTGGATTGGGAAAAATGAGCACGGACAAAGCTTCTAATTCGTCAACTGTAGAAATGGGGGTTCCAGCACACCCACAGTCTTCCTGAATCTCATCATCTACTGTGTTAGGGTCTTCATCATCACATGGGTCACCAACAAACAAGCAAGTGTTGTTGTCAAACTCAGCTTCGGAGTCATAGTTGCAAGCAGCTGCACTAGTACATCCGCCTTGCAATGCTTCACCTTCACCTTCACACTCGCATTCGTCATTGTAGGTGTCATTGTCAGTAGATGATTCATTGTCATCACAGTCATCACCTGGGAACATGCAAGACATGTCATTTTGATTTGCTTCTGGGTTGAAGTTGCAAGCTGTTTCAGAAGTACATCCAGGGACGATTTCAACCTCATCACCTAAGCATCCACACTCTGTTGTGAAGGCATCATTTTCTGTGAACTCATTTTCATCATCACATGTATCACCAGCATAGAGACATGAACCATCATTGAGATTGGCTTCTTCATTGTAATTGCACGCTTGCATGTCTGTGCATCCAGGAACACAGTTTCCAAATGCTGCACTGGCATTGCCACCAGAAGCCAATAGTTCTCCAGTTGTCGCATCGGTGATTTCCCAGGAATTCTCATCAGGCCAATTGTCATTGGCCGCATATTCAACCGCAATGCAAGTTGTTAGATCGACACAATAAGTAGCAGAGGTTGGGTTGGCGTTTGTCCCCACATTGACAAGGAAATCCTCACCGTTGACAGAAACAGCACCTCCTCCATCACTATACTGATCGTAAAGCGTTAAGGTAACGAAAGTGCCATCACAAGGTGGTGGCGGACACGCAGCACAAAAAGCCCCTCCACAGTCAACACCTGTTTCGTCTTGATTTTGAATTCCATCCTCACATGATTCAATCTCATCACCTGAGCATTCGCACTCTGTTGTGTAGGCATCATTTTCTGTGAACTCACTTCCATCATCACAGTCATCACCAGCATACACGCATGAATCATCATTCAAGGTTGCTTCTTGATTGTAATTGCACGCTTGCATGTCTGTGCAACCAGGATCAATCACAATCACACAACCCTCTGCTCCAGTTAATTCTAAGGAAATCAACGATGCAGGATTCCACCATGAACATAGTTGAAGTTGACTCACATAAATGGGTGTTTCAAAACCCTCTGTCACAGTGGTAATCTCAAAATTATATGGAGTTGCAACTACGCCTCCTAAATTAAGCGGAGTGGAGTCTTGTAGATAAATCCAAGCATTTGATGTGGATGAGGATGACGCTGCTATTGCAGCTGTTGCAGAAACGACATACATCGGGCTTATTGGATAAATCTCACACTGTTCAGTCAATGAAACGGGGTATGACAATCCAGCTGATACGACTGAGGTTGCATTGCATTCTTCACACTCATCGATGAAAGAGTTTCCACCGCAGATTCCTGAGCAATCGATGTCAATGATGCAAGTCCCATCATCATCTGTTGCGTCCGGATTGTAATTGCAGGCCAGTTCATTTGTGCAGCCATTTGTTGTGTATTCACAAGAACCATCATCGAATTCTGCCGCTTCATTGTAATTCAGTGCTCCTTCATCCATACATCCTCCTGTTCCTACTGTGACCGTAGCGACCATCCCTTGTTCTGCATGGTTTGCGATAGAACAATCATAAGAGTAAATACCTGCCACGTTGAAGACGTGAGAGCCTAGACACACTCCAGTTTCATCACCGCTTACTGCATCAATGAAGAACACTTCTGGATTGCCAAAAGACTCTCCTGTTAGTGTGTTCATGTCACCATTTACATTGTGGAAACCATCCGTGTTTGACCACGTAACAAGAGCGCCAACGTCAACAGACAAATCTGTGGGAGCGTACGCGTAGTTAGATGCTACGACCTCTATTCCATCAACATTGCATGAATTGCTGAATGCACAACTGCCGTCATCTTCAGTTGCCTCTTGGTCGTAATTTGAAGCAGTAGGGACTGTGCATCCTGGGATTTGCACAATGGGTGATTGGTTGATGACACAACGAGCAGAAAAGCTCGAGGACTGACTGTTGGCTTCCCGAAAGATTTGAGCGCTCTGATTGTCCAGAGAACGACGCCATGACTTTTGGAATGCATTGGAGTCATCCTCAGATGACGACCACCAGATGCCGCCGATACCAAGGTTGTAGAAACCAGTGCCAGAACGGACTCCGCCAGGCAATCCTGACCAACCACTGGAATTGGTAGCTCCTGTATTGGGCGGAGGCCAGTGGTCATAACCCACTTCTTTCATTTTTCCTCCGGCTACGCTCTCTCCGCCTAAGAAGTCTGTTAGCTCGGTGAACTCCTCATCGGTAGGTATATGCCAACCAATGGGACAAATACCCTCAGTCATCACCGCAGGCCAATTGTAAAGCACTCCATATATCTCGTAGTTTTCAGCGTACTGAGCAGCTGCAACATTATTGCCCTCATACCCGAAAACATAATAATACGCTTCGGTATTGCTTCCTTCATTTGGAGGTGAAACACTTGGCAAATATTTGCAGTTCTCAGCAAACCAACACTGCTCACCAATCTCTACAATGTCATATTCATATCCTTGGTGTGTGACTGATGTTTGATTGTTGCAAGGACTTTGTCCAAAGAAACTGAAAGAAAGAAACAAGCAAAGGATAGCAACAAGTGGCAGTCTCATGGTCGTATTTTGATTTTGCAATTTACGTCTAAGTTGGTGTCAATGGGATGCTGTTTGAGCCAACTTCAAAAGTTGACCTCTGGTGTAAATTTCCCATCATTTATTGGCATGATGTCATCCCCCCTTGATCTATTTGGATCCTATCATCGAGGAGATTTCTGCCGGTGAGCCTTTGACGAAACTGGGCATCAACCTTTTGATCGCTGTGGTCATCTTCCCTTTGCATACGTTCATCGAAAAACGAATCACCAAGACAAATGGCCGTGCAGAATGAACGCGCGTCCAAACAGAATCTCGAGGTGAAGCTTGCAAGGACTCCTGAAAGTGAAGGCCAAGAGAACGCAAGCGAATCAATCCATGCACCTGCATGAGGGTTTGGTTGGAATGATTCTAAACAACAGGTTGACAGCAATTTAGATTCAATCTGAGTGAGGGTTGGAGTAATTTTATGTCATGACAAGCATCCAAACACTCTCCACTTGTGTGAATTGTTCAAGCCTCGGCGAAGGATTCACTTGCAACAAGCATCTCATACAGGTTGGTCTGGCATCCGCATGCGATGACCACACTTTTGGCCCAAAACTCACCAAAGACTCGTCTTGTGGGAACTGTGCCAACCTGAACACGAAGGCATGTGGACATCCCGCAAAGGCTTCAGAGGGTATGCTTTGTTTTGATTGGAAGGCCTGATAAATCAGTAACAATCTGAGCGCCATAATCCATCATGGCGCTTTGCCATGAACGCGTCTTTGTGTTTGTTCGCAAGCGTCGCCTCTACTTCCTTTGCCATCCCAAGGCTCCCGCACACCATGACGCATCCACTTGGTGACAACATGGTTTCTGTGAGTTTTTCACTGTTGCATAAAACATCTTGTACACGTCGACTTGGGGCACTGGAGTCATTGGACAGTGCAAATTCAACGAGATATAGAGCATTTCGCTTCAGTGCTTGACTTAGAAATGGCATGGCGAAGGTGCCATGGCTTTGTTCTTGAAGTCCCCAAACCAATGTCGCACAAGCATTGTCAGGAAGAAGCTCAATCATACCAAGGAATGGCCCTATTCCCGAGCCATTGGCAAGCAAGGTTGTTGAATCACTGGACCCCACAGGCAAGTGAAAGTCCGGGTTTTCGAGGATGTTGCCATGGATGATAGAGCCCTCTTCCAAGGTGCTCAACCAGGATGAACACACTCCTGCCAGTTTCAAACTCACGCAAATTCCGACGGTTTGATTTGAAAATACTGACAAGGAGTAGAGGCGCTCATGAGAATTGTTGGGGGGGCGGACTGCCAACAAATCTCCTGATTGAGGGGGGACAAGGCGTTCACCGTGCGTCTTGAAGCGGAGCCACAGCATCGGTCCGGACTCAACCTTTTGAGTCACTTGAAACTCCAGTGTAGATTCGGACTTATGCTCCACCTTGACCGCCATGTTCAGAAGGGGCAAACCCAAGTGACCGGAAGCTGCATCTACAGCTGCTTGGATCTCCAGTACGGATCTGTTGTGCACGACAGACAAACTTGCGGGCTTTCCGCAAACGACCTCCAGAGCTTCGTGCAAGTCGTTGCCAAATTTGGCAAACTCAGCATATTTTTTGTCGCCAAATGCGACAATTGAGAGCCGTGAGTACTTGTCAAAGAACCACCCATCCACAAAATCACGCCATTGCCACAAGTGCTCAGGGGCTTCTCCTCTGCCGAAGGTGGCCACCATGAATATGACTTTTTGGGTCATATGACTGGGGGTAAAAGATTCGAATGAGATGAGATTGACCATCTTGCCTTTTTGCTTGAAGGAGGATGCCAATTCTTCAGCGATTCTCCATGTGGAACCTCCTTGAGATGCCACCACAATGTCCAAGTCTGCATGTCCTGCCACATCCATCGATGTCCGCTTGTTCACCTTCCGGCCGGATTTCCAAAAGGCAAAGCCCGTCCCCGCCAAAAAGATCAATGCAAAAGAAGTGGCTATCCAGAGGAGACTAAGAACGAGATGCGCTTCTCCTGTGTGCACTTGAGTCATCCACTTTTGCAAAGTATTTCCTCTTGATGGGGAAGTGCGCGAGACGACTTGGCCTGTTAGCGCATTGACATCTTCTCGGCTTCCATCTCTGAATCTCACCTCAAAAGATTCCTCCTCTTCCATGACAAATGGCCACTTCAAGGATTCAAGTTCTTTGATTTTGGAAGACTCAAAAATCTCAAAATCAAGGGGATTCACATGCGGCTTTGTTGCTTGAGTAACATCTATTTTGTTGGGTGGTGAGGGATTCCAAAGGTCAAAGCGTATTGCAGACATGGCTGCCCCCGTGAAAGCCAGTAACACACTTGGTAGAAGTACCCACATCCCCAAAACCACATGCCAGCCACCTCCCCTTCGCCACATACGCCCATGTACCTGAATGGTCAACAAGAAGCCGAGCAGGACAAGCAAGAGGAAAAGGAAGGCAGTGACTCCTGCCCAAATGCGACCAAACGTGTCGAGGAAAAAGGATCGGTGTAGGGCAGTCATCCATGGCACCCACTTAGGTGTTTGAGGGAGCACGGACAGAAGGGCGTGCTCGGGGTCCCATCCCCAAGTACCATGCTGGCCGTTGTGACGCTCACCAGTGATTGAACACTCTCCGTAGGTATTGATTTCAATATCATCCAGCGTCGTGAAATGTTCACCTAGTGCATCCATGAAGTCGGAGATGGAGGTGTCACCCCAAACAGCAGGTGCATTCATCGTTTTCATGTGACATTTGGAGGCATACCAAGCCAATGGCACCCCACTCAGCACTGCCACACCAAGTCCAAGGACGGTCCAAATCGCTAGCCATCGGTGCAGGCGACGAAACCAAATCGCCGGCAAAATCATTCAGTCAACAAACGCACGTATCGGATGAAACCTCCCCCTTCGATTTTGCCTTTGGGCAGATCTGAGCTCAGAGGAATGACAGCTTCTCGGGGGAAATATCCTTCATTCTCTACACCTGACTCAAACCTGATGCCGTAGCCGATGTCAATTTCGTCCTTCCGCACATTGAATTGGAATGTCGTACGCTCGCCTCCTGAGATCGTGCTCCCTGTGATTCCATCGATGCTTGATTTGGAACGCCCATGAAACTTCCACCACTCTTCAAGTTCATAGTACCATTCGTCATCGTCGCCCAAGACATGAAGTGTGCGGATGTACTCACCTTTGTCATCAATGAGTCCTGTCACGATGTAGGCCCCTTCGCCTTCATAGTTCTTCATTTGGATCATGCAACGAATGGTGGAGTCCTCTTCAGACATCAGGAAACCCCATGAACATACCAAGCAGGTCGCAAAAGTCCCCAATCTCATCATTTTGCTTTCAAGAAATCCAAGTCAGTGGTGATCAACGCTTCGTTCTCGCTCGCAAGGTCAAAAGCTGTTTCTCCAAATGGGGACATCAAACCAACATCAGCTCCGATGTCCACCAGCCATTTCAAGAGGTCAATGTTTTTGGCGGTCAAGCAAGCCTCAAGAAGTGGGCTCATGCCTTCATGATTCACCTGGTTCACATCCAATTGATGAACCGCTGCGAATTGCAACATGTCGAGAGACTGGTTGCGCGCACCCAAATGAAACCAAGACTCACCGCCAGGAAGCAATTGTACAGGGTGAATGCCTAGTGGGCGAAGGATTTGAATCATTTCTTCGAAGACTTCATAATTGCTTCCATTGAAAGATTCGGAAAGTGCGCAAATCAAGGTTTCAGACTTATACGGGGCACCATTCATGCTCCAGCCTGAAGCAATCAAACCAGACACATTCTTCGGATTTCCGCTGGCAATGGCATGATGCATGGCCGAAAGGTCACGATGGTCCTGCTGATGTAAATTTTTTGTGTCTTGGGCCAAGAACAACAAGCCACCGGACTCAGATTCCCCCTGAACGTATATCATCAAAGGTGTGATTCCGTTTTGGTCCGGGTCATCCAAAGCGACCCCGTGTGAAGACAAAAATGTGAACACCTCTTTTCCATTGGTTCTTCCTCGTGTCCCTTTGGCAGCAAAATGAGCGGCATTTTGTCCGCCATCATTTTGAAGAGAAGGAGACATGCCCATGGAAACCAATGATTTTAGAAAAGTCACATTTCCTCCCTTGCAGGCGTACAAAAATCCATTAGATCCATTGCTATCTGTGTCGTTCAACGTCAAACCAAACGCGCTGAAGTATTCGATCAAGTCATGGTCATCAATAAATGGAGCCAGGAGCAGGAGTGCATGCGCACCTTCCTGATTGACCTCGAGCATCGGGTTTGCCCCGTGCTCCACCAAGTACTCGTAGAGATCGATGTTTTTTTGACCGGTCACGGCCGAAAAATTGAGCAAGGAATATCCATGTTCGTCCACGATGGACAAATCGGCCCCCATTCCCTTCAATTCCTTGACAAAATCGAGGTTGTCTCGGTAGGCCGCCCAAAAGACATATGTCCGCGCATCATGCGTCAACTTGTTGATTGGATTGCCTTCAAATTCGAGCAAATAGAGCAGGACATCTTTAGGCGCACTTTCAATCAAGGCCCAACTCAAGGCGTCGAATTGGTAACGGTTCAGAGCTGTTGGATCGTTGCCCGAATTGACGCTGGCCTGAACTTCTGAAAGGGAAGGGCGTGACTTCCAAAAATCACGTTCCAATAGCATGTTGGAATCCTTGGACTGAGCCATTGTGTTCTGAGGCCAAAACCCCAGTACAAAAGCTGCAAAAGCGATGGTTTTGTGCATGTAAGATTGTTTTGAACCAAAAGCATCGGATGGGCCCTCGCCCACCCGATGCTTTTGGAAAAGTGTCAATCATCTCTGAAAGCTTGCAATGATTAGGTCAAGGACAAATGGTTCCGAAATCTGCCAAAAACATGAGCAAATCAGTGGTAGCAACCGCGCCGTCACCGTCGAAATCTGCCTCGCATGATCCGAACTCACATGTCCCATCATCCATGGTTGCTTCTCCAGAATAGTTCATGGCAGACTCGTAAGTGCAACCATAAAAGATACAGGAGTCCCATTCGCAGCTTCCATCGTCGGTGTTTGCGTTGTCAGAGAAATTGCACGCATTGGAGTAGGTGCAGCCGAGGACGTCACAAGATGCATTCCAATAAGGGTTCATCGGGCCGCTCAAGCTCTCCCCACTGACCCATACGTT
>TARA_B110000003_G_scaffold42482_1_pt1 | contig 13504 bp, 10 predicted proteins | sample TARA_B110000003 | Tara Oceans TARA_B110000003 (sample SAMEA4396424) | marine metagenome | biome: Westerlies Biome; feature: [SRF] surface water layer (ENVO:00010504); material: water (ENVO:00002006), including particulate matter (ENVO:01000060) such as... | depth 5 m
TCTCCGGTCATGGCAATATCTCTGTTTAGTTTCCTGTTTTTTGCGAGGGAAAGCAGAGCGGTTGCCATTGTGACGCCAGCACTTGGGCCGTCTTTCGGCGTGGCGCCTTCAGGCACATGTAGATGTACAAATGCGTCCTTAAAGAAATCTGTTTCGCCACCGAGTATGTCTAGGTGCGATGAGACATAGCTATAGGCAATCTGTGCAGACTCTTGCATCACGTCGCCTAATTGCCCCGTTAATTTTAGTCCCTGCTGCCGATCGTGTACAAGAGACGCCTCAACTGCCAGCGTAGTGCCACCCATTGCCGTCCACGCAAGCCCATTGATAACACCCAATCCTCGTTGTGGCTTTTGCTTTTTGAATATAGGAGCACCAAGATAGTGTTCAACTTCTTTGATGCCGACGCTGATACTTTTCTTACCTTGCTCAAGCAATTCAACGATAGCTTTCCTAACGATTCTTCCTAGTTGCTTCTCAAATGCCCGAACGCCAGACTCTCTTGCATAACCGTCAACGACTGCGCGCAGAGCGCCATCTGTGATTTTCAGTTTGGATGCACGTAATCCGGCTTTTTGTAATTGACGCTTCCACAAGTGGTGTTTACCTATTTGGACTTTTTCCTCGGTCAGATAACCCGCCAGTCTGATTGTCTCCATGCGGTCAAGCAACGGTCCAGGAATAGTGTCGAGTTGATTAGCGGTGCATACGAACAGTACCTTGGAAAGGTCGACCCGAAGATCTAGGTAGTGATCAAGGAATTCATTGTTTTGTTCCGGGTCCAGAACTTCCAGCAACGCCGAGGCAGGGTCACCTTGATAGGAGGCGCCAATTTTATCGACCTCGTCCAGCATGATCACCGGGTTGCTGACATCAACTTCTTTTAGTGCTTGGATCAGTTTGCCTGGCATGGCTCCGATATAGGTTCTTCTGTGCCCTTTGATCTCTGCCTCGTCTCTCATGCCTCCAAGGCTGAAGCGATAAAATTTTCTGCCAAGGGCATTGGCGATTGACTTACCGATTGAGGTTTTGCCAACCCCAGGTGGGCCCACTAACAGGAGTATTGAGCCTGATATCTCTCCCTTGTAAGCGCCGACGGCGAGAAATTCAACAATACGCTCCTTGACATCGTCCAGACCATCGTGGTCCCTGTTCAGCGATTTACGAGCGAGTGGGAGGTCAAGCTTGTCCTCGCTTGTCACGCCCCAAGGTACAGAGGTAACCCAGTCCAGATAGTTTCTGGTAACGCCATATTCTGCTGATGATGGGTCAAGGACCTGCAGCTTTTCCATCTCCTCATTGATGCGCTCAATAACGTGGTCTGGAACATTTCGCTTGAGTAGTCGCTCGCTGAACTTCTCCGAGTCGGCCTGGCGATCGTCCTTTGATATCCCCAGTTCTTTCTGAATCACTTTGAGCTGTTGATGCAGAAAAAACTCTTTCTGTTGATCGCTGACCTGTTGTTGTACCTGTTCATTGATCTGTGCCTGTAGTTTTGCAGCGTTAAGTTCGGTTTGCAGCAAAATAAGCACTTTTTCCATTCTTGGAATGAGCGGTAACGTTTCGAGTATTTCCTGCATCTCGACGGGTTTGGCTGAAGTGATAGCAGCGGCAAAATCCGCTAGAGGTCCCGGTTCGCTGGTATCGAAGTAGTTCAAATACTGTTTCAACTCTTCGTTGTAAAGAGGGCTTAGCTTCATCAATTCCTTGATGATATTGATCATTGCCGTGGCATAGGCTCGCACCTGGTTGGCATCTTCATTAACAGGAGATTCTAGGTATTCGACCCTTACGACAAAAGGTGGTTGCTTACGAATCCACTCTACGATGCGAAAGCGCTTCATGCCCTGGGCAACAAACTGTAGTTTGTCTTTGACTTCATTCAGATGATGAATGCGTGCAACACATCCAATTTCAGCAATATCCCCTGCTTCTGGTATTTCTCTGCCATCAGGCAGGGTGGCATAGCTCAAAGCAATAATTTTATGGGCGGATTCAGCCGTTTTTTTTATGCCGGGTCCCCAGGGTTGCTGATCGACCATGACGGGTTGAACCAGAACGGGAAAATACGGCCTTGATGCTAGTGGAATCAGCTGAAGTGTGTCAGGTAATAACTCATCCGGTCTTGCGACTGCGGTTGAAGGATTACTATCATGGGGAATGAATTCGCTACTCATGTTGGTATCTATTGCTTGAATGATGATGACTCGTAGCAAGTAGATTGGGTCGAAACTGACCTTTTCAAGCGTTTGTTTGCGGTGAAGCTTCCGATTCGGCATATTGTCGATCAAGCTTTTCCCGAATCTCCGCATAAGCTGATCGGGTTATTTTATATCGGGTAATCAAATAGATTGGGATGAAATGTAGTAGGGGTAATGCGATCCCTACAGTGAATCCGAGAGAAGTGATGGTCTGAGACGGTATCTCTGAGGGCAAAACATTGGTTGGAAACTTAATAAGCGTGAGAACTAATCCGCCCATCATGATGCCAACGCCGGAAATTGCCTTGCCCGAAAATGATAAAGCAGCATTGAACATGGCTTCCTGTCGGTAACCAGTCCTGAGTTCATGGTCGTCGAGAGTATCGGCGATCAACGAAGCGGCAATAATACCTTGCACGACAGCAATACCCGCACTCAGCACGCCAGTGCTCACCAAAATAATTAAAAGCCGCGGGTCACCATTGTCGGGAAGCACATCCAGAAAGCGCAGACTGACTAGAAATACACCGTCCAGAACACTCGCTACCGCGGCAATAATCAGAATGTCTCTTTTGTCCCAATTCCGCTGCAGATAGGCGACCATTGGAAAAGCCAAGACAGCGCCAATAGCAGATACAGCAAACCAGCGGAGGTCCTCGGTCTCGAACCCCCAGAAAAAAGTCGTCATGTAAATGCCAAGATTTGTCGTCGTACCTGAAATTGCAGAAGAAACCAGAACGATGATAAAGAGCAACGCAAATTGTTGGTTCTTTAGTGCTCGCCACAACTCGGTCGCTGTCGTCGAAAAACTGAATCGGGTTCGGGGACCGGTATGTTGCCGCAGATAAGGGATTTCTCTTTTTGTAAGCAACGTGGTGACCAGCGCGCCACCGGTGAGTAGCAAACCGGCACACATCGCGAGTACAGGATAACCTTCGGGATTAAGCTGTCCCACCGGAAAAGCCTCAGTTCCCGGCATGACAAATGTGAAGATGGATAGCGGGAAGCATACGGCGATAAGCCAGCCGATGGCGTAGCGATAGGCCATGACAGAGGTTCTGTCCTCGTAGTCGTCGGTCAATTCCGCCGCAATCGCCGCCCAGGGGACAAAATAGAGCGTCATGAAACCTCTGGTTGCCAGAGTAAATCCAAGTAACCAGGCAAAAAGGGTGATTTCTTGCAATCCCGTGGGAGGTGAAAATAGAAGAAAGATGCTTAATCCCAGAGGAACAGATGCAATCAGCATTAGCGGGTGGCGACGCCCCCACCTTGTTCTCAGGTTGTCTGACAGGGTTGCGACCAAAGGATCTGTAACCGCGTCAAACACGATCGCGACGGCGAGTGCCGTGGACACGAGAAAAGCGTCCATTCCAAGAATCTGACTGTAGTAGAGTAGTGCAAAGGTATTAAAAACCCAGTTTTTTACTGTGTCAGGAATAGCGCCGACACCCTGGCTAAGTTTTGTCCGAAAGCCCAGTTTTATTGTTCTTTGTTTCCGGTGGTAAATGGGTCTTGGTGTCGTCATCTTGTCTCTGAAATTATTGTCTTTAAGTAAAAACGCTCCCAACGACTATAATCTATCAATCAGTGAGATGTAATAGCTTGTCAGTAGTCTCCAGTGTTCTTTAGAATGGTGTTGTCCGCTTAGCGGGCATTTTGACTGGCTCATTAGTGAACCGGATTGATAGTAGAAGCAGGAAACAGATAATGGATCATTCGAATTACGCCATTGATGAAATGATATCGGCAAAATCAATTGCCGCACGGGTTGAGGCATTGGCAAAAGAGATTACAGCGAATTATAACGATGCTGATAAATTAGTAGTTGTTGGTTTGCTGAGGGGGTCCTTTGTGTTCATTGCAGACCTTGTTCGTGAGCTGAAGATGCCGGTGGAAGTCGACTTCTTGGAAGTATCGTCTTACGGTGACGCGATGACAAGCTCAAGGGAAGTGAGGATTCTCAAGGACTTGAGAGGTGAGATAAACGGGCTGGATGTCCTGCTTGTTGAAGATATTGTTGATACCGGCCACACGATGCATCATGTGCAAGCACTGTTAAAATCTCGTGAGCCAAGGTCACTCGAGGTTTGTGCGTTGCTTGATAAGCCATCAAGACGTGAAGTTGAGGTCGATGTGCGTTGGATAGGATTCGAAATCCCCGACGAATTTGTGGTGGGGTACGGCATTGACTACGCCCAACGTAATCGCAATCTGCCTTTTATCGGTAAAGTCAGGCTATTTGATCCTTCGTGAATCAGCAGGAACAAATAGTGCAAGTTAGCCGAGGTAGTAGTCCATCAAAGTGAGGTCTTGCTCGCCAGCTTCGATACGTGCGATGGTCTGCAGATGCACTTCATCGGGCCCGTCATAAATTCTGAATGCCCTAGCTTTACCGAATGCTCTCGCTGCAGGCGTGTCGTTTGTCACACCTTTCGCGCCATAAAGCTGCACCGCCCGATCAGCAATTGACTGATAGATTCTCGCAACGGCAACTTTTATCATTGATATTTGTTTCCGTGCGGCTTTATTACCGATTGTGTCTAGTTGGTGTGCAGCCCTTTGAACAAGCAAACGTGCTTGATCCAGTTCGATTCGCGACAGACTGATCGCCTCCTGTGTTGAACTGTATTCGTCAATGCGTTTACCGAAGGTCGTTCGTTCCTGTGAGCGTTTGACCATCAAGCTAATCAGGACTTCACATTCACCAATTGCGCGCATGCAATGATGAAGTCTCGCTGGTCCAAGCCGTGCTTGACCAATCGCAAACCCAGCGCCTAGCTCCCCGAGTAGATTTTCTGCAGGAATCCTGACGTTTTTCATTTCGAATTCAGGGTGACGATTAGTCGGTGACAGATGATCAAAGACCGGTAAATTCCTCATGATGTTGATACCCTCGGCATTTCTTGGCACGAGGAAAAGAGACTGGCGTTTTGATTTTGGGGCGTCATTATCAGTCACACCAACGACCACAATCAGTTCACATTTCTCATGGGTTGCGTTTGAGGCGAACCATTTTCTGCCATTGATGACATATTCGTCTCCGTCACGAACAATGCTTGTCGCTAGATTTGTCGGATCCGATGAAGCGACCAGCGGTTCCGTCATGGCAAAAGCAGATCCGATCTCACCATTGAGTAAAGGAACCAGCCATTTCTCTTTTTGTTGCTCCGTGGCAAACAACTGCAGGAGCTCCATGTTAGGTACGTCCGGTGCGTGACAGTTGAATACCCTTGAAGCCCACTCCAATTTGCCTAGCACCTCTGCAACACCCGTGAACTCGAGGTTCGAAAGTCGTGTGCCGGGCTCGTTGTCATCAAGCCTAGGAAGCGCCATATTCCAGAGGCCCAGGGCTTTGGCTTCCTGTTGGAGGGTGCACTGGATTGCGGGGACAGCTTCACCGGCAGCGGCTTGTTCTAGCCATAGCTTATGATTTGGTAAAATGCGGTCGTTAAAAAATGACTCGACCTGATCTCTTATTTCTACGGCGCGGAAGGGCAGTTCAAACATCGAGGCAAGCCTGTGCTGAAGGAAGTCAATATAATACCCTTGTCATTGTCACAGGTCAGCGGTAATTGTTTCGTTAACGCTTATCGCTTGATCATGGCTGTATGAACACGACAGACAAGATTAGTTTTGCGATTCCGGGACGACCGTCAGCGCGAGAATTGCGCGATTTTTATGGCGACCGTTGAGTTTGGCGATAAAATTGAGCAAGCGCATTTGCCAACGGTATTTAGCATCAAATAAGCGGTAAATGTCTTGAATTTTTGCGGAATCCGTTACGATAGCTGCCGTCCCTGATTCCCAGATATCGTGCTTCAGTTTGCCCCGCATGTCGCAGGGTGCTATCGACATTTTTCCGTTGTTTCTAATCCGCTTTACTTTGCCAGCTTTTGATTCCGAGAAGACATAATACTCACCATTATCGCCGGCAAGCCATACCGGTGTTCTGACTTCTCGACCATCTTTTCGGTAGGTTGCAAGATTGACATAGGTTTCAACAGCAGGATTAAACTTCATATTTTTGATTACTCTGATTTCGTCAGTTTAAGTATAAACCTGTCGGTATCGCCATCTAGACCAGGTGTGCACGCGCCTTTTGGTTTTGTCATCCTTGGGATATCTAAAGATATTGTTGGTTGGGTGCCCAGATCAGTCAAGTCTCTGACTATACCCCGCTAGTGTCCAAAACGGAAAATCTGTGTTTAATGGATGCGAACGACCCTTTTGCAACGTCGGGCAGAATGACAACGACAAGTGACAACACCAAATGACCGTGAATTCGAGGTGTGACGATTGTGATGTAGATTTGCTACAGTTGGGTAGAAATTACGGCAAAACAAGAAACCAGAGGGATAAAGAGATGACAATCACGAAAATTGAAACAGGTACAGAACATCTACTGGCTGAAAATAATGATGGCGTGGCTGTACTCACGCTGAATCGCCCAGAAGCAAGAAACGCGATGTCGGGAGAAATGAATGCGGCGCTGCAAAAAGTGCTGGCTGATGCGGAGCTTGATCAGGAGATTAAGTGCATTGTACTCACGGGTGCAGGTAAGGGTTTTTGTGCAGGAGGCGATGTCAAAGGCATGGCAAGTTCAGGCGATGGCACTGTGGGTCCGCGGACAATAGATCAAGCGATTCACGCTCAGCGTGTTAATCAGCGAGCGACGGCTGGCAAATTGTTCAAAATGCCCAAACCGACGATAGCCGCGCTGCCGGGTGCGGCTGCGGGCGCGGGTCTATCCTTTGCGTTGGCGTGTGATATGCGAGTAATGGCATCTAACGCGATCATGACGACTGCATTTGCTCGGGTAGGTTTTTCTGGTGACTACGGTGGTACCTATTTCATGGCGCAACTGGTGGGTACAGCCAAGGCGAAAGAGTTGTACTATTTGTCAGACCGCGTTAGCGCAGATGAAGCGTTAAGACTTGGGCTAACGAATTGGGTCTGCGAGCCAGATGAGCTGCAGGCTAAAGCGCTTGAAATTGGTCATCGCATATCCTCTGGCCCTACTGTTGCTTATCGTTACATGAAAGAGAATCTCAACCGGGCGCTTGCCGGTGATGTTGATGATTGTATGGATCTTGAGGCGACTCACCATGTGCACTGTGGTCAGACTCAAGATCACAGAGAAGCCAGTAAAGCCTTTGTCGAAAAGCGTGAGCCCGTGTTTATCGGTAAATAGCAGAGCATAAGTCGTTGCAGGGGAGCGTTGACTCAAGCGTGGAAAGCTTGAGTCATTAACGCCTGTGAGCAACAGCGAGGTTTGGGTGAATTAACCCAGGGCCGTTGCGCTGTTGCCTGGATCCTGCTGCTGGCCTCTAACAAGTTTACCGGGTAATGCGCCGGTTGCTTCACCTGATTGATAAATAACAGTGCCCGAAACCATCGTTGAAACGATGCCGTTTGCGTGTTGTAACAGTCGTTTACCCCCGGCGGGTAGATCGTGGACGATATGTGGTGTCTTCAAGCTGAGCGCCTCATAGTCAATGAGGTTGATATCAGCTTTATAACCGGGCGCTATCAAGCCTCTGTCTTTGAGCGAATAAAGTTCCGCGGGTTGGCGGGTCAGCAAATGAATCGCCTTTTCGAGTTCAAAACTCTTTCGTTCCTTAACCCACTTGGTGATCACATAAATATTTGCGCTGGCATCGCAGATAGAGCCAACGTGTGCACCGCCATCACCCAGAGCCGATACAGTATTTGGGTGCGTTAGCAATTCAGGTATATGATCGGAGAAGTTGGCTGCAGGGATATATATGAGGTTGTTGCCATCATTCCCAAGAAAATAGTCGTATAACCACTCAACCGGTTCAACGCCCTCAGCCTGTGCGCGTGCAGCAACTGATGTATCTGGCGCGGGCAGATATTCAATGGGTTCCTCTAACGGATACATTTTGTCGAAGCGACGACTGAACAACTTAACGAATATGTGCGGTTGATCAATATCTTCCCCAAGAATTTGCGATTTGATCTCTGGGGTTTTCAGTTTAGCTATCTTCTCATTCCAAGGTAGATCCTCAAGTGACCTAAAAGTTGGTCTAGGTGAGAATGGACTCATTGAAGCAGGGTGCCCCATCAGCATACCAACGGGTCGTGAAAGCACCTGACCGCGGATATCGAGTCCCTCTGACTGTGCATGTTCGATATGGTCTAATTGCTGGCGCCATAAATCAGGCTGGTTATCCAGATGAAGCAGGGTAAAGGTACCTTTTGCCCCGGTTGACTCGCTGGTGCTTCGGAGAATACTGAACTCCTCATCCAAATCTTCCCAATCGGATATCAGCTGAAATACGTGTCCTTTTTCGCCTGATAGCGCCATACCTAACTGCTTCAATTCATGTGTTGCAGCTTTGTAGGTGGGTACGGGGCTGCCGGTGCTGGTCCGATGTACGAGTGTGCGGGAAGTAGAAAAGCCTACGCCACCGGCGTTGACACTCTCTTCAATGACAGCCTGCATTTTAGAGATATCTTCATCGGTGGCTGTTTCGCGATTCACCGCACGTTCACCCATCACAAACACCCGAACCGGGCCATGGGGCACTAGCGCAGCGACATCGATATCTCTGGGTTTTGCATCAAGTGTATCTAGATACTCAGGAAAGCTCTCCCAGGTCCAGGGTAATCCCTCGGCCATCGCAGTTTCGGGGATTTCCTCTACACCTTCCATCAACTGGATCAAGACGTCGCGATCTTCCGGTTTGCAGGGTGCAAACCCCACACCGCAGTTGCCCATGACCACTGTGGTGGTGCCAAGATTAGAAGAAGGGTTCAGGTGCGAGTCCCAGGTAGCCTGGCCGTCATAGTGGGTATGCACATCAACGAAACCCGGTGTAACGATAAGTCCAGCAGCATTTATTTCGTTTGAAGCGGTATCTGGTAGGTTTTCGCCAACGGCCTGAATCAAGCCGTCTTTTACCGCAACATCGAGGATGCCGGATTTTCCACCGCTGCCATCGACGACGTGCCCGTTTCGAATGATGAGATCATATTTAGCCATACCGCTTCTTCCTCTAATTACTTATCGACCATGTTTTTATCATAAACCACCAACTCGCGCTAATCGTCATTTTCCTCTGCAAAGGAACCAGCTTGCGGAGACTTTCCTTTCCGGCGGTTGAGCGTCAGGATGGATCGCTAGGAGGCACCGACAGATAGCAAGTTCTGCACCGGTTGGTAAAGCGCCTCAAGATAGGCCTTGTCCTCAGCCGCCAGTTCTATTTTCGTCGCTTCAACAAGATCGGATAGTTGCGCTTCCTTTGAAACGCCAACAACGGGAGAGGTGACGCCTTCAACAGTAAACAGCCATGCCACGGCGATCTGGGCCGGTTTTTTGCCGTATTTCTCCGCCACTTCGACAACCCTATCGGCGATTTTGAAGATGTTGTCGCCTCGATAGAGTGATTCAGTTCGCTTTCTATCCTGTCCGGAAGATCTGGCGGTCAGCCCTTTATCAAAGCTGCCCTGGTAAGCACCTGCCAGTATTCCCCTGGCAAGAGGCGACCAAGGTGTTACCGCGACGCCACTATTCACGCAATAAGGAATCATCTCGCGTTCTTCTTCGCGGTAGATAAGATTCAGGTGATTCTGCATCGAAATGAACTTGGTCCAGCCGTTTCGCTCCGCTGTCATTTGTAACTCGGCAAACTGCCAGGCAAACATAGAGGATGCGCCGAGGTAGAGCGCCTTGCCAGCTTTCACGACATCATTTAGCGCTTCCATCGTTTCCTCTATGGGTGTTTGTGCCTGACCGGGAATGCCGTGGGGATGGCGATGAATGATGAGCTGGTCAATGTAATCGTGACCTAATCGTTTCAAGGAACGGTCCACGCCTTCTATGATATGTTTTCGAGAAAGTCCTCCTTGATTTGCTGCACGACCCATCGGCATGGATACCTTGGTTGTCAGCACGTATTCGTCTCGGGACAAGAGCTCCTTCAATACTTGGCCCACAACCAGTTCTGAGGCACCAATACCGTAGATGTCGGCGCAGTCGAAGTAGTTAACGCCTTGTTCAATCGCTGCTTTGAATATGGGGCGTGCTTTATCTGTACCTAGTGTCCAGTCACCCTGGTGGCCACGGCCTGGCTCACCAAAATTCATTGTGCCCAGACAGAGTTTTGAAACCCTTAAGCCCGTGTTTTCGCCAAGTCGAACGGAATCCAGCATCTTATTTCTCTTTCCTCATCCATCGACTGGTCGATGCGACATCTTCGATTGGCTCTTCAGCTTTCTTCCAGCCTCCGAAGCCAAGCTCCAGGTGGGCGACATCAGTAAATCCCATTTCCCGTAGTGCTTTGGTTGCAAAAACGCTACGACCCCCACCGGCACAAAACACAACGGTACGACGATCTTCCTGAAAGTAGTCGCGGTAGTAGGGGCTCGCGGGGCTCGCCCAGAATTCCAGCATCCCCCTTGCGCAGTGAATCGCGCCCGGAATGGTACCGAGATCAATTGTCTCCTGAATTTCACGGATATCTATCAGCAAGAGATCTTTATTGTCCGCCATCTCCGCTTTGAGTTGGTCGACGCTGAGGTTTTCGATGTTGGATTTTTCTTTTTCCGCAAGCTCAAAAATATTAACAATAGGCATGTTTTAATCTCTCTTGTATAGCGACGAATGAGTTGGGTGTTCAATAGACTGGCTCATATACTACGAAGGTTTTAAGTTTTACTCAAATGCACAATACCAATAACCAGCAGTCCCGCTGGTAACACTCCCTTCCCAGAGTTAAGTTATAGATTCATCGATATTTATGAAACTATTCGGAGCCATCTGTGATGGATGATTATTCAAAATTTGACGCGATTGACTTGGCAAATCTGATCCAAAATAAGGATGTGACCGCCAGCGAGGTCATCGAAGCTGCGATAAAACGCGCTGAAGCCGTGAATCCTGACATAAATGCCATCGTGACACCCATGTTTGAGGCGGCGTTAGAGGAAGCAAAGATCTGTGATGAATTATCCAGCGACGCACCTTTGGCCGGCGTTCCATTTCTCATCAAAGACCTAACGATGGTGAAAAGTGTTCGTTGTACCATGGGTAGTCGGCTCTACGAAAACTTCGTTCCAGACCATGATGCGGAAATTGTGAAGCGATACCGACAAGCAGGTTTGATCATCATGGGTAAATCCAACACGCCTGAAGTCGGCCTTGCAGCCACGACTGAATCAGTGATGTTGGGCAGTTGTAAGAACCCTTGGGATCTAACGAGAACTTCCGGGGGATCGAGTGGTGGAGCAGCCGCTGCTGTGGTTGCTGGAATATTGCCCGTTGCGCACGCAAGCGATGGTGGGGGCTCGATAAGAATCCCGGCATCCTGCTGCGGACTTGTTGGGCTCAAACCTTCCCGGGGTCGAACGCCGCTTGGACCGGACGTTGGTGAGGGGTGGGGAAGTATGGCAACGACCCACGTTGTCAGTCGAACCGTTAGGGATAGTGCGCTGATGCTTGATATGACCCATGGACCAGCAGCGGGTGATCCATATCATGCGCCTTACTTTGAAGGTTCATATTTGGAAGCGATTAAAAAAGCGCCAAAACAATTGCGGGTTGGTCTTAATATGTCACCAGCATCGGGTGTGGGGTCAGCAGATCCTGAGTGTGTTGCTGCGATTACCTCGACAATCTCGCTGCTCGAGGGACTAGGGCATCGGGTCGAAGTTATGAAGCTAGGTCTTGACGAGGCTTTGTTTTCTGCAGCGACACATATTTTGGTTTGTGCGAATGCTGCAAACTCACTGCAATCTCGTGCTCGTGCGCTGGGCCACGCATCGCTTTCCTTGGACTTCATCGAAACTAACACGATGCATTGTGCCAAACTTGGCGCGACCTTCAGCGCGGAAGATTATGCGAGGGCTGTTGTTGCCATGCATGCTGCTGGGCGGCTAGTAGAGGAACAATTCCAACAATGTGATTTGATCTTGAGCCCGACCCTGCTGCAGCCGCCTGTGCCGCTTGGCTTTATGGCGACAAATGATGGAGATCAAGACAAGTATAGTCGTCATATTCAGCAATTCTGGGGTTACACGCATCTATACAATGCGACAGGAAATCCAGCGATATCGCTACCCTTGCATTGGAGCAAGGATGATTTACCTGTCGGCGTCCAATTTGCAGCAGCCTTTGGCAATGAGGCCCTACTACTTCAGATCTCCGCGCAACTTGAACAGGCCCGTCCTTGGAAAAATCGAACACCGGGTTTTTGACCAGGTGATGCGCAGTTCACGCAAAGCGCCACTCAGTAAAAATTGTCCTTAGGGTCAATCTTTTCCGCGCCTGTATCGTTGCGAACCTGAGCAAGCTCCTTGCGTGCCATCCTTGTCATAAATCCGGTATCTTGTCCTAAAGTCACCATATGGAAGCCTTGCTCAAGATACCTTTTTGAATATTCAAGACTGCCTGTGTGAATGCCCGCACCAATGCCGTGTTTTTTGGCAGTTTCGAAAATTTTCGTCACTGTCTCGACATGTAAGGGATCGTTATTGTCTCCGGTAGGCACCAGACCGAGCGCGTATGCCAAATCAGCCGGGCCAATATAAACGCCATCGACGCCGGGCGTTGACATGATGTCATCTAAATTCTGCAGTGCCTCCTCGGTTTCAATCATAACGATACAGGCTAATTCCGAATTTGCTTCCTGAACGTAACCGGCGCCAGCATAAATCGATGCTCTCAGTGGACCGAAAGATCGGTTTCCCTGCGGTGGATAACGGCAGGCAGCAACTGCACGTTCGGCTTCTTCACGGTTGTTCACCATGGGAACAACAACGCCGTAAGCGCCGGCGTCGAGGGCTTTCATAATCTCATAGGGCTCGTTCCAGGGAACTCGCACTAGCGGGATTGTATCGGTCGTCGAGATTGCCGGTAGCATGATTTTAATGTCGTTGTAGTCAAGCATGCCGTGTTGCATATCAAGACAGACCCAATCGAATCCTGCATTCGCCATCGCTTCAGCAGAAAAGCTTGAATCTATAGCAAGCCACGCGCCAATCGTTTGTTTGTTGGCTCTCATGGCGCGTAGAAAATGGTTTGGTCGCATGGGACTCTCCCTAGTTATCACCTGATGAAATCACATAGTGACGATTGTTGTGTTGGATTTGTGTATTTGCTTGATCATCATGGAACCACAAGCCCCCACACAGGTTCAAGTCATCCCTAGCTGATTGATAGACTATTGATAGTTTGATTGATAGAAGACGCTCAGATTTGATGCTTGGAAAGCGATAACTTAGTGCTTGGTGCTCCATTTTTGACGCATGCCTGAGAGAGATATTTTCATTGGGTTGAGTTA
>TARA_B110000003_G_scaffold217114_1_pt1 | contig 13450 bp, 11 predicted proteins | sample TARA_B110000003 | Tara Oceans TARA_B110000003 (sample SAMEA4396424) | marine metagenome | biome: Westerlies Biome; feature: [SRF] surface water layer (ENVO:00010504); material: water (ENVO:00002006), including particulate matter (ENVO:01000060) such as... | depth 5 m
TATCCAGCTCCAATTGAAGAAGCCAATATGGTAATGATTAAAGATTTTGAAGAAAGGTTTGGTTTAGTCTCTGGGCTCTCCGACCACACAATGGGATCTACAGTTCCAGTTGTTGCTACTTGTTTTGGCGCAAAAATAATAGAAAAACATTTTATCTTAAATCACGATATAGGTGGTCCTGATGCTTCTTTTTCTATGGATGAAAGTGAATTCACTCAAATGGTACAAGCGGTTAGAGAGGCAGAGAAAGCTATTGGTAAGGTTGATTATAAATTAACAGAGAAACAAATTAAGGGGAAAGATTTTTCAAGATCTTTGTATGTTGTAAAAGATATAAAAGAGGGGGAGGTTTTTTCTGAAGAAAATATTAGGAGTATAAGACCTGGTTTTGGAGCACATCCAAAATACTTAAAACAGATTTTAGGAACTCGATCAAAGAAAGATTTCCAATTTGGGGATCGAGTAAAGATGTCAGATTTAAACTTAAATATTAGATAATTTTTTTAATAATGTTAAAATTATTTTCAAAAACTGTATCGATAATTTAAAAAGTTATTTATATAAAACAATTTTGCCCATATGAAAAGTAAAATTATTATAACAAGACCTTGGAATTTAGAGTATTTCAATGATCTTTCAAAATACATTGAACATTCTACAATTATTCAAGAATCATTATTTGAAAACCAAACAACTAATAAAAAGAATATTGATTTTCAAAATGATATCTTATTTAATGATGAAACTCTTTTGCAGATTATCAGAAACTGCAGAGTTTTAAGAAGATTTCCTTATAATGATTCAATTAAACTTATAAACTTTACTATTGATTCATTTTACAAGTTTAAATTGAATAAATATGATTATATAATTTCATTAACAGTTGATAATTATATTCTTGATGTTATTTGTAGGTTATGTGAGTTGGAAAATAATAAGTTTATAGGATTAGTAAATAGTCCAATACCAGGCTACATAAGACATACTAAATTTGGTGAATTTAACCATGGAATAAATGGACCTAATTTTGAAAAAATACAAACTTTCTATTCAGAAAAAATGAGACCGACTCATTACATTTTATTGAAAGGTAGAATCAAAATTGAATTAATAATTAAAGACTGGTTAAGATCAAAGTTATTTTACTTGAAAAATATTTTTGGAGATAAATCTTATCATACCTATGCAAATATTTATTTTTATCAGAACTTAAAAAATAATTTTAAGTATAAAGAAATAACTAAACCACCAGACGAATATATATTTATTCCACTTCAATGTACTCCAGAGTGTACATTAGATTATTGGTCACCAATTAGATCAGATAATAATTATGAAAAGTTTATAATAAATTATATTTATAATAATTCTGACATTAATTTTATCATTAAAGAACATCCCGCAATGGCAGGTAAAAGAGATAATCACTTTTATAAAAAGGTGAGTGGTTTTAAAAATTGTGAATTTGTTAATATGAATTCAGATTCTTCGAAATGGGCAGAAAAATCAACAATGACACTAATTAGAACTGGAACTATCGGAATTGAAAGTTTTCTCACAAATAATAAAATACTAGTTGTTGGACCTTTACCTTATTATTTTATAGGTTGTTCAGTAGAAAAAATAAAATTGGGAGAGGTTGTAAAACCATCAGAGAAAAACATTAATACTGTAATACAAAATTTAAAAAATTGCTTAATCCCAGGCAACATTCTATTAAAAAGAACTTTTACAGGTAAATATACTTATGACAAGGGTTCAATAAAACTATTAGGTCCTAGTTTAAATAATTTATTAAAATGATTAAAGAAGTTAATTATAATGTTTCAATTGATAAACTTGAAAATTTAGGATTTACATCTGTTCAAGAATCAAATCAGCTTACAATAACCTCCGATATAAATATTAAATCAGAGGTTTTTTATAGGGTTTTAGAGAATACAATTCAAATTTTTGATGTTAAAAAATATGATGAGCTAAAAAAAAGTTTAAATAAAAATGACAAGAATATTAAATATTTCTTATCTAATTATGTTTTTCCAACAGGTGAAACTGGTTTAATTGGAGTAAAAAGGTTCATACCAAATTCAATTTATAACTTTGATTTAAATTCAGGAACCATTAACAGAAAAACAAATTTTAAGTTTGGTTCAATCTTAAAAGAAAATAAAGAATTCGATTTACATTTCATGGATTCTATAAACCATAATTTATCTAAAAATGATAATGTTGGGGTTTTATTTAGTGGTGGAGTGGATAGTATTTTAATTGTTTTTTCTTTATTAAAATTAGGGTTTAAACCTAAGTTAATAACAATGAAACCATTAATTCCTTTTTATTCCTCTCAAGAAGATGTAGAAAGGTCAATATATTTTGCTAAAAAATATAATTTGAAACATCATATCATTAATGTTAAGATTAATGAAAGTAATAATATAAATACTTGGGAAAGTACGAGAAAAATAATGCCAATGGCAAGTCACATGTCCATCTATTTTGAAGCAGGATTAAAGGAAGCAAGTAGATTAAAAATTAATAAAATTTATACTGGTCAAAATGCGGATACATTTTATAATTTCGGCCCTACCAGTAAAATATCTTTTTCTATTTCAGCATTAGCTGATTTATTTAGACGTTTTTATTTGGTTTTATTATTTGAAAAAAAAGAATATAGTCTTTTTAAAAAAATATTACTCAATTTAGGAGCTAAAATTTATTCTTTGTTAATTGGAGATAAGTTTCGTGCACCAATAAATGATTATGAATCATTTATAGCTTATACAAATTCTACTGATTATTCAATTTTTCCAAGTGTTAAGTTATCAAAAGATTTCAATCCAGAAAATTTTGATTTAATAAAATCGTTAGCAAATTATAAAGTTGAAAATTTTTTAACATCTGGTGCTCCTATGGTTATAAATACTTTTGGTTTAAAATATGGCATCAAATGTCTTTTTCCATTTAGTTCTAAAATTATGCTTGATCAGTTCTGTTCATTAGAAAGAGGATATAAAGATATAATTAAACCAAAATATTTAATATATAAAAGTATTGAATCTTATGATGAGGATATATTATCTGAGCTTGATAAAATAAGTAATAGCGTAATGATTAAAAAAAATTATCACAATTGGTTAAGAGAAAATTACCCATCATTTGTGTCTTCTACTAAAAATTTATATTCTACTTCAAAAGAATTTATGTACAACCTTAGTGATTTATGGATTAAATGATAAACTATGATATTTGAAAATAAAATTTCTTTTTCAAAAACAATATGGATTTCAAAGCAAGGAGGATTCTTGTCTAGAGATTTGCCTCATCTTAATAAGTTCTCTGACTCAAATGTATTTAAAAGAAAGTTAATTGAGGAAAGGAGGTTTTTTTTTAGATGGGATACTTTTATCAATGATTGTAATGAAAAAGATTTTTGGTATCACGTAATAAAAGATAGTCCTGAAGATTGGTTTGATTATAGCTCTAAGATGAGAAATCAGATAAAAAAAGGACTCAAACTATTTTATACTAAAATCATTTCAAAAGAATATATTATTAAAAATGGATATAGTTGTTATCTAGAGTCTTTAGAGCGATATAAAACAAAACCTGAAAAAAAATTTTTTTTCGATCAAAGTGTTAAATCATCTCCAAATGATACTGAGTTTTATGGATTATTTGATAATGATAATAAGGAGTTAGTAGGATTCTCTGAAAATATCATTCAAAATAAGGGATGTTTTTACTCCTCTTTTTGGTTAGAAAACAATGCACTAAATAATTACGGGACTTATTTATTAGTTCATGAAATGAATAAATATTATTTGAATGAAAAAAAATTCAATTTTGTTAGTGATGGCTCTCGTTCAATCCTTCATCCTACAAAAATTCAATATTTATTAATTAATAAATTTAAATTTAGAAAAGCTCCTGTTAAATTGAATATAGTATACTTTCCTGGCATAAAAACCTTCTTAAATTTACTTACAAACCTATACCCTTTATTAAAATTTCTAAGGATTCAAAAATTAAATGCAGCAATTATTCAAAACAAATATGCAAATAGATAATTTTATAAGAAGGTTTTTAGATATCATAATATCTGTAATTGGTATAGTAATATTTTTATTACCAGTTTTATGTTTTTTAGTTATATCATCTTTAGAAACTTACAAGTTATCATTATTTAGTCAAAAGAGAGTTGGAAAAGATGCTTCTATATTTACAATTTATAAGATCAGGACTATGATTGTTGACAATAGTAATTTAAATACAATAACTGCAAAAAACGACAATCGGATTACTGTATTTGGAAAATTTTTAAGAAAATATAAACTTGATGAACTTCCTCAATTAATAAATGTTTTGAAAGGAGAAATGAGTATTGTAGGGCCAAGACCAGATGTTCCAAAACATATAGATTTAATTAAAAATGATTATGAAGAAATTTTTTTAATTCGCCCCGGAATAACCAGTCCAGCTTCATTAAAATATATAAATGAAGAATTGCTTTTATTTAAATCTCAAGACATTGAAAATTTCAATAAAAAAATCTTTAGTGATAAGTTATTAATTAATAAACGCTTATCTAAAACTTTAAGTATAGAAATTTATTTAAAGTGTATTTTTTATACTTTTTTTATCTATTTAAAGATTAAATTTTTAAAAATAAAAGAAATCAATGATATGCCATCAATATCCTGGTTCTAATTTGGTCTTATGAAAATTAATTTATTCAAACTAGTTATTATAGGAATTGTCATTGATATAGTTTTTGTTCCATTATCTCTGGTAATTGCACAGCTAGGTTTTAAACCTGCATTTCACTTTTTTAAAATTCCTTTTTTGATGATTTTTTTTGGAACCTTTATTAGCTTATTGAGAAATAGAAAATTGATGAAAATAACATTTTTAATAATGGTAATTCAATTATTTGCTTTCTTCAATGGATTAATTACAAATGGATTAAATATTTATACTATATCTCATTTTTATTATGGATTATTAGCAATTTCAGGAATCCAATTTGGAAAAATAATTCTTGAAAGAAAAATTAAACTCAGCCCCAAATTATTCACAAAATTTGCTGTTTTTTTAACTTTTTTCATGATAATTTATTTTGTTCTTTACACTTTGGGTATAATTAATTATTGGGGTATTTCTACTAACATAGGTTTTTTATTGTTATTTTTTGTCTACAAACAGGACACTAAAAAATCTTTTCTTACTTTATTTGCAATGATTTTATCTGGAAAACGAACCCCAATTCTAGCTAGCTTAATATCTTATTTATCCTACAAGTTTAGTTTTAAGTTAAAAAACTTAGCAACTATTATTTTTTTATTTTTTTTTATTTTTATTATTACAAAAACTGGTTTACTTGATAGAATATTAAACCCCATTATCTTAATTTATGAAAATATTGATAGTGAACAAGCATGGTATGTTTTAACTGGCGGAAGAAATTTTGAAGTAATTTATGCTTTGGAAAAATTTAAATCTGTAAATGATTATTTATTTGGATTTGGTTATGGTGCCAATTATACAATGCCAGCTGGTTTAAATGATATGATGAGTTCTTACACTCAGCATTATACACATTTTTCACCAGTATCTCTTCTGTTGGTTTACGGTGGTATAATAACTTTTATTTTATATATTATTTTTTTATATGCTACATTTAAAAAAAGTAATGATAATGAATCATATCCTTATTATAAGCTAATTTTCATTTATAGTTTAATTGCTTCCTTCTCCGGTGCAACTATCTTTGTTGATTCAAAATTTTGGATTTTATTAGGTATTTTACTTGCTTCTAAACCATTTGATCGTTCAATTGATAAAACTCAAAACATTTAAGTTGAATAAAAAAGTTATTTCTAAATTTTTATATGTTTCGGGCACTTTAGGCATTATAGCTAAAGCTATTATTTTAACTAAAATTGGAGGAGTATCATTTTTAGGAACTTACACTTTAATTATTTCTTTAATTGTTCCAATTGGATTTATCATAGGTAATGCTAGAGAGATAAAGATTATATCACTTTTTTTGAATAATAAAGATTTTTCTTTTTTAGAAATAGAAATGTATAATTTAATTAAATCATCAATAATTCTTTTTTTTATTTTTTCTATTTTATACTGGGCTTCTGGATTTTATTTAATTGTATATATTATTTTCTTTTTTTCCAATTTAAGTCTAATATATTTAGGATCTATTTTAAGGGTAAATAATGAATTTAATTTTTCATGTTTTATTTTTTTTAAGATGTTATTTACCGTAGCATTTTGTTTTTTAGCTGCAATGCAAAACGAACTTTATTATTTAGCTTTTTCTGATATTTTATTAGTTTGTATATTTTCTCGTCACATTTTAATAAAAATAAAATTTTTAGATTTTAAAGTTTTTATTCCAAATTTTTCAAATTTTTCAACTTCTTATTTTTCAAACTCATTAGTAACAAATGTTGATAAAATTATAGTAAGCTTAATTTCTATTGAGTTACTAGGAATTTATTCTTTAATCCTTCAATTTATTTCAGCTAGTATAATATTGAACGGAATTATTTCTAATTATTTTATTTTACTAAAAATTAAAATTGAAAAAAAACTTTCTATTATTGGATTTGTTCTAGGTTTACTGTGTTTAATACTAATTATATTTATATGGGGCGATTACGTTCTTATCCTAAAAGGGTTTGAATTTTTTACGTTTAATTTAGAACTGGTATGCTATTTAGGGCTAATATTTCTATTTTCTATTTTAAATTTTACTGAATATTATCAAATTAGAGTTAAAAATCCATTTATGATATTTGAACAGAACATGATATATTTTATTTGTTTTATTTTAATATTATTTCTTAATAAACCAAAAACTGGACTCGACTTTTGTTTGATTATAACATATTTATATGCACTCAAATATGTTATATTTATCTTATTAAAAACTCAATTATTCAACTACAATTTTTTAAAACAAATAATAACAAATAAGAATGAAAAAAATTAAATTATTAATAACGGGAGGAACTGGTTCATTTGGAAATGCAGTTTTAAGAAGATATATTAAAACTGAAGATTTTGATGAAATTCGTGTATTTTCTAGAGATGAAAAAAAGCAGGATGATATGCGAAAAAATATTAATGATGACAGAATTAAATTTTATATTGGCGACGTTCGTGACAGAGATAGTCTTAATGCAGCGGTAAAAGGAGTTGATTACATATTCCATGCTGCTGCTCTTAAGCAAGTTCCCTCTTGTGAATTTTTTCCTATTGAAGCAATTAAAACTAATATTTTAGGCACGGAAAATGTTTTAAATACTGCTATTGATTTCGGTGTTAAAAAAGTAATTGTTTTGAGTACGGATAAAGCAGCTTATCCTGTTAATGCCATGGGGATGTCAAAAGCTTTAATGGAAAAAGTTACTACGGCTAAAGCCCGTTCTCAAGCTAACGAAGGAACTGTTTTTTGTACAACAAGATACGGGAATGTAATGGCCTCTAGAGGTTCCGTAATTCCATTATTCATTGAGCAAATTAAAGACAATAAAGCATTAACTATTACTAACCCTGAGATGTCAAGATTTATGATGACTCTAGACGATGCTGTAGATTTAGTTTTATATGCGTTTAAAAACGGAAAACAAGGTGACTTATTTGTCCAAAAGGCACCTTCTGCAAAAATTAATACACTCGCAAGTGCTTTGATTGAGTTGTATGATTCAAAAAGCACTATCAATATAATTGGAGTTCGTCATGGTGAAAAATTATATGAAACTTTAGTCAGTACAGAAGAAATGTCAGTGGCAGAAGATATAGATAATTATTATAAGGTGCCTATGGATCATAGAGGCTTAAACTATGATAAATATTTATCTGAAGGTCAGCCTTTATTAGATAAACCTAAAGAATATCATTCTCATAACACAAAATTATTAAACGTGGAAGAAATGAAGAACCTTTTATTAAAACTTCCAGAAATTAATAATGATTCTATCTTGAAAAAATAGTAATATGAAAAAAATTGGTATTACAGGTAGTAGTGGATTTATTGGTAGTCATTTAGTTAACCATCTACTATTTATCAGAGACGATTTTAAGATCATAGATTTTAAAAAAATATTTTTTAATTCAGACAATCTATTAGATTCTTTTGTCTCTAAATGTGATATTATAGTTCATTTAGCAGGTGTTAATAAATCAGAAGACCCTAAAGATATTTATAAACAAAATATTCTTCTTGCAAAAAAACTAACAGGTAGTCTTAAGCGAACTAAAAGTTCTGCTTTAATAATTTATGCATCATCAACTCAAGAGAAATTTGACAATGAATATGGAAGAGGTAAGAAGGATGGTAGAAAAATTTTAGAGACTTGGGCAGAATCTTCAAACGGATTTTTAACAAGCATTCTTATTCCTAATGTTTTTGGACCTTTTTGTAAACCAAATTATAATTCTGTTATAGCTACTTTTTGTAATCAATTAGTTAATAAAAAAGATCCGCCATTAATAATTAAAGATTCCTTAGTTAATTTTATTTATGTTGATGATTTAATTCAAGTACTTTTAGATTCTACCAATTATAAAAACAAAAATAATTCAGTTCAAAATATTGAAAATACTTATAATTTTAAAGTTTCAGAAGTCCTAAGTATCCTTAAAAAATATCATTCATTATATGTTTTAAATGGTAAAATTCCTGAATTGGATAGCAATTTTGAATTGAAGCTTTTTAACACTTTTAGAAGTTATATTAATTATCAAGAATTTTTTCCTAAAAAATATTTAATGCACTCCGACGAAAGAGGAATTTTTACTGAACTAATTAGGTCAGATTCAAAAGGACAATGTTCATTTTCTGTCACTAAACCATTTATAACTCGAGGTAATCATTTTCATACTAGAAAAATAGAAAGATTCTCAGTCATTAAAGGAGAAGCAAGAATTGAAATCCGAAAAATAAATGATGATAAAGTATTAACCTTTATTTTAAGTGAAAAAGAACTTTCTTACGTAGATATTCCAATCTGGCATTCCCATAGTATTACTAATATTGGTAGTTCAGATTTGTTAACTGTTTTTTGGATAAATGAAGAATATCATTTAGATACAGCAGATACATATATTAATCAAGTTTAATATTAATTATTAAAATAAAATTTCATGAATTTAAATAAATTAAAAGTAATGTCGATTGTAGGTACGAGACCCGAAATTATAAGATTAAGTATGGTCTTAAACGCCTTTGACGAATCAGAAGCTATTGATCATATTTCTGTACACACTGGTCAAAATTATGATTATGAACTAAATGAAGTTTTTTATAGTGATCTTGAAATCAGAAAACCAGATTATTTTTTAGAGGCAGCTGGATCAACTGCTATTGAAACCATAGGAAAAATATTAATTAAGATTGAACCAGTTATTAAAAAAGTTAAGCCTGATGCTGTTTTGATTTTAGGTGACACTAATTCATGCTTATGCGCTATCCCAGCCAAAAAAATGAAGATTCCTGTTTTTCATATGGAAGCAGGTAATCGTTGTTTTGATCAAATTGTTCCAGAAGAAATAAACAGAAAAATAGTTGACCATGTGGCAGATATTAATCTTACTTATTCAGATATTGCTAGAGAATATTTATTAAAAGAAGGATTAGATCCTGATAAAATTATAAAAACAGGTTCACCAATGTTTGAAGTTTTAAATAATTTTTTACCAAAAATTAAAAGAAGTAAAATCCTTAAAAATTTAAATTTAAAAAAAGATAATTATTTTTTAATCTCTACCCATAGAGAGGAGAATGTTAGTAATGAGTCCAACTTTAGAGAATTGTTAAATACATTAAATGAAATATCTAAAAAATATAAAAAACAAATAATCATTAGTACTCACCCTAGAACTAGAAAAGAATTAGAAAAACTTTATAAAGATTCTCCAACAGATAAATTAATTTCTCAAATAAAGAGTAATCCTTTAATAAATTGGTTAAAACCATTAAGTTTTACTGATTACAATTTTTTACAAATCAATTCTTTAATTACGATCTCAGATAGTGGAACAATTAATGAAGAATCTTCAATCCTAGGGTTTAAATCACTTAATCTAAGAGAAAATCATGAAAGACCTGAAGGAATGGAAGAAGCAGCTTCTATTTTAGTTGGTATTAATTTTAAAACTGTTGATTTGGGGATCTCTCATTTATTAACTAATGATAATCAAAAAAGTAGATTAGTCCAAGATTATAGTATGCCTAATGTTTCTGAAAAATTGGTAAGAATAATTATAAGTTATACTCATTACATTAATCGAAAAGTTTGGAAAAAGAAAATTTAAATATAATTTTTTTCAGTTTAGTTGAAATCAACTCTATTGAAGAAAGTGGCATTTATCCTGATTTAATCAGGGAGTTTTATAAAAGGTCTCACAAGATTACAATTGTTTGCCCGTCTGAAAGAAGATACAAAAGAAAGACTGTTTTTGAATCTATTGATAATATTAACTATTTAAGGGTTAAATCTTTGAATTTGCAAAAATGTTCATTAGTTGAAAAAGCATTAGGTGTTTTTAGTTTAGGGTTTTTATACAAAAAACAAATTAAAAAATATTTAGCGGATGTTAAATTTGATATAGTTTTATATGCAACTCCTCCAATTAATTTAGTTAGTCTTATTTATTGGTTAAAAGTAAGAGATAAAGCTTTTACCTATTTGCTTTTAAAAGATATTTTTCCACAGAATGCTGTAGATTTAAAAATTTTAAAAAAATCCACCTTATTTTATAGTTATTTAAAAAGGTTAGAATATCGTCTTTATGATATTTCTGATAAAATTGGATGTATGTCTCCAGAAAATCTTAAATATTTCTCAAAATATAATGTTGAATTTAAAGATAAAATAGAGGTTAATCCAAACAGTATTGATGTTTTATCTCGAGAAACAATTTTTAATCGTGAAGAGGTTTTAGATTTACATGGTATTCCTTTAGATAAAACTGTGTATCTGTATGGTGGGAATATTGGAAAACCTCAGGGAATCAAATTTTTACTAAATCAAATTGAATATTCTTCTATTCATTTTCCTAATATTTTTTTTGTAATTGTGGGTAGCGGAACAGAATATTCAATTGTTGAAAATTGGCATAAAATAAACAAACCATCAAATTGTAAAATAATAGGTCAACTTGAGAAAAAAGATTTTGAGAAACTAACTTCAGCCTGTGATGTAGGTATAATACTTCTAAGAAAAGAGTTTACGATTCCTAATTATCCGTCTAGACTATTAACATATATGAATAGTTCTTTACCCATATTATCAATTACTGATAAAGTAAGTGATATTGGTTTAATTTCTGAAACCAATAATTATGGAAAATGGAGTTTATATGGAGATTCAGATTCTTTAATTAAGAATATTTTGTTTTTTGAAAAAAATCCGAATCTCAGAATCAAAATGGGTATAAATAGTTATAATTATATGTTTAATAATTATAGTTCTGAAATCAGTTTTAATAAAATTATTTTGTCATATAAAAATCATATAAATGAAAAATAACACTAAAATATTACTCTCATCCCCACATATGGGAGGTGGGGAAAAAAAATATATAAATGATGCTTTTGACACTAATTGGGTTGTTCCAATGGGGCCAAATATTGATGGGTTTGAAGATGATTTGGAAAAATATATTAAAAATGATAAAAAAATTATATGTACATCTTCGGGAACAGCAGCTATTCATCTTGCGCTAATCTTAGCTGGAGTAAAATTATATGATGAAGTAATTTGTCAAAGCATGACTTTTTCAGCATCAGCTAATCCAATAATTTACCTTGGAGCAAAACCAATTTTTATTGATAGTGAGGAAGATACATGGAATATGTGTCCTGTTGCTTTAGAGGAAGCAATAGTAGATAGAATTAATAAAGGATTTAAACCTAAAGCGATCATTGTTGTTCACCTGTATGGTATGCCTGCAAAAATTGAAACTATAGTTTCTATCGCTAAAAAGTATGAAATAACTTTGATAGAAGATTCAGCAGAATCTTTAGGTTCTTCGTTTAAGGGAAAAAAATGTGGCTCTTTTGGAGATTATGGAATACTTTCCTTTAATGGTAATAAGATAATAACTACATCAGGAGGAGGTGCATTAATTTGCAATACTACTGAACAAAAGAATAAAGCAGTTTTTTTTGCTACCCAAGCCAAAGATGATGCGGTTCATTATCAACATTCTGAAATTGGATATAATTATAGAATGAGTAATGTTCTTGCAGGTATCGGAAGGGGTCAAATGGAAGTGCTTGACCAGCATATTGCATTAAGAAGAGAAAATAATAAATTTTATCAAAATCTTTTTGAAAACATTAAAGGTGTAAAGGTTTTTAAGGAATTTTCGCCAGATCATTTTTCAAATTTTTGGTTGACATGCATTATTATAGATAATAAAAAATCAAATTTTGATAATGAAGAATTAAGAATAGCCTTAAAGGGAGAAAATATTGAGTCTCGCCCATTATGGAAGCCATTACATTTACAGCCAGTTTTTAATACTTTTGAATTCTATGGAAGTGAAATTTGTGAAAACTTATTTAAAAATGGATTATGCCTTCCTTCTGGATCAAATCTTAGCAAAGAAGATAAAGTTAGAATTTCTAATATTATAAAATCAATTTAAAAAATGTTGTCAAATAAATATATTAAAATATCTTTTAAAAAAGATTTAATTAATAATTTTGAATTTATAACAAATAAAATTCAAAATAAAAAAATTCTTATAATTGGAGGAGCTGGCACTATAGGGTCTAGCTATATAAAACAAATTTTAAAGTTTAAACCATCTTCAATATGTGTTGTTGATATTAATGAAAATGGTTTAACTGAATTAACTCGAGATCTTAGAAGTTCAAATTTATTAGACTATAAGCCAGAATATATCACCTACCCTGTTAATTTATTGAGTGATACCTTTGATAAAATTTTCTTCTCAAATAATTTTGATGTTGTTGCAAACTTCTCTGCACATAAACACGTGCGTTCAGAAAAGGATAAAATTTCTGTAGAAGCTTTAATAAAAAATAATATTTATGGTGCGATTAAACTACTGAATTTGTGTTCTGATAGACCTCCAAAATATTTTTTCAGTGTATCTACTGATAAAGCTGCCAATCCCGTCAACATTATGGGAGCATCTAAAAGTTTAATGGAAAAACTAATATTATCAAAAAAGAAAGAGTTGAGAGTTTCTACTGCTAGATTTGCTAATGTAGCGTTCTCAAATGGCAGCTTATTAGATGGTTTTATCTACAGACTCCAGAAAAAGCAACCTCTTTCTTGTCCCTCAGATATTAAACGTTTTTTTGTTACTCCCGAACAGTCTGGACAAATATGCTTGCTTGCTACTTTTTTAGGTGAAACTGGTAATATTTTCTTTCCAAAGTTGGACTTTCATA
>TARA_B110000003_G_scaffold1522_1_pt1 | contig 13431 bp, 16 predicted proteins | sample TARA_B110000003 | Tara Oceans TARA_B110000003 (sample SAMEA4396424) | marine metagenome | biome: Westerlies Biome; feature: [SRF] surface water layer (ENVO:00010504); material: water (ENVO:00002006), including particulate matter (ENVO:01000060) such as... | depth 5 m
TGTCAGTAGCAGATAATGTGAATTCAAACACACCATTTGATGGTTCAAATGTAAATGAGGAGATTGATGGTGATGATAGACAAGTAGTATCAGACGATAGTGACAGTGATAGTGACAGTGACAGTGATAGTGACAGTGATAGTGATAGTGACGGTGCTGATGATATACAAAATCTAAATGTTACTCCAATGGTTATTGGATCTGAATTAAACAATAATGGAGGCGATAGTGTTAAAGTTGTTGAATTAGAAAATAATAATAAACAAATTAATTTAAATCCAGTTTCTGAAAATAATGCAAGTGAGTCTTTAGACGTTACAGCATTATTAGATAATAATATCCTTGATGATGATGATGATGATGATGATAGTGATGATGATGATAGCGATGATGATGATGCTACAGAACTAACTTTAGACTCTATAAGTGATATTTCTACAACTCAATTAGATATTAAAAAGGTAGCTACAGAAGTATCACAAGATCTAGATTATAAAAAATTAAATGTCGGTAAATTAAGGGAGCTAGTAGTCACCAGAAGTTTAGCTGATAAAAATGGTGCTAAGAAATTGAAAAAGAAAGAGTTGGTGGAATTATTATCTTAAACTAATATAAATGAGTTGGGGCACATGTTATTCCGGATCAAATAATATATATTTTGGTTTTCCACCTATTATGACTGATGGTAGAAACTATGCTCAATGGCAACCTGGAGCAGTAGTAAATAAAACATTACGAGAAGAGAATGGTATTAAAAGTAATTGGCAATACAGAAAATATTTACAAGAGAATGCTGATCAAGTAATAGAATATGATCAGAGAATGGCTTGTAATGAATGTTGTGGTTGTCCTTATTATAAAAGTAATCAGTCTGCTAATAATCCTTACCTATATACATCTTGTACAGAAAAAACCCAACCTTTTGGATATGAAGGGAGTGATTTAAAAAATCTGTATTTAAATAGACAAGAATTACAATGTAGAATGAGTGTACCAGATGTTAGTCAATATCAATTAATGAAAAACGCAAATGCTAATTAAGTATAATAATAATAATCATATAAATATTATTATACATTATATAATAATGAATATATTGAGTATTGATGTAGGAATAAAAAATCTAGCATATTGTTTATTTGAAATAAAAAATGATGTTGAGTATTCAATAATTAAATGGAACGTAATAGATTTAGTATCTGATCAGAAGTATGTATGTGGAATGAAAAAAAAGAATGGTGATTGTTGTACTTTCGCAGCCAAATACTGTAAGAATAACGAATACTACTGTAAGAAACATGCAAAAGCATCAGATAAATATATAATAGGAAACACAGATCTAAATCCTATAAAATATAAGAGAGCAACATGTCATAGATTGACATTATTAGTAGAAAAACAAGGAATTATATTAGATAAAAATCTGAAATATAGAAAAAGTAGGTTAATAGAGATATTAGATGATTTTATAAAAGATAAATGTTTTGATATAGTTTCAGTAAAAAAATGTAGCGATGTAAATTTGGTAATGTTAGGTAGAAGTATATGTAAAAATTTTGATAAAGAATTTGAAGGTATAAATATAGATTGTGTTATCATAGAAAATCAAATAAGTCCTTTGGCTAATAAAATGAAAACTATTCAAGGTATGATAGCCCAATATTTTATAATGAATAATACAAAAACAATAGAGTTTATATCAGCGATAAATAAATTAAAACAATGGGTGAAAAAGAAAACAACTTATAATGAGAGAAAGAAACTTGGTATTACTATATCTATTGATTTAATAAATCAAAATAATCAATTTAAACCATGGGATAAGCACTTCATTGATCATAAGAAGAAAGATGATCTGGCTGATTCATTTTTACAAGGAATATGGTATATTCAAGACAATGATCTAATAAAACTCAAAAATACAATCAAAATTATATAATATTATTTTCGTTTTACTTAAAATTATATGATCTAATTAATTCATAAGTAATGGATATTCAAACAATAAATTTGGACAATTTAGGTTCTAGCCCATCGTTAAAATTAAATACTGACTCTAAGAGTGAAAAATCTGGATCTCATTTAATTGGTGTTGAAATGTTGATGAATGATAGAAAGAAACCAACAGATGCATCTAGTGTATCTTCTCCTAAGTCGGATATTAATTTAGGAGATTTAACATCTCTTGAAGCTGAGTTAAATGATTTATCCGGTTCAACAAAGAAAACCAGCGCTCGTGAAGCAAGATCAACAATGTTTAGTACACCAGTTCAAGGGTTGAAATTAGATATTAGTGATAAAGGTTCATTAAACAGTGATATGAGTGGTTCTTTAGGAAGTGGTGGAAGTAGTATAGATGTACAACCATCTGTATTTAAGTTAAATAAAAGCGATCCAAAAAAAGAAACTACAAAAACATGGGATGGATACTCAAAGTTTAATGATATTCCTGTAGATCCATCAAAAAATATCCCAAATAAACCACAATTAAATCAGGAAGAGATGCTGAGAGAAAAGTTCAAATATTTACGAAAACTGGAAGCTTTAGAGAAAAAAGGTGTTTCTCTATCAAAAAAATATAGTATGGAATCTTCGCTATTGGAAATGCAGGGAGAATACGAGACACTAGTTAATGAAAAGGAAAGCAAAAATGCTGTTAAATTCCAAGGTCGCATGTTGATGGCTGCGATTACAGGTTTAGAATTTTTAAATAATAAATTTGATCCATTTGATTTACATTTAGATGGATGGGGTGAACAAGTTAATGAAAATATTGACGATTATGACGAAATTTTTGCAGAATTACATGAGAAATACAAGTCTAAAGCAACTATGGCTCCAGAGTTGAAGTTACTATTTCAATTAGGTGGTAGTGCTATTATGGTGCATATGACTAACACAATGTTTAAATCTGCTATGCCAGGTATGGATGATATCATGAGACAAAATCCTGAACTAATGCAACAATTTACTCAGGCGGCGGTAAATCAGATGGGAGAATCTAATCCAGGTTTAGGTGGATTTATGAATGGTGTAATGGGATCTCAAATGAGACAACCTAATGGAGGACCACCTCCAAGTATGGCGACTCAAGGACGAAACGCTCCTCCAGCACCAAGAAGAAGTGGAGCAAGACCAGACCTTAATTTTAGTAGAGGACCTAATGATGGTATAAATATTTCTCAAGTTGGAGCACCAGCTGATCCAGTTCAGCGTAGTAGCAGATCAGGACCACCTGGAGGATTCGGACAATCTAGTCGCGCTGAGATGAAAGGACCAACCGATGTATCAGGACTATTATCTGGTCTTAAAAGTAAATCAGTATCAGCTAAAAGTCAGGGAGAGGAAGGATCAAGTACAATAAGTATTTCAGATTTAAAAGAATTGTCTAATCAAAATATCCCAAAAAGATCAAAGAGAAGACAGAAATCTGATAAAAATACTGTTAGTTTAGATATTTAGAAAATGCGTTATATTTATTATCTGTATAATTAATATAATGCCAGCAGTAACTTGGTTAGATATTGTTAAAACGCAATTAGCCGCTAATCCCGGTAAATCAGTAAAAGATGTTGTTCCTGAAGCTCGTAAAGAATGGGACTTGGTTAAATCAGGCAAACATCCTACCAAAACAAAAGGGAAGATGACATTCAAAAAACGTAAGGGTAAATCTAGAAAATCTAAGCGTCGTCCACACAAAGGTGAGAAATCACGTACTCGTCCAGGACATTTAGCATTTAGAACACATAAGGGCGATAAATATTTTCATCGCGATGGTCATGTTATCAAGAAATCATATGCTCCATATTCTAGAAAACGTAAACATCATAAAAAATCAAAAGGTAAAACTTGTAAGCAACAATTAAAAGAATGTAAATCTAAAAAACATTCACGTAAATCCAAGTCTAAGTCTAAGTCTAAGTCTAAATCTAAATCTAAATCCAAGCGTCCTGCATCTGCATGGATCATTCATGTAAAAGCTGTAGCTAAAAAAGAGAATATTTCTTATAAAGAAGCTCTTAAGGTAGCTGGTAAATCTTACAATAAATAATTAATAATATAAATTTCATTATTATATTATTAATGATGTCTTGTTCTATTACGGTTATTATCGTCTTGAAGATGACTACCTGTCAGTAGAAAAATTAATAAAAATATAAAAAATACAAACATGGCTGAATACAATAAATGTTGCATATTTCTGTTACATTTAAATCTACCTCTTCTCCTCCGTCTGTTATATATAGTAACAGATTCTTCTTCATGTCCATCATCATATACTGCAATAGTAATACTATTATATATATCAGACATTAATTCGCTTTTGCTTCTACACATAATACATAAATCCTTTGTATCTCTAACACTTGATTCTATATTTTTTAAATGCCATTCATTAATACATTTTAAATGAATTTGTTTTTTACAACAATCCATAGTGATTACATGACTAGCTTCTAATGGTTCAAGACATATTGGACAGTCAAAATCATAATCATGTAATTCTTCAGTGATCGTACCTACAATATTATTTGTACTATCTCTAAAAGGGATTACTGATGTATTACAATTATTTAATACATTTTGCATTGATCCAATTAAATATGGATTTATAACTTCATTTTCACTGAGTGGTATAGGAGGAATATATCCTTCAAGATTATTTGTATCTACACTAGTTTCTTCTGATGAACTAGTGTCGCTAGTATTTTCACTACTAGTGATAGATTCAGTACCTGAAGGGGACAAGGGCATTTCAATACTATTATCATTCACTAACCATGTAACATCCCTATTGTTATTTCTGTTAGTATTTACCTCTAAACTCATCTAATATTATACATTATAAAATTTTTAAATATAAAGTGCAATACAATCTTTAATTACTAATAAAAACAACAATGAGTTTGTTTCATATTTACATCCAAACCCATCCATTCAGTTATAGTGTATTGTGACCCCATTGAATGATTACATCTAGAACATATAGGTTTAAGGTTTTCTAAACAAGTTTTTCCTCCTTTACATTCTGGTATATTATGTCCTACATGATAATTGAATACATTAATACTATTATCACACCATTTAATATAACATTTATGTTGATATGTTTTCCCAAAATTACTTATCCAACATTGTTCTCTTAAAGCCTTAGGAATAGCCTTTTTTTTATATATATGTTTACGTTTATGTCTTGGCATAATATAAAATATCAGTGTACTTTTATACTTATTAGACTACTAATAAGTTTATAGAATAGTTTATGAATCAATTTAAATAATAAACAGTTATACATGCTATAATGTTGAGTTTAATTAAAACCATATGTACACTTGGAATGATTAGTTTGTCAATGGCAAACGCCCTTTTTTCCAATGAATTCGCTTCTTTTAAAGAGCACTATAATTTGATATATGATGATCAAGAAAATTTATATAGACTGAATTTATTTAAAAATAACCTAGATTTTATTAATAAATGGAATAATAATACTAATAATACACATAAACTATCTATCAATCGTTTTTCTGATAGAGCTGATCATGAGAGAAGTAAAGGTATGTGTTGGAATACAATGGATAAAACACGTAATTGTGATAAACAAAATTACAAAGGTTGTCAACGTACAACATTAATTGATATTCCCTCATCTATTAATTGGAATGATAAAGGAGCTGTTACTCCAGTTAAAAATCAAGGTCAATGTGGATCTTGTTGGGCGTTCTCAACGACTGGAGCAGTTGAAGGAGCTTGGCAAATAGTTAATGGAGATTTACTAAGTTTATCTGAACAACAGTTAGTAGATTGTTCTACAAGATATGGAGATTTTGGATGCAATGGTGGATTACCGGATAATGGGTTTGAATATATTATTGATTCTGGTCTATGTTCAGAATCTGATTACCAGTATCAAGGTAATAATGGTAAATGTGAATCTTCAGAGTGTACTACAAAAGTTACGTTAAGTGGATGCATTGATGTAAATCCTAGTAATCAACAAGCTCTGATGCAAGCAGTATCACAACAACCAGTATCTGTTGCAATTGAAGCGGATACATTATTGTTTCAACATTACACTAGTGGAGTAATAACTGATACTAAATGTGGTACTAATCTAGATCATGCAGTATTAATTGTTGGTTACGGTACTGAAGATAATTTAGATTATTGGTTGGTTAAGAATAGTTGGGGTCCTGAATGGGGTGATCATGGTTATGTCAAAATTCTGAGAACTGATAGTTGTAATGATGGAGGTATATGTGGTATTGCACAGCAACCTAGTTATCCTATTGTTTAACGAAAATAAAAAAATTATTTTTATCAGTAATTTATATAAATGCCAAAAAAAGATTATGCTTACAGAAGCACATGGAAACATAAATTCTCCAGAGCTAGAAATCTAGCTCATAGAGGAGGTCTTACAAAAAAAGAAATGATGGCGAAATATGGACGTTTCCCAAAAAAAGATGAATGGTGGGGAGTAGACGAGAATTTTGAAGAATGGAGGGATAAATGGGTATTAGCTAATCCAAAATATTAGATGTATATATATTCCATACAAATATATATATAACACATGGTATCATCCATATCCAATAATTTATCATCCACATTTCAGGCAATAACCACATATATTTTTCTTTAAAAGGATAAATAATTAAATTTATAGCTCCCATTGGTATAAAATATCCTGATCTTATCCAAATATTACCCATATCTGGAGAGAATTGAATATATATAAGAAATCCTAAGGTTAATATTACCCATAATATTAATAAGTACATATACATTATTATTACTTTATTTTAAATACTAAATTAAAATGAAATAAGTTAAAATAATCCATATGTATTAATAATATATATCAATGGAGACTACTATAGATAATCAAACAATATTATGTAATAAAGAAGATATAACTTTAGTAAAACATGATATTAACAAATATTCGTTATCCTTGGAATCTAAGAACGAAAATATTAATTTTAGAAATATTATTAATTTTAAGTTATATACAATCATGGGTACAGTAAATAATAAAAATATTGAATCAGTAGAACTAGTCAAACAGATTAGTGAAGACAGAGCATTATTTTTATTTTTATTTAAACCATTAGGATCAGATTTTGGGATACCAAAAAAATATATGTATTTAGAAACTCAAGCAGTGGTTGTTTCTGATAATGTTATTAAATATACTAGTAAATCAATAATTAAAGATGATTTAATAAAATCTAAGGTTAGAAGATATGAAGTGATTACATGTAATGATTCTACTCTCACTATTACATTACATAATAATTCTAATATAAAAATAGAGTATAATTTTGATATAGATATTCATGAAGATCTACCTTTATTTGCACAAAATTTGATAGGTTTTATGATGAAGAAAATATTTTTAAATTTAAAATCATTTATAGAGAAAATAAGATAATAATACATATGTGGAATAAATTAAAATGCTTGTTTAATGTTTTATATGCTGTATATATTGAAGGAATATATTATTTAATAAAAAAACTATCATATATTAGAAATTCTAATGACAACTGGGATACGTTTATTATTAATGTATGTAATAGATTAAAGAATAGCAATGTTTTTTATATCAAGGCTATTCAAGCAGCATCATCTAATAACGAACTATTTAGTAAAAACGTGAGGGATTATATGAAGGTAATGGCTGATCAAGTACCATATAATAAATCTGAATATGATATTCATAAATTAAAAGGTATATTAGATGAAAAAAATATTTCATTACATGATAAACCTATTGCTTCTGGTACAATTAGTGTAGTATTTAAAGCTACAGATGAAGAAAATGAGTATGCTATAAAATATAAAAGACGTGACGTAGATACATTTATAATTAATAGTATTGATGAAATGAGATTTGTCATTACGATATTAAATATACTACCATATTTAAATAAATTAAATTTATTGACTACATTTAATGAAAATACTAGATATATTAATGAACAGTTATCTTTCATTAATGAATGGGATAATATTAATACTGTTTATAAAGCTAACAAACGAGACAGTAGATATCTAATACCAAAACCTTACTATAAAGACGTAACACAATCATATGATAACATTATAATTATGCAATTTCTAGATGGTATTAATTTAGATGAATTAAAAAGCGAAGACAAAGACAAATTTTGTGAAATAGTATCAAAGTTTGGTATAAAATCTATATTTTTTAATGGATTTGTTCATGGTGATTTACATCAAGGAAATTGTAAATTTATTATTAATAATATTGAAAACTATGATGGAGACGAGGATAGCGATAGCGATAATGATAATATAGTACCTCCTAGAGAACAATTAATTTTATATGATTTTGGAATTTTATGTAGAGTGAATAAAAAAGAACAGAGTGATATGTATAACTTTCTACAAGCAGCATTTAATGGTCAATATAAGGAAAGTGCTATGTATACATTAAATATTACTCAACCACACGAAATAAGAGATAACCTCTCTATATCTGATAAATCACAATTACTTGACGATCTAGAATATTGGGTTACTCAATGTGTTGGTGAGAGAAAGATAGTAGGACCCAATGATATCCATGATTTATCTACATTATTGTGGAAATACGATTTATCTGTAGCAGATTGGTTTTGTAAGATCATATTTTCGTTCGCTGTACATGAATCAATGGCAAAAGCATTAAGTGTTAATAAAACATTTCTAGAATATTCTAGTGATATGATTAAAGAAAGTCAAGAATTATTTGGCAGCAATAGTTTTTAAAATTGAAATATATTAAACATAATTAATAAAATATATAATACAATGCCTAACTTCATTTTAATTGATGGAAGCTATTATATATTTTATAGATTCTTTGCACTTATTAACTGGTGGAAACTAGCTAGGAAAGATGAACCATTAGATAATCCTAGCGAGAACGAAGAGTTCAGGAAAAAATTCAAATCTACATTCAAATCTAAAATTAAGGAAATTTATAAAAAACTTAAGATTGAAGATCCTATTATTATTATAGGTAAAGATTGTCCTAGAGCAGAAATTTGGAGAATGAAGATATTTCCAGAATATAAAGGTACTAGAGATAATTATGAAGATAATTCTAGTACAAATCCAGGAGCTTTCTTTAAAATGGCTTATAATGAGAATTTATTTGAAGAATGTGGTGGGACAATATTAAAACATGATAATCTTGAAGCAGATGACTGTATTGCTCTAACAACTAAATATATTACTAATACTTATCCTAGTTCTAAAATTTACATTATAGCAAATGATCATGATTATTTTCAATTACTTACAGAAAATGTTTCATTATACAATATGAAATTTAAACAAGTCAATACTGAAAAAAACTCCTATCCTGATGCTAAAAAGAATTTATTTATTAAATGTGTGACAGGTGATACTAGTGATAATATACCTAGAATATTTAATAGATGTGGATCTAAAACTGCTGCTCAGCTATACGATGAACCTGATAAATTTGAAGCCAGATGTAAAAAAGAAGCAAGCAAATCTATTTATGAGAGAAATCGTCTCATTATAGATTTTGATAATATACCAGAACCACTAGTTGAATCTTTCTATAAAAATACTCTTAAGCTAGGTTAATTATATTTTGAATTAACATCTGTAGTATTTTTCATAAATTTTATTAATTTACTTTTATGACAATTATTTTTTATTATATCCCAATCCTTATATATTAAATCTTCAAGCGATAATCCTATAAAAAATGCTATCATAATTAATAATAATTTACTAGACATATATCTACCAATTAACATAAATAATATTACACCACCAAATGTTATAAAATGATGTATATGATAACAATTTTTCTTCATTATCAATATTAACTCTTGTAAGCGATGTGGTTTTTTTCCATGTTTAAAATTTATATAATATGCTACAATAAATCCTAAAAATGTAGTAGACAATATATTAATAATATCATTTATAGAAACTTCTAGATCTGTTAAATATGTATTCATTTATAATACGTAGATAATTTAATTCATATCATAATAATATCCGTTACACCATTCTATTTCTAAAGGGACTTCACTACTTAACGGACTCTTAGATGTCCACTTTTCTTTATTCATGACAGAGTTGAGTTTATTTATTCTTGAATCTATACCACCAACATTTCTAGGTGGTTCATGTTTTACCGCCCATTCAAATTGCATTGATTGTATTTTATTTTTGAATCCAGAAACTATACATATATGCTCCCATCCTGAACCTTTAGATAATGTATATTTTGCACCACCTTTAATTTCACCATTATGTTTTCTTAATCTTTGCACTGGATCTGGAGAAACACCTGCATAAGTACAATTTTTGTTCTTAATAATATAGAAATACCATTCTTTATCATTTGACATTTATATTTACTAACATAATTTTTCATGAGGTAATAACTCACATAGTTTTATATTTTGCTGTTTAATTAACTCTAGTTCTTTTTTTAAAGTTGTAATCTCTTTTCTTTGATCACTAATTTCTATTGCTATATAATCATCATCATCTTCATTAATTTCAATCGGATAATAATAATGATAAACTTTAGATGCACCCCAATATCCCAAACCTAGTGTTGTCTCTGCAATATAAAAAGTTCCTTTAATAAAAATATTTTCAATGATAACAGCACCTAATTGTAAAATCATATTATATATAATATATTAATTATATATAATAAATATGGCAAGTTTAAGTGAATCTAAAACATCAGAAGAAGACTTTCAAGCAGGAATAACACCATCTAATGATTTTTCAAGTTTTTTCAATAGTATATCCGGGGCACTAGATATGAATGTGTCGGACTCTATAACATCTATTGAACAGTTTAATAGTGTAATTACATCTCTTACTGAACATATTAAATCTAACGGTTCTGGTATAACAGGTATTAGTAAAGGTAAAATGACAAACCAAAATATAGGAGGCGTGATTATGGCTAATCTTTGTAAAAAACGGCTTATAGCATATAGGGATAATCCTAAAAGACCTAGTGATGAAGCTGAAACAGATTTAATCAATGAAAGAATTAATCAATTATTTTCTAAACAATTTGTTTTATCATTTGCGAGTTCATTACCGATGAGATCTCATGGTGCACCAGGTGAGTCAAGTGCTATTACTAGCACACAAGCCATGGCATCTGGAGAAAATGCGGATGATGATAATAATGGTCAAGGAAGTTATACATTGTTTTATAATACATTGTTTAATCTCACATCTGGTAAATTTAAATGGCGAGGTAAAATATTAGCTCCTGTGAGTAATGATTTACAATGTTTAAGAGCAATGGGTAATTCTAGTCCATCAACCAGTGTACATGACATGCATGATATAGGTGATCTTAAATGTTATATATGTGATTGTGCAATCAAAGAAGGAATGGATAAAATGCAATGTGAACATATATTACCAATTGTTACTGCATTAGCTCATTGGTGGTTAGTAAAACCTACAGGGACGACACCACGAGATTTGAGAACTATATATAATTCTGATACAGTAAATGCATTAAGTTATGAATATGCATGGTCTCATGCGTGTTGTAATTTAATTAAAAATAATTGGGAAATTATCAAAATAGACGCATCAGGATGTAGTCCTGACAATAGAGGTATTACAGATATGTTACAGGCTATATGGGAAGGAGCAGGAGGTGAGCGTGGTAATACATTAAAACGTCTATTTGATTGTCATGAAGTAAATAGACTAAGCTCTGAAAAGAAGGGTGTAGGTTGTTTAACCTCATTGGGTGAAATTGTAGGTAATAATAGATTTGGTTTAACAGCAAGGGGAAAGCAAGCGCGAAAAAACATCCAGACAATATTGAAACCTTTATGTGATAATATATCTGCAAATATAACCCGATGTACCGACTACCAAATATATGAATTATTGACTAAATTCAAGGTGATATCAGCTATTGATGATGACAATTTTTTATCTATTTTATTAAATCTATCTACAGATGAACTGCCTAGTGAAGTTTTAAGTAGTCAAGCAGCAAAAGAGGCTGCTGATTTATGGAATTCAATTATTGTTTCTTTTCGCGAAGTTAATAATGCGGCTAGCCAAATAAATAAGTTAGATAAAAAATTAGAAAAAATGAATAAAAGAATAGATACGGAGATTCCTAATGAAATTCATGCACTGGAGCGTGGCACATCAAGAACACAAAACGCACGAAATGAAAAGATTGAGGCACTTGTAACAGAAAAGGGCGCTTTACAAACAGAATCAGACACACTTGACAAAGATACTCTTCAAGGAACACTTTTTATTAATTATTTATCTGCAACTCAACAAATGTATAGTAAATATTCTAATTATCTAAAAATAAATGGAACTGCTTCTAAATTATTAGAGATGAAAAGCTCTAAAAACCCGCTTATTAAAGTAAATAGTGTTGATATTCATAGATACGAGATACAACCACCATTTGATGAAAAATTCACTGAAGTAACTCAAGAGCGAAGAGAAGAAATGATAACAGATTTGCAATATGATATAGATCAATATATGATTACTGTAAGAGACAACATGAGAGGTGGACGCATTACACCCGGAATGATAGGGGTCTCAAACCATGAATTAACTATAGGTAAATTAGAAAAAGATATACCAAGTAATGGTGATACTGTCAAACTGAAATCATTAAGAAAAGCACTAAGTGATCCTTCAATTAAAAGTAAACTTGATAAAATAGACTCTTCTGCTGCTGCTACTGATAGTAGTGATATGGTAAAAACTAATGGTGATATTGGTAAACTAGTACCAAAACCGTTATCATTTAATAAATCAACTGATGTAGAACTAAAATTAAAAATAAATGAAAAAATAGATGAATTAAATAAAGATGATGCTGATAGTAAAAAAACAGTACCTTTATTTATATATTCAGCAATTGATAATAAAAATCTTAAAGATTTGCCAGCACCTAATTTTGGTCCAAAAGTAGAGGATATTATTACTGAATATTATAATTCATTTATTAAATTAAGTGATGATGATAATGAACCGGATGATACTGGAAGCACTTTGGGTGGTAGCAAAATAACTAAGAAAAGAAAGAGAAAAACTAAGAAAAGAACCAAGAAAATAACTAAGAAAAGAAAGAGGAAGAATAGTAGAAAGAGAAAGAATACTAGAAAGAGAAGGAATACCAGAAAGAGAAAGAATAGTAGAAAGAGAAATAATTAATCAATGTTTTGCTTTAATATGAACTAACAACTGTTTTTCACTAGTAAATGTATCTTTACCACAATGTTTGCATACAGCTTTTTTTCTTGATTCAAAACGTTGTTTTTTTCTCTCAATAAGTTTGTCAGCTTTACGTCTCTTTGATTTATCCAATCTACGTTTTTTTCTATAATCATCTGTAATCTG
>TARA_B110000003_G_scaffold276549_1_pt1 | contig 13426 bp, 13 predicted proteins | sample TARA_B110000003 | Tara Oceans TARA_B110000003 (sample SAMEA4396424) | marine metagenome | biome: Westerlies Biome; feature: [SRF] surface water layer (ENVO:00010504); material: water (ENVO:00002006), including particulate matter (ENVO:01000060) such as... | depth 5 m
TCAAAATATGGAGGGATGTATATTTCGCATATGAGAAATGAAGATAATAAAGTTTTAGAGGCTTTAGAAGAACTAATTCAAATTTCAAAAGAAGCAAATATCCCGGCAGAAATATATCACCTTAAAGCTTCAAGAAAAGCAAATTGGCATCTTTTAGATAGTATAATTAAAAGAGTTGAAATAGCAAGAAAGAATGATTTAAAAATTACCGCAGACATGTATACATATAATGCGAGTTCAACTGGTCTTACAGGTGTTATCCCTACCTGGGTACAAGAGGGTGGTCATAGAGCTTGGATAAACAGAATGAAAGAACCTAAACAAAGAAAAAAATTAATAAATGATATTAAAGAAGAATTAAAACAGCAACCTCCTGATGGAATATTGATGGTAGGTTTTAAAAAAGATTCTATGTCTAATATATATCTTGGAAAGACAATTGAACAAGCTGCCCAAATGAGAAATCAAACCCCTGAAAATGCAATTGTCGATTTAATAATTGAGGATGATAGTAGAATTCAATGTATTTATTTTAGTATGTCTAAACAAAATATTAGAAAAAAAGTTCAAATACCTTGGTTGTCATTTTGTTCAGATGCTGGCTCATATTCTGATATTACTGAAGATTTTAGAACTCACCCTAGAGCCTTTGGAAGTTTTGCTAGAGTATTAGGAAAGTTTTCTAGGGATGAAGGGTTAATTTCTTTAGAAGAAGCTATAAGAAAACTTAGCGGCTTTCCTGCAACAAATTTGGGTATTAATAAACGAGGGTTTTTAAAAAAAGGGCATTATGCTGATATTGTAATTTTTGATCCATTAAAAATTTCTGATAAGGCCACTTTTAACAAACCTCTCCAATATGCTGAAGGAGTAAATCATGTTTTTGTGAATGGAGAACAAGTAATTGAAAATGGTAAACATACTGGAAAGTTCCCTGGCAAATTTATAAAAGGTAGAGGCGCTAGAATAGAATAATTATGAAAAAAATTCTGCTATTTATATTAATTACATTTATTAGTTGTAATAAAAATAACTCAGCTTCTGAGCTAAGTAGAATTATTAAACAATTTGAAAATTATGACTCTAATACAAAAGAAAAGTCTCCTTTAGGTGATTATAGTGAAGAAAATATTAAAAAATATGCATTATTCTGTGAAAATTTGTTAACTGATTTAAATAAAATAAACTTTAATAAGTTGTCAGATAATGATAAAATCTCATACGAACTATTAGGGTTTATTCTGAAATTTAAAAAATTAGATTACGATTTTAAAAAACACTGGAATCCAATTCTATCAGACTCAGGTTTTCATTCAAGCCTAACCTATAGGGTTAAACCTTTAACGAATAAAAAATCTGCTTTAAAATATTTAAAAATTCTAAAAGCAATTCCTAAATATATTGAACAACAAAAAATTCTTATTAAAAAAGGTTTGAATGCTGGAATGGGTCAACCTTTAATAATATTTAAAGGATATGAATCTACATACAATAAACATATTACTGATAATGCTGAAGAAAACTTTTATTTTTCTCCTTTCTTAACACTTCCTAAATCTTTAGGTAATCAAACTATAGATTCATTAAAAAAAGCAGGAAAGGATGCTGTTGAAAATGACATCATACCAACTTTTAAAGATGTTAAATTATTTTTTGAAAAAGAATATTTTTTAAATACAAGAAAAAAGATAGGAGTTTCTAATACACCAAATGGAATTAACTTTTACCAAAACAGAATAGATTATTACACTACTCTAGACTATACTCCCAAAGAAATACATGATATTGGTTTAAATGAAGTTAAAAGAATTAAAAAGAAAATGTTACAAATTATAAATGATTTAAATTATAAAAAAGGGTTTGATTCATTTATAAATTTTTTAAGAACAGATCCGCAATTTTATTCAAAATCTCCGAAAAATCTTTTAATTAATGCTAGAAATATTTCAAAAAAATTAGATGAACAATTACCGAGATATTTCAAAACTCTACCAAGAAAACCTTATGGAGTAGCTGCTGTTCCAGAATCCATTGCTCCTAAATATACTGCTGGCCGATATGTTGGTACTAGTTTAAATAGTTCAGAACCTGGATATTATTGGGTAAACACCTACGATCTAAAAAGCAGACCTTTATATTCACTCCCTGCTTTAACAGCACATGAAGCTGTTCCAGGGCATCATCTTCAAGGGTCTCTTAACAACGAGCTTTCTAATAGTATTCCTAAATTTAGGAGAAATTTATATTTATCTGCTTTCGGAGAAGGTTGGGGGTTATATAGTGAGTTTTTAGCAGAAGAAATGGGTATATACGAAACTCCCTACGAACATTTTGGTAAATTAACCTATGAAATGTGGAGAGCATGTAGACTTGTTGTAGATACTGGAATTCACGCATTTGGATGGTCAAGGGATCAAGCCGTTAATTTTATGAAATCAAATACAGCTTTATCTATTCACGAAATAAACACTGAAATTGACAGATATATTTCATGGCCTGGTCAAGCTTTAGCTTACAAAATTGGTGAATTAAAAATTAGATCACTACGAAAAAAAGTCGAGAAAACATTAGGTCAAAATTTTGATATTAGAGAATTTCACGAATTAATTTTAGAAAAAGGAACTGTAACTCTTACAATTCTTGAAAGAAGAATAAATCAATATTTAGAAAAAAGAAAACTTGAGTAAATTAAAAAATATTATTGGTAGAAATTATGACCAGATGTTTTTTAATTCAGGTAAAAAATACTCTTTAGAATTAGAAAAAAAAGGAATTCTAATTTTTAGAAATTTTATAAATCAGAGAGGAATTGAGGAAATAGAAAAAGAATCTATTAAATTAAAATCAAAATCTTTTAAAAGTTCATCTGAATATAATGTATATGTTCAACCATATGACCCCAACTTTTCTAAAAACAGTTCCAGAAATAGGGTTATGAAAACAACTAAAAGATGTATTCCCAATGATTTAATTTCAAAAAACTCTTTTTTAGTTGAAATATACAACTCAATGATTATTAAAAAATTTTTTTGTGATATTCTAAACGTAAATAAATTGTATCCTTATAATGATCCTCTTTCAAGCATTAACATAAACTATTATAATAAAGGAGATGGTCTTGGTTGGCATTTTGATAATTCTGATTTTACAATCACTCTTTTAGTAAAAAATTCCTTAAATGGTGGCCAATACGAATTTTTCAATAAAATAAGATATAAAAAAGACGCTGAAGACTATGAAGTAATCTCAAAAATATTAGATGAAAAACTTAAAGGTCAAAAAGTTCAAAGTCAAGGAGGAGACTTAATGATTTTTAAAGGCAAAGAATCAATTCATAGAGTTACAAAAGTTATTAAAGGTGAGAGAATTCTGATTACTTTTAATTATAATATTAATGAAGGTGTTTCACTTTCTAAAGAATCTAGAAAAACTTTTTTTGGCAGAATAAATTAAAACTAAAAAAAACCTCACTAAAAAAGTGAGGTTATTAGTGCGGGTGAAGGGACTCGAACCCCCATGCCGTGAAGCACTAGATCCTAAGTCTAGCGTGTCTACCAATTTCACCACACCCGCAAAATCAAGTTGACAAATATAAATAAGTTTTCTTACAATAATTAATGCCTTAAAATAAATACAATGTATAAATTTGAAAAAACAAAATTACATTAAATGAAATTATCAGATGATCAAAAAAGATATATTGAAGAATTATTTGAATTATTAAAAATCCCCTCAATTAGTGCAGATTCAAAATTTAAAAAAGATGTAAATAATGCTGCAAAATGGATTAAGAATTCTTTAATAAAAGTTGGATGTGACAAAGTTGAAATTATAAAAACAAAAGGTCATCCTATAGTATATGCAGAAAAAATAACAAATCCTAAATTTCCTACAGTTCTAGTCTATGGACACTACGATGTCCAACCTCCTGATCCAATTAATTTATGGAATAATCCCCCCTTTGAACCAATCATAAAAAAGACAAAATTACACCCTGATGGAGCTATTTTTTGCAGAGGTGCATGTGATGATAAAGGACAAATGTTCATGCATATAAAAGCTTTAGAGTTGATGACTCATAAAAAAAATTTAAAATGTAATATAAAATTTATGATTGAAGGAGAAGAAGAAATTGGTAGTGAAAATCTTGAAAAATTTGTTAAAGAAAATAAAACAAAACTAAAATCAGATATTATTTTAATTTCTGATACTGGTATTATTTCAAACAAACAACCTTCAATTACAACTGGTCTAAGAGGATTAAGTTATATGGAAGTTTCTATAAAAGGCCCTGATAAAGATTTACACTCCGGACTTTATGGAGGTGCCGTTCCAAATCCAATTAATATTTTATGTGAAATGATCTCAAATCTAAAAGATGAAGATAATAAAATTATAATTCCTAAATTTTATGATGATGTTATAGACTATAATGAAAAAACTAGAAATGAAATTAATAAAGAACCTTTTAATTTAAATGAATTTAAGAGCTCTTTAAATATATCTGACATTCATGGTGAAAAAAATTATTCAACAATTGAAAGAAAATCAATAAGACCAACTCTTGATGTAAATGGAATATGGGGTGGATATACTGGAGAAGGTTCCAAAACTGTTATTCCAAGTGAAGCTCATGCTAAAATTTCAATGAGATTAGTTCCAAATCAAGATTGGAAAAAAATTAGTAATATTTTCAAAGATTATTTTATTTCAATTGCCCCTAAAAGCGTAAGTGTAAAAGTACAAACACATCATGGTGGTTACCCCTATATTACTCCAAACGATAACGCTGGATATAAGGCTGCTTATATGGCTTATAATGACTCATTTGGAATAAAACCCATTCCTAGTAAAGGCGGAGGAAGTATTCCAATAGTTCCTATGTTTGAAAAAGAATTAAAAATAAAATCTATACTTATGGGTTTTGGTCTAGATAGTGATGACATTCATTCTCCTAATGAACATTTTGGCTTATTTAACTTTTTTAAAGGAATTGAAACAATTGAGAATTTTTACAAATATTATTCTGAAATAGTATAATTAATCATTAACCAAAAATAGATCAGAAGACAAACCATCAGTTAAAAATCTTGCCTTTTTAGATATCTTTATTAGATCTCCATTAAAAACAATATTATTATTACTAACATGTTTATTTAACTGTTTTTTTAAATATTCTTTATACCTAATTCCAAAAAGTGATCTAACTTTTTTAAGTGATACTCCCTCTTCCTTTCTTAGACCTGACATTATAAACTCATTATATAAATCATTTTTATTTAACCTTTCTTTCTTTAAGGGAAGTTTATTATTCATTATAGCTTTTACATACTTTATATTATTTGATATATTCCAACTCCTTATTGATTTACCATTATAACTATGAGCAGAAGGGCCAATTCCTATATATGGTTTACCATTCCAATAATTTGAATTGTTAATTGCATAATGACCTGGTATAGCAAAACTTGAAAATTCATAATTTCTATAACCTTTTTCTTCTAGCTTTTCAACTAAATAATTATATTGTTTCTTAACAAGCTTTTCATCTAATAATTTAATGTCGCCACTATTAACTTTATAATGAAGAGCTGTATTTGGCTCTAATGTCAAAGAGTAACATGATAAATGTGGTGATTCATATTTTAATGCGATTTTTAAATTATTTTTCCATTTTTCCATTGAACTATATGGAATTCCATATATAAGATCAATAGAAAAATTATCATATAAATTTGAAATACAATCTAATGCCTTAATTGATTGAGTTGGACTATGATTTCTGTTTAGAAGTTTCATGTCAAACTTATCAAAAGATTGAACTCCAAGACTAATTCTATTAACTCCAATAACTTTAATTTTAGTAAGATAATCTCTTGAAAAATCATCTGGATTTAATTCCAAAGTAATCTCTAAATCCTTTTTAACATTATATTTTTTAAAAACTTTATTTAGAATTTTTTCAATAAAATCAGACTCTATAATTGATGGGGAACCTCCTCCAAAATATATACTTTCTATTGGAGATTTCATTTCACTAGATCTTAATTCAATCTCTTTTAATATTCCCTCTAAAACAACTGATTGATTTTTGAGGTTAGTAGAAAAATGAAAATTACAATAGTGACAGGCTTTTTTACAAAACGGATAGTGTATATAAATATTAGCCATTATGCCAAAAAATTAAGACTTTACTCTCTTTGGGTTCTTACTTATAAATGAACTCCAATTATTATATCCTTTCTCTTTAATTTCAGTTCCTTTATTATAAAAATGGCAAACTGCAGCTGCAAGACCATCAGTAGCATCTAGGTTTTTTGGTAATTCTGAAATTTTAAGTAAACTTTGTAACATCTTTGCAACTTGTTCTTTACTAGCATTTCCATTTCCTGTGATAGCCATTTTTATTTTTTTAGGCGAATATTCAGTAATTGGTATTTCTCTTGAAAGACCCGCTGCCATAGCAACACCTTGAGCTCTTCCTAACTTGAGCATTGATTGTACATTTTTACCAAAAAAAGGGGCTTCTATTGCTATTTCATCAGGATAATATTCATCTATTATCTCGATTGTCCTTTTAAAAATTTGATCCAATTTAAGATAATGATTTTCATACTTTTTAAGATGCAACTCATGGAATTGTATTAATTGCATCTTGTTTTTTTCAATTTCTATTAATCCAAATCCCATTATAGTAGTTCCTGGATCAATACCTAAAATAATTTTTCCGCTGGGCATTACAAAGATTCTTGAGATAAAATCCTTATTGGAAGTTCAAATTTTGTGCTTACATACTCCTCTACATTAACTTTTACTGCAGGTAAAGCTTGAGGAATATTATAAACTGCATTCTCTATTATTTCATCTATTCCTTTAATTGTAGTTTTCACAAAATCAGATGCATCAATACTTAATAAAGAGAAAAAACCTTCTTTATCAACATTAATTACTATTTTAATTTCTTCATCAATCTCATCATTTACCTCAATAATTTCTTCAGAAATATATTTTAAAATTGATTCGGAGACCATGGATTCGAAACAATTAAAACTTTCATTTTTATCTAAATCTTCACATTCATTAAAACTAGGTTTCTCATCATTTATACTCCAAGATGATGCAGATTTAATTTCACTTGATGGAACTTTATTTGATTTAAAAAGATTACAACTAGTTATAATAAAAAAAGGTATAAAAAATAGATGTCTAAAAAATCTTATATAATTCATCATTATCAAAAATGATTAATATTTTTTAATAAAATTACGATATTTTTATGCAAAAGTGATTTTTAAATAACCAGTCTAAAAAATCTATTATAAAATAATTTGGAAATTATAGTAATAATTGTAAGCTTAATTTTTATTCTACTTGGTATAATTGGTAGCTTTTTACCTATTCTACCAGGTCCAATTTTAAGTTGGATTGGATTTTTAATTTTGTATTTATTTGGCGATTTTTCAATAACACTTAAATTTTTAGTAATTTCTTTTTTAATTGCAATCACTATTTTTGTTTTAGATAATATTATTTCAATAATTGGAGTAAAAAAGAGTGGCGGAGGAAAAGGAAGTATTATAGGCAGTATTATTGGATTAATTTTAGGTCTTTTATTTTTACCAATAGGAATAATTTTAGGACCATTAATCGGTGCTTTTATTGGAGAATACATATCTCAAAATAACTTTAAAAAATCATTAAAAGTTTCTTTAGGAGCGTTTTTTGGATTTTTAAGTGGTGTTTTTATAAAATTTTTAATGAGTCTAATTTTTTTAGGATATTATTTAAAATTTGTTTTGATTAATTTTTTTAAATAATAGTACGAAGTTTTTTGCTTATTTAATTTCGTATTTTCGTAACTATTATGAAACTTTTTCTTATAACGTTTTTTATAATTCTTTTATCTTTTGCCGGTATAGCAATTAAACTTTTACTTAAGAAAAATGGTGAATTTTCAGGGACTTGTGCAAGTCAAAGTCCTTTTCTAAATAAAGAAAATGAAATCTGTGGAATTTGTGGAAAATTACCTTCTGAAAAAAACTGTAAACAATCAGAGGTTTTAAATAATTAATTATCAAAATGGATTCTTTTAATTATAAAAGTGTAATTGAAAAAGCCAAGAAAAATGATCAAAAAGCTTATAACCAATTATTTGATGTTTTTTGGGATTCCTTGTTTAATTTCTTATTAAAAAGGACTAATAACAAAAATAAAGCTGAAGAAATTGCAATAGAATCATTTGCCAAAGCCTTTGATCATTTAAATTCATATAATTCCAAATATGACTTTAAAAACTGGTTATTTTCAATTGCAAAAAATCACCATATAGATCAATTCAGAAAAAAAAATATTTTAGATAAACTGACTTCAAATATTGATGATCCAATTCATTCAGATTTAGTTAGTTTAAACGATAATCCTGAAGATGAGTTAATTAATACTGAAAAAATAGAAAATATCCTTTCTCATATAAAAAAATTAAAACAAGATTATCGAATTCTAATTAAAATGAGATACTTTGAAGGAATGACCTATAAAGAAATTGAAAAAAAAATTAATACTCCTTTAAATACTATCAAAGTCAAATTATTTAGAGCAAAAAAATTATTAATTCAATCTATTGAAAAAAATAAATCATAGTTTAAAAAAACTTGGTCCAGGTTTACTTTTTGCAGGAGCAGCAATTGGTGTCTCCCATCTAGTTCAATCTACCCGTGCTGGTGCAGACTTTGGATGGGGACTAATATGGGCTTTGCTTATTATAAACTTTTTCAAGTATCCGTTTTTTCAATATGGTCCAAGATATGCAATATCAACAGGCAAAACACTTTTAGATGGCTATTATAGATTAGGAAAAGGATACTTATGGTTTTATTTTATCCTAAATTTTGCCACAATGTTTACTATTCAAACTGCAGTGACAATTGTTACAGCTGGACTAGCTTCAGAATTATTTGGACTAACTGACAACATGGTTATATGGAGTATTCTAATTACTGTTTTCTGTAGTTTAATTTTAATATTTGGAAAATATAAAACTCTAGATAAAGTAATAAAAATTATAATAATTATTCTAGCTATTAGTAGTGTTCTTGCTATTTCAATTGCTTTAGTAAAAAATGATTCATCTATTTCAATAAAACAAATTTTTCCTAATGGAGAAGGTCTTCTATTTTTAATTGCTTTTATGGGATGGATGCCTGCACCATTAGATATATCAATTTGGCACTCAATTTGGACTTTAGAAAAAAATAAAATTCAAAAGAAAAAAATTAAAATAACTGATAGTATGTTTGACTTTAATGTTGGATATATTACAACCGTAATCTTGGGCTTATGTTTTATTGGATTAGGAGCTCTTGTTATGAATGGTTCTGGAGAATCATTTTCTAATCAAGGTGGAGTTTTTGCTAAACAGTTAATTAAACTTTATACCTCAAATCTTGGTGAAGGTGCCTATTTGATTATTGCCATTGCTGCATTTACAACCATGTTTAGTACTACAATTACTACTCTAGATGCTTCGCCAAGAGCAATGTCTAGGACTATTCAATTACTTTTCAACAAAGAAAAAGACTATTATATTACTTGGATAATTATACTTGCTACAGGAACCAGCTTAATTTTTATTTTTCTTCTATCAGAAATGGGTAAATTAGTTCAAATAGCTACTGTTCTTTCTTTTATAACAGCTCCTATATATGCATTTCTTAATTATAAGCTAGTAATTAGCGAACAAGTTCCAAAAAACCTTCAGCCAAATAAAAAATTAAAACTCTTGAGTAATCTAGGTTTGATATTTTTAACTGGATTCACTTTATTTTATCTTTTGAGTCTTGCTTCTTAGTTTGTATCTTTGAAAAAAAATTAAATGGAAGTTTTAACAAAAGAATCTAAACATAAAAAAAAGCCAAATTGGATTCGCGTAAAACTTCCTGTAGGCAAAAAATACAAATCATTAAGAGGGCTGGTTGATAAGTATAAATTAAATACTATTTGTACCTCTGGAAGTTGCCCGAATATGGGAGAATGCTGGGCTGAAGGAACAGCAACTTTTATGATTCTTGGAAATATTTGTACTCGTTCATGTGGTTTTTGTGGAGTAAAAACTGGAAGACCTAATGCCGTTGATTGGGAAGAACCAGAAAAAGTAGCCATGTCAATTAAAATAATGAAAATTAAACATGCTGTTATAACTTCAGTAGACAGGGATGATATAAGAGATATGGGGTCTATAATTTGGGCTGAAACAGTTAATGCAATTAGAAGAATTAATCCAAAGACAACATTAGAAACTCTAATTCCTGATTTTCAAGGCAACACAAGAAATATTGATAGGTTAATTAAGGTTAATCCTGAGGTTATTTCTCATAATTTAGAAACTGTAAAAAGACTTACTCGAGAAGTTAGAATACAAGCTAAATATGAAAGAAGTTTAGATGTTTTAAAATACTTAAAAAAGAAAAAAGTTAACAGAACTAAATCTGGTATTATGTTAGGTCTTGGTGAAAAAGAACATGAAGTAATAGAAACAATTAATGATTTGAAAAAAGCTAAAGTGGATGTTTTAACTATGGGTCAATATTTACAACCTTCAAAAAAACATCTTTCAGTAAAAAGTTTCATAACTCCTGAAATGTTCAAAAAATATGAAAAGTACGCTCTAGGACTTGGATTTCGTCATGTTGAAAGTGGGCCATTAGTTAGATCTTCCTATAAGGCTCACAAACACATACTTTAATTTAATAATTTTTTTAAGTGGTTATTAAAACTATTTTTTTCTTCATTTGAAAAAAATGACATTTTAATAGGTAAAAAATAAAGAGAAAATTCTTTGACTAAAGGATTTAACCTCCAATAATCTTTTTCAGTTGTTAAAACAATTTTATTTTTTGCTTTAGAATTAATATGTTTTATATCTGAATTAGTATAATTATAATGATCAGAATATTTAATATGAATAAATTTTAAATTTTTAGAATTTAAATAATCTATTAAATATGATGAATCTGCAATACCTGTTACTAAAATAAATTCAGAGCTTTGAAGCGACAAAAGATCAATTTTTTTATTTCGCGAATATATATTTAAAGAATAAGAGATTTTAGTGAAAAATATTTTTTGATAAGATTGTAATTTTATTCCCTTTGAGAAATTATCACGATCACTTTCGTTTAATTCTTTTGGACATTTTGTAACTAATATTATATCTACTCTTTTATGACCTGCTCTTGCTTCTCTTAAATTTCCAACTGGAAAAATATAATCTCTAAAAAATGGAGAATTAAATGTTGTTGTTAAAATTCTCAAATGAGCATTTATTGATCTATGCTGTAAAATATCATCAAATAAAATTAATTGAGTTGAGGGATAATCTTTTAAAATCTTATTAATCCCTTCACTCCTATTTTCAGAAACGGCAACTGTAATTTCAGGGAATCTTTTGTAAAATTGATAAGGTTCATCTCCAATTAATTGAGCAGAAGAATCTCCGTTGGCAATAAAGAATCCTTTTGATTTTCTTTTATAACCTCTACTTAGTATGGCTGTATTATATTTAGATTGAAATAATTCGACTAAATAAATAATTAAAACTGACTTTCCAGTTCCTCCCATAGAGAGGTTTCCAACTGCAATATTTGGAACCTTATAATACTTAGATTTAAGTATTTTTAAATCAAAAAGCAGATTTCGAAAAAAGCTAAATAAATAATAAATTATTCCGAATGGAAAAAGTAAGAATCTAACTATTTTCATGGCGATTAAGATAAATATTATATTTGTATTCTATACAAAAAAAAATGTTTGTTAGTGATATTATAGAAATTATAGAACAATGGGCTCCCATCGAATATTCAGAAGATTTTGATAATGTAGGCCTTTTAACAGGAGATCCTGAATCTAATTGCACGGGTGTTCTTATAACATTGGATACCATTGAATCAATTGTTGAAGAAGCCATTAAAAAAAAATGTAATCTTATCGTTAGCTTTCACCCAATAATTTTTTCCAGTTTAAAAAAAATTTCAAAATCTGACTATGTTCAGAAAACTATTTACAAAGCTATACAAAATAATATTTCTATCTATGCTATTCACACAAGTCTTGATAATCATAAATATGGAGTAAATCATAAAATTGCGGAAAAATTAAATTTAATTAACACTGAAATTTTAATTCCAAAAAATGATACTTTAAAAAAACTCATTGTTAATGTTCCTGAATCTAATGAAAATGATTTATTAAAAGCACTTCATAATGCCGGTGCTGGACTCCTAGGTAATTATGAAAATTGTAGTTTCTCTATTCAGGGACAAGGAACTTTTAAAGGGAATGAGTTAAGTAAGCCAAATATTGGAGATCCTCAGAAAAAAACATCTGTAAACGAAAAACAAATTCAATTAGTTTATCAGAAACATCTGGAATCTAAAATTTTAAAAGAACTTTTTAAAAATCATCCATATGAAAGTGTAGCATATGATATTTTAAGTTTAAATAATTTAAACCCTGATATAGGAATGGGTGTTATAGGCTCACTAAAAAAACCTGTTAATGAGAATGAGTTTATCTCGCTTTTGAAAAAGAATTTTAAAACTCCTTTGATTAGACACAGTAAACTTCTTAATAAACCCATAAAAAAAGTTGCCTTATTAGGTGGCTCAGGAAGTTTTGCTATTAATTCTGCAATAAGTAAACAAGCAGATGTTTTTCTTACCTCTGATCTTAAATATCATAACTTCTTTATGGCTGAAAACAAAATTGTTTTAATGGATATTGGTCACTATGAAAGTGAACAATTCACTAAAAATTTAATATTTGATTTTCTTAAAGAAAAATTAAGTAGTTTTGCAGTCGTTTTATCAACTTTAAATACTAACCCTGTTAACTATTCTTAAAAATGGCCAAAAAAAAAGAGATAACAATAGAAGAAAAACTCAGAGCACTCTATGATCTTCAATTAATAGATTCTAGAATTGATGAAATAAGAAATATTAGAGGGGAGCTTCCTTTAGAAGTTGAAGATCTAGAAAATGAAATTGCAGGTTTAAATACTAGAATGGAAAAGTTTGATGAAACGATTAAAGAAAGTGAAACAGGTATTTCTGATCAAAACAATTTGATTGAACAAGCTAAAGAACTTAGAAAAAAATACGAAGAGAAATTAAAAAATGTTAGAAATAATAGGGAATATAATTCAATCGTAAAAGAACAAGAATATCAAGACTTAGAAATTAAATTAGCTGAAAAAAAAATAAATGAGTTTAAAGGGCAAATTGAACTAAAAAATGAATCTATTACAGAACTAAATGAAAAGATAAAAGAAAGAAGTGATCATTTAAAAGCTAAGAAAAAAGAACTTAATTCTATAATGAAAGAAACGGAAAAAGAAGAAAATGTCCTTGTTAAAAAATCTAATGAATTTGAA
>TARA_B110000003_G_scaffold4104_1_pt1 | contig 13410 bp, 6 predicted proteins | sample TARA_B110000003 | Tara Oceans TARA_B110000003 (sample SAMEA4396424) | marine metagenome | biome: Westerlies Biome; feature: [SRF] surface water layer (ENVO:00010504); material: water (ENVO:00002006), including particulate matter (ENVO:01000060) such as... | depth 5 m
CATGACGAAACCGCGCGAAACGACGACGACGCGCGCGCGCGCGTCGTCGTCGTCGCGACCCGCGATCGCGCTCGGTCGACCCGTGCGCGCGCACGTCGAACCGCCGCCGAGGACGCGCGCGGAGGCGCGAGACGGGACGCGATTTCCGAGCGAAAAACTGACGCGAGAGCTGGTGAGACGAGGGTACGACGAAGAAAAGCATCGCGAGTGGCGAATCGCGCGGACGGTGAAGACGATCGATGGGAAGACGACGTTCGATGACGGGACGTTTATGTCGCCGCGAGCGCTGCAAGAGATGTTGACGCGAATGGCGACGAGCGAGACGCTGAAAGCGATACGAGCGAATGCGAACGAGGGGGCGAAGGAAACGCGCAGAGTGCCGAAACGAGGACGGAGAGATGATGGGAGTTACGACGTGGAGTTACGCGGGGAGGCGTTGAAGACGTGGAGCGCGCCCGAGTTGGTGCACGCGCGCGCGGAGGAGTCGGCGGCGTTTTTTCGGGATTTGGCGAGCGACGTCGGATTGCACGCGCTCGAGCGACGCGTGCCACACGGCGTGCGGAAGCGAAATTTGTTTGAAACCTTGCATGGGTACAACGTTCCGATTCATCGCGCGATGTGGATGGTGAAGGTGAACTATCTATCGCAGTGTAAACGAGATTTTGACGCGTGTCGACGCGCGTGGACGGAGGACTTACTCGCGCACATCTTCGATGTATTGCGCGACGAGGAAATGGTGGCACAAAGTGGCGAAGGTGTCGAGACGGAATTAAAGTACGTCCTAGCGTTAGCGAACTATTCAGTCGAGGAAGACTTGGTGGATCAGCAAAAGTACTTGCACGAGTTTCTGCGATTTATGAATGAACAAAAGCGGCAGAGAACTGGAAGCGCTCATGATTTTGCTCGGGCGCTGAGCCCAGCTTTACGCACGCTCGTGCCTCAGGCTTCAAAGTCGCACGCAGATTCAGTTGGTCTGGTGGACAGAGTCTCGTGGTGTTTACAGGAGATTTTGAAAGAGAGGGGACAGTCGGACAAGTATCTCGTGATAAGCTTAAGTGATGTCGTGGCCTCCGTCGCCGCCGCGAATATGGATGCGTTCGTCGCCGCACCGCGGGACGGAGGCCTGAACATCATCACTAATTTGCGGCGTGACTTTCAGAGAAAGAAAATGCCGTTGTCACAACGACTGTGCAGTGTGCTCGACGACGTCGACAATCGCGTGAAATCGCTCGCGCAAGCGGCGAGCCCAGAATTGATCACCATAAAGGCCCGAAATCTTATTGAGACGTTACACAAGTTGCTGGAAAGTAATCTAGACCAAGTAGCGTCGCGTACGATCGCGCGAAAGTACATTGATCGAGAGGAAAGTGAAGAGCTTGCGATGAAGTCTATGGTGAAGACTTCGTGCGATTGGTGCATGGATGTTTCGGAAGACGAGGCAATGAAGCGTCGCACAGCGGTACGAATCTTTTTCGTCGAACTCGCGGAAACTTCTTCTAGATTAAATATATACGTGTTTGACTGGATCAAAGAAAGAACCATGATAGTAGCGCGTGAAGATTACACCAAGTGCATCTCAGAACTGCTGATTGAGTTGCTGTGGGGCAAAGTCGTGGACCTTTCTCAGTTGTTGAATTTCATTATGGTGGAGGGTATCGTCGAGCACAAAGATTCAGGCGCGTCGCAGAAATCGCTCGCGGCGTTTCGCGAATACATGAGCCAGATCGTGCGAAACAATGACGAGCGAGAGTCCAAACTGGACGACTCGATGGTGCGCACTCTGAAACAACTCCTCGAATCGGCGAATGAAATGTCAGACGCCACAATATCGAGGGCGCTCACCCCGCCTCACTCTACGGCAGATGTGTCAAAGCATTTTGAAATCTCTACAGACGAGGAAAAGCGACTGCTTGAATTGTTTCACGCGGTCACCTACGCTGATTTGCTTTCCAAGCTGGAGGAATTGAAGTGTGTGCACGATGAATTCAAATGTTCGCGAGATGCGCACTCAGTCTTTTCGCGAGTTGTTGTCGGTGCGCTAGTGCTAAAGCCCTCTCGAGTCAGATTACTTGCCGAACTCGTGGGTGGAATAGGCGACGACGTCACAACGGATGTCCTTTCGTACGTCGGTGGCAGAGTTTGCGATGATGCGAATGTTGACGGCGTACTTCAAGGTGCTTACTGGGATGACTCAAACGCTGCGCGTCGATGGGAAATCGCTCAGAGCCTTGTCGAATTTCGGCTATGTTTACTACATAATATCGTCAAACGCAAGCGTGACGCGGCGATGGGAATCGTCAAGGGTGCGATTCAACAGCTCAAAGAATTGGCTCTGTCGACGCGAGACGTTTCGCACAAACTACTCCTCATTTGGGTGCAGATTCTAACACTCATCCCGTTGATTGGTTACGTGCTCATGTCCAATGAACTCAAAGATGATTTTTTGCAGCTCATTGTCGAAGTCCTCGACTCATTTATCGGTAAAACGATCGTCGAGGAGTCTGAGGAAGATTTGGTAGCCGAATCATTTGCGGGCGAATCGCTCGTGGACCGTCTCATCGCTCTGTTCTCTGTCATCTGGAGGAGCGAAGTGCCACAGTGGTTGCCAGCCATCCCAAAACTACCGTTTTGGGACGTTTCGTCGAAGATGGTTCCAATGACGGAGTTCATTGATTCCAAAACCCTGGCCGGCGTCGTCTGCGTGCGCCTGAAGCGGGCCATTGGAGGACCAGCGCGCGGCAAGCTTGGCGATGTGAACGCGTGGAAAACTTTAGCGAGTGGAGCGTCTACGCTCAGCGCAAGATCGAAAATCAGCGAGAAGGCCGAATTTTGGCTACAAGGGACAGTGCGGCGCCCGGGAGGTAATCTTGCGTGGGAGAACGTCAGTGCCGAACCAAACGCGGATCATTTGAAATGAGCAAAATGAATATGTACAGTTACATGAAAAATAGGTTATGTTAGGCTACGAACTAATAGAGATTTAGGAATAACTAGCGCCGATTAAAGCTTCGATGTTATCTGCTTCTTCGTCACCACGCGTCCTTTGTGACCAACGACTGTTGTTCTCGGTGGTAAGTCGTGCATGAGGGCGGCGCCCGCGCCAATTTTGCAGTCGTGCCCAACTTTAATATTCCCGAGTACGCTTGCGTTCGACCCGACGACGACGCGCTTGCCGAGCTTTGGATGTCTATCACCTCGCACTTTCCCTGTCCCCCCCAAGGTCACCCCGTGCAAGAGCGTGCAATCGTCGTCCACGACCGCCGTCTCGCCGACGACGACTCCGTGCCCGTGGTCGATCATGATCCCTCGCCCGAATCTCGCCGCCGGGTGAAGATCCATCCCGTACACCTCTGAAATCAAGCTTTGCATCTTACACGCCAAAACTTTTCGCTGATGTCCCCAAAGCCAGTGTGCCACGCGTTGCGCCTGCAGTCCCTGAAACCCTTTGAAGAAGCAAAACGCGTGCGTGTACGACGGGCACGCTGGATCGCGTTCGACGATCGCCTTGAGGTCCGCTCGCGCGGCGTCCCCGATCGAACCCGTTCCAGGTCCGTTATATTCTCGATTTTTTCCCTCGTTCGTCGCGTTCATGGCATCCATAATCAAATCGTTCCACTGCCCCGCGAGTATCGTGGCGTTTGCAATTTTAGAAGCCAACAAGAACCCCAACGCGCGCTCGAACGTCGGTTGGTTCAGGATCGTGGCGTACACGAACCCACCCATCAACGGTTCTTTATCCACCAACGCCTGCGCGCCGGCGCGCAGGGACGTCCATATGGGATCATCACGCGGCGATTTCGACGTCGACGCCATGGGCGGTCGTTCGCGCGCGCGTCGACCTCTCCGTCTCTTGCCTTCCTTCGTCGTCGACGGCCGCGCGTCGGGTCCGTCCGTCGCGCGCGCTGTGCGCTCGCTCGCCCGCGTCGCGTCGCGTCGCGCTGTGCGCTCGCCGCGCCGCGCCTCGCGCGTCGACGTCGCTGCGGATAAAGCGACGCCGCCGGACGTCAGAAGGCGCCGCGCGACGCGACGCGCGATGACGACGATGGCGACGCGCGCGGTGAAGACGCCGACGGCGACGGCGACGCGCGCGAGACGGGGCGCGGCGCGCGCGATGCGAACGAAGACGACGAAACGGTTCGTCGTCGCGCACGCCGCCGGGAAGGACAACGCGGTGAGCGAACTCGCGGCGATGGACGCCGTGATCGATCTCATGCTCGCGAGCGCGAGCGAAGAGGAGTTAGGGAAGATTGTCGTCGAGAACGTGCTGATGTTTGATCAAAAGATGTGGATGCGATTCGCGTCGAGGAGCGACACGGCGACGGAGAGCGCGACGAAGACGAAAATCATGGACACGGCGACCAAGTGCATGAAACTCATCGAGGCTATGGTTGAGAAGACCGAGAGCACGATGGAGGAGGCGAGCGAGAGCTTGCAAAGAGTCGTCGGGGCGGCCGCGGACCCGTCTTCGGGGGAATTCGACGTGCCTCTGCGAGCCGACGCGTTGGAGCGCATGCGCAATGAGCTCCAAGCGGTGACGGTGGATGAGCGCACGTTGAACACGCTCTACGCGTGGATTCGTAAGTCTGACGAGAACGGACTCGATGGTATGGTGCATATTTTGCAAAGATTGTTGCAATTGTACGCCGCGCGCGAGCTGGATGAGAAGTCTTCCGCGCTCGACAAGGTGATTCGCTCCAATGCCGAGGCGTGGCCGACAAGCTTTGCCGAAATTTCCAATGAAGGCTACAACGAGACGGCGTTCGCGAAGGATCTGCAGCGACGCATGGAGGGTGTGGTGCTGAATCTTCCGAACGGATCGTACGCGCAGCGCGTGCAGGCGGAATACTTGAAGGAGATCGAAGATCGCGGAAAGGAGTTCTTCGCTCAAGCGCAAAAGTAGTGGAGTTTGCTCACCAACTTAGAAATAATTTCAATTGATTGCTGCTACAACAGTATCCTAAGAGTTCTACTTGTCTTAATCATCTTCCTCGGCCTTCGAAAGCTCTCGACCTTTTAGTTTCAAAAGTAAAGAGTTCCCCATGACACCAAGGGATGAAAATCCCATGATGGCGCCCGCCACGGATGGCGTGAGCGACAATCCATATGCTGGCAATAAAGCGCCAGCGGCTATCGGAATACCGATCAGGTTGTACCCGAAAGCCCAACACAGATTCTGCTTAATTTTGTTAAACGTTGCTCTGCTCAAGTCGATCGCATCGCCGACTTGCGGTAATCTATCGCCGAGCAAGACGATGGAAGCGACTTCGCTTGCGGCGCCGACGCCGCCCGCCATGGCGATGCCGATGTCTGCCTGTGCCAAAGCTGCGGCGTCGTTGATACCATCACCGACCATTGCGACGCATTTGCCCTTCGACTGAAAGTCTTGTACGAGTTCAGCTTTTCCCTCGGGTCGTACATCCCCGTATACGTACTTTTCATCGATGCCCACGAGTTTGCCTACTGCTTGGGCCGTTTCAAGCCTGTCGCCCGAAATCATGATAGTTTGTATATTCTTCGCATGAAGTCGCTTGATGGTTTCGGCCGCGTCCTTACGAATTTCGTCTTGCATCTCTAAAACACCCACGATTTTGCCATCGATTCCGACGTACACCGGCGTGCGACCTGGGTTGTCCACGGCATTGATCAGCTCCATCGGCACGGTATTGTTGCCTTGAATGTAGAAGGTTGTGCCGACGGAAACCAGCTTCTTATTCACCACAGCACTCGCTCCAGCGCCGGGCTCCTGCTTGAACGTTCCTTCATCAACTGAATGCCGGGGAATTCCTTGCTTATCAGCCGCTTCGGTGATGGCTAACGCCAACGGGTGGCGACAGTTTCGCTCGACCGCTCCCGCAAGAGCGATGATTTCAGCGTCGCTAAAGCCCCCGCTTGTGCGCGTTTCCGTCAATACTGGTTTACCAATAGTCAACGTTCCAGTTTTGTCGAAAATAACGGTGTCTAAATTGTTGGCTTTTTCTAAGATGTCTCCACCGCGAATGAGAAGGCCATGGCGGGCGCCGAGCGCCGTGCCGACGAGTACCGCCGTCGGCGTCGCCAAACCAAGAGCACACGGGCACGCAACGACTAAGACTGACGCCGTCATTTGAAGTGCAATCAAAATTGGTGCATTAGTTGCCGAAGCAGCTGTCGCAAGAACACCGGGGAAGACTTTCGTGCCGACGGTGCTCCAAAACGTGAACGTCGCCGCGCTCGCTGCCATCACACCGTACACAAACTTGCCAGAGACTTGATCTGCAAGTCGCTGCACTGGCGCTTCGCGTTGTTGCGCTGACTCCACCATGCGAACGATACCAGCTACTTGCGTTTCTTCTCCTGAAGACACGACTTCAATCGTCAAAACGCCATCACAGTTCACTGTTCCCGCCGCTACCGTGTCGCCGGCTTTTTTCGGCCGAGGGATTGGCTCGCCAGTGATGGCGGCTTCATCCACCGTACTGCATCCACTCACTACCGTGCCATCGATGGGAATTCTATCTCCAGGTAAAACGATGATTTTATCCTTTACTTCGATGACAGACGTCGGAACTGTACGATAGTATGGCTCATCTCCGTTTGCCGTGGAAGTCGATGACACCAAGCGAGCGGTCTCTGGCACTAGATTCAGTAGCGCAGACATATCACTCGTTGCTTGAAGCTTGGCACGTTCCTCGACTGCTCTCCCAAGAAGTACGAATGCTAGTAACATGACGGGCTCCTCGAAGAACGTGGGCCAACCTAAGCCTGGGAGCATCATGGCCGCCGTGCTCATCGAAAAAGATGCCATGGCTCCGAGGGATACCAACGTGTTCATATTCGGACCTCCTCGTCGCAAACTTTGCCAGCCATCAATCAAAATCTGACGCCCTGGTCCTGCCATGGCAAAGAGCGAGAGCGTGATGTGAACGGGATTACTGTGCAAGACTCTGAGCCACGGCGCGCTCGCGTGGAAAAAATGTGAAACGTGTCCCAACAAGCACGCGCTCGCGAGAGCCCAAGCCACGATCACGCGCTGCGTGCTTTCTTTAATCCGTCGCAAACGTTCGTCTCTCTTTAGTTTCGTCGCCTCGGCACCCGTAACTCCCGCAACAGCGACTCCACCAGCGTCGCGCAGAGACGTCGGGAACCCTGCGGCGGTGACGAGCTCAGCCAACTTGGTGCCGACACTCTTTGCCGCCTCCTTCACGGCATTTTCAAATTCACCTCCCTCAAGCTTGCCCATCGCTAAATTAATGCGTACCATGGCGGACTCATTGGCCAAATTCACCGACGCGCTTCGCACGGCGTCATCGCCCTCCAAGATTTTCCGCACGCTCGCCGCGCATCCGCCGCAGTGCATGCCGTGCACGTCAAGCATCACCACTTCCTCCAAAATTCCATCTCCACTTCGACCACTGGACGCAAATATGGGTTTATCTCCACTTGAACCGAACGAACCACCGTCGTCGCCCCCACCACCATCGCCCACCGCGCCTCCAGAACCGCCGTCTCCCGATAACGCTCCCGCGCGTCCCGCGAACCCGCCCGCGCTCGCCGCGCTCGCGAGCAACGCTCGCCGCACCTTCCCTCGCACGCGTTCGTCCGCTTTCCCACAGCTCGACGCTACCATCTCATTCTTTTCGCGACTCTCGCCCGCGGCGCCGCATCGCACACATCGCACTTATCGCCGCGTCGTCTCGCGCGTGGACGTCCCGTCCCGAAGCAACAACCTGAGTGGATCGTATCTCGCACCATTTCGTCCGCGCGCGTGCGCATCGCGCGCGACGCACGACGGCGTGGCGTCATCACATGCGTAATGCACCGCGCGCGCGACGCAACGCGAGCTCGAACGCCCGCGGTGGCGTCGCACGACGACGCATCCGCGAACGCCTTCGGGGGTTGTGGACTGGTGCGCAGAAACGCGTCGTATTCGTCGTTCCGCGGCGCTCTGACGCGGCTCGAACGACGTTCGGGCGACGCCAAGCGAGGACGCGATCATGTCTTCGCGACGTCGACGACGCTGACGACGACGCGCGCGCGCGAATGAGGCTTGATTGGTTCATCAAAATAACATGAAGCGAATTCGACGCGCCGCCTTTGCGCCGCCGAACTACGAGTCCGCGATGTCGTCGTCCGAATCGGAGCCGTAATCGCCCAAAAGACCGCCGAGCCCCTCGCTCGCATCGTCCGTCTCCTTCGTCTCGCTCGCGATCGCCGTCTTCGGTTTCGCTCGCACGCCCGCGGACGGTCGCTTCCTCGCCACCACCGCCGCCGGCGCGCTCGTCGTCGCCGTCTCTCCGTCGCCCTTCGTCGTCGTCATCCCTCCCTGATCGTCCCCTCGCTGCGCCCGTTTAAACGCCTCTAACTCACCGTCTTCCTCGCGCTTCCTCTTCGTCTCCGCCGCCCGTCGTTCGCTCTCGATTTCATCTAAAAATTCCACCTCCTCCTCGTCCAGCGGTTTATTCTTCCCAACCTTCATCGACGCCCACTGCTCTTGAAACTCGCGATCTTTCTCTTCCCGGCGCTCGGCCAGGATTTGATACAGCGGTTTACCCGCGTTCGCGTCGTCGTTTCGCGCGTCGCTCGCGCCGCTCGCGTCCCCGCCGTCGCTCCCGCCGAGCGCGCGAAGTCGTTCGAGCTCGCTCTCGGTGACAAACTTTTTGCGCGTCGCGTCGTCGTCGTCTTTTCGCGCGTCTCCGTCGGCGGCGCCGTCGCCGTCGCGCGCGAGCGACGGGAACACGCTCGCGGCGTCTCGACCGAGCGCTTTCTCTCGATCGTACGCGCGCTCGGCGCGCTCGACGCGCACCATCTCGACGCCCGGCGCCATGACGCCGAACGCGCAGTGCGCGACGCGCAGTGGCGACGATGGGCGACGGCGACGGCGACGGCGACGCGACGGCGACGGCGACGGCGAAGAAAAAGAAGATGGGGAAGAAGGAGCGCGCGAAGGCGCGCGCGCGCGCGCTCGAGGTCGGAGGGATGTCGCGCGCGGACGCGCGGGCGGCGTGCGGACTGGGCGCGACGCCGGCGCCGGCGGCGAGGAAAACGAACGCGATGACGACGATGGGAACGACGACGGGGGGGAGCGGAGGAGCGAGACGCGGGAACGCGCCCTCGCCGGCGTTGCTGACGGCGAACGTGAAGAACGCGCGATCGTTGCGCGAGGTGTACGCGCTGCGAGACGAGAGCGCGGGACGGATGAATCACATTCACCTGTCGGCGGTGTGGACGAGCGTCGGACGGATGCGATGCGACGGTGAACGGGCGAGCTCGAGCGATGGGGACGGGATGAATGATGCGCACGAACGATTGATCGCGCACACGATCGAATTCGTGAGGGATGAGCGATCGAAGATGGGGGGACGGGAGCTGGCGAACGTGGCGCACGGCGCGGCCAAGGGAGGAGGGAGCGAGGAGTTGTTCGCCGCGCTCGCGAAGGCGATAGAGCGACACTTGGGAGGGATCGATCGAGGGCAAGAGTTGGCGAACATTGCGTGGGCGTTCGCCAAGGCGGATTACAAGTGTGAACGATTGTTTAGCGCGTTGGCGAGGATGGCGGAGCGACACGCGGAGCGATTTAATTCGCAAGAGCTCACGAATACGTGCTGGGCGTTCGCCTCGGTGGGACACGCCGACGCGAGGCTGTTTAAAGCTCTGGCGCGGTGTGTGGAGAGACGTTTGGGGGAGTTCAACACGCAAGGTTTGTCGAACACGGCTTGGGGATTCGCAAAGTCGGGCTTTGTCGACGTTGGTTTGTTTCGCGCAATGTCGCAGAAGGCGCAAGAACGCTTGGATGATTTCAACGCGCAAGACTTTTCAAATCTCATCTACGCGTTCGCTAAGGCGGGACAATACGACGCAAAATTGTTTACGACGCTCGCCAAGCACGCAGAGCGGCACCTGAGCGCCTTGAACGCGCAAGGCTTGACGAACACGGTTTGGTCTTTTTCCAAATGTGGGCATCTGGACGCCGAACTTTTTTCCAAGTTCGGTCGTTCTATCGAGCGCAGAATGACCGCGAATGCGAGTGAGTTTAATTCTCAGGATATTGCCAATACTGCCTGGGCTTTCGGGAAGGCGTGTCATCACGACGAAAAGTTATTCACTTCGTTGGCGAGCCTGTCAGAACGGTGCTTGGCTGATTTCAACACCCAAGACCTCGTGAATACCACGTGGGCGTTTGCAAAACTCGGTCGATATGATGCCAAACTTTTTGTTGCAGCGCGAAAATCGATATTGGATCATCGACTGAACGACTTAGATGCGCCGAATATCGCCAACATAGTTTGGACGTTTGACCAAGCAAGCCAACTCAGCGAGGCTCTCTTTGTCGCATTGGCATCCGCGGCCGAGCACCAAGCGGATAATTTCAACGCTCAAGATCTGGTTAACGTCGCTTGGACGTTTGCAAACTCCGGACAAGTAAACGATGCGTTGTTTACCGCGCTGGCTCGATCAGTGAAGAGACTCATGGATGAGTTCAGTGATGAAGAGTTGAACAATTTGGAGTGGGCGTTTACGACGGCTGGACAGCATAGTGTGGTGAAGCATCTCAAGCAGCAACGACACGGCGCGAACAATGAAAAATACGGTCCTCCCGTCGACGTTTCGAAATGTGGACGAGTTATAATCGCTGGTGGGGGCATAGGAGGCGCGGCGGCAGCCGTGGCATTGCAGAGCAAAGGATTCGATGTCATCGTGTTGGAGTCAGATGAAAGCTTTGACGCGCGCGCTCAAGGATATGGGCTCACTGTGCAAGCCCAAGACGCTATACAAGCCATGGGCGTTGACATATCTCAAGACGATGCTCCTTCGACGTCACATTACACCTTTGACGCAGAGGGGCACATTATTGGATTTTTCGGAGAGGCTTTTGGAGCAAAGTCGCGTGAACGTCGCGAGGTGCAAAATTCTGGACGATTCATTCATATACCCCGTCAAGTGCTTCGATCTCGCATCATCGAAGCTGTGCAACCGGGAACTATTCGCTGGAATAGCAAGCTCAAGAGCTTTGTGGCTCGCGAAAATGGAGTCTCCGTCGCGTTAACGGATGGTACCGAGCTCGATGGAGCTCTACTCGTGGGGTCGGACGGGATATTCTCAACCGTGCGACGTCATTTAGACCTCCCAGGAGATCGTCTGAACTATGTTGGATTGTGTGTCGTGCTAGGAATCGTGGATGAGAAGATAATGAACGTACCGCTCGCGCATCGACGTATTTTTGAGACGGTCGACGGCGCCACACGGTTGTATGCCATGCCCTTCACGACTACTTCGACTATGTGGCAGCTATCTTTTCCATGCTCTGAAGAAACAGCGCGTCAATACACGAAAGATGCGACGACGCTAAAGGAGGAAATAGTTCGGCGTTGTGCGCAGTGGCATGACCCTGTTCCAGATTTGCTTCGCAACACGCCGCTGGATTGTATGTCGGGCTACCCAGTGTACGACAGGGAATTGCTCGATCCGGTATTACTCCGCCCTACTGATGAATCAAAGCGTCGCGTCACGTTGATTGGTGACGCCGCTCACCCGATGACTCCATTCAAGGCGCAAGGTGCGAATCAAGCCATGAGTGACGCCGTCCTTCTTGCCGACACCTTGGTTGATGGAGTACGAAAGCACGGCCCAAACTCTGGATTTGACTTTGCTCTACCGATATTTGAGCAAAAAATGCTCAGTCGTTCATCACGAATGGTGGTTGGATCGCGCGAAAAGGCGAAAGAGATGCACAGTCCGCTCGCGCTGCAGCCCGCGCGCAAAGCGCAACGAGAAGCTGAATTTGACATGCAAAAGACGCTTCGAGTGCTTCGGGAGAAGGGTATCGGCGCTCAAAATGCATCTGATCCGAGAGGGCTAGATGATTTGATCGAAACTGAAGCTATAAGTTCACCACTCGACTCCACGAGCGATCACACGGCGATCGATTGGATGGAGCAAGGCGGCGGCGACTCGCAAGGCAAAAAAGTGGTCTTCGAGGATTCCGAAGCGGACGAAGACGCGCCAGAGGCTGAGGTGAAAGACAAAAAGCGTAAAACGCATGAATTTAAGAAAGAGAAGAAGGCGAAGAAGGCGAAGAAAGAGAAGAAAGAGAAGAAGGAGAAGAAGGAAAAGGACGGGAAGAAGTCAAAGTTGTAATCAAATTTCGTGTTGTACATTAATGAAGCTCGTGAAAAGCTGATCAGTCCTCAAAGCCGTCTTCGTCAGCCTCGTCCTCGGCGGCGCGCAATTGCTCACGATAATACTCCGACTCCTTCAGCGACACTCGCTGGGCGCATCCTAAGACTAAACGAATGGGCTCTCGACCTTCGTCGGCGGGGATGCGCACGACTTCGGGCATGACGCCGTTTGACGCAAATTCTCGACGAATGATGTCGTCCGTCGACGTCAACGCGCTGGCGTCTATGATGAGTTCGCTCCCGGTTGTCATCAAATCCGCACTTTCGGTGATGAAATTCGACAACCGCGAGTGATCCCACGCGTGTACGTCTTGCACCAACCACAACGAGCGCACGTCTGGGCGGTATCCCGCGCGTTCCAAACGTTCCTCTAAATCACCATAAGCCGCGTCTGTCGCGGTCGCATCCACCGGCACGCGCCTGTGCGAGCACCCCTTCGAAGGTTTCGCCCCAACTTTCTTCATCACGGCTGCCGCTTTCGTGTGCACCGTCCCGTCCGCGCACTCGAAAATCGCCGTTCCGCTCGGAAACGGCAATCGAAACGCCCGCGTATCCGCCCCAGCCGTGATCACCACCACCTGTCTCGCGATCCCGTGCGTCTCCACATTCTTCTCAAACGTATTCATCATCGCGCTCAGACGTCTGAACGCCAACACATCCATCGCGTGCGTCGCGCTCGACGTCGACGTCGTCGCTCGCGTCTCGTCGTCGTCCCGCGTCGTCGCCTCCTCGCTCGCCAGCGCGTTCGCGTACACGTCTTCTTCCGCGCCCTCGATCCGTCGTCGCACCGCGATTTTCGCTCGCGTCCACGTCGCTTCCTCTTCCTCGCTCGTCTCCGTCGTCGTCGTCGTCGTCGTCGTCTTCGTCCTCGTCGCGCCCCGCGCGCGTCCTCTGCCTCGCCATCCTTTCCGCGCGTCGTCGCGTCTCGCGCGCTCGACCGCGCGTCCCGGTCGCGCGCGCGTCGCTCGCGCCGCCATCGCGCGCGTCCTCGCGCCGACGCGTTCGCGCGCGTCGCCACCTGCGGCGCGTCGCGCGCGGTCGGCGACGGCGCGTCCGGACGTCGGCGGACGCCTGGGGTTTAGGAATCACACTGTTTGCCCATACGAAGACGAAATCGCCGTCCATCGGCGTCACACCGCGCCTTATCGCGTCGCCCGTCGCGCGCGATGTCGACGGCGCGCGTCCGCGCGAGCGCGCCGCGGGTCGTCGCGACGCGCGCGGGGCGACGCGCGCGCGCGACGTCGCGCGACGCGGG
>TARA_B110000003_G_scaffold160997_1_pt1 | contig 13380 bp, 7 predicted proteins | sample TARA_B110000003 | Tara Oceans TARA_B110000003 (sample SAMEA4396424) | marine metagenome | biome: Westerlies Biome; feature: [SRF] surface water layer (ENVO:00010504); material: water (ENVO:00002006), including particulate matter (ENVO:01000060) such as... | depth 5 m
TCCGCCCCGATCCCGAACCCTCCGTCCCACCCCCCTCGCGCGAGCGCCAGCGCGCCGACGCACGCCGCCGCCGCCGCCGCGCCGACGCGTCCTCGCCACCGCCCCATCTCGCGCCCGCGCGCGCGCGCCGCGTCCCCGCCGCGTCCCCGCTCGACGTCTTCGTCCTCGCGCGCGTCCTCGCGCGCGCGCGCGTCCTCGCGCGTTCGCCGCGCGCGTCCGCGCGTCGCCTCGTCGTCGTCGTCGCTCGCGCTCGATCCCGCGCCCGACGACGCGCGCGCCGTCCGCGCGTCGCGCGCCGACGCGCGTTCGCCGCGAAGGAGCGCCTCGCGCTCGTCGCGCGACGACCGCGGCATCCTCGCCCGCGCCGTCGTCTCGCGCGCGCGACGACGCCGTCGCGATGGTGTTGCGCGCGCGTCGTTTACGAAAACCCGTAACACACCGCACACGCGTGCGATCGCGCGCGCGCGTCCCGTCCCATCGCGCGCCGTATTTAAGCCCCGAGGGACTCGCGCTCGAGTCGCGACTCGTCGACGAGATCGGATCCGTCGATCGCGCGAAGATACGCCCGCACACCCCGACGACGACGATGCTCGCGCGCACGACCGCACCGACTCGCACGACCGCCACGCTGCGCAGGTGCGCGCGACGCGCGACGCGAATCGCGGCGCGGCGCGGCGCGACCGCGACCGGAGACCGAGGACGCGCGACCGGAGACCGAGGACGCGAGGACGAGGGAATCGTCGCGCGAGGCGCGGCGAGGCGAGCGATCGCGCGCGCGAACGGACGAGAGGACTGACGAGACGCGATGGTGACGAATGAATAGCCGCGTGGCGAAGCAAACGCGCACGGCGAAGCGCGGCGCGCGCGTCGCGGCGCGCGCGTTCGATGACGTGAACGTCGTGATCTCGTCGGCGAACGCGATTTGCCTGGCGTTGGGACGATTCGTGTTTTTGCCGTACCAACGCGCGCAAGTCGAACGCGTGGGCGCGCCGACGCAAAACGGACAGACGCACTTCGCGGCGGGCGACTCGCGCGCGGAGGAGGCGTCCTTCATCGTGTCGACGAACGATCCGGCTGGGTTCACGATCGTGGACCTGCTCGCGTGGGGGTCCATCGGGCACGCCGTCGGATTTCTCGCGCTCGCGTCCCAGTCGGCGCAAACGATGTTGTGAGCGTCGCCGCCGCCTCTAGTGGGTTTGTGATCGTATGAAAGACCGAACATAAGTCAATAATTCAATCGCGCTAGGCTAAGAATGCTACTTTCTATGTGAGCTACGTGTGAGGCGGGGGGCGAAGAAACTGCCGCGCGTGCGCGCTCAACTCGCCGGCGTTTTCGAAATCCGACGCCGAGACAAAGGCGTTGACGCGCTCGAGCTTGAGCAAACGCAACGCGTCGGCGTTCAAATCGAGATCGAAATCGTCGTGAAGTTTTGAAATCGTGCGCGTCAACGCGTCGACGTTTGCGAGATCGGTCTCGTAGGTCAAGTTCACGCACTCGCGCTGGTGCGCTCGCAAGACGCTCGCCGTCGCCTCGTACCATCGCTTGTCCTCTCGAATGAGATTTCTGAACGTTTTCTCGATAAACTTCACCCGCACGTTCGCGGACGTGACGTTCGGATCGCGCGCGGTGATGTTTTCCGCGTCGAAAGGCTCGGCAGCCTCTCGAATCTGCTGGAACGGCGCGTCGCCGTTCACCGCACGCATCGACGACGCGTACATGTCGAGCTTGTTTTCGCGACTCAAGCACAACAGCACGGGGTCTTCCGTAGCGGCGTCCAAGATGGCGCTGAGAACATCTTCCGAATGTTTGCTCGTCTCGGGCGTTGAATGGATGTGCGCGCCGATGATGGATACGTACACCTTGTCCACGCCAGCCTCCCACGCTCGGCTCAATACTTCGTTGACGAACTCACCCGGATACGTCAGCGAGGCGTCAATCGTGGCATCCTTGACGCCGATGTCTTGCAAGTACTTTCGGAGCTTTGAACGCCAAGACGTTTCATCGTCTTTGTCGGGGAGTTCGTCCACCGACCACCAATCGCCAAGGGTGATGTAATTCGCAAAAAACGAATCCGTTCGCACCTGGCCGTCTCGCTCCCACAACGTGGACGACGTCGGATGATTGGAAGACGTCGCAAGCGCTTCACCGAGAAGTGACGCGCCGCCGCGCAAAGGCGACGAAGCGAGCACGAGACGGGCTTTTTTATACACGCCCTCGGTTTCGTGCAATCGCACGCGCGTGACGAGCGAGCTCGTAGCCTCGGACGAGAGCACGCGAACGAAAGACAGCGCCCACTTGTGCACGAGATCTTCATCTGCCGGGATGTTCTTCTCGAGCCATTCCACCACCATGGCTTGTCGCTCTTGATTCGTGCACCCATCCTGCCAACTCGCGCCGTGAAACGAAAAGTGGTCGATAGCGTACGATTGCGGGTACGCGCTGGCGATCGACGTGCACGGAAGAGTCGTTTTCCAAAACGTCCCGTCCGCCTCCTCCACGAGCGCGTTTGAGAGCGACAACGGATTCCAATCATCGTTGCCAGATGTCACACGCCGCCACGTCTGCGTCACGTACTTAGTGAACGACGATTTCGTACCATCTAAATCGCTCCCATCCACCGCCTTGCCGTTATTCATCATCCACCGCATGCCAGGATTGTTCTTGGCGTCTTCGTGCGTGACTTGCTTGACGCACGTATCGAACTCATTTTCGCCGCATCCGAGCGGGTACGCGACGTCGCGATCGAGCCTCAGTATCGTGTCTCTCAAATCGTTCGCACGAATGATGTGCGACAACCACACAGGACCCGTGATCGCGTTCGCGATGCACCGCTTGCCGAAATCTATGTTTTGCAGGTATCCGTCCGAGGAGGTGTCGTTGAACAAACTTCGAAACACGCTCGCTCCGGGCGTGAGCGCGCCGAATATCCCAGCGCTAAAGAACCTCGAGTCCCCGGGGTCGGCCACCATGAACACCTCCTTGTTCGCCCGCAACGTCTTATGAAACAACGGCGTGATGTCCTTGAACAACTCCACGTTCGTGTCCAAGTACAATCCGCCGTGACGAAACAACACCTCGTACTTCATCAAATCCACCAACATCGAATACACGTTCGATCCCGTGAGTTGATGAAACGCCCGCCCGCGCTCGAGCGTCGCCAGCGTAATCGGAAAGTTCCTCTCATTAATGTCTCCCTCCGTCCACAGCCGCATCTCCCACCCAGCCGCCTCCAACACCCTTCGGTTGCGCTCGAAAATCATTCGCTTCACCCCCGGCACCTCGCTCCCGAGCCAAATCTCGTGCGCCACGCGCACGAACGCCCCCGCGTCGCTCTGTTTCGCCAGCATCTCCTCCCTGGCCACCATCCCACACACGCCCAGCGTCAGCATCGTCGCCACGACGATCGGATGCGTCGCCCACGTCGTCGTCGCGCGCAGCCAGCCGCGTCGTCGCTCGGGGTGTTGACGCGTCGTCGCGTCGCCGCGCTCGACGTCCGGCGCGTCATCGCGCGCGCGCGCGAGCAGCGCGAGCGACTCGTCGCCGCCGGCGATCGCCGCCGACCGCGCGCCGTCGCCGACGCCCATCGCCGCGTCGTCTGCCGTCCGCCAACCGATGGTGTTACGCCGCGCGCGAACTTCGAGGTCGATACGAAACGCCGTCTTGGTTTGCGCACCATGCAAAAACGTCTCTTCGTCTTCCGAACGCAATCATCGCCCGCCGCGCGCCGCGCGCGCGGCGTCACACGCGCGCGCGCGACGACGACGCGATCGATCGACGCGCGCGCGACGGACGCGCGCGGCGAACGCGCGCGCGGCGCGAGACGACGCGCGGCGCGACGTCGGGGACTCGAATTCGGACGGTTCGGTGAAAGCCGCGCGCGGCGAGGCGTCGGTGACGATGGCGCGGGCGAGGCGTCGCGCGATCGTCGCGGTGCTGGCGTGGGCGTGCGCGAACGCGATCGCGGCGCGCGCGGAGGATCCCGGGACGCACTGCACGACGAACGCGAGCGATCTGGCGCCGTGCGCGAGCGGTGGGGGATCGGCGTGCTGCGCGGCGATTACGGAGTGGAACGCGAAGGGGTGCTTTTGCGACGGCGTGGCCACCGCGCTCGACGCCACGCAAAGCGCCGGGGCTGTTTCGTTCGCGAGCGCGTGTTCGGTGACAAGAACGACGGCGAGCGGTGACGCGATCTGCGTGGCGGCGCTGGCGAACCAGGGTGGTTCTTCTTCTTCGTCGTCGGGATCTCCGCCCGCGACGCCGGCGCCGCCGGCGGGTCCCGCCGCGCCCACGGATGTGTACGCCCTTCGCACCGGTGCGAACGAGATCACGCTCGCGTGGTCCGCGAGCACGTCGAGCGATGTCGTGGCGTACGCGATCGATGCGTGCGATTCGGCGAATCTCGCGACGTGCGCTACGCCGACGCGAACCACCGTCGCGGCGTCCGCCGGGACGAGCAAAGTCTTCTCAGGGGTGTCCGCTCCGAACACCATGGTGTACCGCATCAAGTCTGCGACGCTGACGGAAGCGGGTGCGTCTTCGTCACCGACGGCGATTCCCGTGATCGACGCGCGCGATTCGATCCTCGTCTCAAACGACGCGTCGACGAGTTCTTCGTCGTCGAGTTGCGGCTCCTTCGCGACGCCGTGCGATTCCGTTGGATCGGCGCTCGCCGCGACGACATCCTCGCCGTCGACGCCGCGATCGATCTTGGTACTCCCTGGCACACACACATCTTCGTGCGGATCCACGCTCGGGTCTACGGGCGATGTCACGGTCACCTCAGCGCTCGGGGCGTCTCGCACCGTTTTGGATTGCGGCGAAAACTCTCGAGGTTTCGAAATCTCCGGGTCAGACGCCATCGAAATCTCTGGTCTCACGGTAAAGAAAGGCCTCGCCACCACGGGTGGTGGATTTAAAATTACTAACGCCGATTCGGTGACGATTGACAGTGTCGACGTCGTCGAATGCAAATCGCAAACCATGGGCGGCGGCTTGCACGCGATCAACTCCACGCCGACGATTCGACATTCTCGATTCATCGGCAACATCGGTGGGAACGATCGAAGCGGCAACAACGTCCGTGGAGCCGGCGCGTACTTTCAGACGTCTTCGCACGCTTCGTTGCAAAACGTGAGCTTCATCGGAAACGAACTGATGGATAGTGGCAAGGGCGCCGGATTGAACGTCGACGAGAACTCAAACGTCACCGCCGTTGGATTAACGCTCAAGGACAACAAGGCTTTCTTCGCCGCCGGCCTCTTTGTCGGTAGTGGCTGTCATGGTAACTTTTCAAATATTGTCGCCACGGGCAACGAAGCGTCGTACGGGGCTGCTATCGGTGTCTTTGCCGGTGGTAGACCAAAGTTCAACGGCGGCACCGTGTCAAAGAATACCGCCACTCTCTGGGGCGCGGGCGTCATCGTGTACACCACCGCGTCCGCCGAATTCAACGGATTCAATTTCACAGAAAATGAAGCCGAAATCGGCGGTGGTGTCTTCATGTACTCCCAAAGCTCGGCCAAGATGTATAACTCGCGCGTGTCTTCGAACGTCGTTTCCAAGCACGGCGCCGGGATTCGCGTCGAGGACCGCGCCGACCTCGCGTTGGTGAGCACCGAAGTTTCGCACAACGTCGCGAATCTCGGCGGTGGTGGCGCACACGTCACTACCGGCTCGCTACTTTCCGTGAGGGGTGGTAAGTTCGAGAACAACACCGCTCCGAACGGTGCCGCATTCATGTGCGAAGGCGGCGCTCACGGCGGAGGCGAAATCGTCGGCTCTGGCGTCAGCGTCAAATCCAACGTCGCTTCTGGTCTCGGCGGCGCTATGTATCTCGCAGGTGCGTGCGATGTTCAAGTTAAAGACGCATCTGAGATTGAATCCAACTCCGCTGTGAGTGGCTCGAGCTGCCGTTCGTTGTACGCCGTCGGTGGAGGCGCTTTTGCGCTCGTACCAAACACCGAGAACGCGCCGACGAAGCTCGCAATCGAAGGTTCAACGATCGTTCGCAGAAACACTGCGCCAACTGGTGGAGCGATTTTCGTCATTCCTGCATCGACTTCTGCCGATGTGAACTCTCCGCGGGGAGCGCAAATCACCGTGACATCATCGACGTTGTCTAACAACGAAGCCAACGGCTGCGGTTCAACCGTACCCGGTCGCGGTGGGGCAATGTTTGTGGCTGCGGGCAACCACACGCTACTGCAAGCCTCACTCAGTGAAAACACGGCGGACAAAGATGGTGGAGCGGTGTTCATCGCGAGCTTCGGCGCGCTGACGATGGATTCTTGCACCACGAGCGACAACACAGTGTCTCGGTTCGGCGGCGCCGTGGCGCACGCTGGCGCTAAACTCAAAGTCACTGCCGGTGTGATCGAATCCAACAACGCGGGCAGCGGTGGTGGCGTGTACATCGGTGCTGATAATACCTTGCCTATGTTTGCTCTGATTGGCACGTCGTTAAAGACGAACTCGGCGACTCGCGGTGGGGCAATGTATTTCGCCGCAAATCTCGCGCTCGGAATGCTGAGTCAGCTCTCCCTCGATCGCAACGTCGCGACAGCTGGGGCTGATTCGTACTGGCTTCGCTCGTCGAGTGCGAACGCGGAGTTTACGTGTACTGGATGCGCTTACGCTCACGCCAGTGGCTCGAGTACCGGTGTCATCGCGACCGAGGCTCTCGCGCTGACGACCGCCAGAGCGATCGCTTCGCGAATTCAATCTGGAAAAGTCACGGACGATTACTCCGTTCAGCTCGTGGACTTCTACTCGAACCCCGTGACGAGTGAGATCGCGCCGACAGAGTGTACGATTGCGCCCGTGACGAGCTCTTCTACGCTCGCGCGGCATGAACTCGAAATCAGTGGCTCGACGTCTGCTGCAACGAGCGCCGGCGTTGCGACATTCAGCGGATCCATCTTGCGCGGTGAGCTGAACGAGGAGTACACCGCCAAAGTTACGTGCACGCGTGACACCACTATGTCGCTCACGGACATCACTCCGCTCTCGCTACCTGTTCGTATCGGCCTCTGTTCCCCAGGCTCTGAACCGCTCTTCGTGCAGCACGCCGACGGAGTCTCCGTCGCTCGTGAATGCACGGTCTGCAAAGATCGGACGTTCAACTTCGACGGCATTGCGTGCCGCGCGTGTCCTGAAGGTGGCGACTGTCGAGGTGGCACTTCTCTCGATGCCCTGCCCGGTTGGTGGCGTTCTTCCGATTCCGCCGAAGTTCTATTCTCATGCCCGATTCGCGAATCGTGCGTCGCCGGCAACGTCACCGGCGCGAACGCGTGTGACGAAGGATACGAAGGTCCAGTGTGTGCGCTCTGCGCCGAAGGTTACCGGCACTGGGGTGGAAAATGCTCAAAGTGCGGCTCCAACGCCTCGTTGGCGATGCCCACGCTCGGAATCATGGCGTTTATTGCGTTTTTGGTGTACATCTTCCGCAAGCCTCTCAAGCAAGCCGTCGGCACGGTTATCTTCGCCGCTCTGCTCTTCGTCGCGCAAATTGTGGGCTTGCTCAAAGAGTACGACATCTCTTGGCCCAAATCTATCGGTCGATTGGTTGAAGTGTTGGATATCACGAACTTCAACATGGAGTCCCTCACGCCCGGGTGCTCATCGAGCAAATCCAACTACTACTCGACGTACATCACCGCAGTCGTCGTGCCGCCCGCCGTCACGTTATTCTGCGTACTCGTGTACGTCCTCATGGGCGTCATTGAACGTCGCGCGCCTTTCTATCGCTTACGCGAAATGGCGTGCGATGTGAGAACGAAGTGCCGTCGCAATGCCACTTGGCTCGTCGTGCTTTCGTACTCGGGCGTCGCGAAGACGGTGTTGCAACTCTACAATCAGCGCCATCTCGATGTGGGCACGTACTTGAGACGGGACTACTCCATCGACGCCTCCAACACGGAGCACATGGTTTATCGCATCACCGGCTACGTCGCGCTGATCGTGTATCCGATCGGTATTCCGCTCGTCATCACGTACATTCTCGTGCGCAATCGCAAACGACTCGACGATCCCTCGGTGCAGGCCAACTTCGGATTCCTCTACAACACCGTTCGCGAAGAAGTCCCTTTCTGGGAACTCACCGGGCTATTCTTGAAGTTTATGCTCGCCGCGATTCCAGTGTTTGCGAACGAACGCCTGCTGCGCATGAAGGCCAGTGCGTTCGACACGACGAGCGACTTCAACGGCGCGACGCAACTCTCGCTCGCCCAGCTCTTCATCGGCGTCGTGTTCATCGCCACGATCTGCGTGCGACCGTACAGAAAGACACTGCACAACGTGCAATTTTCCCTCGCGATCGGGATCGTGTTTGCGTTCGTCACCCTCAGTGCGAACGTTTTCAACGCCGTGAACACGTACACGGAGCGTGAAAAAACCGGCGTCGCCGGCGTCGCCGTGGCGCTCGCCGCGGGTGCCCTGTTTGCCTCCGTCGTCAACTCGTTCCGCGCGGGCGAGTTCAAGCCCGCCTCCAAGGGCGACGCCGGCAACGACAGCGACGACAGCGCCATGAGCGCCGGCGTCGACGTCACCAAGCTCAAGTCAACCGTTTAATCGTCCGACGAAGCGCTCCTTTATCCTCGGAGCCGTCGTCGCGACGCCGCAGAGACGACGTCCCGCGTCGACGATCGTCGACGCCGCTCGCGCGACGCGCGCGCCGCGCCGCACCGCGCCCGCGATAAATTTACTTTCATCAATAAGCGCGCCCACGGCCGCATTTTACGCTGTAACACCGACGTCTCCGGTCACGTTTACGCCTCGCCGCGAAACCGCTCTGGAAAACGCTCCGCCGCGCGCCGGCGCCTCCGCAGATCCTCGCGCGCGCCGCCATGGATCGCCTCATGCGCGACCTGCGCGATCTAGACGACGACATACGGCAAAACGCGAGCGCGTCGGCGTCGCCGTCCTCGCCCGCGCGCGCGTCCGCGCGTCGTCGCGGCGCGTCGCCGTCGTCGTCGAGCGGGGTCAAGTCCAAGTCGGGGACGCCCGAGCCCACGAGCGCGCTCGCGCCGCGCACGCCCGCGCGCGACGCGACGTACGACGGACCGTGGTCGCCGGTCCCGTGCGCGACGCTGCGCGACGCGCGCTCGGCGCTGGAGACGGCGTCGCGGGAGCTGAGCGCGCTCGAGGCGACCGAGTTGGCGCGCGCGAACGCGAGCGGAGCGCTGCGAGCGCCGCGAGGGAAGAGCGTCGACGCGAGCGAGCGCGTCGCGGGGCGAACGGCGACGCGCGGCGCGGCGCTGGGACGGTAGCGTCGCGCGCGCGCCATCATTTTTTGTCGCACCGACGACGGCTCGCCGCGGGGCTCGAGGCGTCGACGACTTGTAACGATACGATACCACACACACTCGCGCCTCGACGCGCGCGGCTCGGCGGTCGACGTCGACATGGCGTCCGCGACGATGGCGTCGACCGCGTCGACGCGCGCGCGACGCGAGACCGCGGCGACGCGCGTCGGGACGGCGCGCGACGCGAGCTTCGGGACGCGAGCTGGCGCGAGCGTCCCGAGGCGAAAGCGACCCGGACGACGCGCGCGACGCGCCGGCGGTCGCGTCGACGTCGCGTCGCGTCGCGTGCGCGGCGTTGCTGCTGGCGACGCGCGCCGGACGCGCGCGCGCGGCGACGGATGGATCTCGGGCGGCGCTGGAAGAGGTGCGCGCGGCGCGCGAGGACGTCGCGACGGCCAGAGCGGCGCTCGGCGACGTCGACGCGGACGCCGACGCGAGCGCGGACGCGCCGTCGGTGTCGAAGCCGTTGCCTTTGAAGGAAATCGCGGCCGCGCTGAACACGAGCGCGGTGAAGAATTTGGAGCGCAACGCCGTGGCGCTGGACGCCGTCGCGAAGGCGAGGCCGCTCGAGGACTGGGAACGCGAGGCGTGGCGAGGCGTGCGCGAGGATGAATGGTTGACGCAGAGTCAAACGACGACGCTTCCCATGGCAAAACGTCCGAATGACTTCTTGTGCTTCGTGTTCTCGTGCTACAACGATCCCAGGGCGCCGGCGAGCACGGAAGTTTTATTGACGATGCGCTTGGCCAAGGACGGCGTCGCGATGGGTCAACGGGGTGACAAGCGCATCACCGATCTCGGTCTCGCTGCGTCTCTGGATGACGTTTTAGAAAAATTAGACGCCTATTTGGCATTTGCGTCGAAATTCGTCGAAGCGGGCGAGTAGGATTGATGCGGGTCGATGGCGTCGCGTCGCCGACGCCGTCGCCGACGCCGACGCCGACGGTTAATATCACGAGACGCGCCTCTGTACGACACATCCACGCGCGCGAGCGCGCGCGATTTCGAACACACAGCGATGTTTGAAGTTCTAAACGTTCCTCTCGCGTTCGCGTTCGCGTGCTTTCGTCCGAAACGAATGAGCAAACCGACGACGTCCCGCTCGCCGCGCCCCGCACACGCCGCCTCCGACCGGTCCTCCATGTCTCGCTCCATCGTCGTCGTCGGCGGTGGTAACGCCGCGGGCTATCTCGTCCGCGCGTTGGTGAGCGCCGATCCGACCCTGGGCGCGCGAACGCTCGTCATCGGTGCCGAGGACGTCGCGCCGTACGAGCGTCCCGCGCTCACCAAAGGATTCCTGCACAAAGAAAGCCCGCCGCGTCTGCCCGGTTTCCACACCTGCGTCGGCGGCGGCGGCGAGCGACAAACGCCAGAGTGGTACGAACAGCACGGGGTGGAGCTGAGGCTGAACACGACGGTGACGGCGGCGGATTTCAAGAGCCGTACGGTGACGACGAGCGCGGGCGAGTCGATCGGCTACGAAACGTTGGTCCTCGCCACGGGATGCGGCGTCATTCGGCTTCCCGAAGCCATCGGGGGGACGTTACCGGGAGTTCACTACGTGCGGAACAACGCCGATGGACTCGCGCTCGTGGAAGCGATGGACAAGGCGACGAAGGCGGTCGTCGTCGGCGGCGGGTACGTCGGTTTGGAAGTCGCGGCGTCGTGCGCCACGCGCGGATTGAAGCCGGAGGTGGTGATGATGGAGCCGCACGTCATGGCGAGGCTTTGGAACGCCGATATCGCGCAGCATTACGAGCGATTGTACGAAACTCGGGGTACGACGTTTCACAGGTCGAGTAAGCTCAAGGCAATTTTGGCCGACGCCGACGGCAAGGCGCGCGGGATTGAATTAGAGTCTGGCGCGGTGATCGACGCCGATTTAGTCGTCGTGGGCGTCGGCGCGACCGCGCCCGTGCCTTTCACCGGACTGGACGCCCCCGAAGGACGCGTGGGTGGGATCAAGGTGGACTCGCGATTCCGCGCTTCTGGCGCGGACGTCGCGCCCGGTAGCGTGTACGCCATCGGCGACATCGCGGCGTTCCCACTCAAGCTCGCCGACAACGAGATCGTCCGCATGGAACACGTCAAGCACGCGCGCGACAGCGCCACCTTGGTCGGTAACATCATCGCCGGCAAATCCGACGACGAGTACGATTACACGCCCTTCTTTTACAGTCGCGTCTTCGAGCATCCCGGCACCGAGCGCGCCGTCAACTGGGTCTTCCACGGCTTACAGCGCGGTGAAATCATCACCATAGGCAATCTCGACCCCACGCTCGCCGCGTTCTGGATCGACGACGGCAAGTGCGTCGGCATCATGCTCGAATCCGGCGCCCCCGAGCGCGTCGCCGCGCTCGCCGCCGCCGTTCGCGCCCGCAAATCCGTCGACGTCTCCGCGCTCCGCGCGTGCGCTTCCGTCGACGACGCCCTCGCGTTGGTCCTTTAATCTTCCCTTCTTTACTCGTCCCGCTTTCAATTTTATCCCACTTTCATTCGTTTGAACCGTGAAGGGTGCTGGGACCGCGAGACGCGCGCGCGAACGCCGACGCCGACGACGCGTGCGGGAAAGAATGCTTTGATTGGATTAAAAAGTGTCTTCGCGGCGTCTACCTCGAGTCGCCTCGCGCCGGGTTCGAGACGGAGATGCGTCTCTTCGTCCGTCCGTCTGTCTGTCTGTCTGTCTGTCGATTGCGAACGAGAGATTCCGTCTATAACGACAGGCGCTTTTTTAAAACCCGTCGTTCCCGTTGTCGACATCTGAGTCTTCGCCGTTGGTGGTCTGTTGCGAATCTCGCAACTGTTCGATCGAGGCTTCCGAACCGTCAAGCTTCGCCACGTACTTCGCGCCGTCCAGAAGTAGTCGTTTTGTGAACGATGGCAGGTCATTCTCGTTCGCGGCGAACTCAACCGCTTTCCACCAATAGTCTCGAAGTCGGGCGCAGAGCTTTTGAGCGCTTTTGAGCGCTTTATTTGGTTTGTCTGGATCAGCGCCGGCGGCGATTGCAGCCGGTGAGAGCGGCGACGAGGCGAACGTCGATGGATCATTGAAGGCTTTTACAAGCTCTTCTTCCATCTCCTTCATTCCCGGGAAATCCTTCAACTTGTTCTTAAATTCGTGTGGTGGAAACCATCGGGATTCGCCGGCGATTGACTGAACCCAAAGCCCATAGGCGAAGACATCCGTGCACGCCAGGTGGCAGTACACATCGAGGCCTTTATCTCGCTCTTTCTCTTTCATCGTATTCGGCTGGCGCGACAATCTCACGCACGCTTTCCCCGCCATTATGTGACCCACGAACGGTTGCGTCGTCGCGTACACGCAACGATTTTCCTTGCCTTTCGTGAATTCACAGCATCGTCGACGCTCAGCGCCGTTGAGGACGAGACACGCGTTGATCTCCAGTTTCTCGCCAGCCGCGGGCGTTTCCTCGGCAGCCACTGGCGTTTCCTCGGCAGCCACTGGCGTTTTCCCCGCCGTCGTTTTTCTTGCCCTCTTTGATCCACTGCCCGAGGCTCGAGCGACGGTACGTCGCCTCTTGTCGGCCTTCTGCGCGCGCGTTCGGGTCGGTCAGTCAAAGTCAAAGTCACGTCGCGGCGCGCGGCGAGCTGCGAGCCTCGTGAGAACCGCTGGCGCGCGCGCGAGACGCAGAGTGACTGCACCGAGACGCGGTCTGAAACATTTCGGCGCGTATCCTGTCGCGCGTGACTCGCGCGGCGTCGACACCGCGTCGAGCGGCGACGGATCGTTCGGCGACGGGTGCCCGCGTCGCGCGCATCGCGTCGGGTGGAACCGTCACGTACGGGTTGGACGATTGCGAGTGGCGACCCTTCGGGCGCGCCGCCTGAGTCCATCGTTGTGAGTTGTAAGCTGTCGGGCGTGTCGACCGAGCGTCGTTGTCGCGCGCGTCGCAAAGTGTGCGTCGTGTCGGGCGTGACGGTTTCTGCCGAGCGTTTTTTTTACCGATTCAATCCCGTCGCTGAATTTCAGACGTTCGTACCGACGCGTCTCCGTCGACCCGTGCGGCGCGAACGCGCGGTGGATACCGATAGAGATAGGAACGCGCGCGCCATCGC
>TARA_B110000003_G_scaffold86612_2_pt1 | contig 13364 bp, 11 predicted proteins | sample TARA_B110000003 | Tara Oceans TARA_B110000003 (sample SAMEA4396424) | marine metagenome | biome: Westerlies Biome; feature: [SRF] surface water layer (ENVO:00010504); material: water (ENVO:00002006), including particulate matter (ENVO:01000060) such as... | depth 5 m
TGCCAAAAAACAGCGTCCACCGCTTCGTTCATGAGCATGGTCAAAATGCGGTCTGCCACACCTTGCTTTGGTTGCCCATCGGCATCCAGCTTTTCCTTGCCATCATAGGCATAAAAGCCTCGACTGGATTTCCTGCCGAGCCATCCAGCCGCGACCAACTGACGCTGCACATGGCTCGGGCGGTAGCGCGGGTCGCCATAAAATGCTTCATGGACAGTCGATGTGACGGCATAGTTCACATCATGGCCTATCAAATCCATCAGCTCAAACGGCCCCATTCTGAAACCGACAGCGCGCATGGACGCGTCGATGTCAGCTACTGAGGCCAAACCTTCTTCATGGATTCTCAAGGCTTCGCTGTAAAAAGGTCGGGCCACTCTGTTGACAATGAACCCCGGGGTGTCTTTGGCCACGGCAGGGGCTTTCCCCCAAGCCCTCATGTTGGCCACAGCATGTTCCACAATGGCCGGATCGGTTTGCAGGGCAGGGATGACTTCCACAAGCGCCATCAAAGGGGCAGGATTGAAAAAATGCAAGCCCACCACCCTTTGCGGGTGGTCACATGCTTGGGCCAAAGCCGTGACGGAGAGGGAGGAGGTGTTGGTGGCCAAAACAGCCTCACTTGGGAGAATGACCTCCAGGGCTTTGAACAAATCACTCTTTGCCTGCAATTGCTCCACAATGGCCTCGATCACAAGGTCGCAAGGTTGCAAATCGACCAGATCGGTTGTCCTTCGAATCCTGGCCTGCAAGTCAGCGGACTCTTCAGCGGTTTTGCGCCCCTTCTCCAACAGTCGGTTCATGACGCGTTCCAGTTGCTCCTTGCTTCGAGCCAAGGCATGCTCATGGGCATCCACAAGAATGACCTCACATCCCGCTTCTGCTGCAATTTGTGCCATGCCACTTCCCATGGTGCCTGCCCCAACAATGCCCACTGTTTTCCATTGGTTCATGTTGCGAAGGTAATCGCATCTGCGAACGTAGATTGCCACGTTGCATTCACAAAATCGAAGACGCTTCTCGGCAGATGTCGATGAATTTGCCTCCATGACAAATCGATCACACCATCCGTCAGGGTGGACCAGAGAAAAGTGGAGTGTCAAAAAGCGGCTGGACAAAAACAGGGCCCTCTTGAAGGCCTGGCGGAGTTCATCTTATTCGGACCGCGGTGAATCACAGGTGTGCGAAGGAGGGGCCACTTGGCTCGCCCAACGTGGATATGATTTTGCCTACCATACCCATGTGGAACCACTTCCAGACGGCAGACTTCGCGTGATGTGTTTTGATGAAGGCTATGTCTTGAATGGTGGAGACATTTTGCCTTGCGAAGAGTAGGTGCCTTGAGTTACCGGCGGCGTTTGTTGCGCTTGTTGCCATCTCCTTTGCGCTTTTTCTCATGAAAAGCGCCTTGATACGTGGGGTCAGCCTTCTTGCGTTGAAAATCAATGGTGCGTGCCATGGTTTTGGCCTCCCATGGAGGTGTCTCTGCCACCTCCACATTGTCGGGAAAGGCCATGGAGTCGGGACGGTTCCCTTTGGGCAGGCGTTCGAGGATTCTTCCCAGCGCCACCTCGTCTGTGGGGTCCACCATGGTGTAAGCCACACCGGAACGGTCGGCACGTCCTGTACGTCCGATGCGGTGAACGTAATCGTCAGACATCCTTGGCACGGTGAAATTCACCACCACCTCGGTTTCTGGAACGTCAATGCCACGGCTGCTGACGTCCGTACTTACCAAGACCCTCACTTCGCCACGTCGGAATTGGGACATGGCAGCGAGCCTGGTGTGTTGGGCCTTGTTGGAGTGGATCTCTGCCAATTGACCTGGCAACACTTTTTCCAAGGCCTGACGGATTTTGCGTGCGTCGTCTTTGGTTCGAACAAAAACAAGCGCCCGCGAATCGACATGCTTGCCACAAAGCCAAAAAACAAGCAGATTCAGCTTCGTTTGAATGTTGGGCACTTCCACCATGAATTGGTCCACCGAGGCCACGGGCGTGCCTTCTGGAGCGACCTCAATGCGCGAAGGCCAAAGGAGAAATTCGTCGGCCAAGGATTCCACACGTTGTGGAAAGGTGGCACTGAAAAGGAGATTTTGGCGCTTTCTGGGCAGCACTTCAAGCATGTCCCGTAGCTGTGGCATGAAGCCCATGTCCATCATGCGGTCGGCCTCATCCAGAACCAAGGAGTGCAACTTGTTCAACACAAGTGCACCTTTCAGGTAAAGCTCCAGAAACCTCCCAGGTGTGGCAACCACAATGTCGGTGCCTTCTGCAAGGCTCGCGATTTGCGTTTTGGGACCGACGCCACCTACCAAGGCCAATGCACGCAGATCGGTGTGCGCCGCAAATGACATCACGGCGGCATGCACCTGAAAAGCCAACTCTTTGGTGGGCACCAAAATGGCAATTCGAGGTGCACCGTCCTGACGTCCCTTGGCCTTTTGCAACAATGGCAGCACGTAGGCAGCAGTCTTCCCAGTTCCCGTCTGCGCCACCCCAATCAGATCTTGACCTGCAAGGATCCTCGGAATGGCTTGCGTTTGGATGGGGGTAGGGACAGTGTATCCCAGATCCTCCACGGCATGGAGAAACTGTCGTTTCAATTTGAGGTCCTCGAATGACATAGGTCAAAGGTAGTCGCCATCCTATCTTGCGGCATGGCATCCAACGAGGTGAATCACGTAGGGTTTGAAGACATGGCCCCATTGAAGGGCGAAAAGGCCCGTTTGGCGCTGAATACGCTTTCGCATGCACGGGATTGGGGGAGTGAATTGACGCGGTTGGTCCCGAGCGGGGAGGCAGAACGTTTGGCGAAAGTGTGGAAAGGTGTTCAAGATGTCACTGCATTTCAAGGAGAGGTGGTGAAACCCTTTCTGGAAGCACTGGTAAGCCAAACCACGGATGGTTTTCAATGGAGCCAAGATGCAGGAGCCCTGGACACAGGACGCTTGTTCTTGAGCAACCACCGAGACATTGTCCTCGACCCATCTTTGATCAATGTGGTCCTCATTGGGGAAGGACATCGAGCCACTGAAATAGGCATTGGCTCCAACCTACTGAAGTCACCGTGGGTGGATGCCCTGGTTCGACTCAACCGCTGCTTTGTGGTGGAACGTTCTGGGTCAGCGCGTGAGCGATATGCCCACAGCCTCCGGACTGCAGCCTACATTCAGCATGTTGTGGCCCAAGGTCAACCTGTGTGGCTCGCCCACAGGGAGGGTCGGGCCAAGGACGGCATGGACAGCACAGCCCCTGCTTTGATTCGCACCCTCTCCAAAGGTGGAGAGGCCGACACTTGGAATGATCTCGCAGTGTCGCCGACTTCGTTGAGTTATGAATGGGATCCCTGCGATGTCATGAAAATCCATGAATTGCTCTCCCTTGAGCAAGAGGGCTCTTACCACAAAGAGGAAGGCGAAGATGAGCGCTCCATGTGGGCAGGACTTGCTGGTGGGAAAGGACGTGTGCATTTCCACTTTGGAGCACCGTTGAAGTGGCAAGTCGGGCCAAAAGATGAGAAACAAGAAAGGTGGATGGCCCAGAGAATGGACGAGCGTCTCATGAATGGCATGAAACTTTGGCCCAATCAGAGGCTGTCTGCAGAGTGGCTTGGCCATTCCGCAGAGATAACGAATCAGGCCCCGTCAGCCAACGAGGAAGAACGTATGGCTTGGCAGGCCCGTCTTGAAAAGGTAGCCCTGGCGATGAAAGCGAAGGGATGGTCGCAAGAACAAGCCTCCCGCATGTGGTGCAAGGTGATGTCAGCTCCTTTGGTCCATCGCCACGGCTTGCTGCATCAAGACTGACACAGCCACGGCACCTGCCACGGAAGCGTTGAGTGACTCTGCACGACCTGCACCGGGAATGGACAGTATGTCGTGACAAGAGGCCTTGACTTGCTCTGACATGCCATGCGACTCCGATCCAATCACCAGCAGTGTGGGAAGTGCGGAAGGGACTTGGGTGTGCAAATTCTTGCCGCCGGCATCGAGGCCTGCCACATGCATCCGCCAATCTTCTGGCAAGTCTTTGAGGTTTTGGATTCGCAATGGCACATGAAACGTGGACCCCATTGCGCTCTGGACGGCCTTGGGGCCAAAAGGGTCTGCCGTAGCGGAGCTCAACACAACACCCGCAAGGCCAAACCAGTCTGCCACGCGGATCAAAGTGCCCACATTCCCTGGATCGTTGATGTCGTCCAAGTACAGCCACAACCCAGGAGCATGAGGAGATGGGTCCGGCATGTGCGCAATGGCTAGAAACCCGGGTGCCGTTTTGAGCGCAGACATCATTTCCATGTCTTTGGCCGAGACAGAGACGAACTCCGTTCCGAGAGAGGTCTCTTGCAATGAAGCCAGGGAAGCGCTTCCTTCATGGTCGGAACTGAAGTAGATTCGTTCCACCTCCCATGGACTTTTGAAAAGTTCCAAAATGCACTTCACACCTTCCACCATCAAACGGCGCTTTGCCCATCTTTCACTGCGGCGTTTGAGGCTACGGATGTCTTGTCGGTGGACTTTGTGGATGGCCATGTTGGGTGCAAGTTACGCCGTGGGAGAAACTGCATGTGCCCAAGAAGATCTTCCTTCTGGACCGTGGCTGCAGACAAACTTCCACCGGGGGTCATATCAGGGCGACCCACCATCGCGAGATCTCTGGGATGTATGGGAAGATATGCTCCCCGTGAAGCCTGCAAAGCGGTCTTTTTGGGAGAAGCTACAGGGCAAGAAAGCCCTTGCAGGAGACTCGCGCTCCCCAACAGTTCAAGCCCAATTCAAGAACGCAAGAGCCCTTCAAAATCGATTGCATTTGGCTGGTTGGCTGGAGGCAGATGTTCAATCCAGTTGGACCGTCTTGAACCGAGGTACTGCCCTTGATTTGCACGTCATCTTGGGGCGGCGTTGGCACTTGGCAGGCATCACTTGGAATCTCGACGCCACGGGTCTGACTGTTCAGGAGCTTGAACTTCCTCTCCAAAGAGGACTTCCGTTTGCCCAAGATTTGTTGCGTGGTGCCCAAGATCATTTGGCATTGCAAATTCAAAGCGCGGGGCGGGCAACGTTCCACTCGGGGCTTCTTGTATTTACAGCCGATACCTTGGGCAGATCCGATCGGCACGAAGTGTGGCTCACCGTTGAAGCGTTGCCGTGGCATGCTGAAGGTACGGAGTGGCATGACCCTTCGCTCCCGACAGACTCGATGGGGAATCGCCCTCACCCCAAAGTGGAATTTGGAAGCATCACTTGGGAGGGGCAAGTGCCCTCTGATTCGGGAAAAACTGGCAGTCTCCGTGCAGATGTGTGGAGACACTTGGTTGATTTGAAAGCCCAAAAACCTTTTACGCCTAGGGCAATTTCTAAGACCCTACAAGGGTTTCAATCCCTTCCAAGTGTGGCACAGGTGCAGTTGGGGAAAACGTTCCGTTTGGAAGCTGAGAAAGTGCTCATGGACGTGGACATCCAAATTCAGCAGAGACCCTCTCACGATGTGGGCTTTGAATTGGATTTGGTTCGGAACGACACGCGTTATGGACCCAAGCTAGGCACCTCCGTGGTGCACCGCAACCCTCGAGGTTGGGGGGCAAAGAATGCGGTTGAATTTGGTTTTGGCTATGTGGCAGTGGCTCCCTTCGCGACCCTTTCAAGGGACAATTTGCTGAACAGTGGAGAATGGTACATCCGCTGGCACAAGGAGCGTCTTGGCATATGGCCCTTGTCTCTTGATGCCATGCGCCCGTCCACACAGCCCAATTCTGAATGGGACCTCGGTTGGGAAAGAGAGGTTTGGCCTGAATTCACACGGTCACAATTTCATGGCAGCTATGAAGTCAGTTGGACAGAGAATCCGACCCGGAATTCCAAAGTAGCTCTTCGACTTGTGGACCTCGCCTTTGTCAATTTGACCAATCGGGACAGCCTTTTTGTCCAATGGCTCGACAGCGACGCGAACGACCTGGTCAAGGCGCGTTTCAACAACCACTTGACGCTCGCATCCGGTGGATCGTGGGAGACAGAGTGGAGGGGCGGAAATTGGTCAGGACAAGCTGTGGTTCAATCAATGTGGGCAGGATGGCTCTCCCAGGCTCTGGCATCCCGACTGGCCGCCGGTGATTCCGAATGGCTTGACCCTCAAAGTGGGGCATGGACCTTGGCCAAGGGCGTGCCTTCGATTCAATTCCAGCGACACCAAGCGGTGTTTCAGGGCCGCAAAAAGACCACCAAGGGATCGGCTTGGTACCAGGCATTCAACCTCAAAGTGGGTTGGGCCGGTACGGGAGCCAACACCCCAGCATTGCCCTTGGAGCATTCGTTCTTTGGCGGTGGGGCCAATGGCATTCGGGGTTGGCGAATCCGAACTTTGGGGCCGGGACGTTTGGCCTCTTCTGAGGAGACGAATGCTGTGGTGGGGATTGGGGATGTGAGGCTTGACATCAATGTGGAGTCTCGGTTCAAACTGAGTCCCACTTGGGGTCTGGCGCTCTTCACCGATGCAGGGAATGTTTGGCTGCACGGCACAGATGTTCCTGAAGAGGCCCAGTTTTCGTTGGGCACCATGGGCTGGAGTGCCGGAATGGGCGTGCGTTACGACCTGGGGTTTTTCTTGATCAGGGTAGATGCTGCGCTGAGGGCCCATGATCCCGGACGCCCCGCTGGGAGCCGATGGATAGGACAGGCACTGCCCAAGGGAGCTGTGCACTTGGGTTTGGGATTGCCATTTTGAATCTATCCACGACATCCGATTCAACATCGTGTAAAACTGCATTTCGATTGGCCTCGTTCCCCTGGGAGCCATCATAAATTTGTAGCATGGGATGGTTCAAGAGAAATGCAGAAGGCATCACGACGTCAAGCGCTGAGAAGAAGGAAATTCCTGAAGGTGCTTGGTACAAGTGTCCCAATTGCAAAACGGTCGTCTCCAACCAAGAGCACGCCGCGACACTTTGGGTTTGCACCATGTGTGACCATCACGAGCGAATTGGAAGCGATGCCTACTTCGGCTTGTTGTTCGACGATGGCAAGTACAGAGAAGTGGCGCCCAAGTTGTCTTCCGCTGACCCTCTAGGGTTCTCCGACACCAAGGCCTACACAGACCGCTTGGACGCTGCAAAAGCCAAGACAGGACTCACCGACGCCATCCGCGTTGGATCGGGTGAGATGAATGGGCAAGGTGTGGTGATTGCATGCATGGACTTTTCCTTCATCGGCGGCAGCATGGGATCTGTTGTGGGAGAAAAGATCGCCCGTGGCATTGACCACGCCCTCAAAAAGGGAGTGCCGTTCATTTGCATCAGCAAGTCAGGGGGTGCGCGAATGATGGAGGCTGGTTTGAGTCTGATGCAAATGGCCAAGACAAGTGCCAAACTCTCACTGCTCTCAAAAGCAGGGCTTCCATTCATCAGTATGCTCACCGACCCCACAACGGGAGGAGTGACGGCTTCCTTTGCGATGCTCGGCGACTTGAACATTAGCGAACCCAATGCTTTGATTGGCTTTGCGGGGCCAAGGGTGGTGAAAGAAACGATTGGGAAAGACCTTCCGGAAGGTTTTCAAAGAGCCGAGTTTGTTTTGGAGCACGGATTTTTGGACGCCATTATTCCAAGAAAGGAGTTGAAGACGCAGCTGTCCTTTTCTCTCCGCATGTTGCATACCCAAGAATAATTCGAAGGGCCATTGGTTCTTTCGTATCTTCGCGGTTCATTTTATTATTCGCATCTCGAACATCTAAAGGATTTCGCACATGTATTTGGACGCATCAAAGAAGAAAGAATTCTTCGCCAAGCACGGAAAAGGGGACACCGACACAGGCTCTCCTGAGGCACAAATCGCCATGTTTTCATTCCGTATTGCTCACCTCACTGAGCATCTTAAAAGAAACCGCAAGGACTACAACACGCAGCGCGCCTTGATCACTTTGGTCGGAAAGCGACGCAAACAGTTGAATTACCTCGCGGCCAAGGACATCAATCGCTACCGGGAGATTGTGAAGGAGCTCGGCTTGCGTCGTTGATCCATTGAATCGAATTTCTGGAGGCGGTTGAAAGTCATCCGCCTTTGGCTTATTGGGGCTTGCCGGCCCACACACATACACGTAGAAGAAGAGGCAACATGAATTACACGGTACACAACCAAACCATTGATCTCGGCAAAGGGCGCGAGGTCACCATTGAAACCGGCAAGCTCGCCAAGCAGGCTCACGGTTCCGTCGTCGTTAGATCGGGCAACACCATGTTGCTCGCCACGGCAGTTTCCAGTCACGAACCCATGGACGTTGACTTCCTTCCACTGACAGTGGATTACCGCGAAAAGTATGCGGCGGCCGGACGTTTTCCAGGAGGATTTTTCAAGCGTGAAGCCCGCCCCTCTGACACGGAGGTGTTGGTCATGCGTCTTGTGGATCGGGCCCTTCGTCCGATGTTCCCGGGTGATTACCACGCAGGGACGCAGGTCATGATTCAACTGATGAGCTCTGATGCAGAGGTTCTGCCAGACAGTTTGGCGGGTTTCGCAGCCAGTGCAGCCATCGCAGTGTCAGACATTCCCTTTGATGGCCCCATCTCTGAAGTGCGCGTAGCGCGTGTAGGAGGGGAGTTTGTGATCAACCCTCTCCGCTCAGAATTGGAGGAGGCAGACATGGACATCATGGTCGCGGGAACCATGGACAGCATTGTCATGGTGGAAGGAGAAATGAGCGAGGTCAGTGAAGGAGAGATGGTAGATGCCATTGAGGTGGCACACGGTGCCATTCGCACCCAATGTGAGGCGCAAAACGAGCTTGCCAAAAAGGTGGGCAAGTTGGAAGTGAAGCGCGAATACTCTCACGAAACTCATGATGAGGATTGGAAGGCCCACATCATGGCGGACATGTACCCCAAGTTCTACGAAGCTGGGAAGACAGGTGCCACCAAGGAAGAGCGCAAAAGCCGCTTCTCTGAATTGAAGGCTGCCTTCATGGAGGCGATGTCAGACGAAGACCGCGAGCAAAAAGGTGGCATGACGAGCGACTACATCAAGTTGGCTCAGAAAAAAGCCATTCGTGACCTCGTGCTCAACGAAGGGTTGCGATTGGATGGACGTAAGACGGATGAGATTCGCTCCATTTGGACCGAAGTGGACTACCTGCCGGGATGCCATGGCTCTTCAATCTTCACCCGTGGAGAAACCCAAAGCTTGACAACATTGACGTTGGGAACCAAGCAAGATGAGCAGCTGATTGACGGGGCGCTTGTGCGCAAAACTGAGAAGTTCCTTTTGCACTACAATTTCCCTCCATTCAGCACCGGAGAGGAGCGTCCCTTGCGCGGCACGAGCCGACGGGAAGTGGGGCACGGAAACTTGGCGCTTCGTGCATTGAAGCCAGTGTTGCCTCCAGTAGAGGAATGCCCATACACGATTCGTTTGGTAAGTGAGATCCTTGAATCCAACGGTTCCTCTTCCATGGCCACTGTATGTGCAGGCACCTTGGCCCTCATGGACGGTGGAATCAAAATCAAAGCTCCCGTGTCTGGCATTGCCATGGGATTGATCACCGATCTGGAGACAGGCAAGTACGCTATCCTTTCAGACATCTTGGGCGATGAAGATCACCTAGGCGACATGGACTTTAAAGTGACAGGCACCGAGACGGGCATCACAGCCTGCCAAATGGACATCAAGATCAAAGGCATCAGCTTTGATCAATTGCGTGAAGCTCTGGAGCAGGCCCGTGAAGGCCGCCACCACATCCGCAAAGCCATGTTGACGGAACTCTCTGAGCCACGTGACGACTACAAGGACCATGCGCCGCGCATCGTTTCCTTGGAGGTTCCCGGAGACAGCATCGGAGCCATCATTGGCCCAGGTGGAAAAATCATTCAAGAAATCCAAGCAGACACCGAAACCAACATCAGCATCGAGGACATCGATGGAAAAGGCATGGTTGAGATTGCAGCGTCGGACAAGAATGCCATCGAGGCTGCATTGAAGCGCATCAAGCAAATTGCATTTCCACCTACAGTAGAAATCGGACAGGAGTACGAAGGAAAGGTCAAAACCATCATGCCTTACGGCGCATTTGTGGAGGTGATGCCTGGACAAGATGGACTTCTCCACGTCAGCGAACTCGATTGGAAACGCGTAGAAAATGTTGGTGACATCCTCACAGAAGGGGAGACGGTCAAATTCAAAGTGGTGGGTCGCGACCCCAAAACAGGCAAGATCAAATTGAGCCGAAAGGTGTTGCTGCCCAAGCCGGAAGGATACGTCGAAAGAGCTCCCCGTGGAGACCGAGGTGATCGAGGCGACCGCGGCCGCGACCGCGGACCACGTCCCGAACGTCCGCGCAACGAAGATTGATTGAGTCGGTTGTAAACCTTTTCAGTCAGAACTGCGTTAAATCATTGTTGAACCCCTTGAATTGCACCCATGAGGCAGCTAAAAATCACCAAGCAAGTCACGAATCGAGAGACAGCGTCTCTTGACAAATACCTCCAAGAAATTGGTCGTGTCGACCTCATTACAGCAGAGGAAGAGGTGGAGCTCGCCCGGAAGATCAAAGCAGGAGATCAACTTGCACTTGAGAAGTTGACCAAAGCGAATCTTCGCTTTGTGGTGTCTGTTTCCAAGCAGTACCAGAACCAAGGATTGTCCCTTCCGGACTTGATCAACGAAGGCAATCTTGGACTCATCAAGGCAGCTCAACGTTTTGATGAAACCCGTGGCTTCAAATTCATCTCATACGCCGTTTGGTGGATCCGTCAGTCCATTCTTCAAGCGCTTGCTGAGCAGAGTCGCATAGTTCGACTTCCATTGAACAAGATTGGCTCCATCAACAAAATCAACAAGGCTTTTGCCCGTTTGGAACAGGAATTTGAACGTCCACCAACAGCGGCGGAATTGGCCGAAACGTTGGACATGACGCTGGATGAAGTGAAGCAAAGCATGAAAAATGCTGGCCGTCACGTATCCATGGATGCTCCGTTGAAGGACGGAGATGAGAGTTCCAGCAACATGTATGATGTGTTGCAGACAGGGGATACTCCTTCCCCTGACACGGACTTGATGACGGAATCGTTGCGCAAGGAGATTGAACGCAGCCTGCGCACCCTTACCCCAAGAGAGGCAGACGTTGTGCGCCTGTACTTCGGATTGAACGGCGAGCACCCCATGACATTGGAAGAAATCGGGGAGCGATTTGACCTCACCCGCGAACGGGTGAGACAAATCAAGGAAAAGGCCATCCGTAGGCTTAAGCATACAAGCAGGAGCCGGATCCTTAAGGGATACCTCGGCTGATGGTTCAATGTCCCTACGGACAACAAACGAAGCTAAAAACAAAGCTCATGGTTCACGCCATGGGCTTTGTGCATTTCGGGGGCAATGGCATTGTATACCACGGGAAAGCAAGAAAGTATTCTTCTTTGCGTTCGAGATTCAATGGAAGTTGAACATCTTTGCAACATGACCTGTCCATTCATTCCTGCCAGCCGCAGGCTGTTCACTTTGACCAGTGGTGTGATGATAGGAATGGCCGCGCTTTCTTTTGTTTTTGTAACCGGTTGCCAGCGCACAACATGGGACAACAATCCAGCGCATGGTCTCAGGTTCTCCTCCGATACAGTGTACTTCGACACCGTATTCACCACCGTGGGAAGTGTCACACTGCCTCTGAAGGTGTACAATGATCATGAAGGAACATTGCTCATTGATGACATTGAGTTGGACGGGGGGCTCATCAGTCCGTTTCGCATCAATGTCAACGGCTTGCCCGCGACCGATTTGTCCGCTCCTTTGCGAGACACTCCTTTGGCTCCAGGAGACAGCATGTTTGTCTTTGTCGAAGTGACCGTAGATCCCAATGAAAGTGCGGAGGACGTGCCTTTTTGGGTGCGAGAGGACCTCATCTTCCGAACCAATGGCATCGAGCAGAATGTGAAACTGCTTGCGAAGGGACAAAACGCAGTATTTCACGGTGGTCCCGACGATTATACGGTGTTGGCATGTGACGAAGTTTGGGATGCCCAGTTGCCTCATGTCCTCTATGGAAGGATATTGGTGGAGTCTGGCTGCACACTCACCATTATGCCGGGGACAAAGGTCCACGCCCATGCGGGTTCAGGCATCTGGATCAGAGGGGGGACGCTCCTCGCAGAGGGAGAGCTCGGAGCACCCATCACCATGCAGGGCGATCGATTGGACGATGGCTATGTGGACACTCCAGGCCAATGGGGTCTGGCCTTTGACATCACCGATGCCGACACCCTCAATGGGAACTTGATCAACTACTCTGTATTTCGTGGAGGGCTGTGGTTGGACCGTGCTTTCGAGTGCCGGCTTGACCACGTGCAACTTTCGCAAGCCACAGTAGGCATTTGGGTGGACAGTGTGGCCACTGGTGCCGCCTATGCGCTCAGCCTTACCAACAGCTCTGTGACCTTGGCAGAATCCATTGGTTTGTTGTCGCAAGGGGGACATATCATTGGGTACAACAATCTTTTGGCCAACTGCGGGCAGGCATGCGGTTATTTCGCATTGGGAGGAGACGTCCAAATGCACCTAAGTACTTTCGCCAATTACGCTTCTTACGGCTCCGGCTTGCGGCAATTCCCAACCTTATTCGTCAACGATTGGTACGAAGCAGGCGATGGCAGTCTCCAATTGCGGCCATTCACGTCAGATTCAGAGTTTCGGAATTGCATCGCCGTAGGCAACAACGCCGGATTGAGTGAGTTCAGCGAAGTCATCGTGGACTTGTGGACCCCTGAAGAATACCTCAATCCTTTGTTTGTCTTCTCGTCCATCCATCACCAAGACGAGACGTTTCCGGTCAATCTCTTGGACGAGGGCACTACAGTCAACCTTGATCCGCCTTTTGTGGATGAGCTGAACGCAGACTTTAGGCTTTCTGGATCGGCGACATCATGGACAGGGACATCTTCCATTCCTCCTTTTGACCCGTTCCAAGTGAGCACCGATCTTCTGGGCGAGCCGCGGAATACTTTTGCCCCAACGAAGGGCTGCTACGAGCGGGTTCCCTGAGACGAAACCTTGATGCCTAAGTCGCCGTATGGGGGAGGGACCTCCATGACATGACAACAAGCATCCTCGAAGCATTGATCCAATTGTTTGCCCTTTTCGCCGCGGGACGCGGGAAAGAGGGCATTGCCATGGGACGCTCTCATGCCGCTCAATACATGCGGAGTCAATTGCCAAAAAAATTCCTAGAAGAAAGTTTGGATCGCTACGACGAACTGGTGGACCAGTTCCAGCGCATGCCAGGGCAGGGAGTGGAGATGAAGGCCAAGCGACTTGCCAAGCTCAGTGTGAAATTGCTGCGAACATGCAGCCAAATCAACAAAGGCCTTGAGCAACACGAGAAACACGTTGT
>TARA_B110000003_G_scaffold91115_1_pt1 | contig 13362 bp, 19 predicted proteins | sample TARA_B110000003 | Tara Oceans TARA_B110000003 (sample SAMEA4396424) | marine metagenome | biome: Westerlies Biome; feature: [SRF] surface water layer (ENVO:00010504); material: water (ENVO:00002006), including particulate matter (ENVO:01000060) such as... | depth 5 m
TGATAGTTTTACGAGTGTAACAACGTGGAATCATTCTCATTTTGGTAAATTTGATGCGGATAAAATCATAGCCAATATGATGAAAGGGAGAAACTGGAAAGAAGGTTATAAATATTACGGAATGACGAAAGAAGAAATTAAAGCCTCTTGGGATAAAAATAGAGATGAAGCTGCTGCCGCTGGAACAAAAATGCACTACGATATAGAATGTTATTATAACCAAATGAAAGTAGAGAATGATAGCACAGAATTTAAATGGTTTTTAAAATTTGATGACTGGACGAGAGGCTCTACAAATATGTTACCATATCGAACAGAGATGATTGTATGGGACAAAGAATTAAAATTGTGTGGTTCAATCGATATGTTATATGAAAATGAATGTGGAGAACTGGAATTATACGATTGGAAGCGATGTAAAGAAATAAAGAAAACCAGTTTTAATAAGTTTGCCAATACAGAATGTATAGAGCATTTACCGGATTCTAATTTTTGGCACTACGCATTACAATTAAATACATATAAATATATGATTGAGAAGAACTATGGTAAGAAAGTAAATACGATGTATTTGGTATGTTTGCACCCCAATAATAAAAATAAATCATATCAAAAAATAAAAGTTCCAGATTTGAAAGAAGAGATAAAGGATTTAATGGAGTTAAGGTTAAAAATCGTATCTAATCTTTAAGAAAGAATACTTAAAAATAAGTTGTTATTTTTTTAGTATATGAATTTGACGAGTTGGGATTTATCTTACCCTACACAAGCAGTTGTAATTGTTCAGACAATATTTACAGGATTTTTAATTGGTTCTGTATTTGTAGTGAATTGTATATATAAGCCGTGGTTGAAAAAAATAGAAGATGAAGAAGAACCAGAAAAATATGAAGATAAATATAAATTACGAGATTATTGGGATTGGAAAGAAATAAATTTTGATAAAGACGCGGAAACGAATGATAATAATGTAGCGAATGACCATACACCAGAAGGGAACGTGTTTATGAAATATAACAAAGAAAATGAGGGATTTGAATACTGGTGTGATGATAAAAATATTAAATATGATTATTTGGATACAGTAGCAAGGAAATATTGTTTATCGTTTAATTGTTGTGGGATTTATCAAGACAGAAGGAAGAGTATTAAAGATCAAAAAGATAAAGAGGAAGAATCTAAAAAGGAAGCTGAAAAAGATAATGTACAAAGAAAAGATGGTGAAAAAGAAGAGGAAGAATCTATTTTTGTAAAACAAAAAAAAATAGACACTAAAAAAACAGACCGTTCTACAGGCGAAGTAGCATTAAAGTCAAATAAATTTATTTATAAAGGGAAAATGACTGAATGTTCGGCATTATTAAAAAAAAGAGACGAAGAATTAACGCGAAAAACAAAAAAGAATATGAGCTTTACGGAGTGGATGTCGAATAGGTCTTAATTTTAAGTGCGTTTTTTTAAGTAGGTACCGATTTAATTTGTTCAAGTTTTTGCGTTTGTTTGCTAATATTATCGAGTAAAGCTTTTCCTTTTTGTTGTGCTTCAAGAACTGGTTCTCCAATTTTTGTAACAACAGGGTCAACTTTTTTTAATTTTTGAGTTATTTTATCTAACATATTATTAGCAATATTAATAGCCCGCATACTTTTGGCGGCCAATGGACTTATAGCAGCGTTAAGTCTCGCAATATTAACAACTTGACCAACACCGGGTATTGTTCCGAGAGCACTCATACCGCCTTTTACAAAAGCATCACCAGACGCTTGTCCCATTTCGCCAGCATATTGGACGATTTCATTACCTTGTTGCATTAATGCTGGTTTGAATTCTTCAAGAACAAAAGCAGCGGTTTCTAAAAATTGTTTTAATAGTGTTGATAAAGTATTATTAAAATCGTCAAATGATTTTTTTACTTCAGGATTTTCTAAAGCTTCATTTAAAACAATAATCATATTGCCCATGTTCAAAGCACTTTCTGGTAATTTTTTTTCAAAATCGGGGTCATCGACAACAATACCATAGTTTTGTAACCCGTTTTTAACAAGTAAATTAGTAAAAACAACGAATTTAATAAGAGTTTCTTTAAAAACTGTACTTGGTAATGTGCTATATAATCTTTCAAATTCCACATTCATTTGGTCTTTAATACCCGAATCTAATGTTCTGGCCAAACCTTTCACATCCCAATTTTGTATATCGGTACTTGCTTGACCAAGGGTATCTTTAGCTATTGGAGTTTTCATTAAATTATTAGTAACGTCATTCATAAATCTTGGACCATCAAATAATTTTGCCATCTTTTATATTAATTACTATTATTTTTTAACCAAGTTTGGTATCCAATACTTTTTTTTATATTAAATGATGATTCTAATATTTTTTCAGCGATATCATACGCTTTTTTTTGTCTATCATTAAGTTGACCTATATATTCTTGAATCTTAATAGATTCGGGGTTTTCCGATTTCTCAGGCATGATAATTAATATATAATTGTCTATAATTAATAATTCAATTTTATAATTAAAAAAGGTATTTATATTTAATGATAAGTAGTCCACGTCTTATTATCAAATGATGTATAGTGACAAGTATAGCAACCTACGTATTCGGGTTTATTTTCACAAACAGTAAATTTTTTTATGGGATTATAGGCGCGGTCATTCTTTCTACTATAGGTTTTACCATATGTATAAACCGGATTATTACCAGGACATTTAAGTTGATATTGTTGGTTATGATGTAGTATGCATTTAGTATTATTACTATCCCTATAATGGTATTCTTTTACCTTAACGTCCAAATAATTACTTTTTTCTTCAGTATATTTGACGATTTCGACTATAGGACCGATAACTTCATAGGACCTTGCACCATTATCTAAGCCTGAAGCACTGTATCCTCCAGTATAAGCTTTAAGGTAAATTTCTTTTTCTTTTACATATTCTTCTTCTTCTAATTCTTTTGTTAATATTTCTTTTTTATATCTATTTTTATCTTGTTCTGCCTTTTCAACAAACCAAGCTTTATCTTCTTCATTCATAAATCTCCATTGTAATATGTAATATTGATATGCGGATTTTGGTTTTGTGATACTCATGATTACTATTTTAAAGTAATAATCATGAAAACATTAAATCAATTTTTTGAAATTACACAAATAAGATTACTTTCCTTATATACCTTACTTCTTATGAAAACTTCTGTAAGATGGGTTTCAATTTGATATCCAGATTCCATTAAATAAGAAAGTAAAACATCAATATCATCAACACCCAAGTATTCATTTTTATTATTGGGATTTAAAATGGTATGAACACAATGTGGAGGTCTATCGCAACAATAAATATCTTGATATTTTGAATTTTTCTTTCGTGGAATAGTTTTTATAATATTTAAAAAGGGCATATCAGAAGGTTTATTATTAACAACAATAATTTTTTTATAACATTTATTAATGGAATCAAGATGAATATAACTATGAAGTTTATGAATGGTCATTATATATAAAATTGATTTAATTTATTAAGAAATAATTAATTAAGATGGAAAAATACAATTATCAATTATCGAAATATATAATTAATTTTATAAAAACAGATTTCATTGAGAAAATTGATGATAATGATGATTTTGATAAATTATGGAATAAATGGCTACTTGTAGAAGGTGTTGATAGAGTTTTTAAATTAGAAAAGGAAAGATTAAATATGTGTGGTTGGGAAGGAGATATATATGTCAAAGTGTATAAAAGCATAAAGTATTATCAAATTAAAAAGAGTGAAAAGAAATGTACAAAGAAAAAAAGAAGAAATTATATTCATATATCCACAGATATGAAAAAACAAATGTATGAATTTATTGATAATACAAAAATTAAAAAACCTTCTAATGCTTATTCGGAATTTTTAAATACTTATAAAACGTCATATGATAATGAAACGAAGCAATTGAAAGAACATTTGTTGGAAAAGGAAATAGCGATAAAGATAAAAAAAACATTTAAAAATCGGTTTTATATAAAAAATAAAACCTAGATATAAATATATATATATGATTGGGGGAGATAAAATAGGAGAAGGTTCATATGGATGTATATACCATCCGGCAATAAATAAAGATGGTTCAGAAACAGATAATAAAAAATATGTAAGCAAAATACAGAAAAATAATAAATATGCGAATAATGAGAAAATAATTGGCGAATTAATAACAAAAATAGATGGTTATATAAATCATTTTGCTCCGGTTGTTAAGAAAGAATTATTAAAAACTACAAAAATAAAGAAGGATTTTTTTAAAGAATGTTCAGCATTAAAAGATAGCAATAAGAACGATTCATTAATAATTATGAAAATGGAATATATAAATGGAGATGATTTTATAGAATATTTAATAAATAATAAGGGGTCTATAGATATAGTTAAAAATTTAATATCAAGTTATACACATTTGCTTACTTCTATAAAACTTTTAACAGATGCTAAGTTAATCCACTATGATTTGAAGGGTGATAATATTTTATTCAATAAAGATAAAGAAATACCAATAATGATAGATTTTGGATTATCTATAAATATGAATGAATTAATAAATCAAAGCATATCAATGGAAAAACTTAAAAAATATTTTTATGTATATGGAGCTGACTATTATGTATGGCCTATAGAAGTTCATTACTTATGTTATATTTTACATGTAAATGAAAATCCATCACGCGAAGATATAAATAAAATATGTGATGAATTTGTTAAAGAGAATGTTGCTTTAACATTAAATTTTTCAAATAGTTTTATACAATCTTATAAAAAGAAATGTGTGAAAATATTAGAAGGATTAAATACATACGATTTCGCTTCAAGGATTAATAAAGTATTAAGTTATTGGTATACATGGGATAATTATGCTTTATCTATAATTTATTTATTATTTGTATATTACTTGAATATAAATGGATATTTAAAAAATGATTTGATAATATATTTCAGCGAGATTTTATTAACCAATATAAATCCTGATAGTACTGAAAGATTAAATGTAGTAGAAACCAAGTCAAAATTTACAGAATTTCTATATAATCTAAATATGAGCAATGTTGTAAATTTAAACGAAGTAAAAGAAATGTTTGTTTATAATAGAGGTAATATTGAAAGAGCATTAAAAGAACAAAAAAAATTATTACAGAAAAAATCTAAATCGATAAGATATTAATTTTAATTATATATTAATATCTTTTAATTAACGTCGGCGTTTTCTACGTCTTTTCTTGGTACGTTTGCGACTCTTTTTGCGTCCGCGGCGGGACTTCTTGCGGGATTTTTTGCGGGACTTCTTGCGTTTTCTTCTTCTTTTTCTACCACCAACAGTAGGGCCATTGTCGTCTCCTTCATCAACATGACCAGTTTCGTGTTCACCACCTCTTTGAGTGCGGCGTCTACGTCTTTTTCTACCACCTGTTTGTTCATCGTCCATTCCTTCTTTTTGGTCTTTTGGAACATCAACTTCGATAGCAGCCGCATTAGAAGCAACACCACCACCGCGTTTTTTATAACTTTTTTTTGCCAATTTCAAAACATTTTTGAAAGACATACCAGCGTTCTGGGAACGCACAGATTTAACGTGAGTAAGCCAAGGATTAGCCATTTTATAATATATATTTAGATTAAAATAAAATTGATTGAATATTAAAAACAAAATGTTAAATATAGCTAAACATGGTAAAAAATAAACACGGTGGAAACAGACATAAAAAAATGGCGTCTAAAAACGCCAAACCTCAAACATTCAATAGAAAAGTAAGATTCGCAAATAAATCAGGTAATGAATTATATGCGAAAGTAGAGAAAGTATATGGTGGAAACAGAGCATTGGTTTCCTGTAATGATGGTCGTGAAAGAATGATGGAATGGCGAAGAAAATTCGGTGGTAGAAACAAACGAGATAATTTCATAGGAGAAGGATGTATAGTTTTAGTAGGTAAAAGAGAATGGCAACTAATGGATCCTAAAAAGACAGAAAAGGTAGATTTATTAGAAGTATATCAAAATAGTGAGATTGATGTTCTGAAAAAGAAAAAAGCGTGTCCTGATTTATTTGGAAAAGAAGATACTAAACAAGAAGAAGAAAATGTAGAATTTACACATGAAGGTGCGAAGAGTGAATATTCGTGGGCAAAAACAGAAGATAAAAAGCCAAGTGCCGAAAAAACTGTTGTTGTTATGGAAGATAAAGAAGAAATAGATTGGGACGAAATTTAATCATCTGTATGAATACTATCCCACAATGCTTGTTGTAATTCTTCATCATACGAAGAATCTAAACTTGTTTCAACTTCTTCTATAAATGAATTAAAATTGTTAGGTGCATAATTTCTTCTTATCTCTGTTTGTATCATATTTATAAGTAACGTTTCAAAATCAGTATTACTCATGTTCCTTAATCCATCTAAACCACCAACACCACTTAAATCATTATTACTTAGATCTAATAAATCATTCCAATCATTATCACTTAAATCGTTATTACTTAAATCGTTATTACTATCGCGAATTTTAACTTCTTTAAACTCTAATTCATGTCTACAAACCGGACATTTATAACTTTCATTTTTTAACCATCTTGTAAGGGCTTCTGTATTAAATAGATGATTACAAGGTAATTGAGATATTTCTTCCCCTTCTTCAAATTCAACCATCATGATAGGACACTCTTTTTGGTGAAAATGGTTTTCATATTTAATTTTTTTAATATTTTCTATAACTTCATCTTTTGTTACTTTTTTATATGAATTTCCTTGTAAAAATTGTCTTGTATTTTGAATTTGGTCACTAAAAGGATTGAAATTCATAGTTCTATTTCGTAAAGATGGTATAGGCAATGTATTAAAAAAATCATCCATGAAATTAATATTTAAATTATTAGTAGAGGCATCCCAGTTATATGTCCCGAAGTTCATATTATCCATTAAATATAATAAATAATTATATTTAATTAGTTAAATCAATAAATTTTTTAAATCTCCCATACTTGTGTATCTTTCATTATTCAACATATTTTTTAATAAATCATATGAATTTGTTTTCTTTAATTCATCAAATCCTTTTTCACATAATACATTCAACAGAAATGGACTGTATCCAGACAACATGGTAACGTTATCTTCTGTAGCTTGGGTTGGAAATCCATTTGTTTTTCTTAAATTCCAAAATAAAATATTCGGTGGATTAAAAGGCCTTCCCCACAATTCTATCCCCTTTTCCTGGAACATTTTTTTGATATTTTTATATAGGGTGTTGGAATCATAACCTGCTTTTTGACTCGAATCTATTTGCATATCGGATAAAATGGCAAGTGTTAAATTTTCTACTTCTTCTGGTTGCATTTTACTATCTTCAATAGCCCCCAATATCAAGCGAAAAGCCTTGTATATATCTGTCTGCATGCCCCATTCTGCCTTCTTAACAGTTAAAACTTTATCGCAAAAATTTTCACAATTATCCAGATTAACCCAAGTTGGTTCGGCTGAAAAAGTCAAAACTCTATTTTTAAAAGCTGTTGTTGTTTTCTCCGATATTCTAATACCCAAGCCTATAGCATTATATAAAGGGAGGCAACTATCTACTTCCATAGAACCAGATGTATCTACGAGTGCAACCATATTATTTAAATTAAAATTTTGTTTCGAATTATTCTCCCATTGTGAATTAATAGTATCTTTAATAAGCTGATTATCCTCAACATCTTGATATTTAATAGCATCTTTTACAAAATCATACATACTACATCTCTTACCTTTTATCGTTTCGCCTTTTTCTTTTTTATCATTCAAATATTTTACAAAATTCTCACGACATTCTTTTCTATCTTCATCATCACATCTTTCAATAATTTTACTTCCCGCTCTCTTTTGATTGAATAAACTCATTTTTTGTTTTGAGAACGTCACACTTGTAACCGTGTTAGGATCAATATTTCGCCAATTTTTATTACATTGTTTTATTTGGGTAGTATCTAAATACCTATTTAGAGTAGAACATATAGTTCTATATTCCTTTCGTGCCTTTCTATCTGCCCCTTTCCTTGTTTTATCCGTTTTTGCCGTTTGATAATATCGCGAAAACATATTTTTTACCAATAATTCATATAACCAACCAAATTTTTTAGATTTTTCTCTTGGTATCCATTTCGCCAATAAAGTTATATTTTTATTCGTTTTTGTAACCAATGTATCCCAATCTTGTTTTAAGTGATAATTCGTCAAATTAACCACATATTCAATAAAAGGATGTTCTTTATTTCCAGTCGCATCACGAATATAATTACATAAATACTTAATGTCCTTCCACGAACCCAAAGGTTCTTTTAAATCTGTATTAAGCATAATAGTTTCAAAAATATAATAAGCGATTTCAGGCTTGTAATCGTGCCAAACCTTTAACATCATATATGTTAAATCCCTTTCTCCTTTTGCCGCACAATCGCGTGTATTTAAAGTCATTTTCGCCAATAATATTAAATTCTCAATGTCGCCACTTTTCTCGATTAGTGTTGAAAATCTCTTTTCCAAATCAGACATATCTTTGGTTCTAACCAATTGAAAATAAAATTGGGAGAAATGTTCTTCAAAAGAAGATTCTGACCATGTGTATTCATGATGATTATTTTCACCAAGTTTTCTTTGATCTAAAGCCATTTTTAAACTCATATTAATTTAATAAAATAGGATTCTTTTAAATCAATTTTTTTTTGTTTTATTTTTTCTTTTACGAATTTTACACATTTTCTTTGTACATGGACTTGTACTCTTCCTTTCTTTATAAATAACATACAAACAATTAAGATCTTGAAATAGAGATATACTATCCTTCCAAATCAAGTCTTTAATATTGATTTTATCCATAAAAGAAAAATATTGAGGTTCTTTCAAATATTCCAAAACATTATCCGGTTTTAAATCAATGTTATATTTATGAATAGATAATAATGAATGCTTAGAATTTTTAAAAATACTATTTATTCTTAATAAAAATAACAACCTCTCCTTGCTTACCTTAGTGTCGTCTAAAATATGGTTCTCTTTCTTAACATGTCCTATCTCATTATTTAAATTAACATACAAATAATATATCCATATATTACGATTTTTTTCATAATAAAAATCATTATATAAGTTATCCTCTTCATTAATTTTATTTATCCAATCATCATCCATATCTAATAGACATTCGGTCATATTAAAATAATAAATTAAAAAAGTTATTTAATTTTAACTTATTAATATTCTTCTTCTTCTTCTCCTTCTTCTCCTTCTTCTTCGCTTTCAGTATAATATTGATATTTTTGAGCCATGGCTAAAGTTAATGCTATATCCTCTTGATTTTGTAATGAATTCCAATCGTTCTCCTCTTTGTCTTTTTTATTAACAACTTTTAATTTCTCTAATTCTTTATTTTTCTTTCTTTGTTTTTGAGTAGTCTTTGCACATTTGAATTGAGGTGTAAAACTAACTTCACCGGTTCCTACCTGTGAAAATTTACCTATTCTTGATTCAACTTTATTATTAGAGTAATCGCGCGAAGATCTTCTGCCTCTACCTCTGCCTCTACCTCTACCGAATTTATTTGATTTTGTAAAATTACCTGTATTATTCATGTTGCCCGACTTGCTTGATGTGAAACGGTTTTTATTACTGTTATCATCTGTTAGTGAGTCGAATCTACTTGTTGTTTTCTTCGGTGGTGCGTTCCTCGATACGAAAGCATTATTATTTGATGACGGTTTAAAGCTTTTAAATCTATCAGACATGTTTATTATACATTTTATACATTATTATTATTATATCAATTTTATAACAGATATAAAGAATATTTCTTTTAATATATTGGTCTTGGGCAGTAGAGTTTAGTGCGACCGTGGTCTCTTAACAGCGAAATAATAATTTAATTCTCTTATTAATAATTCTATAGTATAGGATTTCCAAGAGACAGAATATATAAAATTGAATAATTTATTATTCATGATTGATACATAATTATGAATAATAAAATAGATAACCTTTCATTATGTATTCCAAAGGTACATAAAAAATACACTTACAAACGAATATTCCAGCTTATAAATAAATATAAAATAGGAAAAATAGAAAATATAAAAATAATTCCTTACCATAACTCACGACACTTCAATAAAGTAATAATTCATTTTGAATATTGGATAAATACTAAAAAAAATTTAGATATTTACAACCATATTAATAAAGGGGGAAATATAAAAATTTTGTATGATGAGCCTTGGTTTTGGAAATGTTTTAAATATATTAACAATGAACGATAACGTTGTTAATAATAAAATTTTCTGTAATTGGAACAGCCATTATATAATTATTATGTCTATCGTATTGAAAATTAGACATACTGATTGATGTACGTATCATTTTTGGCGTTACAATTTTTTTGTTTTCATAAAAATTCATTCTTTCTTTTGTTTTTTTTGATGTAGGTTTTTTATCTCCACTGGACAATAGGTAGTATAAAACCTTTTTCTTTCTACCCTTATCAATTTTTTCACCATGAACTTTACATAAATGTCTGTCCAGATGAATTTTCTGTGCGAATCCCCTTTCACATCCTGGATGCATACATTGAAAAGGTCTATCGCATTCTTTTGTGTGTTTTGCTAATATGTGATGTTTTAATGTTATTTTTGGTCCCGTTGTTGAATAATCACAATGTGGACATAAATGAACAACATTTTGGGTTTTTTTGTTTTTTCTATAATAGTTTGAACTTTTACACATGGTGGTATCTTACTTTTAAAATAAAAAAAAGCTGTCTCCTGTCTTCCCTGTGTTGATGAACACAGTTTTAGTTTTATATAATTAAGCAAATGTATCTTCCACGGATGGGTCATAGGCGTAATACACACTTCCCGTCTCCATGCTATTTTCCAAACTTTCCCTATCGTTCTTTGGACTACCTTGAGTTCCCCTCGCCAATATAGGGTCATCTCCTACCCTTGTCGCAACATCATTCTTGTTCTCAATGAGTTCCTTGGCTTGCTGATTCTCACGTTTGCGCTTAAGAAGTTCATCACCTTGAGTCGTCTTCTTGAGGTTCATAACGCCGGTTGGGAAATAATTCACATCCTCCTTCTTAGGTTTTTCCACATAGCTTACACCTACGTGCCAAAACCACGGCTTACCATTCTCATAGCGTAAGTGAATCTGTTCTCCTCTCTGAAGTTGATCCAAAATCTGCGCTGTTCTCACGTTCCAATTCCATGAGCCTTTACGGAAATGAACAAACGCTTTCTTATGGTCTCCATAATGAATAACATCCACGCGTTCTACGAAACCCCAATTCTGTTTAATGAAAACACCTTTCACACGACGGTGAGTAATGTTATTAAACAAACGTGGGATACATAGCGAAATACCATTCTCCACATTGCTATTCACCGCAAAATGCTCGTTTTGTTCCACGAAACTCTTTTCCGTCATTTTCTTATTTGAAGTATTTGATTTTTTTTGGGTTGATTGATTTGTAATTGCTGACATGTTTAACTGTTGATTGCTGTTTATGATTTAATATACATGATTAAAAACGAATCAATTTTTCAATATAAAGTACCTTGAGAATGTCCCTTCATAAAGTATAATATTCTATTATTTAATAATAAATATGTATATACTAACATGCCTATATTTCAAAATAAACATATTGAAATATCAAAAAAAAAAGATTCTTTTATTTTAAATATTAAACAAACAGAAAATAATAAAAAAGCCTCCCGGTTTTGGGAAAAAACATCTTCATTAATCGATTATCAAAAGAAAACTAATATTCAAATCCAATTTGATGCTGATAGTATTGAAACTTTACCTTCTTTGTTAAAAACAAAAAAGAAAAAATTATCTTATAGGCACTGTGAATTATTATTTAAAAACTTCTTATCACAAATTAAAAGTTTAGAAAAAGACGGATTTGGTATTGTTAATTTAGATTTAAACGATTTTATTATTATTAATAAAGAAGGAACGAGATATGATAGCTGTATCATTTTTATTAATGTGGAGAAATTTCATAAACTTGAAAATAATCATTTTAATTTAAAAAAACCAAGTCAAATATCAAAACTTATTGGATCCAAATTCGTTTCCCCCGAAGTTAAAAATATTAAAGATATACCCGCCAAAATACATAAAAAAACCATTTTTTATTCTATCGCAAAATTGATAACTTTCTGTATAAATGATGAACATAAATTAGATGAAAAGGCCGATTATGAATTATCTTTAGAATCCATATCCGAAAGTAAGTTATATTATGGATTAATGAGATGTATTGAAAATAATCCGCACGAAAGATATTATTTATATATTTAATTAATATATAATGTCCATCTACATAATGGCTAAAAAAGCAAAAATGAACAAGAAAAGAAGAGAATATAATGCTGTTAATCCTTTCTACTTAAATATGACTCATACCGGCCGAAATATTTCATCTTGTAACAATAATTCGCCCACACCAGCACCGCAAATTTGTTATGGTCAATATTTAAAAAAAAGAGTTCGCGAATATGTTGAATCCAATGTTAATGTTAATCATAAAAGAATGCCCGATTTTACAGCCGCACAATATACAGCCAATAAAACCTCCAGAGCCATACAAGACCAAAAATGTTGTCCCTCTGAAGCAGTTAAATGTAATAATAACTGTGAAGGAAATTTAAAAGGCTTACCGAATGTTACGAAAGATTTAGGATACAAACCATCCTCATGGTTTATTGCTAAGAAAAAAGCAGATCGCGTTTGTATGTGTAATCCTGGTGTTGGGTCAAATACATATGAAGCACCATTATATGGTAATAGACCTTATAAATGTCAATAATTATATACCATAATGAGTATATATATATTTATCACATACTTTACTAAACTTATATAATGTATGTTTTTCTTTGTACAATCTACTTTTACATTGTGGACAACAAAATACATTAAACTTATATTTTTTATCTTCAATCAATATCATTCTATAATAATAGGTTTTACTTGTTATCGTATAACAATTAAAACACGCTTGTAACCACCCTTCCTTCGGTAAATGCGATTTTTTAAAAATATCTATCTCTTTTACTTCACTCATCGCTGTTATATTATCAAAATTTAGTAATATTTTATACTATACGCAATATATAAGATGGATAATTCAGCATTTGCTATATTTAAAAAACTGCTTGATGATAAAAAAAAAGAAGAATATATAGGTGACACTCCAGTTGATACTTCCCCGATGTTTAATGATAATGGAGTAATGACAAGAATTCAAAGGGGTGGTAAGGAGAAGTGGAAGGGTTATGT
>TARA_B110000003_G_scaffold246358_1_pt1 | contig 13357 bp, 9 predicted proteins | sample TARA_B110000003 | Tara Oceans TARA_B110000003 (sample SAMEA4396424) | marine metagenome | biome: Westerlies Biome; feature: [SRF] surface water layer (ENVO:00010504); material: water (ENVO:00002006), including particulate matter (ENVO:01000060) such as... | depth 5 m
CACAACCATTTATCAATCCTTACCTTAAGCATTACTGAGCGTGCCCCCAATGGTTAATAGTTCCTTAAAATGGCTGATGGATGCGAACTCACTACAGCGTAAAGGCGGTTTCTTACTATCAGGAGAGTCGATACAGAGTAGGTGCTCAACACCATAATCTTTGGCTGCATTAAGCACTGCCAGTGAGTCGTCAATGAATAGCGTCTTTTTGGGGTCGAAGGGACTGTTTGCCTGTAATGTATTCCAAAAGTTTGCGGATTCCTTTGGATAGCCATAGTCGTGAGAAGAAATAATCTCATCAAGTAGAGGTTCGATACTGGTTACAGAGAATTTTATACTCATACTATCAGGATGAGCATTTGTAACTAGCACCCGTTTTTTATCATGGCTGCCCAGCGCCTTTAAGAATGATAACGACTCAGGTCTTTCGGAAATCAAGTGCTCAATCTGTTTCTTCAAAGCAATAATATCAAGATCGAGCTCGTTAGACCAAAATTTGGTGCAATACCAATCTAAGCTTCCTTGTTTTTCGAATAATTGGCGTTTTAGAGCATCACGAGCTTGCTGCTCTTTCCCCGGGAATTGGGCCGCATAATATTCTGGCAGGTGGGTTAGCCAAAAAAAGTTGTCAAAGTGGAGATCAAGTAAGGTGCCATCCATGTCCAAAAGTACAGTATCGATATTCGCCCAGTTTAAGATCATTTTCTTACGCCCAAATACAGGTTTTGCCTATTTATGTTAGTAGCTGGTGTTGATTTCCAATTTTAAAAAATATCATCAGGCATTGAGTTTTGATCAGCTTCGGTGCCATTGATGCCGCTATCTGGAGCTGCAGGCACGGTACCCGTTTTAAAATACTCAAACACGCCTGGTTGATTTGGTGCAACGCGAGTTCCTGTTTTAGGGTCTATTTTCACCATTACTATTTCATTGGGTTGTGGCCGAATGAGTTGCGGTTTCCCGGCCAGTGCTGACCGCATAAATTCGATCCAAATCGGCAGTGCTGCAGAACCGCCATATTCATTGCGGCCGATCATAGCATTGTCATCAAAGCCGACCCATGCCGTCGCCACTAAATGAGGAGAGTAGCCTGAAAACCAAGCGTCTCTTGGGCCGTTAGTTGTCCCTGTCTTGCCGGCAATATCTGCTCGGTTAAGTTTTTTAGCTTTTCGACCCGTTCCTCGGAGAATGACATCTTTTAACATTGAGTCGATGAGAAAAGCGGTTTGCGGGTCAACTACACGAGCGGCAGGTTTAACGCTTGGAACAGGAAGTGTTTTTAGGGTCTGCTTAACTTTTTCCCAGCTGTATTTATCTCCTTGATCAGCAGATACTTGGCTGAGATCAACGAACATTTTCTCAAGTTGTTGCTCAACATTAGCGGAAGATGAAGACACTCCATTGGTAATAGAAGAGATGCCTATTGTCGGTTCACATGGATCACAGGCAACCTCAGGAGATGCTTGGAAGATGATATTGCCATCGCGATCAACCACTTTGTCTAAGATGTAGGGCGCTACACGAAAACCATTGTTAGCAAACATGGCATAACCCGTAGCTATTTGCAGTGGTGTTAAGGCATGACTTCCCAGGGCCAAAGACAAATCTGGTTGCATGTCACTTGTGTCGAAACCAAATGATTGCAGACTCTCCAATGTGCGGTCAATTCCCATTCTTCGCAATAGCCTTACCGATACTAAGTTTTGAGATCTATAGAGCCCCTCTCGCAATCTTGTTGGGCCATAGAACTTTCCACCATCATTTTCCGGTCGCCATGTATCCTCAAGCTTAATATCATCAAATACTACCGGAGCATCATTAATCAGTGACGCGGCGGTAAACCCATTATCAAGGGCGGTGGCATATATAAAAGGTTTAAAGTTGGAACCAGGCTGTCTTAATGCTTGGGTGACACGATTGAATCGGCTCTGCCGATAATCAAAGCCACCAACCAAAGTCTTTACCGCGCCACTGTAAGGATCTAATGCGACCAGTGCAGACTGCACTTCAGGCAGTTGAGCTAAGGTAACTCTCTCTTCGCCATTTTGGACTATGCGGATTAAATCTCCAACACTGAAAACATCCAGCGCAGATGCAATGGGAGCGGTTCTGTAATTAACAGTTTTATAGAGTCGCAGATTTTTTAGCCCATCAGCCCAGTTTAGCGTATGAACATTTGAGTCTTTTACTAGTAGCGTTAAACGATCTTCTGCTACCGCGATTACAATTGCCGGTGTTAGAGGACCGATTTTACGCGTATCACGCAATGTTTCTTGCCATAGTGCCGCATCCAATACCGATGTTTCTGCCCCCCGATATCCGTGCCGAAGATCATAAGCTAAAATACCCGATTGAAGGGCATTAAGACCGCTCACTTGCATCGACGAATCTATGGTCGTAATGGCGGTATAACCCTCGGTGTAGGCCTGCAGCCCAAACTTGGCAATGACTTCCTGTCTGACAATTTCCGCGACGTAATCGGCATCTAATTCTGATTTTGAACCGTGATAGGTGGCTTCGTCAGTTTCAGCCAGGGCTGCTCGATAATCGATATCGGTTATTGTTCCTAATTTCACCATTCTTCCGAGGATCCAATTTCTTCGTTCGATCGCCCGCTCAGGATTTGCTATTGGATTGTATCGAGATGGCGCCTTTGGTAGTCCAGCAATCATTGCTAGTTGAGCTAAGCTGAGATCTTTAAGAGACGCTCCATAGTAAACTTGACCTGCAGCGGCAAAACCATAAGCAGTCTTGCCAAGAAACATTTTGTTGGCATAAAGAGAGAAAATTTCTTCCTTACTAAAGGCCTCTTCAATTCGAAAGGCGAGTAAGATTTCGTTAAATTTACGAGTAAACTCTTTCCGTTTGTGGAAGAAAAAATTTCGCGCAACTTGCATTGTTATGGTGCTTCCACCACCCATTACTCTCCCTTCTAGGGCAAGTTGAACAACAGATCTAACTAGCCCTGAAATTACGATTCCTTTATGCTCGAAAAAACTGTCATCCTCTGCCGCCAAAAGTGCGTGGACTAGATTTTTTGGTAAATCCTGAAAATCTACCGGTGTCCTTTTCTTCTCGCCAAACTCACTAATAAGCTTCAAATCTTGAGAGATTACTTTTAAAGGGATTTGTAATCGGGTGTCTTTTAATTCTTCAATAGAAGGCAATTTTGGACTTAGGTATAGAAAAAGGCAGGACGCTATTAGAAGAAAACCACCCACGCCAGTGGTAAGGAATATCAAGCAGGCTCTTAAAGCTTGATTACTTTTCATAAAAAAACATCCGCGTAGTGCAAGTTTTCATTATAGAACGACCAGAATGTGAAGTGCATCCCATCAGAGTACAAAAATATAGTCTATGAATATATGAATTGGCATAAATATTACAGGAGTATGTTCATTGAAGTTTTTAGACCGCCTAATTGGGAAATGGTTTTCGCTTGGCTTTGGGATGAGACCCCCATATAAAACTATCCTTGGCGTTGATATCTCATCCTCTGCAATAAAGCTGATAGAGCTGGAACCGAGTAGCCAAGGTTTTAATGTCATCGCCTATGGTGTCGAGCCGCTGCCAGAGGGCGTCACCTTTGATAGAGAGATTGTCGACGTGGCAAAAATTGCCCAAGTGCTAGAATCAGTATACAAGAAATCTGGAGCTCGGTCTCGCAATGTAGCTGTGGCCGTGTCCGGATCTTCAGTTATCAGTAACTATATTGATGTGCCTTCATCATTGACCTCTAAACAGGTGGAGGCGCGAGTAAAATTAGAAGCTGACACTATTATTCCTTTTCCATTAGATGAAATAAATCTAGATTTTGCGGTCGTAGGTCAAAACATTACCAGCAAAGATCAGGTTCGTGTTCAAGTGGTAGCCTGCCAGCGTGATTATGTCGATCGTCGTAAGGAAGTTGTGGAATTAGCTGGGCTAAACCCGGTGGTGGTTGACATCGAAAGTTTTGCATTTGCTAGAGCCTATCAAACACTGATAGATTTTACGCAAAACAAATCATTAAAAAACTCAGTATTAACAGCAAAAGATGAAATAGTCGCCATTGTGGACATTGGCGCAACGCAATTTACTTTTTTGGTGTTGAGCAATCAGTCAATTATATATTCAGTTGAGCAACCATTCGGAGGCAGACAACTCACCGAAGATATTCAGCGGCACTACAATTTAACCTGGGCCGAGGCTGGCAGAGCCAAGCGAAAAGGCGGCCTCGATGCGGATTATGCCGATGCTATGTTAAATCCATTTAAGTCGCTACTGATTGAGCATTTAACTCGTTCCATACAAGTTTTTTACTCATCTACCGACACAAACAGAATAGATAAGTTGGTACTTTCTGGTGGGGTGTCTAAAACCGATGGTCTCAGGGATCAAATCTCCGAAGCTGTAGGTATCCCAGCGGAAGTTATAGATTTGTCAAAGAGTATATCCGTTAGCCATCTCCCTAGTTGTGCTCGTCTCACTGCCGATATCCCTGCAATGATGCTCGCTTTTGGACTTGCTTTAGCGAGGGAGAGTCAATGACGAGCATGAATCTTCTTCCATGGCGTCAAGTTCTGAGAAGCCGCCGAAAAAAACAAAACATAGCGACTATTATATCTGCCGCGGTTTTTGCAGTTTCCTTGGTGTTTGTGATAGCACTGGGGCTTAGTTTGAAAATAGGCAAGGAGCAAAAAAATGTTCAATACGTGCAAGATAAAATCAGTTCATTGGACAAAAGCTTGCAAGAGATTAAAGGTTTAGAAGGAAAGAAAGTCGAGCTGATAGGAAAAATCAATGTCCTTCAGGGATTGCATAGACAGAGAGCTGATACTGCAAAAATCTTTGATGAACTGGTTATCGCTATTCCGAATAATATTACAGTGCTCAATATAAAGCGTACAGGAGATGCAGTCGCCCTCACAGGGTTTGCAAACTCCAACAGTGATGTATCAATGCTAATGAGGAATATTGAACGCTCAACTTTATTGGCCAATGCACGGCTACTTGAAATAGAGCAACAGATAATTGACGACACCATCACCAATCAATTTTATATGGATATTCAAGTTGACTCGATTTAAAAGCTAATGAAATAAAACCCATTTATAAAAGGAACTTTAGGGTATGAATAAAGCAACAATCACTTTGCCTTCGGGACTTTTCACTGAGGACAGTATGGATTTTTCTGATGTGGCTACTTGGGGCAAGCCAGCTATTATCGGCGCGTCCTTAGCTGTTTTTTTAGTAATATTTTTTATTGGTTATTATTTCTTAATTGGAAATATGCTACAAGATCTTGATGCCCAGTCTGAACTCCAGACAGCAAAAATTAAAGAGTACGGAGAAAAATATGCCATAGCATCCAATAAAGAGACCTATCAAACGCAAATGATAGAGTTGGATCTAATGTTTGCTTCATTTTTAGAGCAAATCCCTGCAGATACTGAAATTCCGGAAATTATTGAAGACATAACTCAGATAGCGAGTCAATCCGGATTGGTGACTTCGGTCATTTCTCTCGATTCTGCAGTTGATTCAGGTGTTTATTTTGCATTGCCAGTTAATGTCACCGTCGAGGGGGATTATCACGATCTTGGAGAGTTTGTGGCTGGATTAACACAGTTGAAACGACTGATAAGTCTGCATGATTTCTCACTTGAGAAGGCAGCGAATGGTGACCTCAACTTGAATTTAGCTGCTAAAACATTTCAGTTTAACAACCGGGAGAACCGGTGATGAAGTACTCGGTTTCAATAATAGGCATAGTGCTAATGACGGGTTGTTCGGAGCGAAATGAGTTCGCGGAGATGGATGCTAAGTTAGCGGAAGCTAGTCTTGATCAAAAGGTCACGGTTGATCGTCTTCCCAGCTTCCCAGGACAGGATGATTATCTTTATCAATCCTATGGAAAACGAAATCCATTTGCATCCCCCGTTACCGACATGGAAGCATTGGCGGACGAGAAAACCAAGGTGGATGCACCCGATCTATCAAGAAACAAAGAACCCTTAGAGTTATTCGGCTTGCCATCCCTAAAGGTTGTTGGGTCTTTGGGCGATGCTGCGAAATTGTGGGCTCTCGTTCAAGATCCCACTGGCACAGTTACCAAGGTTAAAGTGGGCGATAAAGTCGGTAAAAACTTCGGCGAAGTTGTTCAGGTCACCGAGAGTAAATTGGTCATTGTAGAAAAAATTTCTAACGAAAAAGGGATTTGGTTTAGTCAGTCTCGAACTATTGTAACGGAGCAATAAAATGGAAGTCAGATACATCAACGGATTAATCATGCCCAATGTACAAAGAGTTTTGGTAATAATATGCATTCTTTTTAGCGTGGAGGTTTCAGCACTATCGGATCAGCAGTCTACAGTCGACGACATCAGGTTTAGTGTCGATGCCAAGGGTGAAGCAAGGATCACTGTTGACTTTACGAACCCAGATATAGATATAGATATTACCCAGCATAACAATCAGATTGTGGTTGTTCTTTCGGACTCTGATCTTTCTGAGGACTTGGATAAACGGTTAGATGTTTCGGACTTTGCCACGCCTGTAAGATATGTTGATGCGCAGCAAAAGGGCTCTCAAGTTTTGGTGGAGGTCGCTAATCGAACACTATTTACTTTTAAAGCTAAGCGCGAGGATGGCCAGCTTGTGCTTACGATTTCTGACAAAATCATAAAAGCGTCCAAGCAGAGACTTTTGGAAAAATCTGCCTTTAAAGGCGATCTACTAGACTTGAATTTCCAAGACATTGAGGTGCGCGATGTTTTAGAATTGATCGCAGAATTTAAATCGCTCAATCTTGTAGCGAGTGACTCCGTTCAAGGCACCATTACCCTGAATCTAAACAATGTTCCCTGGGATCAAGCTCTGGATATCATTCTTAGGTCAAAAGGACTTGATATGCGAAAACAGGGCAATATCCTGCTCATTGCACCGATTGATGAAATCGCGGAGAGAGAACGGAAGGAGATTGAAAGTAAAAAAAAGCTAGAGGAACTAGCGCCGCTAGAGACCTATGTCGCACGGATAAAATATGCTGAAGCCAAAGAGGTTTATAAGTTTTTTAATGCTCCAAGAGCTCGACCTGGTGCTAATGGCCAACAAAATTTAGGAGGTCAAGTCCGAGGTGGGGGAGGCTCGACCTTTTCAATTTTGTCCGAGCGAGGCTCTGCGATTGTTGATGAGCGCACGAACACGATTATTCTTACTGATATTGCGGACAAAATTATCGAGTTCAAAAGGTTATTGACCCGAATCGATATTCCTGTAAAGCAAGTTTTGATCGAAGCGAGAATTGTTAAGGCTGAGAGTGATTTTCGTAAAGAACTAGGCGCAAGTTGGGGATTAGTGGGCAGCGATGAGGTCGATTTCTCGTCAATTAGTGACTCTAGTCAGACTTTGAGTGGCATCTTAGCAACTGACTTAGGTGTTTCCGATCCCAGAGCATCCTTTGCTTTGAGCTATCTTTCAGATAATCTATTGATTGATTTAGAGCTGAGCGCGCTTGAAGCGGGCGGGTTTGGTGAAATTGTGTCTCAGCCGAAGGTGTTGACTGCCGATAAGAAAAAAGCGTCGATTAAGTCTGGTGTTGAGATACCCTACCAGGCAGTAACAAATAATACTGATTCAGCGAATTCAGTTGTTGAAACTCAATTTAAAGAAGCAGTATTGCAGCTTGAGGTAACCCCACAAATAACACCTGACAATCGGGTGATTATGGATATTTTAGTCAAACAGGATTCAGTTGGAAGTTTCACTGTAAATGGTGAGCCGGCTATTAATGTCACTGAGATCAGCACTCAGGCTTTAGTAGGCAACGGCCAAACACTAGTCTTGGGTGGTATTTTTCAATCTGAAGAATTAACTGGCGACGAAACAGTTCCTGTTCTGGGTAATTTGCCATTGGTTGGTAGTTTATTTAAAAAACAAATGCGGTCTAAGGATAAACGTGAAATACTAATATTCATAACGCCGAAAATAATAGACAACATTTAATAGTTGATTGATAAATCATGTCTGACCATGTTTTTTTAATAGGACCCATGGGTGCCGGAAAGTCGACTGTTGGAAAACAGCTCGCCAGAACGTTAGGCAGACCGTTTTTTGATATAGACCACGAAATTGTAAAATCTACAGGGGCCGATATCCCTTGGATTTTTGATGTGGAAGGTGAGGATGGATTTAGGCTCCGAGAATCTAAAGTTCTGTCTACTGTGATTGATTCGCATAGTGCGGCTGTTATTGCTACCGGTGGGGGAATTATATTGCGAGCCTCTAATCGTGAAGCCATGTCAGCAACCGGTCGAGTGGTATATCTCTGCGCCACAAAAGCACAGCTGTATGAACGAACAAAAAAGGATAAAAAACGACCGTTGCTGCAGGTGACTGACCGCAGAGCGGTCATTGATGAGTTATTTGATCTGCGAGACCCTCTTTATCGCTCTTTAGCAGACTTTGTTTTCACTTCGGGGAGTGCTCAAATGCAACGCGTTGTAAATGATATTGCCGAGCAGCTATCTCCGTCCTAAATTATTTCTCTATGTTGGGTGTGATGAGAAATCTCCAAGCAAATGTGGCTGATAACAGTTAGAATATCGCTCTTTAACTATGAGCTCAAAGGACTATGGACCGCACATTAAGTCTTGGTGATAAGGCTTCTTCCCCGATTACTGTCGAATTGGGTGATAGAAGTTACCCGATTTATATCGGTCGAGGACAGTTATCAAAGGTAGATTTTGGTCAGTATATAAAAGGCCAAAAAGCCCTAATAGTTACTAATGAAACCATTGCACCGATCTATTTGGATGCAGTGGTCAGTCAGCTTCCGAATAAAACCATCGATGTTGTAATCCTACCTGATGGTGAGCAATTCAAAAATCTCGACATTTTGAATCTTATCTTTACTAAGCTACTAGAGCGGCAGCATGATCGTACGACAACATTGATTGCACTAGGTGGTGGAGTGGTTGGAGACATGACTGGCTTTGCAGCCGCATCTTATCAGCGAGGCGTGTCTTTTGTTCAAATTCCTACTACTCTGTTGGCGCAGGTCGATTCCTCTGTTGGCGGCAAGACCGGCGTTAACCATTTACTTGGAAAGAATATGTTAGGTGCTTTTCACCAGCCTAGCGCGGTTGTGATTGATCTTAATACTCTGGCCTCTCTACCGGAGAGACAATTTTCGGCGGGCATGGCGGAAGTCATCAAGTATGGCTTAATCGCAGATTATCAGTTTATGCAGTGGTTGGAGTCCAATGTTGAGTCCTTGTTAAATCGTGACGAGGCGGCACTTACCTATGCTATTGAACGTTCCTGTATTAATAAAGCTAATATAGTCAGTGCGGATGAAACTGAGCAGGGGATTCGAGCCATCTTAAATCTTGGGCATACGTTTGGTCATGCTATTGAAACCTCACAGCAATATAAAGGCTTACTGCATGGTGAGGCCGTTGCTGTCGGGACTCTTTTGGCAGCTGAAATGTCTGTGCTTGCGGGCCATTTATCAACTTCAGAGGTCGATCGGATTAAAGTAATTTTCAACTCATTTGCTCTACCCTTGAAAGCGCCAGCGGAAATGACATCCAGTAAGTTTTTATCATTGATGTATAGAGATAAGAAAGTTTTGGATGGAAGCCTCAGGCTGGTTCTACTAAAGTCTTTAGGGGAAGCTTATGTGAGCGATAATTTTTCATTGGAGTGGCTGCATAGTACTTTAAATAATTCCTGCCAAACTTAAATATATGCTTTACAGCGCCCTCTCAAAATAGACAATTATTCCGAAAATAGGGATTATTGCGGAATAATTATCTGTTGTTGCGTGCTTCGACAACCAAAATGATCTAATAAGCCGTATGTTGATTTGTTCAACCACGCGTCGACGTGTAAACTAGCAGGCTGTGGCGAAAACCTCGCAAACCGCGTGGACGCTAGATTTAGTAACAAAACCTCTGAATAAAGAACTGATATTTATGAACGAAACGACTGAATTTGGTCTTTACGACAGTGTCTTTGAGAAAAGTAGCTGTGGTGTTGGTTTTTTAACCCGAAAAGATGGAAAGCAGACCCATGAGCTCTTAAGTAAGGGCCATGATGCGCTTTGTGCAGTTCCGCATCGCGGGGGCATGTCTGCTGAAGGCGTGGGTGATGGTGCCGGAGTGTCGGTTGACTTATCGATTGAGTTTTTCAATCGTATATGTAACTCGGAGTTAACTCTGGGTGAATTTGGCGTGGGCAACTTCTTCCTTCCAAATGATCCGGCACAGCATGATCGCGCAAAAAAATTGGTAGATTCCTCACTGGAAGCTCAAGGAATGAAAACCCTCATTACTCGAGATATTGAGGTGGATAACTCTGTTTTACGGCCAGCTGCAGTGAAATACCAGCTACCAATTGCTCAGTGGGTCTTCGCGGCACCAGCTGGAGTTAAGGGGGTTGAATTAGACAAGGCTATTCATCGGGCTTTGATGGGGATTGAGGCTCAAGCCTACACAGATGAAGCATTGGATGGCTTATACCCCTTGTCAATGTCAGCTCAGATGCAGGTTTTGAAAGGCCGATTGAACTCCAATGAGATAATTCCCTATTTTTTAGACTTGAATGATTCAACCCACAGCGTCCATACGCTGTATTTTCATACTCGATTTTCAACTAATACCGACCCCCATCCATCTATGGCACAACCATTTCGGATGATGGCCCACAACGGTGAACTAAATACTGATAAAAAGAATAGGCTTTCAGAAGCTGCTATCGCACGCTCTAAAGAAAATAATATTATCAGACCCAAGGGCCAGTCTGATAGTTGCCGTCTAGATCAGACGCTTCAATCACGTGTCATTGAGGACGATCTTGACTTGGTTACAGCAGTCGTCTCTATGATGCCTCCGGCGTGGGAAAATGACGATACACTCTCTTCCGCTGTAAGGTCTATGCTCGAGTATTTCTCTCTGTATGAAGAAAAGAATGATGGGCCCGCAGCTTTGATATTTGGCAATGGTTCAATTATTGGTGCGCGTCTCGACCGACTTGGGCTGCGACCGTTGAGAAGTATAGAGACTGAGACGCACTTAGCGGTGATGTCTGAGGCTGGACAAATTGATTTTGGCGATGAGTCTGTCCTTAGTCTTGGGCGAATTGAAGCGGGGGGGATGCTTTATTTTGATCATCAGCAACAGCGCGCATTTGGTACTCATGAAGCACTAGAGTTGCTGGCTAGCCAACGTGATTACTCCGAACTGGTTAAGAATGCACGCATTCGCATTGAGGACCTTCCCGAAGTTGCCACAACTGGTGATTCACCTTCTGCAAGTTATTCTGGGGATCTGTCGTTAGCGGGTCGATACGTCGCCTATTCTCAGAATCAGGAATGTTTCCGCTTTATGATTGATCCTATGCTGGCGACAGGTACTGAAAAGGTCTCCGCCATGGGTTATGGCAATGCAATCAATGCATTGTCTGACAATGAAGGCGGAGTGGCCAAGTACTTTTCACAGCGTTTTGCTCAGGTAACGAACCCACCACTGGACTCGATTCGCGAGGGTGAGGGCATGACCATGCGCGTGGCGCTGGGGACTAAACCAAATATCGGTGCTAAACCCGGTCGTCAAATAGTCATTCAGTCCCCCATTCTTAATCATGCGCAGATGCTTAGAATACGGTCTCAAAAAGAGACGCCAGTTGGGCGTTTCCCTATGTTATTTGAACCTTTTTTCGGTGATGTTGATGCTAATGAAAACTCATTAGTCCAAGCGATTGACACTATTTGTGATGCTGTTGAAGCTTTCGCTCGAGAGCAGGGTGGCATCGCGATAATCAGCGATCGCCATGTAACTAAATCTCTTGGCTCGATTTCCATGACCTTGGCGGTATCAGCCATTAATCAACGGCTCATTGAGACTGGCCTGCGACTGCGAGTATCCTTGATTGTTGAAAGTGGCCAGATTTGTTCGTCTCATCATGTTGCCTGCGCCCTTGGTTTTGGTGCGGCCGCCGTCTATCCAATGGGCGTAATGATGCGTGCTGAAGATAAGTTTGCTGATGATCCTAACGGAGCCTATGCAAAATTCGCGAAGGCGGCTGAAAAAGCCTTGCTGAAAACCATGGGTAAGGTTGGCCTGTGTACCGTTGAGAGTTACTCAGGCGGAGAGTTTTTTGAGCCAAACTTCTTAAATACTAATGATCCAGTATTTCGACGTTATTTCCCAAATATGAAATCCCCGGTCGGTGGTGTGGGCTTCACTGAGGTTGCTCAAGCGCATGCTGATTGGCATCAGCGAGCCCTTAAGTGTGAAGTCGAAAGTGATATCCCAATGCTGGGCCTATTTAAAGAGCGGGCAGAAGGTGCTGGTCACTCTTATGGTGTGGCTGCTGTGCGAGGTTTTGTTGATCTGACAGAAGAATCCATTGCTTTTGATTATGATGACGATACTGCGACTAAGGATGAACTGCGACTGTTGACTCTCAATCGAATGGAAGGAGCGTTTGGTATTAGTGATGAAGGATATACTAATACGAGTTATGATCGTCTAACGCCCAAGGCGATTAACGAGTTTAAAATCACCCCGGGGTATAGAAATTTCTCTCGTGATATGACTGAAGAGCGATCTCGAAGACCAGCGGCACTAAGAGATGTCTTGGCGTTTCCAGTAGATGTGAGCTTTCTTACTGAACCCGATGAATTTAGACGCGAAATGATGTTGTTCAATCGCGCGGGGAATAATCACTTTGTTGTTCGAGGCTTGGATTGTGAAGCACTCTCAAAAGAGTCTTATGCACTGCGATTAACCGGTTCCCTAGCGAGCCAGGCAGGTCGATTAGTTGCATTGAGAGACTCTTTCGTCGACCGGTTTGGTGTCGATATTGTCAGCTGTTCAGTTCGCGATGATGTTCTAACATTAAATGTCTCTGGAAGTGCCCAAGATTATGTAAGCCGATTGCGCGGCGCTATGCCAAAGATCGACTTGAGTGAAGTGCAACCTGCTAGTCAAATTACTCCTCTTTTAGCGTCAGGTGCGATGAGTCACGGTGCCTTGGTGGCGACGGCTCACGAGGCGGTGGCTCACGGAACCAATATGGTTGGCGGCATGTCTAATTGCGGAGAGGGTGGAGAGCATATTTCTCGCTATGGGACTATCCGAGCGTCTCGAATTAAACAGTTTGCCTCTGGACGGTTCGGTGTTTGGGCTGGATATTTAGCTGATCCGATGCTCGAAGAGATCGAGATTAAAATTGGTCAAGGCGCCAAGCCAGGCGAGGGTGGCCAATTGCCCGCACCCAAAGTAAATGTTGAGATAGCAGCGGCGCGCGGTGGAGTCCCCGGGGTCGAGTTGATATCTCCGCCACCGCATCACGATACTTATTCGATTGA
>TARA_B110000003_G_scaffold120333_1_pt1 | contig 13322 bp, 6 predicted proteins | sample TARA_B110000003 | Tara Oceans TARA_B110000003 (sample SAMEA4396424) | marine metagenome | biome: Westerlies Biome; feature: [SRF] surface water layer (ENVO:00010504); material: water (ENVO:00002006), including particulate matter (ENVO:01000060) such as... | depth 5 m
TGGTGTCTTGCACCGTGATGGTCTGCGTTGCAGACGTGCTGTTGCCACAATCATCGGTGGCGGTGAAGGTGCGCAACACTGTGTAGTTTCCCTCTGCATTTCCAGGGGTGGTCACAGACGTGACGGAGATGACGAATGCACTGCAAATGTCTGTGGCCTCGGCATCTTCCAAAATCAATGCATCGGAACACTCAGAAGTGTAATCAGCAGGAACAAAAGTGAACTCAGGAGCGGTGGTGTCTTGGAAAATGATGGTCTGAGCTTTGCTCGTACTGTTTCCACAGTTGTCGCTTGCCGTCCAGGTCCGAATGACTGTGTAGTTGCCATCACAGTTGCCTGGGATGTTTTGATCTTCAAAGGTGATCACTGGTTCAGAACACCCACCGCTTGCGACGGCGCTTGGTAGGTCAGCTCCACACTCTGCCAAGGTATCGGCGGGAAGGGTCAGAACAGGGGGCAATTCAAATGGATCACAAATGCCGTCTGCATCTTGGTCGTCCAGACAGCTGCCTTCACAATCGTAACCATCGAGCGCTTCAAAGCAAGAACCATTGTCATCCGTTGCGTTGGGATCATAGTTGCAGGCTTCGGCGTCGGTACAACCTGCGATTTCAAACAAATCGCAGATGCCGTCACCATCGGCATCTTCCAAACAAATGCCATCGCAATCGTACCCCAATTCAGCGAACACACATTCTCCTGCCACCGTTGCCTCTGGATCGAAGTTGCAGGCTGTTGGGCTCAAGCAACCTACGCAAATGTCAAAGTCGCAGCTGCCGTCTTCGACATTGGCCTCTTCATTGTAGTTGCAGGCATCTGCATTTGTACATCCTTCTACGATTGGAATGCAAGTTCCATTGTCTTGCGTCGCATTGGGATCAAAGTTGATCGAGTTGGGGTCGTCGCATCCAAGGACCTCGAAGGGGTCACACACGCCGTCGCCATCGAAATCACTTAGGCAGTTGCCCTCACAATCATATCCCGTGTCTGGATATTCACATTCTCCCGGGTAAATCGCATTTGCATCGTAGTTGCAGGCTGTAAGCGCCAAACAACCAATGCAAGACGCGAATTCACAAGTTTCATCGTCCACGTTGGCTAGGGCATCGTAGTTGCATGCACTGGAGTCGGTGCAACCTTCCACAGGGAGGATGCACGAGCCATTGTCTTCTGTGGCTTCATTGTCGAAGTTGAGTGCTTCAGGATTGGTGCAGCCAGAGATCTCGAAAGGGTCACAGACGCCATCTCCGTCATTGTCCAAGAGGCAAACGCCATCACAGTCATAACCTGAATCGGGGTATTCACAGGGACCTGGGATTTGGGCGTCAGGATTGTAGTTGCAGGCCGTTTCAGTCAAGCAACCAGGCACCAAACAGGAGAAAAAGTCGCAACTCCCGTCGTTGAAATTCGCATCGGCATCGTAGTTGCAAGCGCCATCCACGGTGCAACCAGGAAACTGGCACAACCCATTGTCTTGAGTGGCTTCGGCATCGTAATTGCCTGCTTCAGGGTCAGTGCAACCGTAGCACGAGCTGTAATCGGAGCATCCACCAGCAATCGTGGCCGCAGGATCATAGTCACAGGCCAAGGGGTTGGTGCAACCGGCACATGAGCTGTATTCGCAGGAACCGTCGTTGAAATTGGCTTCAGCATCGTAGTTGCAGGCCGCTTCATTGGTGCAACCAAAAGACAAGCACGAGATGAAATCACATGTCCCATCGTCAATCACAGCTTCAACATCATAGTTGCATGCGAAAGGGTTGGTGCATCCAGGAACATTGCACGTAATGAAGTCACAAGAACCATCGTCGTCGGTGGCCTCAGTATCATAGTTGCACGCGTCTGCTGCGGTGCATCCAGGCACTTCAAATGGGTTGCAAATGCCATCGCCATCATTGTCGGCGATGCACGACCCGTCGCAGTTGTATGCGTACTCTGGAAACTCGCAGGTTCCAGGGTAAAGGGCGGTAGGGTCGTAGTTGCATGCACTTTCATTCAAGCATCCCTCACAGGACGTGAATTCACAAGAACCGTCATCGTTGTTGGCATTGTCGTCAAAGTTGCATGCCGAGGGGTCCACGCAACCATCCACCAAAATGAAGCACGAACCATCGTCATCTGTGGCTTCATTGTCGAAGTTGACGGCTTCGGAATTGGTGCATCCCAACACCTCGAAGGGGTCACAAATCCCATCGCCATCGGTATCCTCCAGACAGTTGCCCTCACAGTCGTATCCATTGTCTGCAAACTCACAAGGGCCAGACAGGGTGGCCTGCGCGTCATAGTTGCAGGCAATTGAGTTCAGACAACCTGCGCAGCTCTCGTATTCGCAGGAATTGTCGTCAGAGTTGGCAGAGGCGTCGTAGTTGCATGCGGCAGGAATGGTGCAGCCTGAGAACAGACAAGTTTCGCCTGCTTGTGTGGCTTCGGCGTCGTAGTTGTCAGCTTCGGGGTCCAAGCATCCCACACAAGATTCAAAGTCGGTGCATTGCGCACTGATGGTGGCTTCTGAGTCGAAATCACAAGCATCTGGATTCGTGCAGCCAGCGCAGCTTACAAATTCACAACTCCCATCCGCATAGTTGGCTTCAGGGTCAAAATTGCACGCATTCTCAGTGGTGCAACCAAAGGTGATGCACGAGAAATAGTCGCAGCTCCCATCGTCAATTGTGGCATCAGGGTCATAGTTGCAACCAAAGGAGTTGGTGCAACCTGCACAGGTATCAAAGTCACATGAACCGTCGAGTTCTGTGGCGAGAGGATCAAAGTTGCAGGCACCGTCGTTCGTACAACCCAAGATTTCAAAGGGATCACAAACTCCGTCACCATCGGTGTCCAACGAGCAGTTTCCCTCACAGTCGTATCCGGAGTCTGGGAATTCACAAGTTCCAGCATAAATCGCATCGGAGTCGTAGTTGCAGGCTGATGGACTCAAGCATCCCGTGCAAGAATCAAAGTCGCAAGAACCATCGTCCGTGTTGGCAGAGGGGTCGTAATTGCAGGCCGTAGGATCCTGACAACCATTTGCCAAGGCAATGCAAGAGCCATCGTCCTCCGTAGCATCTGCATCAAAATTCAATGCACCAGCGTCGGTGCATCCAGAAACTTCGAAAGGATCACAGACACCGTCGCCATCGCTGTCGCTCAAACAAACTCCGGCACAGTCGTATCCGTTCTCGGGAAACTCGCAAGACCCATCGCTGACAATGGCAGCATCGTCATAATTGCAAGCATTTTGATTCAAACATCCGCTGGGGAGGCAAGAGAAAAAATCACAGGATCCGTCGTTGGTATTTGCGGTGGTATCGTAATTGCAAGCGCCTACGATGGTGCAACCTAGTACCTCACAGGACCCGTCATCGAATGCTGCATTGGCATCGTAATTGCCAGCTTCAGCATTCGTGCATCCGTAGCAGGAATCGAAATCATTGCAAGGTCCTGCAATTGTCGCTTCAGGATCGTAATCGCATGCAGAGTCGTTGGTGCAACCTGCACAAGTGGAGTATTCGCAAGAGCCGTCGCTGTAGTCTGCATCCGCATCAAAGTTGCAAGCAGAGGCGTTGGTGCACCCAAACACCAAACAGGACACGTAATCGCATGACCCATTGTCTTCGGTGGCGGCCTCATCGTAGTTGCATGCCAAGGGGTTGGTGCAACCAGGGTCCGCCCAAGCAACAGACCCACCTCCCAAACAGAAAAAACCTCCCAGGAGCACCAGAATGCGCAGGGAGGCAAGGACGGGAGAAGGACGTCTGATGTCTTTGAAGGAGGCATCAGTGCTGAAGTCGCTGTTGTGAAGACAATCCATGGAACTCGTGTTTCGTCGTGTTGAACTCGTTAAAATACAAAATATTCCCAACGAAAACACTTTTTAAGGCAATGAATGATGAAAATACGTCGACGAACGAGCCGTGTCGTAGCGTTCAGGGGGTGGGGCATGAAAAAAGCCAACCCCTCGGGAGGGCTGGCTTTTTTTCCAAATGAGAGATTCGGGTTCAGGTCACTTCGCAAGTCGCTTGCTAAAGTCCAAGACACTTGGCGTGGCAATGAAGATGGAACTGTACGTTCCGACCACCACACCCACCATCAAGGCAAACACGAAGCCTTTGATGTTGTCCCCGCCAAACAAGAAGATGGTCAGCAACACGACAAATGTCGAGAGAGAGGTGTTGATGGTCCGGCTCAACGTGCTGTTCAGCGCGCTGTTCATCAATTCTTCATCGTCCTTTTTGTTGCCGTAGAGACCTACGTACTCACGGATACGGTCAAAGACGACCACCGTGTCATTGATGGAATAACCAATGACGGTCAGGATTGCGGCAATGAAGGCCTGGTCAATTTCCATGGTGAAGGGAAGAACGCCCCAGAAAATGGAGAACACGGCCAACACCACAATCACATCGTGGATCATTGCGATCAAAGCCCCCAATCCAAACTGCCATTTTCGGAAGCGGAAGAAGATGTACAGGAAAATGATGATCAGAGAGAAGAGGGTCGCATTTTGGGCCCCGCTTCTGAAGTCATCTGAAATCGTGCTGTCAACCTTGTTGTACATGTCAACAGTGTAGCCCATACCGAGGGAGCCAAGTCCATCGGCCAGAGCCCCATTGATGCGCTCGTCCACGTCCTCTGCCTCGCTGTCGATCAAAAAGTTGGTCATGATGCGGAGCTTCTCAGGGGAGTCTTTGGTCTGCACCAATGGATTGCCTGGAACGCCTTCTTCGGAGAACGCAGTGGCCAATGCGCCACGCACAGCCTCTGCATCAACCGCCCCATCGAAGGACACGTCAAACGTGGTTCCTCCCGAAAACTCCACACCGTAGTTCAAGCCCTTGGTCACAAGGGAACCAATGCCGGCAATGACAACAACGGCACTGAGTGCGTAGAATCGGCGGCGGTTGCCCATGAAATTGACTGCAGTGTTGGTGAACCAATTTTTCGTGGCCTCCGTGTAAAAGGTGATGTTCTTCTTGTTCTCCAAGCGAGAGAAGAAGATCAAACGCGTCAGCACCACTGCACTAAAGAGCGAGGTGAAGATGCCGATGATCAGGGTGGTTGCAAATCCACGAATGGCACCACTTCCAAAGGAGTAGAGCACGAATGCGGTCAGCAACGTGGTGATGTTGGCGTCAATGATGGCGCTGTAGGCTTTTGAATACCCTTCTTTCAAGGCAACCATCAGGCCCTTTCCTCCGCGCATTTCTTCTCGGATGCGTTCGTAGATCAGCACGTTGGCGTCAACCGCCATGCCGATGGTCAAAACGATGCCGGCGATGCCTGGAAGTGTCAATGCCGCGCCGAGAGAGGCCAAAGCACCAATCAGGAAGAACAAGTTGGCGATCAAGGCGATGTTGGACACGATGCCCGCTCCACGGTAGTAGAAGATCATGTACGCCAGCACCACGAGGAGTGCGATGACGAAGGAACTCAAACCAGCATTGATGTTTTCTTCACCTAGTTGTGGTCCCACGCTGACCTCGTCCACAATGCGGGCAGGGGCAGGGAGGGATCCAGCTTTCAAGAGACCCGCAAGGTCCTCTGCTTCCGCCAATTTTTGCTCTGCCGATTGACCTGCGCCAAAACTGATTTGGGAGCGTCCGTTGGTGATGGCAGTTTGCACATTGGGTGCGCTGAAGACCAGGTTGTCAAGGACCACAGCCACGGCGCGGTTGTTCTCTTTGGAGCAACGCTCTGTCATGGCGCCCCATGCCAAAGCACCTTCGCTGTTCATCGTCATGCTGACGACAACATCGCCGATTTCATCGTACGAGACGCGTGCGTCGACAATGCTCTTGCCACCTAGCTCAGCCTTTCCTTTTCCGGAAAGGTCCTTGATGGCGTAGAGTTGGGCCACGTTGGTGGCAGGCTTGGCCTCCCAGAGCAAGCGAAGATCGCTTCCAAGCGCCTCACGCGCCACAGATTGATTCAGCAAGTCGTTCACACGGTTGGTGTCGCTTGCCAGCGTGTAGCCCACAACGGGTGAACGGCGGCCGAGTTCCATCTGAAACACGGCGAAGAGTGGGTTTTTGGCGCGAAGCTCCTCTTGTGTCAACAAAGAGTCAGCAGGTGCATCCTCCCCAAACAAGTCAGGTCTCATCGATTGGGCCAAGGCCTCATTCGCTGCACCAAGTCTTCCAATGACCTCATCGTTGAAGTAAGTCTCCCAAAATTCAAGGTTGGCCGTGCTCTTCAGTTGTTTCCGAGCGCGTTCGCGGTCGTCGATGCCAGGAAGCTCCACGAGGATGCGTCCGTTCTGCAATTTTTGAATGTTGGGCTGTGCAACACCAAGTTGGTCGATCCGCTTGCGGATGATGCTCTCTGTATTGTCGATGGCTGTTTGAGCTTCCGTGCGGAGGATGGCAAAAATCTCTTCATCCGTGCTCTTGGCAGGGAAGAGGTCCTTGTTTTCCATGTTGTGGAAGATTCTCCACAGCTCAACTTCAGGGCCTCGTTCCGTCCAAGCCCGCTCAAACAAAGTGACAAAGTCATCCCCAGTGGTTTTGCGCAATGCCTTGGCATCGGACAACGATCCCCGGAAATCGGCATTGTCGCTGTAGTCGGACAACGCGATGATCAAATCTGGCAGGCTGACCTCGAGCGTCACGCTCATGCCACCTTTCAGGTCAAGGCCCAAGTTGAGCTCTTGTTCCTTGACATGGCGGTAGGAGTGGTCAAAAACGGGGTAAATCTCCGCTGTGGCACTGTCGCGAAGGAATTCGCGGGCCGCCTGGGCCGCCACCTCTTCGTACGACATGTCACCGAGGGCTTCGGCACTTTCCAAGGAATCGGCCACATAGGCGCCGTATTCATCCGCTGTGGCTTCGTATCCACTCGCCACCCAGTTGAAGGAAAGGGTGTACAACGTCGCCAAGGCCAACAGCACTGTGAAAACGACAAGGATGTTTTTATTCTGCATGATCGCTAGGGTTCAAATTCAGGTGCGCGAATATAACAAAAAAACCGAGGCGAACCGTGCGAAAGGCCTTGTGGATTTGGGGTGTGGGGCTACCTTCGTGCCATGAATTATGCAACTGTCTCCGGCATTTTGAGCATCCAAAATTGGGGGCTTTGGGCGTTGCTGTCGTTTCCAGCGATGGGTTGGAGCGGCGTGGCCTGGGGACAAACGGTGGCCGATGTTCAAGTCGGTGTCTTGCAATACAGGGGAGGAGGCGATTGGTATGCCAACCCCACGGCCGTGCCCAATTTGGTGCGGTTTTGCAACGAGGAGATGGGCATGGAGCTGAGCGCAGATGTTCCCTATGTGGAGGTGGGCTCGACCGAGCTGTTCAACCATCCATGGTTGCACATGACGGGGCACGGCAATGTGGTGCTTTCCAACCGCGAGTCTGAGCAATTGAGAAGCTACTTGCAGTCAGGGGGCTTTTTGCACATCAGCGACAACTACGGCATGGATCCCTATGTACGTGCAGCCATGGCCAAGGTCTTTCCCGATTTGGATTGGGTGGAAGTTCCTTTTGACCACCCTGTGTACCACCAGCAATACGACTTCTCAGAAGGGCTGCCCAAAATCCACGAACACGACGACTTGCCTCCGCGTGGATTTGGTCTGTTCCACGACGGCCGCCTCGTATGTTTTTACGACCACGAATGCGATTTGGGCGACGGTTGGGAAGACCCTCAGGTGCATCGAGACTCAAAAGAAGTCAGGCTCGCCGCTTTGCGGATGGGCGCCAACCTCATCCGGTATGCGATGGGGGGGGCAGAGGGTCTCTGACCCCCAGAATCTCTCTCCGTATTTACCCCTTGGATGCGGCCAAATGGACCCGGGTGATGCCCTTGTCATCTTGGCTTTGTGTCAATGCCAATCCTTGCGTCGCCATGGCCTCCAGTAAGGCCTCCCAGGTGTCTTCGGTTCCCTCCGCATGGCGTTCCCTCAAGTCTTGCAGCGGGGCCTTTGCAACTTCTTCCAGGGCATTCCAATACATCTCGGCGGTCAGTCCTTCCCTGGGCTTCCCGTGCCGTTCCCAAAGGATTCTCATGGCGGTGCTCAAGGAGGATTTCCCTTGGGTCAAAGACATGATGCGCGTGTCGCACAGGAAGGCCAAAACCGCTCCTTCCACATAGATGCTCCCTTTTCTGCCCTGCACCCCCATCCGGTACCCGTCAAGCCAAGTGTCGTAGCTCGAAGCGGCCACGCTGAGGTTCTTTCTGCCCGGGTTGTTCAAGTGTCGCTCCAAGAGTCGGGTCATCAACTGGCACCACCCCTCCAAGTCCACGATCCCAGCCTCAAACAGAAACAAGTCGCCCATGTATGTGGTCACGCCTTCTGCGATGTAACCCAATTCCGAGGGGCACGCCTTGGCAAAGTCGTAGGGCATCCATTCCGCAGGACGAATGCGCTTCACATTCCACGCATGGTACAATTCGTGGCTGGCGATGCCGATGATTTCCATGTGTCCCTCTTCTGACCTCACCCTCTTTGCAGGCCCCATGGCAATGACCGTGCTGTCTTCATGTTCGACACCATGACGCACCTCTCGGTCGGGGAACAAGTACATGAAATGATACGAGGGCACGGGGAACGATCCGAAGCAGGACAACTGAGCGCGCGTGAAGGCCACGTGGTCGGCCATGAATTTCTCCGGATCGGAGGGAAGGGTGTCGTGGACCCAGACATGGAATTCCACCCCTTGTTCCTGGTAGCTGTCGTGCCACATCTTGGGGGAAGCCATCCAAGGCGAATCCATCAGGTGCTGCACGTTTTTGGCCTCCAAGACTGGGTGGCCTCCTTCGGCTCGCCAAGGCATGGCTGTGGCCAGGGCCCATCCTTCATCTGAAGTGCCCCGCACGTCCAAGTCCAGCAAATGAATCTGGAAGCCCTCGTCTTGTCGGTCCAAGTCGTACATGAAGCAATTGACGGGATTCACATAGAACAAATCGCCCTCGACGCATGTGGATCCGGCGTTCAAAATATCCGCATGGAAGAGCCACTCGACAACGACCATCCCTTCTGGAACAACCCATGAATGCAAGCTCGATTTGGACAGACGCATGCGCTTGCCTTGGGCGTCGATTCCCTCCACCCACATCACGTATTGTGCGAAGTTGCCCAATTCATAGCGTCCGGGACGCCAAGTGGGCAGTTGAAGGTTCCAACTGCCTTCACGTGGAGGGAAGGTGGCCTTGAAATGAAGGCGTTGCGACTCATGAAGGCGCGTCAGCTCAACGTGAACTTGGTTCATCGCATGCCGGCATTCAGGAGATCGGAGATGGGCGACCCTGTGGTGCCGTTGGGGTAGGGGGATTGCATGATTTGTGCCACGGTAGGGGCGATGTCTCTGATGTAGGTCGTCTGGAAAGTGTGTCCGTGGCGAACGCCACAGCCCAAAAACAAGGCTGGCACATGGGTGTCATGGGCAAAGGCAGACCCATGGGTGGTGCCTGTGGGCCCGTACTCAATCCATCCCGGCTGGGGCACCAGAAGTACATCGCCTGAATGTCCCGGGCGATGTCCTCTGATGAGCCTAGCCACCACGGGGTCGCTGGCGGCCAAGGCGGCGGCATCGCATGCTGCGATGGCTTTACTGAGGCCTTCTTGCGGAGCGCATTGCTCGGCGACAAACCTGGCCATGTCGTTCCGTTGGATGCCGCGCTGGGCCAAAAGAGGATGGTTCAGGAAAATCTGATCGTTGCTGTGACGCAAGATCCAAGGCCGGTCCTTGGAGGTGCTTCCGTATCGAACCTGCAAGGCCTGCTCCACTTCGTCAAGCATGTTGCCGGGTTTCCAGTAGGAGGTTGGCATGCCGAGAGAAGCCATGTGCGAAGGGACGTTGGCGCCGCCATGGTCGGCCGTCAAGAACGCCGTCCATTGACCTTCGCCCACCTTGTCGTCCAAGGCGTCAAAGAGCCGCGCCAACTCGGCGTCGAGACGCAGGTACATGTCCATCGTTTCTTGGGCATGGGGACCCACGCGGTGCCCCACATAGTCAGTGGCGCTGAAGCTGACAGCAAGCAGGTCCGTGACGTCGTCGTCCCCCAACCCCTCACCGTCGATGGCTGCCAAGGCGAAGTCCACAAGCAAGGTGTTGCCTCCTGGGGTGCCCTTGAGCAAATCCATGCCGCCATTTTTGTCGGCAAGGGCATTCAAGTCATAGGGGAAAGTGGGTTTCAGTGTTCCCTTGAAGGGCCCCTCATAGGGGTTGTTGTCAGGGAGGCAAGCAGCATATACGGCCTCCTCGTAAAGGCGGTCCCATCCGAGGTCCATCAATTGCTGCCCTCGGCCAAGGTCATTCCAGTCGCGTGCCCAGCGGGGAAGGGAATCCCCATAGTGGGTGCTGCTGATGAACTGCCCCATGTCTTTGCCGTAAAACCAAAATGCGCAGTCCGCTGCGTGACCTGCAGGAAGAATGGCCCCGCGGTCTTTCATGCTCATGCCAATCACCTTGGCGGCACCTCCTGTGGCCACCTTTAATTCATCTCCCAATGTGGTCGACAGCATCCGTGTCGGGGCCATTTGTCCTGCGGAGCCCAAAGTTTTACCTTCCATGTCGACCCCGGCGTTGCTGACCCCTTTCACGGAAGCGTCCGACGCACAGTAGACGCTTTCCGCAGAACTGCGATCGAACCAATTGTTGCCCACAATTCCGTGCACGGAGGGCGTTGTTCCGGTGTAGATGGAGGCATGTCCCGGGCCAGTGTAGGTCGGAGCGTATCCAAACTGGTGGTCTCGACATGCGAAACCTTCTTCCACCATGCGACGAAAACCATCCTGTCCAAAGTTCCCCGGTGTTTCAGGGTCGCCCCACGCGCCAAAGCGCGTCAGGTAGTCCGCGCGCATTTGGTCCACGGTGATGCCTACAACCAAACGTGGCTTGGAAGAAGGGGCGGTGGTGCCGATTCGAACATCGGTTTCGAACGTGCAACCGGCGGCGAGCATCGCCAACAAAATCAATCTTGTGTTCATCGTGGGACCAAGATAGCCCGGACCCTGTCGCGCGCCATCAACTCCAGTTCACGAAGTCTCAAAGGTTTTGGACACCCACCATCCCACAAAGAGGCAGCCTCCGACCGAAACCACCACATTGACCCCGGCCACCAACCACCCGCCTTGCTGCCAAAGACGCATGGTGTCCCATGCAAAGGCAGAGAATGTGCTGAACCCTCCGCAAACGCCCACGGTCATGAACCACCACATGGGTGAGGATTTCCCCCAAATGCCTCCTCCGGCCACCAAGCACCACGCCAAGAGCCCCGTGGCCAAGAGGTTGGCTGAAAGCACGCCCCATGGAAACCAATGCGATTCTTGGGGAAGGAAAGCGGCAAGAAGTTGCCCGGTACCAAGGCGCATGACGCTGCCCAAGCCACCTCCCATAAAAACCGCAATCCATGTCATCCATCCCAAACTTGTCATGATGTTGTCGAATGTTGGTTCAAACGTATGAAAAGTTGCAGGGCAATCCCAGCCATGCCCCAGCCCACAAGAAACCCGCCGAGGACATCGCCGGGGTAGTGCACCCCAAGATGGATGCGGCTGTACCCAATGAGCAGTGCCCAAGCCAACAAGCCCACGAGCCATGGTCCCCCAAGGAGGGTGCCGAAGACCAAGGCCATGCCCATGTGGTTGGCAGCATGAGAAGAGACGAAGCCAAAGGACCCACCACGGTACCATTGACCAGGGCGTTCTTCCACCAAATGGATGGCCTCTGCCAAGGACGGTTCATGGGACGGCCTCAAGCGCGCGACACTTGGCTTCAGTACCCGCGCCGAAATGACGTCTGTGCCTGTCAAGCAAAGCCCCACTGCCAAGGCCACCCAAAGACGGGAGCGTTTCGCTGTCAACTTTTGGCCCACAGCCACAACCAAGAGGAGGTAAAGGGGGGTCCACGTCCAAGGGTTGCTCACCCACCAAAAAAAGGTATCCAAAGCAGGTGCCTGGCCATTGAGGGCCAGAAAAAGCACGGTGTCCCAGCCTTGCAGGATGTCCAGCATCAAGAGGCGCCGTAGAGGCCTTCAATGGCGTCGGCGTACTTCTTCATGATGGGCTTCCGCTTGAGCTTCAGGGTGGGGGTCAATTCGCCACCGTCAATGGTAAAAGGTGCAGGCAAGAAGTGCACCTTCTTCACCTGCTCCCACTTGTTGAAGGGACCCATCAGGTCATTGACTTCTTGCTCCAAACGCTCACGGATCCGATCGTCTTGCGCAATGCCGGCCAATCCCGGGAAGGCGTGGTCGTGGCGGTTGCACCATTCTTCCACCACCACGGCATCGGGCACCAAAAGCGCAGCGGGGTGCTTCCGGTTTTCTCCCACCACCATGACCTGCTCGATGAAGAGGGAAGCCTTGAGCGCATTTTCCAAGAGTGTAGGGGCCACGTACTTGCCCCCTGATGTCTTGAAAATTTCCTTTTTTCGGTCGGTGATGCGCAGGAAGCCATCTTCGATGACGCCGATGTCTCCTGTGTGGAACCATCCGTCCTTCAAAACCTCGGCCGTTTTCTCAGGGTCCTTGTAGTAGCCCATCATGACGTTGGGCCCCTGAACCAGGATTTCGCCGTCTGACGCAATCTGAACGCTGACACCATCTGCCAGTTTTCCTACACTGCCAATGCGAAGCATGTTGTCACCGTTGGTCGTATTCACACTGACCACAGGAGAAGTCTCCGTCAAGCCATAGCCCTCCAACACCGTGATTCCTGCACCGTTGAAGAAGCGCGCCAAACGCGGTTGCAATGCCGCAGATCCGCAAGCCACGGCTTCAATGCCACTCAGTCCCAAGGCTTCTTTCACCTTGCCAAAAACCAGCTTCCGTGCAAGGTTCAATTTCATGTGGTACAGCCCGCCTTTGTTTGGATCCCACTCGAGGGCAACCCCCACAGCCCAATTGAAGATGGCTGCTTTTACACCGCCAGCAGCGCGGCCTTTGGCCACGATGCCATCGTAGAATTTTTCCAAGAGGCGTGGCACCGCCGTGAACATGATGGGTTGGGTGTGGTTGAGGTCTTCCTTGATGGTTTCCAAGCTGTCGCCAAAGTGGATTTGGGCGCCCATGTACATGTACAAATAGTGGAGCATCCGCTCGAAAATGTGACACACGGGCAAGAAACTCAAGACGCGGTAATCCATGTTGGGATCCACTGCCGGCACCCTTGGCTGAGCAATCAGCACGTTGCTCGCCACATTGTTGTGGGACAACATGACGCCCTTGGGAAGTCCAGTCGTGCCCGACGTGTAGATGATGGTCGCCAGTTGGGCAGGATCGACGGCGTCGCGACGTGCGTCCAACTCCGCTTGTTGCGCGTCAGAACCTGCTTCCGATACCTCCGACCAATGCCTTGCTCCTTCAACCTTCTCAAAGGTGAAAAC
>TARA_B110000003_G_scaffold263085_1_pt1 | contig 13278 bp, 8 predicted proteins | sample TARA_B110000003 | Tara Oceans TARA_B110000003 (sample SAMEA4396424) | marine metagenome | biome: Westerlies Biome; feature: [SRF] surface water layer (ENVO:00010504); material: water (ENVO:00002006), including particulate matter (ENVO:01000060) such as... | depth 5 m
ATGCGATGCGATGCGATGCGATGTACGAATTATGCGGGCGCGAGAGGAGGGAAGGCGTCGTCGTCGGCGCGCGCGGGTCGGCGGGTGAAGGTGGCGGCGAACCTGGCGCGGAGGGCGTCGAGGGCGCCGGCGAGCGCGGCCCAGGCGAGCAAGCCGACGATGGAGAGGAAACCGAAGACGCCGCTGGGGGCGGAGAGCTTGGATCGGAGGAGTAAAACGGCGATGCGTCGTCGTCGACGGTCCATTTGGGCGTTGCAAGCGGCACGCTCGGATCCTTCGTAGATCTCGCACGCCACGTTCTCGGGGCCGGCGCCGCTGAGCGCGGCGCGAGCGAAGGCGAACGAGGCGGCGAAGAAAGCTCGGAAGGAAAAGTTTGCCATAGAGCGGGCGAAAGATGCTCGAGCGACCTTGACGAGCTGTGTGCGAATGCTCGGCGGAGGCAGCATACCTTCCGGACGCGCCTTCATCGCCAAACGTCGCAACGCGCTCCCGGCGGACGAGTCCACTAAGTCGTTCATCAAGCGATTGATGGCGTCCTTGGCGTGTTCGTCGGCCGTGGACGCCGCGGCGCCGCTTTCACCTTGCTCCGCCGCCGTGTTGGCCTGCGCGCTCAACGCCACAAGCTTGGACCAATTCACGTCCCCATCTTTATCCAATAGCATTTGTTCCAACGCCTTCTTACCGCGATCCGTTCGCGGCGACAAGGCGCGGAAAATAGCCGTCGGCGCGGCGACTTCGTACATGTTACAGTTGGTGCGCGCGGCGGCGAAATCCAACGTCGTGAGCGATCGAATGACGAAAACCATGTACGGCGGAAGATTGAACCGATAGGCCGTGGAAATCTTCGTCAAATCCAACACGAGCTCGGTGAAGTTGGCTCGCACTTTCGGGTTACCCTCTTCGCCGTCCATGCACACTTCAAACGCGCGCCGGAACTCGTCGTCGGAGATGACTTTCCACGACCCCGGACCGCCTTGCGTGTAATCCGCCTGGTTGCCGTTTTCATCGATCCACATCTGCGGTTCTTGAGGTAACATATCCATTATTCTCAAGTTATCGATCAACTCCCCCCACTGACTGTTCAAAATGTTCAAAATACAATTCGCCATGGCCTCTTGCTGGTCGTCGTCGACGCGGCAAATGAGGCCAAAGTCGAGCAACGCGAGCTTACCGTCGTCGGTGAACAACATGTTCCCTTCGTGCGGGTCAGCGTGCACGAGTCCGGTGCGAAACAACTGCGCGGAAGAACACTCCACTCCCATCTGGACCATGAGCTTTTGCTCTTCCAAGCTGAGCGACTTCATCGGTCGACCTTGAATCCACTGTTGCGTGAGCACCTTCTTCGTCGTCATGTTCGCGTGGTGCCTCGGGACGAAGAGGTAGTCCAAAAATCGCAAAGACTTTCTAAACTCATCCGCGTTGCGCGCCTCGATTGTGTAATCGAGCTCCTGAAAGATCCCGGCGCCTACTTGGTCGACAATCTTGTCCAAATCCTCCGAGCCGTTGAGCCCGGATTCCTCCACCCAACCGAACCCGAGGCGAATGATGTGCAAATCCAACGCGATCCTCCTCGCCATCCCCGGTCGCTGCACCTTCACCGCCACCTTACTACCATCATGCAACCGTCCAGCGTACACTTGCCCGATGCTCGCCGCCGCGATGGGCTCCGGGCTCAATTCCTTGTACAAACTATACGCCGGTCCCGGCTTGCTCGCGTCTCGCTCGCAAACCGCGCCGTCCCAACTCAACTCTCTCTTAATGATCGCGTGCGCCTCTTCCGTAGAAAACGGCCCGACTTGATCTTGCAACACCATTAAATTATCCGCCGCCTCCTCACCGATTATATCCGGTCTCGTGCTCAGCGTCTGCGCCATCTTTATAAACACCGGTCCCAACCGCGCGATGCCGTCCCGCAGCTTCTTCCCTCGCGTTCGCCGCTCCAAAGGAATCCCCATCCGTTCCTCGTACTGCCACGTCGCGTACACCCTTCCGATCACCGACAACACCTCCGCCATGCGTCCCGCGAGTTCGGTCGGGCTCTTCGAAAAGTACGCTCCGATATCCAGCATCTTTCGCGTGAACGAGTAGTCGCCGCGAAAGTCGAGCACGACGCGCTCCAGCTCGTCTCGCCCCTTCGCGCTCGTCGCCTCCACCGCCGCTCGCGCCTCGCGCTCGAGCGGTAACAGGGCATCGTTCGCGGCGTCTTCCGACTCCGCGCGCGGGTCCGCGATCGTCCGCGCGCGCGTTTTATCGCCGCGTTTCGTCGCGAACGACGGGCTCGAGGTTATCCTCTTCGGCGCGCGCGTTCGAGGCGCGCGCGCGCTGACGCGGACGTCTCGAGGGCGCGACGCGGGCGCGCGGGCGCGCGCGTGACGCGCGCCGGGCTGGGGCGGCGCGCGCGCGCGCGCCGGAGGGACGTGCGCGCGCATCCGTCGCGGTCTGACGAAATGTGCAACGTCACGCGCGGTGCGAGGACGAATTGGAGGCGAAATCGACGCGAGCGCCGACGGCGGGCGCGATCGATGCGATGCGACGATACAACGGCTAAGGATCGATCTTAAGTTTTTTTGGGGTGTCGAAGACGGCGTCTGATTCGGCGTCGACGCCGGCGGCGGCTTCGCGGGCGGTTTTGGAAGACGGCTTCGACGCGTTTGGTTTCGATTTCGGCGTCGAGCGAGGGGTGGCGACGCGCTTTGGCGTGCGGAGCTCTGCGGGCAGGGCGTCTCTGACGTGCTTGAGCTCGGCGATGAAGAGAGCGTTGTGGGCCCAGCCGCAGTAAGGGCCGAAAATTTCCTTCATCTTGACCTCGATCGAGCGCATGACGCGAGGGGTGACGGATTTGGCGTCGCGTAATTCTGGCATGTAGTGCTCGACGGCGAATTGCCACACGTGCGTGTCCACTGGGATCGCCTCGTGCTTGTTCAGGGAGAACAAGCACACGCAAGCGGATACTTTGGGACCGATCCCCGGGAGCGTCATCAGCGCGGCGTGGGCGTCGACGTACGGCGTTTCGTCGCGAAGCGCGCGCAAGAATTCGTCTGGAGAAGAGCCGACGGCGTCGCCCGCCTCCCCCAAAGCCGCCGCGGAGCCGACGATGAATTTGGCGCGATAACCAAAACCCAACGCTCGTAATTCCTCCTCCGTCGCGCCGTCAAGAATCTGCGCAACGCTCGGAAACGCATAAAATTTCTCCGCCTCGGCCGCCGCCGCGGTCTCTTCGCCGCCGTTCTCGTCTCCATCATCATCATCCTCTTCTAAATCCCGCGTCGTCACCGGCAACGCGTCTCCGTAGTGTACACACATCTTATTCACCATCCCGTGTATCCTCGAGATGTGATTATTGCTCGAACAAATAAAACTAAACAAGCACTCGCTCGGATCCTGCCTTAACATCCGAGCGCCGTCCACGTGCGCCGCGAGCGCTCGAAACCTCCCATCCTTCGCCGCAAACTCCTCGTACAGCCTCTCCAGCGACACGTCCGCGTTAAAATATTCCCTCATCACCCTTCGATCGTCCGTCGCGCTCTCCCATCGCGGTCGACAGTACACTTTATATTCCACCTCGCCTCGCTCGCCGTCGTCGACTTCCCGCACTCGCACCACGCGTCGTCCGACGACGCCGACGTACTCTCGTCCGTCCTCGCGACCTCGCGCGCGCCAACGGAAGCTCTGTCCCGTGGGCAGCGTGTGCTTCAGCCGAAGTTCGCGCGTCGCGAGTCCGAGCGGCGTCCAGGTCGCGTCGAGGCACTTCGCCACGTCGCCGCCGCCGTCGCCGTCGCGCGCGTCCATCGTCGTCGCGCGCTCGGTCGCGCGCGACGCCGCGCGGCGACGCGCGCTCGGTCGCGCGCGCGCGATCGACCGGGCGAGCGCGAGCGGCCGCGCGCGCATGCGCGTCGGCGTGTGCGACGCACCGCGGTCGCGCGATGAATCGGCAACGGAATCAGCCCGTCGCGACGATCGCGCGCGCGCGTCGTCGTCGTCGCGCCGACGCGATTCGGAACCGACCGAGACCGCGAACACAAATTTTCGCGAGCCCGACCGCGCGCGCGCGCGCCGACGCGACGCGAGGGCGGTGTTAACGCGCGCGCTTTCGCGAGCCTCGCGAAAAGATGGGAAAAACGCACGAAACGGCGCGCTCGAGACGACACACGGCGACGCGCGGTGCGCGACGACGACGAGAGACGATGCCGGTGGCGCAAATAAAGGTGCGCGCGCGTCGTCGAGCGCGCGTCGTCGAGCGCGCGCGCGTCGTCGTCGACTGGGTGGATTGAACGCGCGTCGTCTCTGTGCGCCTCGAGACTGACGATTCGTTTCTCGCGAAAATATCGCAGATGATTCACGCCGGACCGTGGGGCAAGAGCGGGTCGATCATTCACGTGAACGTGGAACACGACGATTTTAAGTCGGACATCAAGCGCAGGGTGTCGAACGCGACGGGGATTCCGGTGCCGGAGTTGAAATTAATCATGGCTTCTCCCACGCAGATCGCGGCGGGGAGCAAGAAATGTCCGGGGTTGGCGTACGGAAACTGCGGCGTCGTCGATAAGGTTGGCTTAGCCGTGGTGCAGGCAGAAAGCGGGGAGAACCCGTTCGTCCCGAAGTTGTCGCCGAACCGCGTGGACAATAAAGGGAACTGGACGAGCGTTGATTGAACCGAGGCGTCTTATTCGAAAGTAGATTACATCTCGTCCGTTTGCGTTCGTTCGTTCATCGTCTATTCGTGATCGTACTGGTAATCTTCAAAGTCATTGTACATCAGCTTCCCATCCACGTCGCAATGCACGGCGTCGAAGCAAAGCTTGCAGAAAAAGCTCGGGCTCTCCGCCGCGAGTTTGTCGCCGTACGTGACGTGAGAGCTATCGAACACGCCGCACACGGAGCATCCTCGTCTATACACGCGCCCTTCGCGAATGACTAAAGGAAACATTTCGTTCCGCGTTTCGTCGTCCGAATGCGGCATGCGCACGTCTCGAACGCGCCATTTGTGCTCGCATTTGCCTTGGTGCGTCATCACGTACGGGCGGCCAATCGTCAGCGGCACTTGGCTGAACTTCACCCCTTCCATGTCTCGCGCGGTGAACCCCTTGCCCTCGTTGTTCATCTTAACCGGCGCTCCCGGCGCCATGAGCGCGTTTTTCTTTTGAAATTCTATGAGATGCTCGGAGTAATCAGTCGCGCCCGGCGTCCGCATGTCGTTGTAAAACACGCCTTCGATGAAGAGAAATCCATTCTTCGACGGCGGATGCCCCTCGCGCGCGGCTTGGACGTCTCTGAGGCAGTATATCATATCCTTGAACGCCGCCAACGGCGTGGACCCGCGCACGATGACGTCCATCAGCAAGTATCCCTGTTTGACCGGGTGATACAGTTCGATCCAAATCATCGCCTCCTCCCCCGTCGGCGTCGCCGCGGCGTCGTGGCGAACACCGCCAACCTCGCAATCAAACAGCTCGCGCGCCTTCCACATCACCTGCGTCACGTCCACTTCTTTTCGCAACAGCGCCCGTTTGTAATCTCTCGCCTCCAATTGCTTATGTTCCAACTCAACCTCCCGCATCGACGCCAACGGTGCCATGGCCGTCTGCTCGCTCAGATGCTTCGTCATCAACCGCGCTTTCTCCGCCTTCTGCGCCTCCTCCTGAAACGTCAACTGATGATTCTTCGCCCCCGTCCCTCGATGATTCCGCGCGCGGCCCGCGTCCTCCTCCACCGACGGCACGCTCGGCATCAACGACTCGATCGCCCGCTCCAGCGTCACCGCGCGATGCGTTTCCATCTCGATATCATCCTCCTCGATCGCCGTTCGACGCTTCCGTCCCTTTCCCGCCTTTTTCGTCCTCGCGCTCGCCTCGCGCGCCGCGCTCGACGCCTCCGCCGCGTCCCGCAACCGTTTCACCGCCCGATGCGCCTCCTCGCAGAACCGTTTCGCGTCCTTCGTCCGCTCGCCCGCTCGCCCGATCGTCAGTCTTCGCTCGCGTCGCCTCTCCGCGTGCTCTCGCGCCCTCGCGCGTCCGCGAGCCGCGTCGAAAGATTCGAATTCGCCGTTCGGTCGTCGCACCTCAATCTCCTCTCCCGGCTTCGCGTGCGGCGCCTCGGGCGGGCAGTGCCGCGCCAGCCGCGCGCGCGACTCCGCGTGGTGTCGCAGCGCGTCGCTCGGGGTGACGATGGTCGTGTCCGCGATCGCGCGCGACATCGAGCGCGTCGAGGCGTGACGATCGATGGTCGACGCGTCGCCGATCGTCACCTCGCGACGCGAACTCCCGTCGACGACGCGCGAGCGACGCGCGACGCGACGCGCGACGACGGCGCGGATGGACGCGAGCGTCGTGCGCCTGGACGCGGCGATCCGCGCGTGGGTGCTGCTGCCGATCACGCTCGCGATGTTCCTCGTCGGCGCGCTGCGACACCACGCGATGCGACTGACGCGCGACGGCGGCGCGGCGGACGTCGTCGCGCTTCGCGAGGCGAACGTCGCGCGACGCGCGGAGCGGTGCCGGCAGTTCGCGGGATACCTGCGACCGGGGGCGTTCGCGGCGAGGCGGACGTTTTACTGCGCGGCGGACGGCGGCGCGCTGCGAAAGAAGAGCGAAAAAGCGTCGCCGCACGCGGCGATGCTGAGCGATCCGACGGTGATGACGAAAATGATGACGAAGAATGCGATGATGATGGCGCCGAACATGCTGACGGCGGCGTGGGTGAATTTTTTCTTCGCGGGATTCGTGGTGGGGCGGACGCCGTTTCCGCTGACGCAGCGGTTTCGGGGGATGCTGCAGCGAGGGGTGGCGCTGCAGAGCCTGGACGTGACGTACGTGTCGAGCTTGTCGTGGTATTTCTTGAATTTTTTTGGGTTGGGGGGGGTGTTTCAGTTGGTTTTGGGGGATAACGAGTTGGACGACGCGGCGGCGATGCAAAACGCGTTCGCGAGCGGGCTCAACGCGGACAAGGCGTTCGCGCACGCGTTGGAGGGGTTGGAGGCGTTGAAACACGAGTACATGATGCACATCGCCGACGCGCGCGCGACGGCGATGCTGCGCGCGCTGAACGAGGGTAAGAGTCCGCGCGAGGCGAGACTGGCGGCGGCGGCGGCGCGATGAAAATCCCAAAGGCTACACTCGCGTCTCTGACGCGCGCGCGCGGCGCGATCGCGAGTAATCGATGTAACTTAGTTTAACTCCATCCATCGCGCGTCCGTCGATCGTTCGTTTGGAATCCGTCGCGTCGCGCTCCGCGTCCGCGCCTCGCGCCGTCGCTCGCGCCGCAGTCATCGACGCGCGGCGTCCGCGCGCGCGCGACGGTCGTCCGCCGTCGTCCGGCGACGCACCGTCGCGGCGTCGATGTCCGACAACCCCGACGGCGCGTCCGACGACGAGAGCGCGCGCTGTCCGCACTTTTCTTACGCCAGAGCCAATCCATCGCTCGCGCAACAATCCGCGTCGACGAGCGCGAAAGACGCGTCCGTGACGCTCGTCGTCGCGCGAAACGATCGCTGCGTCATCGCGTACGACGATGGGTGCGTGCTCGTCGCGAGCGCGCGAGACGCGCGACGGGTGATCTGGAGGACGCGAACGCGGCGCGCGGCGTCGGCGTTGGCGACGGACGGCGCGAGCGCGCACGTGCTCGTCGCCGACGCTCGAGGCGAGATCGCGGTGCACGAGCTGCCGATAGACGATGGAATGGACGCGAGCGAACGCGCGGGCGGGGCGCGCGGGCTGGGGGACGGGTGCGAGGTGATGCGGACGACGCACGCGCGCGGCGTGACGTGCGCGGCGCTCGAGCGCGACTACGGCGCGCGCGGACGCGGAAGAGGCGGCGTGGCGTACGGAGACGATCGCGGTGGGGTGTACGTGCGCGTGAGCACGCTCTTGGGACATAAAACGTTGACGCTGAGCGCGGCCGGAGGGAGCGATCGCGGGGCGGCGCGCGCGATGGAATGGAGCTCGCGCGGCGTCTTGGCGTGGGCGTGCGACGAAGGCGTGAAGCTGTACGACGTGGGACGGGATGAAAAGGTGGCGCTCGTCGAGCGACCGCGAGGAAGTCCGGCGGCGGGGATGTACGCGCCGCACTTGACGTGGAACGAGACGTCGGACATGGGGAAGACGTTGCTCGTGGGATGGGCGGATTGCGTCAAGGTTGTTAGGATTCAGAAGCAGGACGCGCCGGATTCGAGCGTCGCGGCGAAACTTTTGCGAGATAAGCCGACTCGCGGCGCAACGCGCGAAATTACTCGGGCGGATTCGTTTGCGAATGGGGGCTCGAGCGAGGGAGATAACGCGTCGGCGAGCGAGGCGTCGTCGGCGAGAGTTTACGTCGCGCGCGTGACGTCGATGTTTCAGACGGAGTATTACGTCGCGGGCATTCAACCGTTCGGGGATTTATTGGCGATTTTAGGTTGGTCCACGGATGGCGATCGCAAAACCGGGGCGCATCCGGAGTTGCACCTCGTCACGCACGCGAATGTCACGCAAAATATCGACGTCATCGCGACGCGAGACGATCCGACAACGCTCGGATGCAACGCGTACGGGTTGGCGTGCGCGCAACCTATGCTCGATAACGGGAGCTTTGATCGATGTAAACACGTCGGCGATCATAGATGGTGGAAGATCGGACTCGAGCCACGATTTTACGTGTACTCTCCGAAAGATCTCATCGTGGCCAAGGCGACGGGCGCGAGAGAGTCCATCGATTGGTTGTCGAAACAGGAAGACTACGTCAAGCTGCTCGACGTGTGCGAGTTGGCGTCGCGATACGGCCACATCGATGGGAGTGTGCGGGATATTGGACATAGTGTTTTGCAGCGCACGTTTGACGAGCGAGATTACGCGCAAACGGCAGCTTTGTGCTCGAAATTGTTGCGCAAAGACGCCGCCGCGTGGGAAACGTGGATTGAAAAGTTCATGCTGGCTCGCAAGCTCGCGGAGTTACAGCCGTATATTCCCACGGATGACCCGACGCTGAGCGTGCACACGTACGAAGTGGTGTTGAACGCGTTTCTAGCGGAAGCAGAGCATCATCCGCGCTTTCTCGCCTCCGTCAAGGCGTGGCCGGCGCGTTTGTATTCGCCTCAGTTTCTCATACCCGTCGTTAAGAGCAAGCTCGCGTCGTTGAACACCAACGCGGGAAGCCCGTCGGTGGCGTCATCGGTGTCATCGGTGGTACTGAAAGAAGCGCTCGCGGAGCTGTATCTCAACGATGGTCAACGCGAACGGGCGTTGAACTTGTACCTGGACATCGGTCGGCCGTCTGTGTTGAGCTTCATCGCTCGTCACGACTTGCTCTCTTTCGTCGCTCGCAACAAGCTTTCTCTCTTGGCGCAACTCGATATTGACGCGGCGATGTCGCTTTTCGTGCAGAAGCGAGAAAGCTTGCCGCCGCGAGTCGTGATTCCCGAGCTTTTGGGTCAAGGCGGCTTCGGCGCTCGAGAGTTGACGCACGCGTACATGTCGGCTCTCTTCGACGAAGACCCGACGTGCTTCGAAGAGTTCCACGACAAACTGTACGAGTTACACCTGGAGTTCAACCCAAAGGCACTGATGAACTTTTTGAAGAAGAGCGCGTCGTATGACGTCGCGCGCGCGTGCGCCTTACTCACGGGCAACGAAGCGCTCATCTTCGAGCGCGTGTTTCTGCTCTCCAAACTTGGTTCGCACGAAGAAGCCGTGCGCGTGCTCGTGACGGACGCCAAGGACCTATCGGGCGCCATAAAGCTTGCGAGTGAGCTGGACAACCCCGTCGAGCTCTGGAACGTCATCATCAAAGTCTCAACCGACTCGAAGGATTTCATGGCGACGCTTCTCGCGCACGCCAAAAATCTCGCCGGCGACCCCAACGCCATCGCCCTCATCCACGCCCTGCGCGAAGGCGTCTCCATCGACAACCTCAAATCTCGCCTCGTCGATCTCATGGACGAAAACATCGCCCTCACGCGTTCGCTGCGAACGTCGTACGCATCTGAATCCAAGCGCGCTCGGGAATCGTACGAGCGCAAAACCAAAGTCGAAACGCGCGCGCTCCGCCGCCATCAAATCCACGTCAGCCGCAAGCGCTGAGCGCGCGCGTCGAGTCAAATCCATCGTTCGTGTCTTTCAATAGCCGTAGCCATAGTTTCTAGCCGTAGCGTGTAGATCGAATTCCGAATTCGAGAACGCGTCTCGCCGCGCGTCTCTCGGTCGCCTCTCGACCTCCAGTCACGTCGCTTTCACCACTCGCCCGCGCGTCGCGCGCGCGTCACGCTCGCGCCGACCCGCGCGCGCGACGCACCGTCGAACTCCGCGCCCCTGGCCGCGTTCTCACGCGCGCGCACCCTCACCGCGCGCGAAAATCCGCCGTTCGTTCGAGTCCAATTCGCGCGGTCGAATCGAGTTTCAAAATGGTTGATAACGGCGCGATAAAAACCATCGGCGACGTCGAGACGGTCGTCCTGAGCGCGCTGGAACTCATGGAAGATAAAGTCATGCGATCGCAGCGCGCGCTGGAGAAAAAACTGGAGAAATTAGAGCGGGAATGCGCGAGGAGACACGAGGAGTTGAAGCAGTTGTTGACGGGGAAGCGCGCGAACGACGCGACGGCGACGAAGAGCGCGAAGAGAACGTCGAGAGACGACGACGCGGTGGCGACGATAATATCGATGGATTTATCGCGACCGACGCCGGCGACGGCGGAGAAGCAGGCGACGCGTGAGGGGGTACGTGAGATGAACGCGCGCGCGCCGCAAAAGAAACTAAAGGCGAGCCCGTTGGCGACGGCGTCGATGAACGCGAGCCTGCAAAAGTCGGTGAAGAAGAAACCGTCCGCGGCGTCGCCGGAAAAATCGAAGCGGAGTAAGAATAGCGGAGTAAGAATAGATCTCGGCGCGCACATCACGGATTTGACCGCGGACGAACGGTTGCTCGTGGAGACGGGCAAGGGGCGGCGAGGCGAGCCCATGCCCACGCCTCTCGGCTGGGCGTATTGGACGGCGACGAGCCACGAGACGCTGCGCACGATCGGCAACAAAATTGGCCTCGAACCGTTGACGTTATACAGCATGAATCGTTGGCACCACAAGCTCAAGAATTACGACATCGATCAAGAGTTCACCGCGAACTCCAAGCTCAGTCTCCCGGTGCCGCCGTTTGAGGACTGGGAGACGGAGTACATCGCGGCCGACCGCACAAAGATTTTCACGCGCCTGCTCGACCGCATCGACGAAGTCTGGCCCGAGGTTTTGAGAAACGCCGAACCTCTGCGTTCGCTGAAGAGGGAGCAGTTGAAAACGTACCCCGACTCGGGCACGTTGTATCGCCAGTTGCGCGAGACGTTGGACAACGCCGAAGCCGCCGCGAAAAAATTCAACGACGGCGACGAGACTCTCCGGGACGTCCAGCAGTGTCGAAAGCAGCTCGTAACGCGTTGGCATCGCGACGGGTTCTTGCTCCCGGACGAGATCGCGTTCAAAGCCGATGAACAGTAGCCGGATGTAAACGCAACGAGCGAACGCGACGACGGTCGTCGCGCGACGCGACCCCCAACCGTCCCGCACACTCGGACGCATGCTCGCCGCCGCCCTCCGCGCGTCGTCCCGCCGCGCGCGCGTCCCGTCAACGTCGACGTCGACGTCGCTCGCGCGCGCGCTCTCGTCCGCGTCCGAGGCGTCGGACGCGAGAAAACCAAAGACGAATGCAGAAATCGCCGTGCTCGCCGTCGGTTTCGCCGGTCTCGCGCTCGGCGCGTACACCGCGGACGACGCCCTGCGCGCGCGCGGCGGCGAAGCGCGCGCGCGAGATCCCGCCGCGGACGCGTGCGCGCGGGACGACGCGAACGCGCGCGGGAGACGGTTGCGGCGGTGGGCGGAGACGCACGGCGCGACGTTCGCGAGGAGCGACGTTCGGGACGGCGGCGCGCGCGAGGGCGCGGGCGCGTTCCACAGGGAAAACGATGGCGAGAGCATCGCGCCGAGAGGATTGCGATTGCGAAAGCGCGAGAGGGCGCTGATGACGATACCGGACGCGGCGGTGGTGAACTGGAACACGGCGGCGGCGCACCCGACGCTCGGATCGACGTTCGAGTCGCTGTTGCGGCGAGGCGTCGTCGACGAAAGGTTGGCGGTGATGTGTTTCTTCATGATTGAGCGGAGACGCGGGGAGGAGAGCGCGTGGAAAGAGTACATAGACTCGTTGCCGCGCGCGTACGACGCGCCGCTGAGCTTTAGCGATGAAGAGTTGGAGAGGGAGTTGTCGGGGACGACGGTGTACGCGCCGGTGAAGGCGCAAAAGGCACACGTGAAGAAGATGTTTGAAGAGTGCGTGCGTCCGGCGATGCGAGAGTTGACGCAGGCGGATAACGCCGCGGGATCGTCGTTGCACATGCTGCCGGACGTGAGCGAGAAGGAGTTTGCGTGGGCGTTTCAGACGTTTTGGTCTCGCGCGCTGGCGATTCCGGTCGGCGCCGGCGGTTCTGTGACCGTCGATAGCGTGGTGCCGGGCGTGGACATGGTCAATCATGCGCCGCGCGCGCGTGCGAACGCGAGATGGGAACACGTGGAAGATTCATCGCGTCCGGATGGTGGTTACGTCGCGCTCGTGTCGGCGCCGCCGAATCGCACTATGAAAGATGGCGAAGAAATTTTCATCAATTACGGCGACAAGTCCAACGAGGAGCTGTTGTTCACCTACGGCTTCGCGTTGAAAGATAACGCCGTTGAAGAACGAATGGTATTCTTTCCGCCCTGGGCGGGCGACGCAGAGCATTCGGAAGACGTCACGCGCCGGATCGAACTCCTTCGTGCGAAGGGACTGCCGCAGCACGTCGTCTTGCCCACGACACCACCGAAGCGGGGCTTCAGAGACATGGATGCTACGGTCCAAGAAACGTTACGAATTTGGTGCGCAGACGTTAAAGATTTAGACTCTCGTCGCCGCGTCGACGACGCGACGCGACGAAAGATTCACAACGTCTTACGCGCGTCCATCGGCGCGCAATCGCACGCACTACGCGATGTCGAACGCGAGGTTGATCACTCCATCGCGAGCGCGAGAGAGATCGCGTGCGATGTCTACCGACGAGACATTCGCCGTTTGTACGACAATTACATCGAAGCCGCCGCGCGCTGGGAGTCGTGAACGTCAGCTAGCAACTTGTATTATATACATCGTCGAGCAATCGACGAGCGAGACTAAATTTGATCGTAAATTTTATCGCGGTGGTATTAAAATAACTCTACACTGGCGGATTACCCCTTTAAATACGTTATGATCCACGCACTAAATATACGATATAGTGCTAAAGTATCCTAGAATA
>TARA_B110000003_G_scaffold262748_1_pt1 | contig 13198 bp, 9 predicted proteins | sample TARA_B110000003 | Tara Oceans TARA_B110000003 (sample SAMEA4396424) | marine metagenome | biome: Westerlies Biome; feature: [SRF] surface water layer (ENVO:00010504); material: water (ENVO:00002006), including particulate matter (ENVO:01000060) such as... | depth 5 m
GAGCCCAACCTGTTCCTTGGATTTTCTCGCTGCGAGCGCTCGCAGCGCAGAAATTTCTGCAAAAGCGTAAATCGCTACGCTGCTGCGCGGCAGGAAAACCGGTCCTTCATGCGAGCCGCAGCAGAAACGACACGGTCAAGGATCAAGTCGAGGACGGAGCCGCCATAGGCTGCACTCATTCGAATGGCTGCAACTGGACACCCTCTTTTCACCTGGGAGTCACGTTCTTTGTACCGGCAGTCGATACCAGGGCAGGATTAGTATCGCTTTCGGAAAAGACCTCGCTTTTCGTAGAAACGCGCGGCTTCCTCAACAAAATCCGCCAGCAGAGGCGCATCCTGTTCGTCTCTCAACTTTTGCGCCACGTCCAGAAGGCTATCTTTTGAGGCGGCCCGGCCGGGCCGCAGCAACTCGTAAATCGCCATGACCTCCTCCTGTGACAGCCGTGTCATCTCTGCTGCGCGCTCAAAGTTTCCGGCAAGCGTGGAGCGACCCGCCGATTTGGAAATCTGCGCTTGCTGCTCCAGCGCCTGCGGGGTGATGCGCAGATCCTCCATGGTGACATCGCCGTTCAGCACCGCCTCCATCGTCAGCGACGACAAAGGTTTGCCCCGGTGACCTATCACCGCGTCGGGCCGGTTTTCGGCAATCGGATAGTCGCTGGCAGTGAGAGATTTGTCAGCCATCAGCTGTCCTCCAGAAACGTGATTTGCAGGGTTTCGGGGGTGGCACCGTCTTCGGTCATGGCGGTTTCGATCGCATAGATCAGCGCCACGCGGGCATGGAACCGCGCGCCCAGTGCCTCGCCTCGGGTGGGCACGACAACGGGCTCGGGTAGTTCACCCCTGGAATAGACCGTCGCGTTGAATCCCATGTTTTCATAGTGCTCAAGCGTGGTGATGGGCGCGTTGGAGAAGAGTTCGAGATTGTTATGCGGCAGGCGGTCTTTGTGGTGAATGACTGCTGTGCCTTTGGACTGGATGCCGATGCCAATGCCCGACCCGGAAAGGCGGGCGGCACTCAAGCCAAGGAACGAGGTATCGGCAGTGTGCCAAAGCCGAACCAGCCGCATAGTGCCGCCGCCACGTTCAATGCCAGATTGCAAGGCGCGCAATACCGTGCTGAGCCGATGGCCCGCCAGAGTGCGGAAGATCTTTGACCCAAAACCGGGGCTGACACCGACCACGATTTCCTTGCGCTCCGTTCCGGGATTGGCGGCGCCCATGGTCTGATAGCGGATGGCCTTGGCCTCACCCATTTCACTTGCTGCCTCGGCACGCAGAACCTCGTCACGGTCAAGAACATCGCGGATGGCAGCAAGCTCCTTGCGGCGCGCCTCAGACAGGCGATGCCCCGTGCCGGGGCCGGTATAGTCGTTCGGGTCATTGATCGCGCTGATCACCTTGTTGTCGCGCACCACGGCGGAGGTTTGCAGGTAATCGCCCGAGACCCGCAACTTGACCAAGAACAGCAGGTTTTCCGCCTCGTGGACAAACCCACCGCGATGCAGCGAGCGGATAACATCCAGCACGGTCACACCGTCACCGGCGATCTTGTCGCTGATCAGTCCCACATCGCGGGTCGCAAATGTGTCGGTGTCATTGGAGCCGGAGGCCACGGCGACCGAGCGTTTCATCACCTCCGTTGCCTGCGCCAACCCCAGGTCCTTGAGCACATGTGACAGTGCATCGATGGCGCGGCGGCGCAGATCAAGCGCGCGGGCATCCTCAACTGCGGTCAACCCGCCATCGGCTTCAAAGTCGCGTTGCAGGACCAGAAATTCCTCAAGCTCTTCGCCATTGAAGGACGAGGGATTGAACGAGTTGTCATACTTTAGAATGCTGCCGAAGCCCGAGCAGATCAGGTCGGACCCGCCGATCAGATAGGGCAACACCTTCGCCGCCACACGCATATCCGATTCCGAATGGCGCGCATCATTGCCCGACGCACATTCTAGATCGAGCCAGACCGCGATCAGGGTCTCGGCCATTATTTCGCGCACGCCGCCGGGCATCGACGCGGCCAGCGGCGCGCCGTCGATGCCGCCGTTTTGCGTGCCCTGCGATCCCATACCGCGTTGCAGGCACAAGCACCGTGCTTCAAGATAAAGCAGCGATTTCGCCTCATGGAACCCCATCAGCAATTCTGCCGCGGCCCCGGAGGTGCAGCGCATCTTGATCCCGCGCGAGGCATAGGCCGCCGCCAGCCAGGCCTTGGACCAGGGCGTGTCATCCCCATCGATGAACGCACTTTCGGTGCCGTAGACCGAAACCGTCTCAGCATAGGAGGTGAACCCGGCCATGCCGATCTCGAGCTCCTCAGCCTCCTCGCTTGAACATTGAAACAGCGTTCCGGCCCGGCCCACGGCGGAGCCGACGCAGCAGGCCAGCGCGTTCGACCAGGAATTGCGCGCGACACGCATGGTGGTCTCAATCTCATCAAACCCAAGGGCCACGGCAATCGCGGCATCGGCGGCCAGTTGCAAGGGATCGTCCTTGGCGTTGGTCACATGGGCCTGATTACCAGGGCTTTGACGGGCGCGCATCTTGGAATAGGCAAATGCAATCTCCATGGCGTTCAGCTGCGCCACAGCCTCGGCCAGCTTGGCAGGTGTCAGTCCGCGGGCAAGGCGTGTGAGCTCGGTGCGTGGCACATTCATGTCCACCAACATCCGCGCCAACTCGCCGGACGGGATCGCCATGGCCTCTTCGGCGATGTCCAGGTCGATATGGTAGGTGGCGATGAAGGCGTCGATCAGGTCGAAATCCTCGGCGGCCACGCCGTCCATCGCGGTCACTTTGCCGCCCTTGATCTTCAGGCCGGGCCTGGGGTCGGCCGCGCCATGAAAGGCCGAGAACCCGTTTTCTGGGTCCTCGATCGCGAATTTGTCCAGCCGCAGTGCACGCCCGTCCCAATCATCAAAGCGCTTCCAGCGATTAGCATCGTAACCTGTGCTCATAACATCAGCCCCCCTTGGAGTATTATTGTCTACAGAGCCTTAGGTGGGCTTGCTCTAACCGCCCATAATCGCCTTAACTTCCAGAAATTCCTCCAATCCCCATTCGGCTTTTTCTCGTCCATTGCCGGATTTTTTGTAACCACCAAATGGCGCATCCGCCCCCCCAGTTCCGTAGTTAATATGGACTTGGCCAGCGCGCAGCCTTCTGGCAATAGCGGTCAATTCTTCTTTGTTCTCGCCCGCGACATAAGCAGCAAGTCCGTATTCTGTATCATTTGCGATGGATACCGCTTCATCGATGTCCTCGTAGGCAATTATCGACAGCACGGGGCCAAAGATTTCCTCTCTTGCTATGGTCATGTTGTTTGTCACATCGCCAAAAACTGTAGGCTTCACATAGTAACCTTTATCGAGGCCCGCTGGCTTGCCTGTTCCACCAGCCAGGAGGGTTGCGCCTTCGCTTATTCCTGTTTCAATGAGGTCCTGAACTTTTGCGAATTGAACATCACTCACAAGGGGTCCAATATTCGTACCATCAGCTTTTGGATCGCCGACAACGGTTTGTTCGGTACGCTTCGTTGCTATAGAAAACGCTTCGGCTTTGCGATGTGCCGGAACAAGCATTCGTGTTGGTGCATTGCATGACTGGCCAGTGTTCCCCATGCAAAAATCCACACCAGTAAGTACTGATTTTCCAAAATGGCTATCGTCCAGAATAATGTTCGCAGATTTGCCGCCCAACTCCTGACTGACTCGCTTAACACCATCAGCAGAAGCTTTGGCCACTGCAACCCCACCGCGTGTTGACCCCGTAAAGGACATCATATCAATTCCCGGATGAGAAGACATGGCTTCCCCGACGACGGGGCCCATACCATTCACCAAATTGAAGACACCGGTTGGCACACCAGCTTCGTGAAAAATCTCAGCTATGACCATCGCTGAAAGTGGCGCAATCTCGGACGGTTTCAAAATCGCTGTACACCCTGCTGCAATGCATGGTGCGAGTTTCGCAAACACTTGGTTCACGGGCCAGTTCCATGGGGTGATGAGGCCGCATACACCGATTGGTTCATGTCTGATTATGAACTGATCATGTTGATACTCGAATTCATGCTTACCGAGGGCTCTTATCGCTGCGTTCAGATGGGCAAGGCCAACCATTGATTGCGCACCTTTTGCCAAGCTTGTTGGCGCCCCCATCTCAGTTTGAATAGCATCAGCGACATCGTCGACCCGTCGCTCATATACCTCTCTGATCGACGTAAGCAATTCTATGCGTTGGCTCACTGGAGTTTGAGAATATGATTCAAACGCGGTTCTTGCTGAACTGACCGCCAAATTCACATCTGCCGTAGAGCCCAATGAAATTGTTGCGACGACGCTCTCTGTCGCTGGATTAATCACATCCAACGTTTTTGCCTCAGATGGTTTTACCCACTCTCCGTTGATGTAGAAATCAAGTTTATCCATTCCGCTATCCTCTAATGTGGTTGCGCGGTGCTCAGCGTTGCACCACGTACATTTTTTCTATTGGTTTCCGACGTGGGACAGAGCCTCTTCCGACCCACCCGCGTTGATGTTGAACCGTTCCGTTTTGAATAACCGGCGGGCCTCGGTCATTTGCGGAGCTAGCGCGCATGAAGCACTTATGCATGACGGTTGCCTCGCCGCTGGAAGCGCACCAACAGATCGGAGCGCACTACGGCTTGGTCCAAATTGTCTTACTGTCATCACAGCTCCAGGAAGTATTTTGCGATAGTATTCTAATAGAATACTTAATATCTTATATCAATATTAGCTGCCATTCCGGGGAAATCAAGCAAAATTCCTGGAGGACAATGTTATTGAACAAAACGATCTGATCCCTTTCACACTCCGGGTAGTACTCTCATTCCTAAAGTGGTCTGAACGCGCCGAGAAGGTAGCTTGCTACCAAGCATCTTGGGATGCCAAGGTGTTTCGGGAAGAACCTGAGACATCAGATTTTTTGAAACGCGCGAAAAATCAGTAGGTCGTGCAGCGTTTCAGCTTTCCCCTGTCCCAAGGAAAAGCTGAAACGCTTTAGGTCCCAAGGATGGTCGCCAGGCGTTCTGCTGATTCAAGGAGATGCGTGCGAGAGCCATTCATGTCACTGCGGTTCTCCAGGCCCACAATTGACAGCGCCGCGATGCAGTGATGGCCGGCACTCAGAACCGGTGTGGCGGCGGACAGAAGCCCGATTCCAGGTTCAGAAAATGCGATCCGCTCCGCCCGAATCTGCGTGACCTCTTCTTTTGGAATGCTGGCGAGGGCTTCTGCACAAAGTTCTGTTTCGATTCTGAGATCCTCGAAGATGATATGCACCTTACCCGAAGCCGAACTCATCAGATCGAGCCTAGTGCCAACCCATTGTCGGGCAACGATCAGCTGGTCTGCCTCAACACTCTGAGTAATGATGGGCGAACCGTCCTGAACGAACGTGATCGACGCTGTCTGGCCGGTCAACTCAGCAAGGTCTTTAAGAATATTCTGCGCACGTTCGCTCGCATGCATGTGTCGCAACGCCATGGAGGCAACCGAGATGACATGCGGCGAGAGTTGATAACTACTGTCATTCCTCAATTCCAGCCAATCAGCATCGGTGAGTGTCTTAAGCTGTTGATAAGCGGTAGCGCGCGCCATTTTTAATTCCGTACAAATCTCGCTGAGGCGCATCGGAGTTGGCTTGGAGGCGATAAAGTCGAGCATCTTCAGGACCTTCGTTGCCGTCGAGAGACTGCGCACACCTACGAGCGTCGTCTCGGAGTCAGATTTTGTCATGGTTGTTCTCCCAAGGCTGAATTGTAGAACGATTGGTGAATTTTGGCGGAGGTGCAAGGCATCTCGCCAAAAATTTTGCTTGATTTCCCTAATATGGCCAGTACTATTTAATTAGTATACTATGTATTCATTATGAATACTTAAACATTTTGGAGCTGTGATGACAGTAAGACAAGTTGGATCGATCCAAAGCGCGCCCGAGCCGCTGGGTCCTTGCGCGCTCCGCTCGGCCGCTCTGATGATGCGGCCCGAGCGTCTTGCGGCACTTCAACCATCACGCATCAGTGCAACACGCGCGTTCATGCAGCAATTGATCGAGGAGCGCTGGTCATTCAGAAAAGTACGGTTCGACATCAATGCGGATGGGGTGGGAGAGGCTCTCTACCACATTGAGGCGCCAGGAAACTGGGTCTTCTCGATTCCAGTTCTTTCCTTCAAACCGACCCAAAAGGGGCGCACCCTCCGCATCATCGGCACCGCATGGGATATGATGGCCGCGCTGGTAGAAGGGCGTATATCAGAAGCGGATTTTGAAACCATACGGCAAGAAGCTCCCAAACTTTACCACGGCCGCGCCACGCCCGGTACACTGACTTGGTTCCGCGCCAATCAAAGTGCACGCTTCTTCGACGATAGTGTCGCGGCACTGGCAGCGGGCAGTCAACCCGATGCAGAAAAGTTATGGAACGCCGGGTATGCGATGCGCAACACGGGTGTGAATGGAAACGGGGCCTTCGGCACCAGAACCTTCCGCGCACTCGAATCTGACCATCCGCTGCGCGGGTCACTGGCCGCAGAAATGCTTTCCGCATACATGATGCGCATTTTTTCCATCGACCTGATGAATCATCTCGCCCGAAAGGCAGGCGGCGATACGGCTGTTGAGCTGGACCCGGCCATGGCGCGCTATCTGGGGGTGGGAAATGCTTCGGCCATGGGGTTGATGCACTTCACCAACAACTGGCCAAAGCTGATCAACCGCTGGATACTCGTGCGTGAAAAATGTATCGCGCGCGCGAAGATACTCGATCTCAAAGCGGATCCCGAGCCGCTGGACCGCCTTATCACGCTCACTGAACGGGCGATAACTTACCGCAAAGAGGACACAACGCACTACACTCGCTATCCTAGCGGCGCCAAACTGGCCGCAGAATTGTCATACGTACACGCAGACCTGTGTCGACTACGCAGCCAGTTGAAAGCCGGCTTGCTTGAAGTTTCCGCGCCTCTCAGCGGGTTCTGCGCCTCGGTCGAGGAACGATTCCACCCGCATACAACCGAAACGATATTGTCCCTCATGATCGACCTTGTGCCGACCTACGCCGACCAGCAGGTCAGAGCATTGATCGTCAATGAAGAAGCCATTGGCGCGCCTGAAATGTCGACTTGTGAATTACAAGACCTCCTACGGGCAGAATATGCATGGGTGTTCGAGATGGATCTTGATGCTCCGGAAGCCCGGCATTTCATCTGGTACAAATCACGTAACGCCGAAGAGCCCCGCAGGGGTCCACGCACCGACATCGATGAAAAGCATGAGTTGGTTCTGGACGTGCCGCGCCTGGTCGTTGAGCTTGACGCCACTCTGGTTGCGGCACCGCCAGGGCAGAGTGTTTCCCGTTTCCTAATCGACAATCCCGACCTGCGTCAGATCGTAACGCGGGTACAATCGCTGGGCAGGCTGCCCTATCACACGCCCTACGCCGACATTATGCACCGTGATTTCATTCCCGCGCATATCACAAAACTGCTGAATTCGGGGCTGCATGGTCTCGATAAAACTGTGGATGCGATGGATCGCGGCATCTGTGGCGTCCTTTTCCAAGGCGCTCCGCTACCCGAAGAAATTGCCAGTGGAACGGCGGATATGGATTGGGCAAATCCGGCCCGCCCGGGCAGGGCAAAGTCATGACGGCGGTAAATGGTCCTGATTGCATCGTTTCCCTGCGGGAAGCCCGCATTGTGATTGACAGGCTGCTGCAATGGAAGGGTTTCCCGGCGGGACGCCGCCCGGCGCTAACAGAGGCCGGGCTTTACTCCGCTTCGCTCGGCCTGTCCGGTTTTGAACGCCTTCTCGACAGCATAGATGTGCTTAAGATCGGCATCGAAAGACACAGTACACTCTCCGGCGACGAGACGGATCTTTGCCTCGATGCACTTGGCAAGCATGCCTGGGCGGTCGCTGAGGAGGTGAGCGACCTCCTGACAGAAATGGATCGTCGCCACGGCAAGGGTTGTGTCAATGTCGTGAACCTTGTGGCCGCGGAAGAACTCGCCGTGGTTGGTCCGGTCATCCAGAAGCATGATCTGGATGCCCACATAGAAATCTCGCGGAGCGGCACAGCGGTTGCCCGCGTGGTTGGACCAAGCGCCCCTCAGGGAAACGAGCTTTTGCGAATATGTCACCACGGGATTCCAACGGATCATGAATTATGGTTCGAGCTATTTGATGCGTCAAACGCTGCCCAGGCTCCCGACACAAAACTGTCCCGACTGCACACTGGCCCTGTCACTCTTGCGGAGGACGGCACCCTCGTGGGGGCAGAAAACGGCGAAGAGGATCACGATATGGATATTTCGCTGCTCACTGAAGAATTTATCGAGGAACCGGTAATGAAAAAGGAAAAGACGAATGCTAATTGATGGACTTCAATGCGGCGATTTTCGACGCGAGATTTTCGAAAGCTTGCGTGCTGGCGGATTCACCTGCGTGACGAACACTGTCGAGTTCTGGGGCGGAGCGATCAACAGCCTTGATGCCATTGCTGACTGGCTAGACAAGGAGCGCGCCAACAGCGACATCATGATGGTCTGCCGCAATGTTGCCGACATTCACACTGCTGACAAAACCGGTAAGGTTGGGGTTCTCTTGGGGTTTCAGAACTCCGGTATGTTCGAGGGCCGTATCAGATACCCTGAACTCTTCGCCCAACTGGGCGTTCGTGTGGCGCAACTGACCTACAATATTCAGAACGATATCGGCGGCAGTTGCTATGAGCCACATGATTCTGGCCTAACCCGGTTCGGCCGAGAAATTATCGGTGAGATGAACAAATACGGCATGATGGTCGACTGCTCCCACGTCGGCGAGAAGACCACGCTCGATGCGATCGAAGCATCCTCCAAACCAATCGCGGTCACGCATGCCAATGCTGGAAGTCTCATGCCGCATTTTCGTAATAAGTCCGACACCGTGCTTAAGGCGCTTGCTGAAAGCGGTGGCATCATGGGCTTGGCCATTTATCCGAACATCACACCTAAAGAGGCTTGCGACAGTGTAGACGGATGGGCCGAGATGATGGCGCGCACCGTTGACATAATGGGTTTGGAACACGTCGGTGTTGGCACAGATGCAGGCCACTATGTTGGGACACCAGAGCTCGATTGGATGCGCCAGGGTCGTTGGACACGAAGCGACCAATATGGTGCGGGCGCGAAGGACAGGGCCCTGATGCCGCCCCCGCCAAAGTGGTTGCCTGACATTTCCAAGATGGGCCTGTTGCCTGCCGCGCTAGAGCGCAGGGGGTTTTCGCAGGAAGAAATTCATCTTCTCACCGCGGGCAACTGGCTGCGGGTTTATGAAGCAAATTTTGGGTGAAGGCGGAGATATGAGGATTCAGATGAATGCCGCGCGCCGTCTGCGGCGCGAAACACTTGGTCAGCAGGCAAAATCAGGCCACCTTGCGGTCGAGCGGCAGTCCACTTGGGGAATGTCGGATAACAGGAGTGAACAATGAAACGCATCTACGATTTCTACCGCCGCCCGGCCAAACGCAACTACACCGTGTCGGATCTGCGGGCGCTCAAGGGATCTGGGCGCACCCTTTCGATGGCCAACCCGGCAAACAGTGACGAGGTGCGTGCCTGTGTTGAGGCAGGAATTGATCTCCTAACTGTTTGGCCCGACCAATTGAAGGATGTGCGGGACATCGCGCCATACCACTTCACGGGTGTGGGCGCATCCTGGGCGCAATTCGGCTCAGATGACGAGCTAATCGCCCACGCCTACGAGATGATGCGCAATGGGGCGGACATGTATTACACTGTGCGGTCTTTCGACGTGATGGAGCGCATGGCGCGCGACGGGATCCCGGTGCAAAGCCACATCGGCCTGATCCCAACATTCAGCCACTACAGTGGTGGCCTGCGTGCCTGGGGGCGCACCGCCGAGGAAGCGATGAAGGTCTACGCGACGCTCAAGCGGATGGAGGATGTCGGTGTATTTGCCGTCGAGGTCGAGTGCCTGGCCGAAGAGGTCCTGGCGGCTGTGAATGACAAAACGAACATGGTCACTTTTTCGCTTGGGTCCGGCAAGGCCGCCGATGCGGTGATTTGCTTTATTGCCGACATTTGCGGGGAAGCCAGCGAAGAAGACAAACCACCAAAACACGCCCACGCCTTTGGCAATGTTGGACGCCTGCACCGGCAGATCAATCTCGAAAGGGTCGAGGCCCTTGGCAAATTTCACACCGAGGTGACGGCGCACAACTTTCCATATCCGCAGAACAATGTCCGCATGCATGACGGCGAGCAGGAAAAATTCCTGGAAGCTCTGGACAAGTGGCAGCCGGCCCACATCTAGTGGAAACTTTTGTGCCGAGTACACAGCATCTGACGGGATGGCGATGAAGGTCCAATAAAAGGCTACTCGGCCACAGAACTTTTCTCGGCAAGCCAATGACCGCGACCCCAGCCCGCGCTTGGCCTGATCGAAAAACCTTTCACGTCGATGGATTAAGTGAAACTCATGATCCGCGGCAACGAAGCCTGCATTACGTCTTTGGTCGCGGGACCTTGCGCAATTGGCGTCGCCGTTGCACGGCGTGCTTGCGCGCCTGCCACTCGCCATCGCCCAGAAACTTGATGCCCGTGCTGTCAACGAGCAGGTTCAGAGGGCCATCGGCGCGCCGATAGGGGATCTGGAATAAAATAGGAGGAAGGAGCTCCTCTGTTGAGGAACAGACTAACTAAAAAGCGAAGATATTTCCGGGGAGTAGGTCAAGTGGCGGAATGGATTTGCGATATGCTTTCATTCCCTGAGGTTATGCGTTTTTGAGACAATTACCAACATTTTCTAACTGCAGGAGCTGGTCGAAAATGCCAATGCAGAACGCGTCGTGCAACTGGCGATGATCGAACGGATGTCAGCTATCAATAATACAGTCGAAAAACGCATACTTCCAAGTGTGAGGCAATCAAACCTCTACAAGAATTGCAAACTATTGTCAGGCGGTGGCGTCGTTTGGCTTTAGGAAAATTGGAGAACAAACTGAGAAGGCGTAAAACTAGCAATCTGAACCTAAAAACAGGGAGAATATCGCATGTCTGAAGACACAATTACCGGAAACAAGCAGCATTCAGCCGTTAAGATGTACGCAGAGGAATGCAAAACAGGCGATCTTAGTCGTCGTGAATTCCTTACACGCGCAACAGCTCTGGGCGCAACGACAGCAGCTGCTTACGTATTGATCGGCGTGGACGCCCCTGCGCACGCTGCTGCGCATGCAAAAGCTGGCGGAACATTGCGCATTCAGCAAGAAGTACGCGCGCTTAAAGACCCACGTACTTATGATTGGGCACAAATTGCGAACTTTACACGTGGTTGGCTGGAATATCTTGTACGCATCAACGCCGACGGTTCCATCGAAGGCCGTCTGCTTGAGAGCTGGGAAGTAAACGACGACGGCACCGAATACACATTGAACGTCCGCAAAGGCGTCAAGTGGAACAATGGTGACGACTTCACAGCCGAAGATGTTGCACGCAACATCGCAGGTTGGGCAGACAAAAGCGTTGAAGGTAATTCAATGGCCGGCCGAATGGCAACTTTGATTGATGCCGATTCTGGAAAGGCCGGTGAAGGTGTTATAACGGTTGTGGATAGCCACACTGTAAAATTGGTACTGCCTCGTCCTGACATCACAATCATTGTTGGCATGGGCGACTATCCAGCTGCGATCACACACGCATCACACACAGCTGATACAATGCTTTCTAACCCCATTGGCACCGGAGCGTATTTGCCAGAATCATTGGAAGTTGGCGTTAGAGGAGTTCTGGTCAAAAATCCGAACCACACGTCTTGGTCCGAAAGCAACTACCTTGACCGGATCGAATTTGTCGATTTTGGCACTGACCCAGCTACGATTGTTGCGGGTGCGGACGCTGATGATTTCGATATGACGTACGAGATTACCGGCGAGTTCATCGGCATCTTTGATGGCTTTCCAGGTTGGACTAAATCTTCGGTGAACACAGCGCAAACAATTGTTATTCGTTGTCAACAAACAGCCGAAGTTGACGGCAAAACACCTTATGCTGACGCACGTGTTCGTCGTGCAATGGCAATGGCCGTCGATAACGCTGTTTGCCTCGAGCTTGGCTATGCCGGTAACGGCAGCGTTGCTGAAAACCACCACGTTGCGCCGTTGCACCCAGAATACGCAGCCCTGCCTAAGCAGGTTGTGGATGGTGCCGCAGCAAAAGCTCTGATGGAAGAAGCTGGTTTGGCTGGCTTTGAGCACGAGTTGATCTCAATCGATGCTGGCTGGCGCAAGGACACCACTGACGCTGTTGCCGCACAATTGCGCGACGCTGGCATCAAGGTGAAACGGACCGTTCTGCCGGGTTCCACGTTCTGGAACGATTGGGCAAAATATCCGTTCAGCTCTACAAACTGGAGCCAACGTCCACTTGGCGTTCAGGTGCTGGCACTGGCGTATCGTTCAGGTGAAGCTTGGAACGAAACTGGCTTTAACAATGCTGAATTTGACAGCCTGCTAGAATCGGCCCTGTCGATTGTTGACACTGACAAACGTCGCGAAGTTATGGCCAAAATCGAAAAGATCATGCAGGACGAAGGTGTGATCATTCAGCCAATTTGGCTAGGTCTCAACCGTCACTACAAAGACGGTGTTGTGGGCGCAGAAATGCACCCTAGCTATGAGATCTATCCTGACCAATTGGGTTGGAAAGCCTAAGTTCATGAAGTCACGATTGAGTACAAATTTTTAACTCAATCAAAATCGGCGGTGGACGGAAAATGGATGGCAGACACTTCATCAAACGGTGTCGGATGGAAGACTAATTCTGACGGCGTCGTAAGCCTATTTGATCTCCCTCTCTAGGCTGGCAATGAAACGGGGCACTGTATTGTGCCCCGTTTTATTCGGGACAGCTAATCGCAACGCTGAAATGCATGATTAAGACCACCTTTCGTAGGTCTCACTATGACCGCTTACAGCGCATCCCAAATACCCAAGCAAATATAGATAAAACCGGTTTGAACGAGGTTCATGTAATGGCAAAGATTACCTATATCGAGCATAACGGCACCGAACATCAAATTGATGTGGCCAATGGGTCGACGGTTATGGAAGGCGCTCGTGACAACAATATTCCCGGAATCGAAGCCGATTGCGGCGGTGCCTGTGCCTG
>TARA_B110000003_G_scaffold50408_1_pt1 | contig 13197 bp, 8 predicted proteins | sample TARA_B110000003 | Tara Oceans TARA_B110000003 (sample SAMEA4396424) | marine metagenome | biome: Westerlies Biome; feature: [SRF] surface water layer (ENVO:00010504); material: water (ENVO:00002006), including particulate matter (ENVO:01000060) such as... | depth 5 m
AAAATTTTCTAATTTTTGACAATATAGTAATTGCAATAGCTTCAAAAAAATTAAATTCGCATAAATGTCACCCAAAATAAAACATCTCTTTCTATCTATAATTTCAGGTATAGCACTTGGCATTTCATGGCCTGTTGACGGATTAACAGTTCTTGTTTTCTTATCCTTAATTCCATTATTATATCTAGAAGATTCTATTCGTAATGATGATTCAAACAATAAAGGCATTAGAATCTTTGGATACAGTTATATAAGTTTTCTTATTTGGAACATAATTACAACATGGTGGCTATATAACTCGACTCTGTTTGGAATGTTATTTGCTAATTTATGCAATAGTCTTTTTTATGCTTTAATTTTTATACTTTTCTATTGGGCAAAAAGCAGATTACCTTTCAAAAGTGCTTATGTTTTTTTAATCAGTATTTGGATTGCCTTTGAAAAATTACATCTGATTTGGGATTTTTCTTGGTCCTGGCTTAATCTTGGTAATGTATTTTCTGAAAAGATTTATTGGATTCAATGGTATGAATATACTGGGGCTTTTGGAGGATCACTTTGGGTATTATGCATTAACGTATGGATATTTTATTTACTTAAAAGATATGGTTTTAACTCTATTAAACTTCTAACTAAAAAGTTAATTGCCCCATTAATTGCAATCGCTTTACCTATTGCTTTTTCATTATACCTCTATCAAAAAGTTGAAGTTAAAAATAAAAAGATTGAAGTAATAACGATGCAACCTAATATAGATCCATACAATTCAAAATATAAATTAACCAATAAAGATCTTTTAAATCAATTTTTCACTCAATTAAAACCTCATCTAAAAAAAAGTACTGACTATGTTTTAGCTCCAGAAACATATTTTTCAGAAGGTTACGGAGAGGAGTTAATATCATTTCAAAAAAGTAAGATACATAATGAAATTCAAAAAAGGCTAGCTGATTTTCCAAATACACAAATAATTAGTGGTATTCAATTTTATGACACGTATGAGGATGAATATGCTCCAACACTAACTTCCAATTACATAAGAAAGAATCTTTGGATAGAGTATTACAATAGTGCATTAAGTGAACAGTATCAAAAAGATATCGAGGTATACCATAAATCAAAATTAGTAGTTGGTGTTGAAAATATGCCCTTTAAAAAAATTCTTAAACCCCTTTTAGGTGAGTTTTTGATAGATATGGGCGGCACTGTTGCGAGTCGAATGATTCAAAAAAAACGTTCAGTTTTTTCTCATTCATTTAACCAAGAAAAAGCTGCACCAGTAATTTGCTGGGAATCTATCTTTGGAGAATTTGTTACAGGTTATGTAAATGAAGGAGCTACTTTTTTAGCAGTAATTTCAAATGATGCTTGGTGGGGAGAAACACCAGGTCACAAGCAATTAATCAGCTACACTCGCCTGCGTGCAATTGAAAATCGAAGAGATATTGTACGAAGTGCTAATACAGGTATTTCAGCAATTATAGATGCCCGAGGAGAAATCATTAAAAAAACCAGATATGATACTAAAACTTTACTAACCGGAAATATCAGTTCAAGATCTAAACTCACTTTTTATACTCGATATGGGGATATAATTGCTCGCTGGAGTATTTTAATAGCTATAATCTATTTTCTGCTTGCTGTAAGTGGTCGCTTAAAAGACAAAGCAATTTAAAAATAGCTAAAAAAGAATAATTAGGTAAAAAACACGTTTTCTAAATTTTAGGACCTATATACAAGAAGAAGTATGGGATAAATAATTGAAATAGATTTAGAATACTAATTTCAGCTAAATATAATGCTCAAATTAATAGTTTATCTAATTGTTGTTTCACTCTTTTCTGAACCTTTCAACATGAAATAGAAATTAAATAAGTTAAATTGATTAGCAACTATTTTAACTAAAATGTTGTGTAGTATATTTAAAAATTTATTTTTGCAAAAAATATTTTCCTTATGTATTGGACATTAGAATTAGCTTCTTACTTAAGCGACGCACCCTGGCCTGCAACAAAAGATGAATTAATTGACTTCTCAATTCGAACTGGAGCACCCCTTGAGGTAGTAGAAAATCTTCAGTCGATGGAAGACGAAGAAGATATTTATGAATCCATAGAGGAAATTTGGCCAGACTTCCCTACTGAGGAGGACTATTTATGGAATGAGGATGAATATTAAGGAATTAATAAAATGAATTTAAAGAGTCTCTTATTTGAGACTTTTTTTTGTTTACTTTGAATTATTAAATAGAGATTCTAAAATCGCTTATGAGCATTTTAAACAGCATATTAAAAACTTTTGTCGGAGACAAAACCAAAAAGGATCTTAGTAAGATTACTCCATTAATTTCTAAAATTAATAGTTTTCAAAAAAGTTTTGAATCTTTAAGTCACGATCAGCTCCGAAAAAAAACATCTGAATTTAAATTTTTGTTAGTCCAAGGGAATAAAAGTTTTACAGAAAACATTAATAATCTTGAAGAAAAGGTTCAAAAAACAAATGATCTTGATGAAAAAGAAGATATTTATAAACAAATTGACCTGAAAAAAGAGGCGGCTAAAACTAACTCAGAGGATATTTTAAATTCTATTCTTCCAGAAGCTTTTGCTGTAGTTAAGGAAACTGCACGCCGTTTTGTGTTAAATAAGGAAATTAAAGTGACTGCTTCCTCTTATGATAGAGAACTTTCACAAGTAAAAACTTATGTCCAACTAAAAGACGATAATGCAATTTGGTCAAATTCGTGGGATGCAGCTGGTAAGCCTATTACTTGGGATATGATTCACTACGATGTTCAGTTAATCGGAGGAATTACACTTCATCAGGGAAAAATTGCAGAGATGCAAACTGGTGAAGGTAAAACTTTAGTTGCTACACTACCCGTCTATCTTAATGCATTAACTGGGAATGGAGTTCACCTAGTTACAGTTAATGATTACCTAGCTAAACGTGATAGTGCTTGGATGGCACCTATATTTGAGTTTCATGGTTTAAGTGTTGATTGTATTGACTATCATCAACCTAACAGTGCTGAACGAAAAAAAGCATATCAGGCTGATATCACTTATGGAACAAATAATGAATTTGGATTTGATTATCTCCGTGATAATATGGCCCATACTGCTGAAGATCTGGTTCAGCCCAAACATAATTATGCAATAGTAGACGAGGTTGATTCTGTGTTAATTGATGATGCTAGAACACCTCTAATTATTTCTGGACCAACGCCAGAAGGAGATCGACACGAATTCGATCTTTTAAAATCTAATGTAAATAGTCTAGTAAATAATCAACGAAGCCTACTTACAGGTGTACTGGCAGAGGCAAAAACTAAAATAAAAGAAGGAAATACTTCAGACGGTGGCCTTTTACTTTTGCGCGTTTTTAGAGGTTTACCGAAAAACAAGGCCTTGATTAAATTTTTAAGTGAAGAAGGAGTCAAGCAACTTTTGCAAAAAACAGAAAACCACTATATGCAAGATAACAATCGTGAAATGCATATCGTGGACGAGGAGTTGTATTTTGTAATTGACGAAAAAAACAATCAAATTGACCTTACTGAAAAAGGGATTCAAATGCTTTCTGAGGATAACTCTGATGATAACTTTTTTGTTCTTCCTGACATTGGAATTGAAATTTCTAAAATTGAATCTAAAGAATTTGATCCCAAAAAAGAAGCAACTTTAAAAGAAGAGCTTTTTAAAGATTTTGATGTTAAAAGTGAGCGTATTCATAGCATGAACCAACTCCTAAAAGCATATACACTTTTTGAAAAGGATGTGGAATATGTTTTAATGGAAAATAAAGTTAAAATTGTTGATGAACAAACTGGGAGAATTATGGAAGGTCGTCGTTATTCTGACGGTCTTCATCAAGCGATTGAGGCAAAAGAAAATGTAAAAATTGAAGCAGCTACTCAGACATATGCAACCATTACTTTACAAAATTATTTTCGTATGTATCAAAAACTCTCTGGTATGACAGGAACAGCAATAACAGAAGCAGGAGAATTTTGGGAAATATACAAATTAGATGTTATTGAAATACCAACCAACCGTCCTATTGATAGAAAAGATGAGGACGATTTAATTTATAAAACCAAAAGAGAAAAATACAATGCGGTAATTGAAAAAGTAAGTGTTTTTGCGGCTATGGGTAGACCAGTATTAATAGGAACTACCTCTGTTGAGATTTCAGAATTATTAAGTAAAATGCTTAATATTAGAAAGTTAAAACACAATGTGCTTAATGCAAAAATGCACAAAAAAGAAGCTGACATAGTTGCCGAAGCTGGAAATCCAGGAGTAGTAACGATCGCAACAAATATGGCAGGTCGTGGTACGGATATCAAATTATCTCAAGAAGTTAAAAATGCAGGAGGATTAGCAATTGTCGGAACTGAACGACATGATTCTCGAAGGGTTGATAGACAGCTCCGTGGACGCTCAGGTAGACAAGGTGACCCTGGTAGCTCCCAATTCTTTGTTTCATTAGAAGATAACTTAATGCGTCTTTTTGGATCAGATAGAGTTGCTAAAGTAATGGATAGAATGGGTTTAGAAGAAGGAGAAGTTATTCAACATTCTATGATGACTAAATCAATTGAGCGTGCTCAAAAGAAAGTTGAAGAGAATAATTTTGGTATTCGTAAACGTTTATTAGAATATGACGATGTGATGAGTGCTCAACGGGAAGTCATATATAAAAGAAGAAGGCATGCACTTGAGGGGTCACGATTAAAATTAGATGTCTTAAATATGCTTTATGACATTTGCGAAGAAATTATTTTAAGCAATAAAGCTACTAATGATTTTAAAAACTTCGAATTTGAAATTATAAGTAGTTTTTCTATGACATCGCCTTTGAATGAAAGTGATTTTTTAGAAAAGACAGAAAATGAGTTAGTTCAAAATCTATATAATTCCTTGTTAAATCATTACAAAGAAAAAATAAGTTTGAATGCTCAAATAGCTTATCCCGTTATTAAAGAGGTTTATCTACGCCCTGATAACAAATTCGAACGAATCGTAGTTCCATTTACAGATGGAATTAAATCGTTAAATGTTGTCACTAGTCTTAAAGAAGCATATGAATCGGAAGGTAAAAGTCTTATTGATGATTTTGAACGAAATATCACTCTTGCATTGATTGATGATGCATGGAAAGTACATTTAAGAAAGATGGATGAACTTAAGCAATCAGTTCAATTAGCAGTTCATGAACAAAAAGATCCTTTGTTGATATACAAATTTGAGGCTTTTGAACTTTTTAAATCAATGCTTAACGCTCTAAATAAAGAGGTCCTTTCATTTCTAATCAAAGGCGGTTTACCCAACAGAAACGAATCTAATATCCAAGAGGCAAAAAGGCAAACATCAAAACAAAAACTTAAAACTTCCAAAGACGACGTTCTTAACACTGAAGAATTGGCTCAAAAAGCACGCTCTGTAGGTGCAGGTGCTAGTCAAAACCGTCGTCAAACTGTTGAAACTATAATTAGGGAGCAACCCAAAATTGGTCGTAACGAAAGGGTAACTATCAAAAATATTAGTACAGGAGAAACAAAAATTGTAAAATATAAACAAGCTGAAATCCTTATCAAGCAAGGAAAATGGGTAATTAGTTCATAATTTGCTATTTTTAATGAAATTAAAAGTTATATGAATACATATGCTGCAATATTGTTGTGGGCAATACCTGGTTTTTTAGTCTTAGTATTGATTGAAGTTTTATATGGTCACTTTACAAAAAAACAATCCTATGTTTTTATGGATACCCTGGCTAGTCTTAGTTCAGGAATGACGAATATTTTAAAGGATGTTTTAGGTCTTGCAGTCATTTTAATATCTTATCCTTTCATTTTAGAAAAGCTTGCGTTTTGGGAAATTAATAGTAGTATAGGAACATATATTATTGCCTTTGTATGCATTGACTTTGCATCATATCTAGTTCATTTACTGAATCATAAAGTAAATCTCTTTTGGAACCAACATCTAATTCACCACAGTAGTGAGGAGTATAACCTAGCCTGTGCATTAAGGCAAAGTATTTCAAATCTAATCGGTTTTGGAGCTATTTTTCTTATTCCAGCAGCCCTGATTGGTGTACCAACAGAAATCATAATGACATTAACCCCAATTCACCTATTTGCACAATTTTGGTATCATACCCAGCATATAGGAAAACTTGGATTTCTAGAATATATAATTGTGACTCCCTCACAACACCGTGTTCACCATGCCATTAACCCAATTTATATTGATAAAAATCTAGCTGCTATTTTTTGTGTTTGGGATCGCATTTTTGGTACCTTTCAAGAAGAGCTAGAAAATGAACCCCCTGTATACGGTACCTTAAAACCTGCTTTAAGTTGGAACCCAATTTGGATCAATTTTCAACATTTATATTTGCTAGCTCGCGATGCATATCATACACAAAAATGGCAGGATAAATTACGTATTTGGTTCATGCCTACGGGCTGGCGTCCAAAAGATGTATCAATACTATTCCCAATTGTTTCCCGCGAAATAAATACAAGAAAAAAATATAAACCTACTTATAATTTCAACTGGAAAGCTATAGCTGTGATTCATTTTGCAGCAATAACTATAATGCTTTTCTTCTTACTTTCAAAATTCAGTGATTTGAGCTTTGGCATTCAAATAAATTTTGGCTTATTAATCTTTTTTTCAATTTTTGGTTTTACAGCATTAATGGATTATCATTCCTGGGCTCCAACATTTGAGATTTTTAGAGGAATCGTTAGTTTATTATTTATAATGCTTTTTCAAAGTCAATTCTCACAAATAACATCTCCTTTTATTTTAAGTTTTTTAGTGTGTTATTTCTTATTTACTGTACTTGTTGGTGTTTGGTCAAGAATTAAAGAACCTAATAGGAAATTAGTCCTTCCGTAATGTTAAAAACCTCTTTGGATTACCTTCTTTTGGGTCCTGCATACCCTTTTCGTGGGGGAATTTCAGATACCCAACACGAGTTAGCATTAGCTCTTGAAAAAGATGGAAAAGAGGTAGAATTAGTAACCTTTACAAAGCTTTATCCGAAATTAATTTTTCCAGGGAAAACTCAGTTTAGTAATGAATTCAAACCTGAAGCACTAAATATTACCCAACAAATTCATGCATACAATCCTCTTCTATGGCCTAAAGTAGTAAAATATATTTGCGCAAAATCACCAAAAGTTGTGGTCTTTAGATATTACACACCTTTTCTTGCTTTCGCTTATACTTGGATAGCTAAAAATCTTCCAAAATCAATTAAAAAAGTTGCAATAATTGATAACTGGATCTCACATGAACCAAGTTGGTTTGATAATAAATTAAATTTATTTTTTTTAAAATATTTAGATTCCATTAGCTGTTTATCCCACTTTGTAGCTAGTCAAATTCGAAATGATTTTAAGGGTCCCGTGTGGGGAGGTTTTCATCCTATAAATAGTAGTCTACTCCCTATTCTTAATCAAAAAGAAGCAAGAATTAAGCTTAATTGGGAAACTGAAGTATCTTATGTATTATTTTTTGGTTTAATTCGAAGGTATAAGGGTCTTGAATTATTGATACGTGCTTTTAATGAAACACCTTTAGTTGATAAGAAAATTAAGCTCTACGTGGCAGGTGAATGTTATGAAGATCAAAACAAATACTATAAAATTGTTAAATCATTAAATTTAGAGAAGCGTATAATTTTAGATTTTGAATTTAAAAATACTGCTGATATTCAAAAGATTTTTTCAGCATCTGACATAGTTGCTCAAACATATCATAAGGCAACTCAGAGCGGAATAACCCCTTTGGCATATCATTATCAAAAACCTCTGTTGGTTTCTGATATTGAAGGTTTAAAAGCTCCTATAATATTAGATCAAACAGGGCTCATTGTAAAAAAAGAATCTAAATCAATAGCGGGAGGAATTTGTGAAATTTTAGACAAAAAAAATCTTACTAAGTTTTCAAAAAACATTAAAAAAATATCAACTAAATATAATTGGTCTTCTTTTTCTAAACAGTGGGATAATTTTGTATCAGAAGTATAATTACAAAAATCACTTAAACAGTAATTAACAAAAAAATTGAAGAATATTAAATACTTATTGATCTTTCTTTCATGGTCTCAAATTAGCTTAGGACAAATCAATTTTGAAAAATATCGCCTTCCAATAAATAAAACAAAAGAAAAAATCATAATCGATGGTATACTAGATGAAAAAACTTGGAAAGAAGTCGCTGTTGGCAAAGACTTCTCTATGATTACTCCATTAGATACTGGAAAAGCAACTCAATTTTCTGAGGTAAGAGTAGCTTTTAATGACGAATTTATATATATAGCCATGATCTTCTTTAATAATTTGATTCAAGGAGAATATGTAGTAGAATCTTTAAAAAGAGATTTTTCTTTTGGTAAGAATGATAATTTTCTGGTTGCAATTGATCCTTTTAATAATCAGAGTACAGGTTTTGCTTTTGGATTAAATGCATATGGAGCTCAATGGGATGGAACAATGTATGACGGAAGAAGTGTAGATCTAAATTGGGATACAAAATGGTACTCAGAAGTTAAATTTGATAAAGAAAAATGGGTGTGTGAAATTGCAATTCCATTTAAGTCAATTCGATATGATGAGACAAGTTTAGAATGGGGAATTAACTTTAGTAGATTAGACTTAAAAGCAAGTGAAAAATCCAGTTGGGCTCCAGTTCCAAGACAATTTCCTTCTGTTTCACTTGCTTATGCAGGTGCGTTAGTTTGGAAAAATAAACCCCCTGAACAAGGGAGTAATATTTCATTAATCCCCTATGGCGCTTACAACCTTTCAAACCAAAATAGAAGTATTCAAAACAATAGTCTTAAAGTTGGAGGTGATTTAAAATATAATCTCACTTCAGCATTAAATCTTGATATGACTTTAAATCCTGATTTTTCTCAAGCTGAAGTGGATCAACAAGTCACTAATCTTGATCGCTTTGAGCTTTTCTTCCCTGAGAGAAGACAGTTCTTCTTAGAAAATGCTGATCTTTTTTCCAATTTTGGATATAAAACCATTAGACCATTTTTCTCAAGAAGAATTGGACTTAATGTTCCCATAATTGGAGGTATTAGAATGAGTGGAAATTTAGATGAAAACTGGCGCTTAGGTGTTATGGATATTCAGACTCAAAAAGATAAAAACTTAGGTTTATCATCCGAAAATTTTGGTGTATTTACACTTCAACGTAAAGTCTTAGACCGTTCAAATATCAGTTTAATTTTTGTAAATAAACAACAAACAGAAACATCAGAAATAGATAACTCAAATAATCTCTTTAATCGGAATCTAGGACTTGAGTACAACTATTTCTCCAAAGATAATTTATGGAATGGCAAGGTATTATTTTTAAAATCGTTAAGCCCTACAAAAGAAGAACAAGGAAATGTTTATGCATCTCATATTGGTTATCAATCCACACGCTGGAACTGGAGAATTCAGCAAGAATATATATCTGATAATTACACTGCAGAGGTTGGTTATATTCCTAGAAAAAACTATTTAAAACTCCAAGCTAAAGGAGGTTACCTCAATTACACAAAAAAAGAGACGATACTTCTCTCTCATGGACCAAGTGTTTCACAAACTTATTTTTTTGATTCTAAATTGGATAATAAAGACCAATTAATATCGCTAAAGTATTTGTTCAATTTTAAAAATAGAAGTCAACTTTCAATTGGTTTTCAAAATCAATTTATCCAACTACTTTCCAATTTTGATCCTTTACGAACTGGAATCGCATTTCTTGACGAAGGAACTAGCCATAAGTGGAATAATTTTACAATTTCTTATAATTCAAAACCTCAAAATAGATTTACTTATTCATTAGAGACTATAACTGGTGGATATTACAGTGAAGGAAAACGTTCAGCTTTTATGGGAGAGTTTGGGTACCGATTTCAGCCTTTCTTAGAGCTTAGTTCTGTTGTAAATTTTAATCAAATAAATCTTCCTGCTCCATGGTATAATAATTCTTTTTGGCTTTTGGGTGTTAAAGCCAATTTAACTTTTACAAATACTATTTTCTTCTCAAATCTTTTTCAATATAATGAACAATTAGGGCTATGGAATTTTAACTCAAGATTTCAGTGGCGCTATAAACCTGCTTCAGATATTTTTTTAGTATTTAATAGTAATGAAATAAGTATACCTTCGATTTCAACTGGATGGAGTTTGACTCTAAAAATAAATTATTGGTTAAATTTATAAGTATGATCAAAAAAAAAGACCATTGGGAAAAAGTATTTAAAACTAAAACTCCACAAGAAGTAAGTTGGACAGAAGCCTATCCAAAGAATTCAATTGATTTTATCAATCAATTAAATCTGGATATCAGACTTCCAGTCATTGATATTGGAGGAGGAGATAGCCTTTTGGTGGATAATTTACTTGAAATGGGATTTAAAGATATTAGTGTATTAGATATTTCTAAAAAAGCACTTCAACGAACGAAAAAAAGATTAGGTGAGCGTTCAAAAAAAATAAGTTGGATTGTTAGTGATATTTTAGATTTTAAACCTAAAAAAAAATATACTCTATGGCATGATAGAGCTTCCTTTCATTTTTTAACAAATTCAAAAGATATCGATTGTTATAAAGAAATTGTTAACCAATGGGCTAGCAAATACATGATTTTTGGAACGTTCTCTAAAGAAGGACCTTTAAAGTGTAGCGGACTTCCTATTACTCAATATAGTTGTGAAAGTATTGCAAAAAGATTTCAAAAACACTTTGACCCCTTAGAGTGTAAATATTCAATACACCAAACACCATTTGAAACACAACAGCATTTTATTTTTTCGAGTTTTAAAAAAAAGTGTTAGGGCATTCGAATTTGTTCCTCGATGGCGGTCCGAATAATTTTGTTCCATTCAGCGTAACCAGTTTTATTCAAATGTAATTGGTCGCTTACAAACCACTCGGTTTTAGGTTTACCTTCTTCATTTAAGAATTTTGGAACTGTATTGATATAATAAAGATTATTTGTTTTTTCACAATAAGCCTGCATTAAGTCATTGACTTTTTTAATCTTATTCCAATACTTCCATCTACTTTTTGTAGGAGTAATGGATATTTGCATAATAGGAATTTCAGGGTGTTTTATCCTAACCTGATTTACAAAATATTTAAATAATCTTAATACTTTTCTAGGACTTTCATCATCCGGGGAACCAGAGATGTCATTAGCTATAAAACAAACCAACATTTTTAAATTGTGATCAGCTAAAATACGCTCAGTGAAATAGATTATATCTCGAAAATTTGCACCGCCATATCCTCTTTGAATTACATTATAGGGTGCCATATCATCTTTTAGAGTTGTCCATAAGCGAATACTAGAACTACCTATAAAAAGAATAGATTCGTCGGGATAATTGATCTGTGTATCTAATTTTTCAAAAGCCTCAATTTCAGGAAATGCCCATTCCCTGTCCTTCACAGGATATTTTCTTACTAAAGAGCAAGAAAAAAGAAAAAGACTCAAAAAAAATAATAAAGGATATTTCAAAATTAGTAAGTTCTTGAGAGACTTATTGGTTTAATATTTAAAAAATTCTTTATAACTATAAAAGATATTCCGTTGAAACGAAGTTAGATTTATCTGAATTAAGTAAACGTTCAAGAATCTCTTTGTTATATGGAGTATCTTTAGAAGCCAAAAAAGTTCTTATCGAGAATGACCGCAACGCATCATAAACGCTTAGAGTACTCACTGCTGAATTCTTTCTGCCAGTGAAAGGATAAACATCAGGTCCTCGTTGGCAAGCTGAATTAAGATTCACACGACAAACAAGATTAGCAAGAGTATCAACTAGTGGAGCTAATTTAGTTACATCACGACCAAATAAACTAACCTGTTGCCCATATTCTGAAGCAGCCATTGCATCTAATGGCTCATCAATTTCTTTATAAGAAATAATAGGAATTACAGGGCCGAATTGTTCTTCATGATAAAGATTCATATCTTCAGTTATTGGATACATAACAGCAGGAAATGAATAATTCTCAGATAATTCACCTCCTCTTTTGTTAAGTATTTTTGCACCTTTAGCTTTTGCATCTGATATCAACTCTTGAATGTATCCAGGTTTGGAGGGTTCTGGTAAAGGAGTTAAAAAAGAGTCATCCCATGGCATTCCAAATTTTAATTGATCTACTGCATTTGAAAAACGGCGATTAAATTCATCCACAATAGATTCGTGAACATATAACACTTTTAGAGCAGTACAACGCTGACCATTATAAGAAAGTGTTCCTGAAATACATTCTTTAATAGTATGATCTAAATCGGCGTCAGGAAGAATTATTCCTGGATTTTTAGCCTCTAGACCTAAAACCAAACGCAGACGATTTTTGTTTGGATGCTGATCTTGAAGAGAGACAGCAGATGAACTATGACCAATCAAAGCTAATACATCTATAAAGCCTGTTTTCATTATTGGTGAAGCAATTTTTCTTCCTCTACCAAATAAAATATTAACAACACCAGGGGGAAAGCTTTCTTGAAAGGCTTTTAAAAGGGGTGCAATTAATAATACACCATGTTTAGCTGGCTTAAAAATTGTAGTATTCCCCATGATTACAGCAGGAATAAGTAAACAGAAAGTTTCATTAAGGGGATAGTTATAAGGTCCTAAGCATAATACTACCCCTAAAGGACCGCGACGTATATGGGCATAAACACCACCTTGTTGATCAAACTTTGCACCTTTACGATCTAAGTTTTTATAGGCCTCAATGGTATCCATAATATAGTCCACTGTTCGGTCAAATTCTTTGTAAGAATCTGATTTATTTTTACAAATCTCCCACATCAATAGTTTAACAATTTCTTCTCGATGCTGCTTCATTTTTTTGACAAAAGTCTCCATGCATTTTAGTCTTTCTCCCACTTTCATTGTAGGCCAAAGACCTTGACCTCGATTGAATGCATTTTTTGCTGCTTCTAAAGCATTCAAAGCAGAATCAGTTTCCATGTCAGGGATTGTACCTAAAAGAGTTGGTTTTCCATCAGTCGTAATCACTGAGTATACTTCTGAGGTTTCACCTTTCCACTTTTCGATTACACCATTAACAAGGTATTCATCACAAGTTAAAGGCTCAATTTGAAATTCCTTTGGAATCAAAGAATTAGTATTATTCATTCTATTTTT
>TARA_B110000003_G_scaffold130479_1_pt1 | contig 13184 bp, 13 predicted proteins | sample TARA_B110000003 | Tara Oceans TARA_B110000003 (sample SAMEA4396424) | marine metagenome | biome: Westerlies Biome; feature: [SRF] surface water layer (ENVO:00010504); material: water (ENVO:00002006), including particulate matter (ENVO:01000060) such as... | depth 5 m
AATTTTGTTGGCTACTGTGCAAGTTGAAGGTCTTTTAGAAAGAGAGTTTTTTCATGCTGCTGCTGTTGCGAATCCTTGATTCGGAGTAAATAGGATGGATGAACGGTTGCAATTACCTTAGCAGCAAGGCCGGTGCCGGTGATGATTCCGCGCTGTTTTGTGATCTTGAAATGAGTTCCGATCAAAGAGCGAGCGGCTGTGGATCCAAGGAGGATTATAATGCGGGGCTTGACCTCCCGGAGCTCGCCAACGAGCCATGGTTTACAACGTGAAATTTCATCAAGATTGGGGCTTTGGTGAAGTCGTTGATTTCCGCGAGGGATAAATTTGAAATGCTTCACCGCATTGGTGACATAGCACTCTTTTCTATCGATTCCGGTTTTAGTGAGAAAATGATCAAGAAGCTTTCCAGCAGGGCCGACGAAGGGGCGACCGAGAAGGTCTTCCTGGTCGCCGGGTTGCTCGCCCACAATCATGATTTCGGCATCAGCTGGACCTTCCCCTAAGACAGTTCCGGTGGCATCCTGGTGGAGTGGACAAGCTTGGCAACAAGTGGCTAATTCCTCGAGCCGACTGAGTGGTTGGCGGATATGCTCATCTGGATTGAGAACGATACGCTCATCATGCGAAGCAAGGTTACGAAGATGTTCGAGGTAAGGGTTTTTACCTCCGCTGGTAGCAGAGCGTAGGGTTTCTCTATGCATTTCTTGCACCCGATGACGGCTTTCGGAAATAAGTGATTCGATGAGGTTCGATTCTGGAAGGTTGTGCCAATACTTTTTTGGCATCTCGGCCTGCATCGCCTTCACTTTGAGCCGGGCAGGATTGAAGATGCTTTTGTAGTAGCCACGCCAAAGCTCATCGAGTTCCTCTTTTGGGACTTCGACTTTTTCGACTCCTGGACCGAGTCTGAGGGTTTTGCCGTCCCACGATGCGGAACCGGTTGGAGTGAAGATAGACCAGTCCATGCCCGTGAAACGCTTTTGGAAAAACTGCGCAGTCAGCGGCATGATGCGGTGGTCCGGCTCAAACCAAGCCATGAATTGTTCGCGTTCGCTTTTAATGTCGTCGCTGGTTTTTTTGAAGCGGACGAAGGCGCGCATCTTATGAATGTCGCGCGAGATTTCCTTTCGCATCCGAAGGAGGCTCAAGATATCGGGGTCGGTTTTGATCTTTAAAAGATGAGTTTCGCCACCAAGCGTGAGGCGCCAAAGTGTTCGGTAAAGCAAGGCCCATTTCTGGTGCGACTTATGGTAGGAAATGGTTTCAGCGAGCGAAAGAAACTCTCGGGTGACTCTCGGCGTTTGAGTTTTGCTTGGCGGCGGAAGGGAGCCTCCAGTCGAAAAGAGTCCACTTTTCCCGGGCTCTTCCCAGATAACTTCGTTCGGTGAAACACACGCCAAAAGAAGTGTGCGAGCTTTGGCTCGCCAGTCTTCGAAGTGATTTTCGACAGTAAGAGTGAGCATGGTTCAATCGATGACTTTTCCGAGGGGAGAACCTTGATCAGAGGGGGTGAGAGCAAGTTCCATTTGCTCGGGAGGAGGCGAGAACTTGGCGCGAAGGTTTTCGTGGTCGAGTTCTCTAGTATTTGGAGTGTGGTCAGCAGTGATGATGAAGGGGAGGGCTTTCTTGAGTGAAACGCGGAGACGGAGAAGGTCTTGAATACGGATCTTTCCATAACGTCGGATGCCAAGGATGCGGTCGGCATTGCGAATGCCGAGTCCGGGGACGCGGTAAAGCATAAACTTTTCGGCGCGGTTGAGATCAACGGGGAAGAGCTGACGATTACGAATAGCCCAGGAGAGCTTGGGGTCGATATCAAGGTCAAGGTAGGGGAGGGAATCCGAGACAATTTCGGTGGCTTCAAATCCGTAAAAGCGCATGAGCCAATCTGCCTGGTAAAGCCGGTGTTCGCGAATAAGAGGAGGGGGCTTGAGCGGAAGAATAGAAGAGGGCTCCGGAATGGGGCTGAAGGCGGAGTAGTAAACGCGGCGGAGACGGTAGTTTGAGTAGAGATCAGTAGAGCGTTTGAGAAAGGTTTGATCGGTGGAACCATCTGCACCTACGATGACTTGCGTACTTTGCCCAGTAGCGAAGCGGGATTCGGGTGCTTTTCGATTACGCGTTTCGCGGCACATTTCTTTGGCGTTTTCGACACGTTGGCGAATCTTACCCATCGCAATCCTGGTGCGCTTTAGGGATTTTTCCGGAGCAAGAGTCTTGAGGCTATCTTCGTTGGGGAGTTCGATATTGATGGAAATACGGTCAGAAAATTGACCAGCTTTTTCGATGAGTTCAACGGATGCTTCAGGAATCGTTTTGAGGTGAATATAACCGCGAAAATCGTGGTCCTCGCGGAGGGCACGGGCAACTTCGATGACCATTTCCATGGTGTGGTCGGCGCTGCGAATGATGCCGGAGGAGAGAAATAGGCCTTCGATATAGTTTCGTTTGTAGAAATCGAGGGTCAGCTTGACGACTTCCTCCGAGGTGAAGGCGGCGCGTTGGACGTTTGAAGAGCGCCGATTGATGCAATAATGGCAATCGTAAAGGCAACGATTGGTCAGGAGAATTTTAAGGAGCGAGATGCAGCGGCCATCGGGTGCATAGGAATGACAAATTCCAGCACCGCCGGTGGAGCCGATGCCTTTCCCGGTGGTTGAATTCTTACGCGAGGCGCCAGAGCTGGCACAGGAGGCGTCATATTTAGCGGCATCTGCCAGAATCTCGAGTTTCTTCTGTAATTCCATCGTTCAAATGAACACTAATCGAAAATATCGGAAGATGAAATTCTTTTAAGAGTTGTTAGAGACTTTTTTCAGTGGCTTAAAAATGAGTAGTCTTCGAAATTGGCTTAGAGGTGCTTTTGTCCGATTCTTTCTCGGAATCTAACCCTAACTTATGAGGTGAAATCGTTTGTGGCCTCTGTGTCTTACTTTTAATCCCAGAGAATGTTGCAGCTTTTCACCTTGCAAAAACGGCTGCGCGTTCTTGTTTCGTGAGTTCACTCCATTCTCCGACCGGGAGGCTACCCAGAGGAAAAGCGCCAATGCCTTCGCGAAGAAGGCGGAGGGTTGGGTGGCCAACGGCGGCGGTCATGCGGCGCACTTGGCGGTTTTTGCCTTCGCGGAGTTCAAGACGGAGCCAGGTATCGACGATGCTTTTACGATAGCGAACGGGAGGGTCACGATCAGGGATCGGGGGAGCCTGCTTGAGAAGTTTGGCGCGGCATGGAAGACAAGTATGCCCTTTTATGATGATGCTCCCGCTGCGAAGCTTTTCAAGAGAAGCCGGCCTGGGTTCCCCTTCCACGAGGACGAGATAACGACGGCGGTGTTTGAAGCGAGGATTGAGGAGACGATCTTCTAGGGCTTTCTCATCAGTGAAAAGGAGGAGGCCTTCGGAATCCATGTCAAGCCGCCCAAGAGGGAGACATCCCGGTGGGAAATCAAACTCTTTTAGGGTCCGCTGGCCTTCGTCTCCAGGGTTGGAGTTGAATTGACTTAGAACACCGTAGGGTTTGTTGAAAGCGATGAGCATTAATGATTAGGGGCCAGAGAAAAAAACGCAGAGCTACGGAGGTCAGAACCGTCCGGGAACTCTGCGCTTAACTTCTTAAGTCGATGATTAAACAAGCATGAGAGCTGGATTCTCAAGGAGGCGCTTGATCTCCCCTAGAAATTTCGCACCAACGGCTCCGTCTACAACACGGTGGTCGCAGCTGACTCCCAAATTCATGCGCAGGCCTGGAACGATTTCGCCATCCTTCACAACAGGTTTTTCGATGATTCCACCCACGCTTAGAATAACGGCTTGCGGAGGATTGACGATGGCATCAAAGGATTCGATACCCCAGGCTCCGAGATTGGATATCGTGACGGTGCCTCCGTCAAATTCGTTGGGAGCGAGTTTCTTGTCACGAGCTCGAACAGCCATTTCCTTGATCTCTTTTGAGATGGCGAGGAGCGATTTCTGCTCAGCGTTTTTCACAACGGGAGTGACAAGACCGTCATCGACTGCGATCGCAACTGAAATACCAACGTGAGCAAATTGAACGATGTGATCGCCATTAAAAGAAGCATTTGCCTCTGGAACAGTGACCGAGGCGTTGATGAGAGCTTTCACCACAAAGTCGTTCACCGAATATTTGTTTCCATGACTCGCTTCGGATTGGGCATTGATCTGTTTGCGGAGAGCCATTAGCGGCGCCGCATCGACTTCGAGGTGAAGGTAGAAGTGAGGGATACTAATCTTAGAAGTGAGGAGTCTCTCCGCGATAATTTTACGCATGCTGGAGAGTTCGACAATTTGGTCTGCGCCTTCGGCGACTGGCGAAATAGCAGCAGGGGCCGGAGCGACTGCCGGAGAAGGGGAAGCTGCCGGAGCTGTCGGAGCAGGGGCGGGAGAAGAAGCAGGGGGAGCCGCAACGACGTCTGCTTTAACGATACGACCTCCAGGACCGGTCCCTGACACAGCGGTAAGATCGACACCTTCGGATTCAGCGATCTTTTTGGCGAGCGGAGAGGCTTTGATGCGTTCACCATCGGTTGGAGTGGGGGCAGGGGTCTGTGATTTATTGACGGTAGCTGCCGCTGATTCCAACGCTTTTGCCGCGGCGGGCGGGGTGTTCGGCAAAGCGGCGGGTGCGCTCTCCGCAGAAGAAGGAGCCGTCGCTTCTTCGCTTTCTCCGTCCTCGAGGAGAATGGCGATCGCAGATCCAACGGGAGCCTTGCCTCCTTCGGGAACAGAAATTTTTGAAAGGATACCTTCATCAAAGGCTTCCATCTCCATCGTAGCCTTATCTGTTTCGATTTCTGCAATAATATCGCCAATCTCCACTTCCTCGCCCTCTTTTTTAAGCCAGCGAACCACCGTGCCTTCGGTCATGGTGTCGGAGAGTTTGGGCATTTCAATATTGATCGGCATAGTCTTGGAAATTTAGGTAGATAAAATTCATCGCCTCCCGCGGCGCGGTGGAGAAATAGCAGACGGAGACACCCAATTAAAAGACAATTTCGCGTATCTGCAAGAGGGCGAAGTTACCTAGCCGACTGCTGAGAAATTCTTGCGGGCTAGTCTGCTCATCAAGTCGCGAACTTCGGCATATCCTTGGGGAGTCAGTTGAAAAGTTTTGTGGGCGTGGAGGTTTTCGCCAGCCACAAATTCTATTAGTCCCTTCTTTTCAAGATTCTCGACGGTGCTGGTGGTATTTGAGGGTTTCCGCCCGTAGCTGTCCAATGTGACGTTGAGTGAGCGTGTGTCGAGAAGATCGACATTCTCACGATGTTTGAAAAAGCTTCCGAGTAGAACGCACTCTGGACCGTTGAGTTCAAGGCTAGTGTTGTCGAGGAAGCCCCGAACTTCACGGAGTTCATCTGATGTTTGCTGGTCTTGGCGGATGCCTATTTTCTCGGTGGCACCTTCTACAGCTTCCTTGGTCTCAATAATCTTATGAACGACTTCACAAGCGGCCTTGGCTCCTTCTAATTCAAGAGACCATACTAATTCTGCAATTTTTTTTAGGTCTGAGGAGTCGTCCATGCCTAAAATTAGAAAAAATATTAGTAAAAGGCAAGTTATTTCGCTTATCTAAAATAAAAAACCCCAGTAAGTTAGGTTAAAACTCTAAAATTCTGGACGAATGAGAGTTTTTTGATAGTTTTTTGGGTGTCGAAGCTGTTCGGCAAAAAATCCCCAAACTCATGAAATCTAAGCGACTTCCTCCGAATTCCTTTAAAGATAATCAATCCCTGGTAGAATTCACCGCGAGAGGAGAATCCCTTTTTAGTCAGCAAAATGAAAATGGGGGAAGTAAGACTGAGGAAATTAGTAGTGTTTTAGCAAATTGCTTTCAAGAGGCCGAGGACAGCGATCTTAGGCTTAGTGACGAGTTTCCCTCAAAAACTATTACTTTTGTGATTACGCGATGCCGTGAAATTTTACAATCAGCCAGTAAGGATGCTGCTTGTTGGGCTGAAGTAAGAGATTTTTTGGAGGCAGAGCTCTGGAAAATTAGTAGATTAAAAGAAAATTTAGTGATGGCGGAAAGGAAATGCCAAATGGTTCGTACAAAATTAGAGCAATTATCGAATCCACTTAATGGTGAGATGAATCAGAAACGGGTGATGGCTTGTGGAATGCTCCTAGCAGAGTCTGAAATGCATCGTGACCATTTTCGGGAGCGGGTCTTTATGATCATTGATCAATTTGTAGGACGGATTTTAGCGGGAACGCAGAATTCTCCAGGCGGAGACGTTCTCGAGATTCGCCTTCGCGGAGTCTTTGGATCACTCTGATAAATCGAATTCGCCGTATCAACGTGCTTCATTGCAGCTACAAATTCAATTAGGGGTCCTTTGCCATTTTCTGTTAACTTTGTTTCTCTGGTTGCTTCGCACCGGTGTGGCTGCGGAAAAGAAAACGATCCGAAAGAAAGCAAAAAAAAGCTGCTGCTGCGAAAAAAGCGAAGAAGAGATCTTCGTGTGAAATAGTTTCTCCCGGAGTGTTAGGTGAAAATGATTATTCTAACAGGATGATAGGCGAAGTCGCCTACTTTTTGTATCTGAAGCGCGAGGAAGCCGGAGCTGTTAGGAACAGCTGAGGGAGATTGGTTGGAGGCTGAAAGAATATTGAATCAGTAATTTAGTGATTTTGGGCTGTCTGCCTTGTTTTTGAAAACTTCAATCATCTTGTAATTCACGGAGGATCGCTCGGTGCATTTTTCCTCTGATTGCCATCCGGCCCCCGCGTGGTGTTCCGAGATCGTAAAAGTAGTTTTTTCCGAAAAGACCGTCTTCTTCTTTGCGAAACCGAATTTGAGACCATGGGAAATAAAGAGGGGGGTGTCCAAGCGCGAGAAGTGGAAAGACTTCGAGATAGAGGCCGGTTTCGCTGATGCGGAAAGTAATACAGCAGCCATACTTTGAAAGTTGGCCTAGGCTCATGCTTTGCCAGTGATATGAGGTTCCCTTTGGGCGAGAAAAAGTCGAGTAGCGTTTGGCAAGCTGACTCCACCCGAAGCAGGAAACAATTTTCAAGATCACACACCAGAACCCGATAAAGAATAGCGTGAAGACGATCAGGATAAGACTTGCTGGAGGTGGCATGATCGGAGGTTTTGGATTATCAATTTATCTGTCTTATCCCAGAAGGGATCACATCGTCAGCTAAATAAACACTACGGTGGAATGAAGAGAATTAGCAGGACCGCGGTTTTTTTGTTTTCCTGATAACTTAAAGTTTGAGCGGATGAGTTGTAAGAAAAAACCCGATGCCGGAGCATCGGTTTTGAAAGATGTTATTCATTTATTTTCTAGGCACGTTTCACGTCAACCCACTGACCTGTTTCGGCAGACTCGAGGACGGCATCACAAACGTATTGGGTGCCGAGGGCGTTCCGGAAATCTGGGAAGTTTTTAGCAATGCTTGGATCATCTAGGTGCTTCATGAATTCCACGGCACCGTGGACGAAGGAGTGCTCGTAACCGAGGCATAGGCCGGGAACCCACCAGTTCCCTGTGTAAGGATGGTCGCCATCAGAGACGTGGATGCTGGACCAACCTCGTGTTTCGCCGGGAACCTCGTGGTCAAAGTATGAGAGACGATTGAGGTCGTGAAGATCCCAAGAGATTGATTTGTTATGCCCGTTTATTTCAAAGGTCTTGAGTGCTTTGTGGCCGCGAGCATAGCGGGTAGATTCAAAAATAGCAGTGGAGCCGTTTTCAAAGCGAGCGAGGAAAGCGCAGGCGTCATCGATTGTGACAGGGTGCTTTTCGCCTGTCTCTTGGTGGACGCGTTCTTTTATAAAGGTCTCGGTCATCGCAGAGACGCGTACGATATCGCCGTTAATCCAGCGGGCACAGTCGATGTTGTGGGCAAGGAGATCGCCGGTAACACCTGAGCCAGCCGTGGCTGCGTCAAGACGCCAAAGGGCTTCTCCGCCCTGAGGGAGCTCTTCGGACATAGTCCAGTCCTGAAGGAAGTTAGCGCGGTAGTGGTAGATTCGGCCCAGGTCGCCGCGATCGACGATCTGCTTAGCAAGGGTGACGGCGGGAAGAAAACGGTAGTTATACCAAACGAGGTTGGGAAGGCCGGCGGCTTCAATTGCTTCGACCATTTGGATCCCTTGTTTCCCGTCGAGGGCGAGGGGCTTTTCGCAAAGGATCATCTTTCCATTTTCGATGGCCGCCATGGCGATGTCGAAGTGGGAGTTATTGGGTGTGCAGATATCGATGGCATCTACATCGTCTCGTTTGACCAATTCACGCCAATCGGTCTCGGTGTCGAAGTAGTCCCATTTCTCTGCGAAGGCTTTCACTTTATCTTCAGAGCGGCCGCAGATCACCTGCTTGACTGGAACATGTTCGGTGTTGAAAAAGTGATCAAGTTGGGAATAGGCATTCGAATGGGTACGGCCCATGAATCCGTAACCAACAACGCCAATGCGGACAGGTTTTTTGCTCATCTGTGTGACAGATTAAAAAAGGGAGAGGACGGGGCAAGGGTAATTTGGAGAGCGGCCGCTTCACCCGTTATCGCTACTGGGCGTCGCTGACCTTGAGCATGGTGTCGAGGATGGTGTTCCAAGTCTCTGGCTCTTCGAGCAGCTCGTTTGAGAACATGCAGCCGTCCCAGCAAATATGCTCGATTTTTCGGTCGGTGTGATTCTTAAGCCACTCGGAGGAGCAGGCAACAATGTCGAGTTTTCCTTTTGGATCATCGGCAGGGCAGTGGCGACCGGTCTTATCGTGGGCGCCAGACCCGTTTACAGTGCCATCGTTTTGGGCGACGTGAAAGTCGATGGTCCACGGGCGGAGTTTGTCGACCATAGGGCGATAGGCTGCCCAAAACTCTTCGTTGGTATGGTCTTCTTTGACAAGTGCATGCTCGGGAGCGTTGTAGCCGAGAAGGTAGAGATAAGTGTGGGCGAGATCTGACTGGAAACCGACTGTTTCGGGCATGTCTATGGTTTCGAGGAGATCGAGGGTGTCTTTCCAAGAGTGGATTCCACCCCAGCAGATTTCACCTTCCATAGCGAGGCGCTCGCCGTTGTCTGCGGCGACTTTTGCAGCGCGTTGGATGGTGTCGGCAGCGAGGGCAGTGTTTCCAGCAGGGTCTTTAGCCCAGTCCTCGACTCCGCCAGCGGTGTCGATGCGGATAGATCCGTATTCGCGAACTCCGTGTGTCCTAAAAATGCCGGCAACGCGACAGGCTTTCTCAACTGCGAGGACAAAGTTGTCGCGGTCAGATGGTGAGCCGAAAGCAGGGCCACCAACAGTCCCTTCCCAAATGGGGGCCACGAGGGTTCCAACCTTGAGATTTTTGGAGGCAATGAGATCGGCAATCTTTCTTAAATCATCTTCGGAAGCATCTGGGTCGGTGTGAGGGTGAAACAGAAAGTAGTCGATGCCGTCGTATTTCCGGCCGTTGACTTCGGCATTGGTTGTGAGTTCGAGCATACGCTCGAGGGAGATAGGAGGGTGGTCTGTGCCATCTTCTTTCCCTACAAGACCGGGCCACATGGCGTTGTGAACTTTGAGTGAACTCATGAAGGAAATGGTGAAGGTTGAAGAGGAAGGAGTGAAGTTTGAAATTTCAGTGTTGAGATTTACCCAATCCCCGACTTTTCTGACTTCCCACTTTTTACGCCCTAAGCGTTTCGGAATGATGCTTGTTGAAAACGATATTTGAAGTCTCCCCCAAAGCTAACAAACTGATCATACGAAAGAGTGACCTTATCTCCGGATTCTGGTAGGAAAAAGGTAAATACTGGCTGAGCAGGCAAGGCACGATAGAACTGGTCTATTTATGGAGCAAGGCGAAGGACCGACTCGCCAAGGTCAAGGAAGTTGTTCCACCACTGGAAGAGAAAGCTGCTGAGTTGAACTTCCCTTGAAGTGGCGCAGAGGATTAAAGTGAAGAGAACAAGATTGGCGAAGATGATGATGATTAGGGAAAAAAAGGTGCCGTTTTCTTTGAGGTCGGGTTGGTCTTTCGGGATCATCCAGATGGTCCAAATGATATGGAAAGTCCAAGTAAAGCCGAGCAGTCCGGTTAGGATTAAGCCTCCGGCTGGGATGTCCCACCAGAGGCTAATAAAGCTGTGAAGGGAGATGAGGACGGCTGACCAAAAGGGAATAAAGTAAGGAGAAAGGGCGATGAGAATATTGGACTTATTTGTCATCACGTATCCTCCTTCAGTGCTGAAGTGAATCGCGCTGATGCGCCCACCGCAGACGTAGACAAACATTGCGTGGGTCATTTCGTGTCCAAGAACGTATAGGTATAAGAGACGGTCATTGGCGATCCCGGCGATAAACCAACTGATCATCGAGCCAATTCCAGCGATAAAGCAAAGAAGTTCTGTGGAATACCAAATCGTCTGAAAAATGCGCTCCTCACCGCTTTCTTTCATAAGAGTAATGGCCGTGATGAAGCAGAGTGGCATCAGTAAGACTCCAAATCCCCAATGCAAAATGCGGCGGGTGAGGGGTAGGCTGAGTAACTCGTCATCGTAAAGATCACTCGCTTTCGCGGTGTCAGCGATGGCGGCTTGACGGGTCATGCCGCGGCGTCTGCGATCGCCTCGGAGATTGACCTGAATTTGGGCTCGCTGGTGAACATTCATCAGACTTGCACCCCAACCGGCAAGACGCTTCCGGCGGGAGCGGGAACTCTTGTTGGGGTTACTAGAAAGTCTGCGATTGCTCATCGACATCATTAAGATAACTAAATTATTAGAAAAAATAAAGAGAATGTCTGAGATTCCCTAGATTTTTTGGCCTGTTCTTTGCTAGGGTGTGAGTGTGAGTGGAGAAAAAAGTTCCGAGGTTGGTGGCAGCTGATCCTTGGCCAGAGCCATATTCCACCGCGATTGGGGCCCGGACTGTAAGATTCAAGGAACGTCCAGTCGATTTTGGCCCACTTTTGGAATTTGGGACAAGTCATCAGGAACTAGGTCTTCATTGCGAGGGCAATGATTGGGTATTTCGGGAACGGGCCCCGAGGGCTAAGGCACTTTTCCTCACTGGAGGATTGATACAGCGTCATATCTGGATCACTTCGGGATTGTCGGAAGATCTCCTGATGCTATTGGGTCCCTTAATCTTTTTGTGCGACTATCACTAAGCTATCCCGAAAGAAAGGGAGGTTACGAATGGGGTTCACTGCGAATTTTGCAAGGTTACGAAGCTTGTTGGGATGAGATTTCCAGTCGTCGAGGGGGAAATAACCAGTTTCGTTGGAGCGGCCAAGGTGAGAGTAAAATGAGATGGTTTCACTCCGTATGATACCCAACGAAGTGTTGCTAAAGCATTCCAAAACCTCTGCCACGGTATATTCTTTCCAGTGCCCATGACCTTCGTCATCAACCTCAGGTTCCTCCCATCGATTTGGAATGAAGAAGTTTTTGTTAAGGGCTCGCCGATTTGGGGTTGTCAAGATAAGACGGCCACTTGGTTTTAGACAGTGCTCGATCCCTTTGAAGAGCTCGTCAAAAGAGGCCGGATTTAGGTGCTCAAAGACTTCGGTGAAGAGAATAGTGTCGAAGTGATTTTCCGGAAAAGGGAGGCTGGGATGATCGTTTAAATTGTGGTCAATTAAATTGATGCCAGCCTCGCTAATGATGGGGAGGCGCTCGGGTTTGAGGTCAATTGCGGTAACCTCCCAGCCGCTGCGCCGGAAATATAGGGAAAGATAACCAGGCCAACACCCAATATCGAGGAGGCGAGGTGTCTCAGAGCTCACCGACCTAACCGATTCCGCGCTGACCCGGAACCGGTGCTCGTGATTTCGGAGGTAGGCTTCGTCTCGCTTGAGATCCTTTTTAACCCTGTCAAAGATCTCGTCGTCCATGAGTCCTAAGATTAGGCGATGGTCAGAACTTGCGCGACAATTCGTTTGGCATTGGGAAGCTGGTCCTGCTCAACATGCGGCGAGTAAATGGCGGGCGCATCAATGGTGCAGACCCGCTTGACGGGGGCATCGAGATAATCGAAAGCGTATTCTTGAATCAGGGTCGTAATTTGCGCAGAGACTCCGCAAAAGGGCTTTGATTCGTCAACGAGGACCGCTCGATTAGTCTTTTTTACGGACTCGATTATAGTGTTTTGGTCAAGCGGGCGGATGGAGCGGAGGTCGACCACCTCTGCATCAATGTTATGCTCGTTGGCAAGAATGTCAGCTGCTTCGAGGCATCGAAGGACGCTGGCTCCGTGAGCAATGAGCGAGATGTCGGAGCCTTCACGTTTAATGTCAGCTTTTCCAAGAGGGATAAGAAAATCTCCATCGGCTGGATCAGGGACCTCTCCCGTATTGCCGTAAAGGGTTGTATTTTCCATGACGTAAACAGGATCGTTATCACGGATCGCGGTTTTCATCATTCCCTTGGCATCGGCTGGGGTGGCAGGTGAGCAAACCTTGAGGCCGGGGAAAGCGGCGAAGAGGCCCTCGGGAGTGTGTGAGTGGGTTGCACCCACGTTAGTGCCGCCGTTAGCGGGTCCGCGCATCACGATGGGGACATTGATGAGTCCGCCGGACATATAGCGGCAGCAGGCAGCGTTGTTTACGAGTTGGTCAAAGGCTACCGAGTGGAAAGACCAAAACATCAATTCCATCACTGGGCGGATGCCGAGCATAGAGGCGCCGATACCCATGCCAATGAAGCCAGCTTCGGAAATTGGGGTATCAACGACCCGCTTGTCACCCCATTTGTCCCAGAGGCCTCGGGTGACCTTGTAGGCTCCGTTATACTGGGCGACTTCTTCGCCCATAAGGACGACGTTTTCGTCGCGGGCAAGTTCTTCGTCAAAGGCCTCGTTCAGAGCGTCGCGGTATTCGATTTCACGCATAATATTTCAGGTAAAAAATTAATCGTTAAAGAAGTGGCGTCCAATTTGGGAAGCTTCGGTATTGTTGTCGGTTTCCCAGTAAACATCGTTCGTAATATCTTCGATGGTGGGAGCAGGGGACTCTTCTGCAAATTGAGTGGAAGCGGTGGCCTCTTGTTTTGCTTCAGTGTCGATCGTCTTAGCTGATTCTTCGGTAAGAACCCCTTCTTCAATAAGTTTTGCCCGCCAGAGATTTATGGGATCATGATTCTTTTTGTAATCTGCGATCTCTTCCGGTGAACGGTATTTTTTGTGATTCGCATCGGCGACTGAGTGACCGTAGTAACGATAGGTCAT
>TARA_B110000003_G_scaffold56467_1_pt1 | contig 13184 bp, 9 predicted proteins | sample TARA_B110000003 | Tara Oceans TARA_B110000003 (sample SAMEA4396424) | marine metagenome | biome: Westerlies Biome; feature: [SRF] surface water layer (ENVO:00010504); material: water (ENVO:00002006), including particulate matter (ENVO:01000060) such as... | depth 5 m
TTGGAAGAGTCGCTGTTGACTCCAAGAATAGTGAAGGGCTTGTCTTTTAATCTTTCAACGAGCGACCGCTCGTGAGGATACATAGCGCGGCAAGGACCTCACCAGTCACCCCAAAAATCGAGGACAACGATCTTACCCTTGTAATCAGAGAGCTTCATTTCCTTTCCGTCGACATCCTTCCCGATGATTTCGGGGGCTGATTTTCCAATCGCCAATTTTTCTTTCGATTCAAGTGTCGCTTTCATCATCGCGCCAACCTTACGACCTCTGACCTCAAAGTTGGAATGTTCGGCGTTCAGCTTTTCCACGAGGGCTTTATATTGGGCAGTTTTTGTTGTGTCGCGTTCGATCTGGATGGCTTGCATGTAGAGCGCGGATCCTTGAGCGTCTTGAGCTTTGCTTTTTTCAACGACGGTCGCGAGAAAGGCTTGGGTAGTTTCTCCATTGGCTCCGTGCAATGAGAGAATGACTTCTGATAATCCGCTGTGATCGAGATGATGCTTTTCAAGGGCAGCAAAACTTCGGGCTTTAATTCTTTGCCCCGACTGTGACTTGAGATCCAAGAAATGGCCTTGAGGCTCGCTGCCTCAGCGGGGCTTTTTCCGATAAGAGTGTAGAGTGCCTCAATGGTGTCATCGAATTGGGGATAGCCTTTTTGATAGGCCTCTTGCTGCTTTTCACGAGGAAGGGCCCGGACTTCGTCCATGAATTTTTGTACGGCAGCATCTTGGGTTTCGATGAGTTCGCTAATTGGGCCCGCGATTTTGTTTTGGGCGTCAGTTTGTGCGATTGCGAGTCCGGTGGTGGCAATCAACATAATGAGCAATTTTTTTTGCCTTCATTGGAAAGGTTTAGATGAAATTTAAGTGGTGTCGATCAGGGAGTGATTAGGAGGGACTTTACTTATGGGGTGAGATGGCCACTTTTTTGCTGTGCCGCAGCTGGATCCTTCAATCGTAAATGATGCATCATCGAGTTCCGAAGTGCTCGATGCTTTTCTCGAGTATCTCATCGAAAGTGGAACCGAGCCCTATGATCATCAAGAAGAGGCTATTCTTGAGCTATACGACGGAAAGAATGTCATTCTTAATACTCCAACAGGATCGGGGAAGTCGTTGGTAGCCCTAGCTCTTCATTTTCGAGCAATTTGCCAAGGACGGAGGTCATTTTATACGGTTCCAATCAAGGCCCTTGCTAACGAAAAGTTTCTTGCGTTGTGCCAAACATTTGGTCCGGAGCAAGTGGGTATGATTACTGGAGATGCCACGGTGAATTCAGAGGCGCCGGTAATTTGCTGCACGGCGGAGATACTTTCTAATATGGCCTTGAGGGAGGGATCACTGGCGAATGTCGATGAGGTGATTATGGACGAATTTCATTATTATTCGGACCATGAACGAGGGGTGGCGTGGCAGATTCCCCTCTTGACCCTTCCTCAGGCTCGCTTTCTTTTGATGTCGGCAACTTTGGGAGAAACAGAAGTATTTCAAAAAGAATTAAGTGAACTCACGGGAGTAGAGACAGTTTTAGTGAAATCGGAGGAGCGTCCGGTTCCTTTGGAGTTTTCTTACAGCACAATCTCTCTTGAGGATCAGGTCGACGAGCTGGTTAGTTCGGGTAAAGCTCCAATTTATCTCGTTCATTTCACCCAGTTGTCCTGTGCTCGGACGGCGCAAAATTTGATGAGTCGGAACTTTTGTTCAAAAGAAGAGAAAGCCGCTATTTCTAAAGTTCTTGAGAATGCTGATTTCAAGAGCCCTTATGGGAAAGAGGTGAAGAAGCTTCTTCGGCACGGTCTTGGGATTCACCATGCGGGGTTATTACCTAAGTATCGGGTTCTTGTTGAAAAGCTGGCGCAGCGGGGACTCATGAAAGTGATTTGTGGGACTGATACGCTAGGGGTAGGAGTGAATGTGCCTATCCGTACTGTGCTCTTCACCCAGCTTTATAAATTCGGAGGACAAAGTACGAAGATCCTAGCGGTTCGCGACTTCCGTCAGATCTGCGGTAGAGCGGGGCGGCGGGGCTTTGATAATGTTGGCTACGTCGTGGCTCAGGCTCCTGAATATTTCATTGAGAATTTAAAAGCTGACGCCAAAGCTGCGGCAAAGGGGAAAAAGAGTAAGGCGCAGAAAAAGAGGCCACCGGAGAAGGGTTTTGTAAATTGGGATGTGGGGACCTATGCAAAACTGCAGAGTTCTCCACCAGAGAAGTTGGTTTCTAGTTTTAGTATCCGTCATGGTACTTTGCTTAATGTTCTTTCAAGAGAAGGCGAAGATGGCTGCGCGGAGCTACGCAGAATCATTAATGTGTGTCACGAACCGCCGGGACGGAAGAGGACTCTGCGGAGGCAGGCCTTTGCTCTTTTTCGTGGTTTGGTGGAAGGGAAGGTCCTTACGATCATTCCGAAGGAAAAACGTACGACCTTGGCCAAGGTGGAGTTAAACGTAGAATTACAGGATGATTTCACAATGAATCAGGCCCTTGGTCTTTACCTAATCGAAACTATCCCAAAATTGGATAGCGAGGCGCCTGATTACGTCGCCAATATGCTGTCGCTTATCGAGGCTATTTTGGAAGACCCTACAGTGGTAATTCGAAAGCAAGTTGATAAAATTAAGACGGCGTTGGTTGCGCAGATGAAGGAAGACGGCGTGGATTACGATGATCGTTTGGAGGCTCTTGAGGAAGTGGAGCATCCGAAGCCAGGTAAGGATTTTATTTACCAAACTTATAATGATTTCGTCCTTATTAATCCTTGGGCTAAAGAGGCGGGAGTTAGACCCAAATCCATCGTGCGGGAAATGTTTGAGGAGTGGTCCTCATTCGAAGATTATATCAAAAATTATGGACTCGAAAGAAGTGAAGCGGTTTTACTTCGCCACCTTTCTGAGGTTTATAAGGTTCTTGTGCAAACGGTGCCCCCTTCTTTGAAAACCGAAGAAGTTGAGGAGGCTAAGTCATTCCTAGAAGAAATAGTTCGTGGGGTTGACTCCAGTTTGATTGATGAGTGGGAGAGATTGCGAGATCACGAGGAAGTCTTTGAGAAGGCGCCGGTAAAGGAGGTTCCTTACACGAGGCGAAAAGCTGAATTTGTGCGCGCGACTCGGAGAGCCGTTTTTAATTTTGTGAAGGAGATGGCACGTGAAAATTACGAAGCTGCCGCCGACTTGGTAGGGAGCAAGGCTTTCGAGCTTCGTGAGATGATGAAGGGGTATTCTGAGGAGCATGGAATTATCCGCATGGACCCCGAGGCGCGAAGCTCGGAGTATCTCCGTATTGAAGGTGATCGTTTGGAGCAGGTCCTGGTCGATGAAGAGGGGCTCAACGATTGGAGTGTTGTTTTTGATTTGGATCGGGCGCAATCGGACCTAGAAAACCGAGTTGTACTCTGCTTGAGAGAGTTGGGAGCATTTTAACGATCCCGATCGTATTCTTTGAGAATAGATCGTGGATTTCCAACATACCAAGCGTAGCCGTTACGACGTTCGGCTTTGATTTCGGTAATTGAAGATTTGATGATTCCGTCGCGACCAGAAAAGATAGGTTTTCCGGTCTTAAGATCGGAGAAGCGTGGCCAAAGAGGCGGCGCATTATCATCTTCAACGATGGTTTTATCTCCATTTTTTTTGATGATCCTGATGCCATTGATCTGCTTCTCCCGAAACCAAGTAATTGCTCCGCTGATTGATTCAAGAACCTCGTTAGAGGGTTCTTGAATCTCCATGAGATACTTCACGATACCTGCACTTTCTGCACCGCTGAAGGAAGGATGTTCGTATGAGCGGGCTTGAGCAGGCAAGAGGGTCTTAGCATCATGCTGAGCACACCAAACGGTAGGTTTTCCCTTGATAAGGATCTGGGTTTTGAGGATGCAATTAAGGCCAAGATTAAGCGCGGTAATGATTGAGGACTTCTCGTCCTTTCTTAGGAAAGTGATGGGATCTTTTTCAAGATCTCGAAGGAAGGACATGACGCCAATCATTGCGCCATCGTTGTAAGTGATGTGAAGGCCGTAGCCGGAACTACAGGGTCGCTGGGGCCAACCGCCGTTGCTGTATTGGCTCTTAAGGAGAAAGGCTATGCCGCGGTGGAGGGAGGCTTCAAGCCCGGGGCTTGCCTGGGCTTGCCAGACACGAGTTAGAAATTTAAGAGGGGTGTAAGTTGCCCCGTTGTCGATGGTGGTATCCTTAAGGTTACTGCGTTGCTGGGTGAGTTCTCTAAGATCGGTTGTATTAATTTTTCTTGAGAAGTCCTGATTCTTGGGCCAACCACCATTGTTACGCTGATAGAGCATGACCTTCTTGGCAAGCTCTCGTGCTTCAGCTGAGCCATACCAATTTAATTTTTGGTTGAGTGCACTTCTCCAAGAGACTTTTGCGTTGAGGACGCAAAGAGTTGAGAAGAGGAGAGCAATAACCTTCATTGAGAGGAAAACGATGTGGAGTGAATCCCGGGTTTGCCAAAAAGAATAGGTCCTATTTTCTGAGACCTTTGGGGCAGGCACAACTTCCGTTGCTACAGGATTTTTTCTTCCGCTTTACGAAAAAGAGGATGAGGGTGAGGGTAACGACGCCCAAAGCTGCAGGAGTTTGCCAATCCATGGTGTCAGGAATAACCTAAAAGCTTGCCTATTTGATAAACTAGCAAGGCAGCGAGGTAGGCGAAGATTGTCATGCCAGCGAGTTGGCCAAGAGCCCAATTCCAAGAGTCAGTTTCACGACGGACAATCACGGTGGTGGGGAGGCATTGCAGGGCGTAGATAAAGAAAACTATGACAGAGAGTCCGACAAGAGGAGTATAGAGGGCAGTTCCATCGGAGCGGGTTGAGGCAGATAGCTTGTCACGCATTTCTTTCCCGTCTTCCTCATCGGTAGCGTATGAAATGGCGATGGAGGAACGAAAAACTTCGCGTGCGGCAAAGGATGCAATCATGGCGGTTCCCATGCGGGTGTCCCAACCTAGTGGAGCGACTACGGGTTCTATGATCTCGCCGATTTGACCATTAAAAGATTCGGCCTGCTGAACGATGGGGTCATCTGAGTCGCTCTTGGGAAAGGTTTCGAGAAACCAAAGAATAATACTAAGTCCGAGGATAACAGTACCCGCTTTTTTGATGAAGGCGAAGGCTCGCTCACTGACCTGTTGTAGGATCTGTCTCCATTGTGGTTTTTGGTAGGTAGGGAGCTCGAGGAGGAATTGGGACGGTTCGGTTTTACCAAGTCGGGGTTTTAGAATCTTTGCTGCGAGAAGAGCCGTGATTGTGCCTAATGCATAGATGCCGAAGAGCGCGAGACCTTGCTGAAGGGCTCCTGCAAACATCAAAGGAATAATCAGGGTATAAACTGGAAGTCGTGCTGTGCATGAGGTCCACGGGAGAATGAGAATAGTAGCGAGGCGTTCTTTGTTATTCGGGATAGTGCGGGTGGCCATGATGCCTGGAATAGCGCAGGCGTATCCAGAAAGAAGGGGGAGAAACGATTTTCCGCTGAGGCCGACTTTGTTCATAACCCCATCCATCAAGTAAGCTGCACGTGCCATGTAGCCGGTGCTTTCAAGGAGGCTGATAAAGAAGAAGAGGAGAATGATCTGTGGAAGAAAGACGAGGACCCCCCCGACTCCGGCTATGATGCCATCGACGATTAGACTCTGAAAATCTCCCTCGCCAATCAAACCTCCCACCCACCCTTGAAGGGTTTCCTGCCCTTCTTCGATCAACCCCATGGGCATTTCGGCAAACTTGAAGATCGACCAAAAGACGGTGATCATCAGGATCGTAAAGATACACCAACCTTTTACTGGGTGGAGTGTCTGGGCGTCAATACGGTCTGTGAGCGCGAGTAATTCTTCATTGGGGCGTTGGAGCCCGACTTCAACTGCGCGGTGGATATATTCAAAGCGGGTCTTCTGAATGAACTCCTTAGCTTCCGGGTTATCTTTCAACACTGCCATCAAGCCAGAGGCAGCAGGATTGTTTTCTCTGTTGGCTTCCGCGAGTTTGGTTGATTGTTTGATGGCTTCTTCCAGTTCGGCGGGACCTTTCCATAGTCTAACTGGAGGAGAGGGGAAAGGATGGCGTAGCGCTTGTTTGAGCTGTGTGATGCCACGCTCGGTCATCGCGGAAATCGCGATGAATGGGACGCCAAATTTTTCACTAAGCGCGGTGGGATCAAGTCGGAGTCCTTGGGACTCGGCGCTGTCTGTTTTGTTTAGAGCGACGACGACGGGGTAGCCAAGATCGATAACTTGGATGAGCAGGTAGAGGTGACGTTCGAGGTGGGTGGCATCGAGAACACAGAGGACGAGGTTGGGGGGGTCCTCATCTTCTTGATTACCAATGAGCACATTCCGGGTAATTTCTTCGTCTGGTGAGTTTGGATCTAGGGAGTAGGCACCGGGAAGGTCAATGAGTTCGAACCTATGACCGTGAGGCGTAAAGAAAGTTCCGGATTTCCGAGAGACGGTGGCACCGGTGTAGTTACCGACTTTTTGGTTTTGCCCGGTGAGGGTGTTGAAAAGGGTGGTCTTTCCTGCGTTGGGATTTCCAACCAACACAATTCTCGCCTCGATGGATGAGTTGCTCATCAGATGGGTGATCTAAGCAGGAACAACTTGGATTTGGTCTGCCAGATCCTTACTTAGGGCGAGGCGGGTTCCGCAAACTGTGCAGAGCATGTTACGACCGTTGGTCAGCTTTTTTACGAGCATTTGCTCACAGAAACCAATGTCACGAAGCTGGTTACAAGCCGGACCCTCGACTTGGCGAATCTGGAAATCACAACCGATTGCGGCCTGACTGAGGGTCAGAGCTGAATCGAGTTTAAGATCTGGCGATGATTTTACCATTTGCTAGCAACAACCAAACTTATTGAGACTGTTTCGCAATAACAAAAGTTAATTTTCTGGAATTTCTTTTCATTCATTCCATCAGGCCGAGAAATTTTTCCGGTAGGTTTCAATTCTAGCTTTTCGAATTATTTGGTGTTCCCTCCTTCTGGTCCAACGTCTTTTTTACTCAGGGAGGAGCCTTCGAGGACCTTGCTGAAATTGGGAGTGGTAACCGAATATTGAAAGCCGGAGCCGGAACCGGCCGCTCCAAAGCGGCCTTTTTTATCAAGGGCAATAAAGTTTAGGTGGAGATCTTCGGCTGATTTTGGATCAATGGCGGCGATACGTTGAATCGTTTTAACACAAGCTTCTTCGGGATGGAGCCCCTGCCGCATGTATTCCACAACCATGAAGGACGCGCAGTAACGCATAACGTTTTCTCCCAATCCAGTGGCGCCGGCAGCCCCAACTTCATTGTCAACGTAGAGGCCACTTCCTATAATGGGGGAGTCGCCAACGCGGCCTGGGAGTTTGCCGCCCCACCCACTGGTAGAGCAACCACCGGCGATGTGACCTTTACGGTCGAGGACGAGTAGGGCGACGGTGTCATGGTTGTCTTTGGGACGCTTGTTGGGAATGGGTTCGCTTTGTTTTTGATGCCATTCTTTATGGAGTTTTTGAGAATCGACCTTGATCGATTCTAGTCCTTCCCTGATTGCAAATTCTCGAGCTCCGTCGCCAACGAGCATGACGTGAGGAGTGTTCTCCATGACCCGTCGGGCCGCAGTGATGGGATGAAGAATCCCTTCGACGGCGGCTACGCTCCCGGCGTTGTGATCTAATCCGTTCATGATGCAGGCATCTTGTTGGACTACTCCGGCAGCATTGGGGAGACCGGTAATTCCAACCGAGCGATTTTTCTCATCTGATTCTACCACGCGAATCCCTTGTTCAACTGCATCCAAAAGAGAGCCCTTGTTTTTTAGTGTTTCGAGAGCTTTTTCGTTCCCTGCTTTCCCAAAGGGCCAGGTTGAGACAATGAGCGGTTCGCCGGGTGCGGTTTCAGCTCGAACTGATTGAATACTGGTTCCCATAATAAGACTTGAGGTGAGGAATTGGCGTCGCGTAGAGTGCACGGAAAAGTGGAGTGTTAGGATTTGAGGTGAGCGTCGAGGGCTTCTTTGATCAACTGGAGTGCTTGGTTTATTTCATCGGCGCTGACATTGAGAGGAGGTAGAAGTCTGACGATTTCGGGTCCAGCTGGCGGAACTAGAAGACCTTTCTCAATGAGGGCCGTACAAAGGTGAATAGATGGTATGCTGTCTTTAGGCACATCGAGAGCATCGAAGTTTAATGCGATTCCGAGAAGGAGACCGTATCCGCGAACTTCGGTGATGGCGGGATGATTCCAGCTCTCAATGGTCTTTCGGATTTGGGCTTCTCGTGTTTTGACGTTCTCGGTAAGATTCTCCACGATAATGGTCTCGATGACCGCTTTGGAGGCGGCGCACGCGAGGGCGTTGCCTCCATAGGTTGAGCCATGACTGCCGGGGCCGAGGAGGTGGGCGTGTTTTTCGGCGATATAGAATGAGCCAATTGGGAATCCACCGCCCATACCTTTGGCCCACGAGATACCATCGGGAACGAGGCCGGGAGCGATCGTGTCGTAACCGTTAAGATCGCCAGTCCGACCGAATCCACACTGCACTTCATCGAGGAGAAGGAGGAGGTCTTTTTCCTGGGCGAGAGCAGCGAGGCCTTCGAGGAATTCCTTGGTCATCGGGTTCACCCCCCCTTCGCCCTGGATGGGCTCGAGGAGGAAAGCGATGGTCTTGTCGGTGAGCGCGGCTTGGACAGCATCAAGGTCGTTGGGCTCAACGTAAGTGAAGCCGGTCGGAAGAGGATCGAAGCCTTCGTGGATTTTGGCTTGGGCCGTCGCGGTCATGGCTCCAATAGTCCGACCGTGGAAGGACTTGTTAAAGGTAATGATATCGTAGCGCCCGGTGGCTTGGCCGAATCTCCGCGCGAATTTGATGAGCCCGTCAACCGCTTCCGCTCCAGAGTTTGAGAAGAAGATCTTACCCGGATGTCCGACGACCTTTTCGACAATGAGTTCAGCGAGGTCAGCCTGTTGCTTGATGTAGTAGAGATTGGAACAATGCATCAGAGTTGCCGATTGTTCCGCGATGGCTTGTGTCAAGGCGGGGTGGCAATGGCCTAGCGAGCAAACCGCGATACCTGAGCAGAAGTCGAGATATTCACGACCGAGCTCATCCCACACTCTAGTGCCTTCACCGCGGGTTACGGTAAGGGGAAATCTCCCATAGGTTTCTAGGACATACTGTTTTGTTTTCTCAGTGGTGGTCATGGGCTTCTAGAAGGGAAGGATACTGTTTTTACGGTGAATTTGGAAGCGCGACGATCAAGCATCAGGGTGGATGGCTCAAGAAGAGCTAGGTGCGACCTTGCGGAATGAGAATTCTCAAGGAAATAATACGAGTGTATCGCCTCTGGGATGGTCTCAAAAAGTGAAATACCCCATCTGCTCCGAGTCAAATCAGAGCGCTGTTTGTCGAAAGGAGTTTGGCTGAATGTTTTGGATCGCTGATGGGCTAATTTTTAGGTGAAGTTAAACGTTAATAATGTCCTTGCGATAGAAAGGCGATATTTCCTGCATTTCGCAGTTCAAAAAACGGATCCCAGACATTAGGTTTCGGCGAAGCTAGTGTCTAAATCTCAAAAAATCATAATCGCCTGCGGCGGAACAGGAGGACATTTATTTCCTGGAATCGCTGTTGCCCAAGAGCTTAAGGCACGGGGGCACAAGGTGTTACTTCTGATTTCCGAAAAGAAAGTCGATGCTCAGGCTTCCCAAAAATACTCGGATCTTCGTTTTGAGACTGTCAGGGCTATTGCAAAGCCGCCTACGTTTTCGCTTAAAATGGTTTCTTTTCTGTGGCGTCTGAGTAAGACAATCAAGCAGTGCGGCGGTATCATTGATCGGGAGGAAGCAAGTGTGATTCTCGGAATGGGAGGGTTTACTTCTTTTCCTCCAGTAGTCGCTGGGGCAAAAAAAGGACTTCGAACCTATGTGCATGATTCCAATGCCATTCCTGGGCGTTCTAATCGTATGACGGCCAAGCGTTGCACTGCGGTTTTGGTGGGATTGGAGGAAGCTTCAACTCACTTTCCTGATATCAAGGTGATTCATACCGGAACTCCGGTTCGTGACGAGCTTGAGAAGCTTCCATCACGCCAAGCAGCATGCGAAAAATTCGGTTTTGATCCACTAAAGAAAACGCTCCTTGTGATGGGGGGGTCGCAGGGTGCGCGACGCCTTAATGAACTAGTTGCTGAGGGAACGGAGGGCACTGCATGGCAGGTTCTTCACTTGACTGGCCAGGCAGACTTTGAACGTCTTTCTGAACAAGTGGGCAAGCGTGATGGCTATAAGATACTCGCATTTTGTGAAGGTATGGCGGCAGCCTATGCGGCAAGTGATTTTTGTGTGGCGAGATCTGGGGCTTCGTCTCTGACAGAGTTGAGCCATGTAGGGTTGCCCGCGCTTTTGGTGCCCTTCCCCTTTTCTGCTGATGACCATCAAACAGCTAATGCGCGCGTCTTCGAAAAAGCAGGGGCTGCGATCTTAGCTCATGAGAAAGATCTCGAGGCTAAAACGATCACTGACATGTTGTCTGAACTTGATGATGGAATTCTTGAAAGTATGTCGGAATCGATGCTGAATCTCGCGGCTCCCGCCGCCGCGGCCCAAATCGTTAATGTTATTGAAGGATGACTATTGAGCAATTTAGCGAGAAAATTTTAAATCCGGAGCAACCACTCCGGGTTCATTTGATCGGCGTGGCAGGTTCGGGTATGAGTGGGTTAGCTCGGCTCTTGATTCAGATGGGCCATCGGGTTAGCGGGTCCGATCGAGTGACTTCTGGGGAGACGGAGCGTCTCCGCAAGTTAGGGCTCGATTTTTCTACTCCGCATTCAGGAGAAGCTGTTAAGGGTGCGGATGCGGTGATCTATTCCTCGGCGATTCGTTCCACAAACCCCGCCCTTTCCGAGGCTTTAGCGCAGAAGATTGCGACCTTTCGGCGAGCAGAATGCCTAGCGGCTATTCTTCACACAAAGGCAGGAGTAATGGTTTCGGGCACCCATGGGAAGACAACGACCTCGGCAATGATCGCGCATATTCTTCGCCAAGGAGATCTCATGCCTTGTCATTATGTGGGGGCGGAGATCCCAGTTTTAGGTTCCAACGCCGAATGGAACCAAGATGGTGAGTATTTGGTCGCAGAGGGTGACGAATCGGATGGCACGTTGGCCCTGTATCATCCGAAACACGCAATTGTGTTAAATGTCGAGGAAGAGCATCTCGACTACTACACGCGGGGGATTACGCAAATCCGTGAGGTTTTTAGTAACCTGTTGAACCAGACTTCGGGTTCCCTTTTTTATTGCTGTGAGTGTAAAGAAGCGACTCAGCTTTGTGGAACACGCGGAAATTCTATTTCGTATGGTTGGAAGGATGCTGATTGGACTGCGACTGATCTTTCTGGGCAGATCGGAACAGTAAGTTTTACGGTCAATTATAAGGGTAAGGAGCTAGGCAGGGTTCAACTTGGAATTCCCGGTCTACACAATGTGTTGAATGCTTTAGGAGCAATTGCGGTGGCTTCAAGTTGCGGGGTTGATTTTTCAAAAATGAATCAGGCCCTTAGTTCTTTTGCGGGTGCTAAGAGACGATTCGAAACCAAGCATTTGAGCAAGCGATATCGTATTGTGGATGATTATGGGCATCATCCAACAGAGGTTGCAGCTACCTTACAGACTGCTCGTAGTTACGAGCCGGGCCGCGTGATTGTGCTCTTTCAGCCTCATCGCTATAGCCGGACTCATAAGCTGGCTGAGGATTTTGGTAAGACCTTACAAGCTGCCGATCTAGTTTTCGTGACTGATATTTACGCGGCCAGCGAAGATCCTATTCCTGGTGTGAGTGGGCAGACAATTGTTGATGCAATTTTAGCCACCGGCTCTACGAGGGCGTTCTTCGTCCCGGATCTTTCAATCGCGCATCACGCGGTGGGGAATATTCTAGCGGAGGGTGATCTTTTTCTGACTTTGGGGGCTGGAAATGTTCATGAGGCTGGTAATAAGATAATCCGCGATCTTAAGATTTTAGAAGAAATCCGGAATGAAACAAAAGTCTCGGCAATCAAACTTTACGAACCGATGTCGCGTCATAGTACGATGCGCGTTGGAGGCCCGGCTCAGTTTTGGATCGAGCCATCGGAATTTGGGCAATTAGCCGATTCTGTTTCTTTCTGCAAAGCTCGGGGGATTCCAGTTCGAATTGTGGGGCGTGGATCTAATCTGTTGATTCGAGATGGAGGAATTCGTGGGGCTGTTATTCATCCGGCAGGTGGTAATTTTGCTGCGGTGACTGTTGAGGGGAATACGATCACGGCAGGTGTTGGAGTTCGCTTTAAAAAGGTTGCCAGTATAGCACGCGAGCACGGCATTGGAGGATTTGAATGGATGGAAGGAATTCCGGGGAATGTCGGAGGCGGACTACGTATGAATGCCGGAGCAATGGGTGTGGAAACCTTCGACCAAGTTGTCGCAGTGACTTTTTTGGATGAGGATGGAGAGATTAGAACGCGAAAGCGTGATGAGATAAAATTCTATTACCGCAACGTCCCCGAGCTTCGCCGGAATTATGCTCTGGAGGCGACCTTCGCTGGAGTTTCCTCAAATCAAGAAGCGATACAGGATAAGCTTAATGAATCTCGCCATCATCGCAATACGACCCAGCCGAAGGCTGCGAGTGCTGGGTGCACATTCAAAAACCCCGTAATCTGTGGGGCGGGTCAATTGATTGATGAGATGGGCTTGAAAGAGACGGGGGTAGGCAAGGCCGAGGTGTCGCCGGAGCATGGTAATTTTATCGTTAATCGAGGGAAGGCCAGTGCTTCTGATGTCCTTTCGTTAATCGAGAAGATCAAAGCGAAGGCAAAGGGAGATAGGGGCGTGGTTCTCGAGACTGAAATACAGATTCTTGGTGAGGATGAGGTTGTTTTTTAGGGGATTTTCGCAAACAGATTCGTTGTCATGATCGTGGAAATGGTTTTTAGAATTCTGAGTGCTTTTCTTGTGGTCTCATCCGTGGGATCGGCGCAGCCAAACGTTATTATCCTCTACTCTGATGATGCGGGATATGCTGACTTTGGTTTTCAGCCAAATTGCGCGGCGGATATGAAGAAACTAACGCCTAATATCGATCGTATTGCAAAGGAAGGTGCGAGGTTTACAAATGCTTACATGGCGGGTTCGGTGTGCTCGCCCTC
>TARA_B110000003_G_scaffold91969_1_pt1 | contig 13147 bp, 10 predicted proteins | sample TARA_B110000003 | Tara Oceans TARA_B110000003 (sample SAMEA4396424) | marine metagenome | biome: Westerlies Biome; feature: [SRF] surface water layer (ENVO:00010504); material: water (ENVO:00002006), including particulate matter (ENVO:01000060) such as... | depth 5 m
TCTTTTCGACTCAGATCCCTTTCACGGATGCCACTCGTCGTGAGCGAAATAAGCCCGATATTAACATGAATGGCCTAGGGGACATCACGATGTCCGCAACCTATTTACCAAGGGCTGATGAAAATTCGATTTGGAGCCGACTAAGGTTAAGCGCTGGATTCATCTTACCAACCGGGAAACCAAGGGATAACCCCGCTCTGGGAGACGTAGCACCGACCGTATTTCAACTCGGCACCGGCACAACCCAACTTGCCTTAGGTGCGAATTATTTTGCTACTCTCAATAACGATTGGTCGTTTTTTTCTGGAGCTAATATCACTTTTGCGATCTATGAAAGCTCCAAGGGTTTTCGCCCTGCTGAGACCTACGCGTTCCGTGTAGGGATAAGCCGATCAATTACTGAAAACCTGAAGACGAGGCTTTCTTTAGATTTTTCCCACGGTGAAAAAGATGAGCTCCAAGGAAATGAGATTGGCTACACAGGTTCCACTGTCCTTAGTGTCACACCCGCACTCATCTATACCATCAATGAAGATTTTAGTGCTTCCACTTCAATCTTAATTCCTGCGCATCGACGTGTTAATGAAACTGCCCTTGCCGTAGGCCCTCTGTGGTCACTTGGTTTTAGTTATAGCTTCTAACAAGGAATCTAAGGAGGTGCTATCACAGATTACCACTCTGTGATGGCACCTTGGAAGAGATTGGAGGGTCTAGCACGACATCAGGGTCTTTCAGTATCGTGAATCGTTTTCCGCGCGGCGCTATCACCGTCGCGATCGGCAGCGAAGACAATCGCGATTGACGAGCTCCCTTCCTTTCCAAACGGCGACATTAACCTCAATCCAACTTCTAGTGACACGAAGACGGCCTCTAGCACGCATGAAGGGTTAAGCGGTGTTCTCTTCGTGTGATTACAAATGCCATAAAAAAGTATAATGGATTTTCAAGAGACGATGCTAACCCTAAAAGTTAGATGAAGTGGTATTACACAAAAAACCAAAAGCAACAGGGGCCTGTTACGAAAGATGATTTACTAAGAATACTAAACGATGGGACTTTAGCTACAACAGAGCTAGCTTGGAATAAGGAGATGGATGAATGGAAACCCATTCAAGAAATTGAAATTCTTCTCAAGACATATCCAATGGCCGAAGAGCCATCAACTCAACCTCCCCGTGATACAACACCAGTTAGGAGACGCAGAGATAAGGGCGACTACAAAATCGCCGAATGGGCCGTCAAAACTTCCGATTCAGAACCATCATCAGCCCCACCAAACTATTTGTGGCAATCTTTACTGATTACCCTGTTTTGTTGTCAGCCTCTCGGACTCATTGGGCTTTTTTATGCTAACAGAGTACAATCACTGGAAAAATCTGGCCGAAGAAGAAAAGCTCTTATTGCATCAAAAAAAGCAAAAACATGCTGTAATATTGGTCTTTTGACCGGATTCATTCTTGGTGTTTTCTACTTTTTCTATATCGCGCAAACGGGACTATCGCGCCCTTGATCCGCCCGAAAGGCGCCTTCAAAGCAAGCCGCTTTTAGTAACATTGGATCTGTCGTATGATCAGCGGAGCTCCTAAAGAGCACAATTTTCTCACTAATCATGGGGTTATTCTTATTACCCTGATCTCCTATCTGCGGTCGACGGAAAGATCTGGATGGAATTCGCTCCATCAAACGATGAGAACTTTTTCTTCCGATTAAGGATTTAAGAAAGAGTGATCCCGGACCCCTTACACTGAACGATAATTCATGGACACGATGAGAGAGATTCGGGATTCGATGCCTCCCTCACCCACCCTTCACAAGCCCCGGCTTATAAAGCTAGCACCGCCTAATCTAACGACAAGATTTCGTAACTGGCCGTCAGCGCTGAAGATTAAAGTAGTTATAAAGAATCCGATCCACAAATTGAAGCTTGTGAGTTCATAACAGAAAGCCGTCCCTCGTAGTTATTTCCGAGGGGCGGTTTTTTGATCAAGCAGTATCCTTGGCTAATGGGGATCATGTATTCTGATCAGTAGCACCAAACTAAAAGGCGAGTCTGATACTTATTAGCTAGATGTGTATTTTAAGAGCGGTCTCCTCTCAAGGAGTGGCTTTTTAAAACCGGACAGAACTACCTCCCAAATCTCAATTAATTAAACGAGAAAGGCCGCTTCACCCCTTCCCTTTCCGTATTCAATAATTGGAGTTAGAGGGAACTAGACTTTGAAGGCTTTGACTAGTGGGTCACATCACCAATCTCAGCTTTTAAAAATCCCTGTTTCGTCATCCTAGCACCCGCTAATCTAACGACAAGATTCTGTAACTGGTCGTTAGTTTTTTTCCAGAATCGTGCAACACTCTATCCATGACACTGAAAACTTACTTGATCTTGGCATTAGCTCTGTTTGGAACCCCTGTATTCGGAGAAAACAAGCTCTGCCCAATTATGGTGGAGGATGAGATTGACGAAGAAGAAGTCGTAGAATTTGAAGGGAAAAAGGTTTATCTCTGTTGCGGGGGGTGTGTCAAAAAATGGAATAAGTCACCTAAGTATTACATCAAGGCCATGGCGGATATGTTGCCTCAGTTCAAGGGAATGGAGAAGCAACTGCAACTCGAAAAAGTGGAGCTTATGGCTCAGAAATTTTGTCCAGTCTATAAAGACAGAGTCGTAACCCCAGATTCCCCTTCTGTGGATTTCAACGGCAAGACAATTTTCTTATACAGCACAGGAGCGGCAAGGCGCTGGAAACGTGATCCTGAGGGATATGTTGAAAAGGCGCTTGAGTCGGGAATTCTGCCCCAATTACCCGACAACAAAAAAGTTAAGGGAATGACCAATACGGTCAAATCCACTTCTCTGAAAAACCAATAGATGGCATAGCCTCTGTCCTCTCAAAATTTACAATCAGGGAGAAGATTCATAGTTGGAATCGCGCGTAGTCCGAATCAATCTTTTAACTTCCGCCATTTTAAATGGGTTTCAGACAATTAGTTACGATTGTGTTGATCTATTCAACTGCCCATGGAGAAATACCTGAAGCTGAATGGCCAGGATTTCGCGGAAACGGTAAGAGTAGGGGTAAGGGCAATAACGTAGCCTTAAAATGGACAGATGAGTCCGGGGTTCTTTGGCGCAAGAAGCTACAAGGCTTCGGTCAGTCTAGCCCGGTATTGTGGGGTGATACCGTATACGTGACGAGTATCGGAGGGGCCAATAAGGAACATTTGTATGTAGAGGCCTTCGATCGTCTCTCTGGTAAGCGCAGGTGGCTACACCAAGCTAAGGCGACCGAAACTGTCGAATCTGTCAGTAAGATGATTTCCCAAGGTGCTCCAACTCCAGTGGCAGGACCAATTGGTTTGCATGCTTTTTTTGAATCTGGAGATCTTATCTCCCTTGATCATCGCGGTAACTTAAGGTGGTCAAGAAAGCTAACTGAAGAGTTTGGAAAATTCAAAGGTGGCCATGGGCTCGGCTCATCTTTAGTTGGAGCAGCAAATAAGTTGTTGCTGCTCATAGATCATGATGGTCCATCGTATCTTTTGTGTATGTCTCGTGAAGACGGCAAGACATCCTGGAAGATTGATAGAGAACCAAGGGTTTCGTGGACCAGCCCATTGTATCAAGAGCATGCTGATGGTGCTCGAGTTTTAGTGAGTTCAAATGGCAGGATCGATGCATATCGCTTCAAAGATGGTAAGGCACTGTGGTGGGCGGACGGGATCAAGAAAAACACAGTCGCTTCACCCGCAAGTAATGGGGACTTAGTTGTCCTTGGGTCGTCCAGCCCTCGGCAGACCAAGGCCTTTCGATTGGGGGGAACTGGGGACGTCGCAAAGACTCATTTAGCTTGGATTGCCGAGTCTGCTACAACTAGCTTTCCATCACCCGTGATCGACAAAGAGATTGTCTACCTTATTAATCGTGCTGGATCTCTGCAAGCTCATCGAATGGAGGATGGCTCCCAATTGTGGAAAACCCGTCTGCCGGGAGAGACTTGGGCAACTCCGATCATTGTTTCAGATCGTTTATACGTCTTTTGTAAAAACGGAAAAACAGCAATTTTTAATGCAAAGGGAGGTAGCCCGATCCCACTTTCTGTGAATACCCTTTCTATTGAAGACGACGATTTAGTTTACGGAGTTGGGCTTGCTAAAGGGAGTTTTGTGCTTCGAACCGGGCGGGAGCTCATTGCTATTGCTCCGAGTGAGGACGATCATAGCCAATAGACAGAGCAAGCCGAAGAGTAACGAACAAACTTACCTTCTTCAAAAACTCCCATTGGCACACGTCTGCGGATCGCTAAGATTTCCGAGGAGGCGAATCAGAAAATCCGATGGTCCTCAATATTGACGGTCAATATTGAGGCTAATGAGTTAGCCGATTCGGGCTTTATTTTGCGGTCTACTTGAGGGGGAATGGTCTCCTTTCCCTGATATGATATTCTTGCACTTAGACATGCCAAAGATAGAATTCCAACGGCAAACTTTCTAAAATTCACTTTCCAAATTGAAGACCCCATGAAAATCAATCTCCCTATCACTATTGGATGCTCTGCAGCACTGGCTTTTTTGCTGGTCGCCTGCACTCAGCCGGCTCCCATTGAAGCGTCGTCATCGGATAAAATAGATCCTTCGCATCTAGAAACTCTGATTGATGACGAGAGAAACCTGTTCTTCCTCGACGTGCGCACGCCGGAGGAAGTGGCAACCCTCGGAACGCTCCCGGGTTACATCAACGTTCCCATTGATCAACTTGAACAACGGTTGGGAGAGATTCCGAGGGACAAGCCTATTGTAACTGCTTGAAACCGTGGAGGAAGAGCCGCGCGTGCCGCGGCATTACTAATTTCTAATGGATTTAAGGTAAGAGGGAGCTGTGGTCTAGCCGATTGGAAAGACGCAGGGAAAGAAGTATTCTATCCAGTCCGAGGCAAACAGTAATTGATAGAGTCACCTGCTATGACAAGGTAGAAGCTGCCCGATCTCATGGTCCTAATCCTCAGTGTAGGGTGTCGGCCAAGCATTGAGACGACGCCTGTCGATGATGCATCGCCCAGGTTTCCCAGAATTTCTAGTGATATAAAGCCAACTAGTGAAAGTAAAGAAACAGCTAAGATGATCGAGGATGTGAATGGTGAGAAGGAGAATTAGGTGAAAAAGGCAACACTCCAAAACCTAGTCCATTTGAGCAGTGTTGTTTTTAGGGCGAAAAACCTATCCTTCCCGTCTACGTTTTCTGTAAGAACTGACTTTGACCAAGGGCGGAGGTTTTGCTATTGTTTCTTAATCCCTTTCTCTTTCTGCAAAATCCCTCGATATGATATTCCCAAAGCCGCCTTTCCGCATAACCAAGATGATTGGCCTTGCGCTGATTCTAGCACTCCTTCACCCCGGGTCGTCCTCCGCCGATATCATCATTACGGAATTCATGGCGAGCAACAACAGTGTCATCGATGACGAGGACGGCGAATCTTCGGACTGGATCGAGATCTACAACACAGGGCCAGCGCTCGTGAATCTCGATGGTTTTTACCTGACCGATGACCCAGCAGACCTAACAAAGTGGCGGATTCCGAATGTGCCGATTGCGGTGGAAGACTTCGTTATCGTATTTGCATCAGCCAAGGATCGAGACGATCCGGAATCGGAACTACACACGAATTTCCGCCTCTCTGCGAGAGGGGACTATATTGCCTTAATCGATCGTGACGGCACGAGTGTGTTGTCCGAGTTCGGGCCGGATTTCCCGGAGCAGTTTGAGGATGTTTCCTACGGTCTAGAACAGACGGGGAACACGACGAACATTACGTTCCTGCAGTCCGGTGCGGATTGCCGTCGCGTTGTTCCGACTGGAAGTCTCGGGCTTGCTTGGACTGCAAAGGGATTCGACGATGCTTCATGGCCGGCGGCGACGACGGGAATTGGTTACGAGAACTCGAGCGGCTATGAGACGCTGTTTGGAACCAACGGCGACGTGGGCGCGCAAATGTCCGGCATTAATACCAGCGCCTACATTCGCATTCCCTTCGATGTCGCGGATCCCACGGGGCTCATTGGACTGACGCTCGACATGAAATACGACGATGGATTCATCGCCTATTTGAATGGCGTCCGGATCGCGTCGAGCAATGGGCCACAAAGTGCGGACTGGAACACCGGGGCATCCGGTAGTAACGATGATTCGGCAGCGCTGCTGTTCGAAAGCTTCGACATCATTGCCCATGCAGGGAGTTTACAAACGGGATCAAATCTTCTTGCAGTCCACGGGCTGAATGTCAGCACCACAAGCTCCGACTTCCTCATCGTTCCGCAGATCAGGGCGGTGCGGATTTCCGATCCGAGTGTTGGTGGCCCCGGATACCTCGACTCCGCAACCCCCGGGAGCTTTAACGGATCGACCTTCTCGGGCTTCGTGTTGGACACCGTTTTTAGCGTCGATCGCGGATTCTACGATGATCCATTCCAGGTGGAAATCACGACGAGCACCCCGGGTGCGACCATTCGCTGGACGACCGATGGCTCCGATCCCACCGCTTCTCGTGGGACTGTCTACACGGGGCCAATCGACATCAGCCAGACCACTGTCCTTCGCGCAGCCGCTTTCAAGACCGATCTCGTACCAACGAACATCGACACTCAGACCTACCTCTTCCTCGACGACGTCATCAAGCAGTCTCCGAACGGGCAGGTGCCGTCCGGCTGGCCTCGCAGCGGGGTTAATGGTCAGGAATTGAATTATGGCATGGATCCCGAAATTGTGGGGAGCCGTCACAGCGAGCAGGAGGTCATCGATAGCCTGAAGGCGATCCCGACGATTTCGATGGTCACTCCCCTGGCAAATCTTTTTAATGGCCAAACAGGAATTTACGTAAACGCGGGGGGAAGTGGGCGGAGTTGGGAACGTCCAGCCTCGTTCGAGCTGTTGAATCCCGACGCCTCGCTGGGATTCCAGATCGATGGCGGCGTCCGGGTCCGGGGAGGGTTCAGCCGGAGCGACGGCAATCCAAAGCACGCTTTCCGCCTCTTCTTCCGCCGCGAATACGGGGAAGGTAAACTTCGCTTTCCGCTCTTCGAAGACGAGGGGACAGACGAGTTCGATAACGTGGATCTGCGCACGAGCCAGAACTACTCGTGGTCATTCCAAAACGACAGCCGGAACAATTTTCTCCGGGATGTTTGGTCCCGGGATATCCAGCGCGAGATGGGCCAGCCATCCACCCGCAGCCGATTCTATCATCTCTACATAAACGGCGTCTACTGGGGGCTGTTCCAGACGCAAGAACGGGCCGAGGCGTCATTTGCGGAGGCCTACTTCGGAGGCGACAAGGAGGACTACGACGTCATCACTAAATATGGGGGGACGACCGATGGGAACCGCGACGCCTTCAACCGCCTTTACGATGCCGGGCAGGCGGGATTTGCCTCGAACGCGAACTACTACAAGGCACAGGGATTAAATCCCGACCGCACGCCGAACCCAGCCTTCGAGCGACTCCTCGATGTCGACAACGTCATCGACTACATGATCATCACCTACTACTCCGGCGACCGGGACGGACCGGGCTCACGATACACAGGTCCCAATCCGAACAATTTCTTCTCCATCTATAATCGTAAGAATCCGGACGGATTTAAAACCTTTGAACACGATTCCGAACACTCGCTGGGCACAGGGGACAACAACATGATTTCTCCATTCACTCGCAGCACGACACGGGCCCATTTCAATCCCCACACACTGCACGAGCAACTGACCGCCAATGCGGACTACTTGCAGCGTTTCAACGATCGCGTGCAAAAGCATCTATTCAACGGAGGCGCTCTTGATGCGACGGTTGCGGCGGCTCGTCTGGATGCGCGCGCGAAGGAGATCGAAACCGCGATCATCGCCGAGTCCGCACGTTGGGGCGATTCCAAGCGGAGCCGACCATTCACCGATGCGGACTGGCGGGGTGCCCGTGATTCAACGCGGAACTGGATCCTCAACCGCACGCCGACTCTCGTATCGCAGTTGCGCGCTCAGAGATGGTATCCCGACGTGGACGCACCCACGTTTACGCCGCCGGGTGGTTCAATCTCGAGTGCCGAGAATGTCTTTTTTAAAGGGAGTCAGGGTCAGATCTGGTTCACCTCTGATGGTGAAGACCCGCGCGCTCCCGGCGGTTCGGTTGCCCCCTCGGCCTCTCGGGCACAACCATCAGGAACTGTTAGCACGGTCTTCGTCGACGAAGGGGTCGGGGTCAGTGTCTTCGTTCCGGGAGATGATTCCCTGGGGGATACCTGGCGCGACGCGGAGTTTGATGACACGCAATGGCTCTTTGGCCAAACCGGCGTCGGCTATGACGAGAACACAGAATACGATAATCATATCGACCTCGATGTGGACGGGTTGATGAATAATGAGAACACGAGTATCTACCTGCGCGTTCCCTTTGAAATCGCAGATCTCGCCGGCCTTAGCGGACTGGTCCTGAAGATGAAGTATGACGACGGTTTCGTGGCCTATATCAATGGGAGCCGGGTCGCTTCGGACAATGCGCCGGGCGCCCTCGAATGGGATTCTGCGTCTACCAATCTTCACGATGACGATCTCGCGGTGACCTTCGTTTCCTTTCCCATCGACGAGCATCTGGACAAGCTTCAGGTCGGCGATAATCTTCTCACCATTCATGGGTTAAACGACAATCTGGGGAGCTCCGACATGCTCGTCAGCCCGCGCCTTGAAGGCACGCGCATCTCGGGCGGCACGCCGGTGACTCTCCCACCGGGAATCGTCCGCTTACAGACCCGCTCACTGGATGGCGGCGAATGGTCTGCGCTCTCGGAAACGACATTCCTCGTGGATGTGGAAGCTGCCAGTGCGGACAAGCTCGTCATTTCGAAAGTCATGTTCAATCCGTCGGTTCCCACCGCCGCCGAAGAAGCTGCCGGATTCGACCGACGGGGTGACTTCGAATATTTTGAGGTGCTTAACGTCGGCCCGATGACGATCCATCTCGGCGGGGTCCGTCTCGTCACGGGCATCGAGTTTACTTTTCCCTTCGGCACGATGCTCGATCCCGGTGAGCGTCTTCTAGTCGTGAGCAACCTCGCTGCCTTCGAGATGCGGTATGGAGCCGGGCTCCCGGTCGCAGGCGAGTTTGAGAACAACAGCAACCTCGATGACGGCGGGGAGCGAATTCATCTGCTCGACGGGAACGGACAGACGATTGCCGAATTCACCTTCGACGATGACGAATCCATGGGCTGGCCTTCAGGTCCGGACGGAGACGGCTATGCCCTCGTCCTTTTGGATCCCGAATCGGCCACTGATCCTGCCCTCGCCGGCAGTTGGCGCGCCAGCGGATATCCGGGCGGCCAACCGGGCACCAACGACCGGCTAACCTTCGCCTCGTGGAAGGCTGACTATTTTGACGCCGTGCAACTGGGAAATTCCGCGGTATCGGGTAATCTCGCCGATCCAGACTTCGATGGCCTGACCAACTTCGTCGAGTTCATCCTCGCCAGCGATCCGCTGATACCGAATTCTCACAATGCCGTGCAGGGCAGGGTAATAGAGGCCGGAGGAGAAGACCATTTCGCCATTACTTTTCGGCGCTGGGTGGGTGCCGAAGAACTTGCAACGAGCATACAATCCTCTTTTGACGGCAACGTTTGGACCACCGCCAAGGTTGTTCGTGATAGCATCTCGCTCAACGGCGACGGGACCCAGACAGAAGTCTGGCGCAGCACTGATCCAATTACCGCGAAGCGCGTCGAACTTTTGCGGGTGCTGGGTTCGATTCCCCAGTGAGCGAAAACCGCAGCACGAAGCCACACTGAAAATGGGGCAGTCAGCAAAATGGGGAATACGTTCAATTCGGGTCCGTTAACTGACAAGGCCAAGAGAGGCAAAGAAAGCAATTGTATGGTTTGAGGAAAAGGAAGAGGAAGGCCAGCTAGGATGACCCCAGCACCTCTCCGCTCTGGCTCGAGAACCACTTTAAAGCCCTCCTAGTAAAAGCAATTTTCTAGCAGTCGGATTCTATTCTATTGGCTTGAAAGAGGCGGCAGAATCTCTCCCCAGAGCCGGGTAAAGTTCGACATTACCTTCCGTGCATTTCTCAAGAAACCCGTCCACAAATATTTCATCACCCATCTTCAGGTTGTCTTCGCCCAAATGCCAAGTCGGGAAGACACAGTGAATATTATGCTTTAAGTAAATGTGATTTCCGTCTTCTCGGTTTTCAACGCGAAGCACTTCCCCTTTGACTGTGATCTTCTTCCCGATGAACGGCTTGCCTATGCGCGCAACGTCATGCGCATGAAACTGAGCAGCGGGCTTCCCGTAGTCCATCTGCCAGCCCTTGCCGCATCCACTCGCCAGACCTCCGAGGATAAGCATTATCAATACACCTGAGATTCTTGTTCTCGCACACTTCCTTCTTGCAGAGCATTTCATGTTGAGGATCTTGGACCATTTCCGCCTGAGAAGAAAATTGAGAAATCGGATACTAACATCGATTTAGTTGATGTCTTTAACCGAACGTCAATTAAACCAGTTCGCACTCTGCTCCTCACCAAATGAGACTTCAACCCAGTCCGCCAAGAGCAAATTCCTAGCAGGAAAAGCATAAGCCAGACTCCTTGCTTTATTTGGAGTAGGAGGCACCAAAGCCGCCATGCTTACTACTAGGAATTTTCTTTTTATCTCTCTTTGAAATTTGAATATTTCATTTTTTCTTCACCACCTTCTTAAAAGTACCCTTCCAGGCTTTTAGTTGACCATCTTTAGGGTCCTTTGTTTTGAATTGGCTTTCAAGTAAGACATCACTGATCCTCTTTATCATGTAATCACCTTGGAGTGTTTGACCTTCATGATCTCTGAAGACCATAAATCCTTTGATTTGGTTGACCTTGACCTCAGTGAAGTTGCATTCCCAATACGCTCCATTATTACCAATCCCAAGTGCTACTAATTGTTTTTTATCCGGCATCCAGCCAATAAGTTCAGAAAACTTATTTCCATCCTGATCAACCCATTTTCCGGATGCACCTTCTCCATCCTTTAATTTTTTAAAAACAACTTCTGATTTAAATCCATAATCTTCTTCGACTTGCCAACGACCTTGCGGGAATTTCCAAGGAGATTTTTGATCATCTGCGTAAACATTAAAGGAAGTTAGAATCGGCAGTAGCGAGAGAATTAGTTTTTTCATATTGTTCATTACGTTTTACTTTTTAAGGAATACCAAAAAATTACTCTATTTGTATAGGCGTGATAACATCCAATTTTGTGCCATCAAAAAGATAGATAGGGCTAGAAGGCACGATGGGAGGAATCAAAGGATTTAACGCGACATCATGGTCCTTCAATATGAAGAATCGTTTCCCACGAGACTGGCGTGAAAAGCAGGATATCGATTTCGATACGTCAGGAACCATCTCCATCGTGATCGGTGGCGAAGACGATGACGAATAACGAGTTCTGGAAGGTCAGGACTCAAAAATACAAAGGGATTTCATAGAAACCAAAAGGCTGGGTAGTGAACTAAAACTTTACCTGAGTTCTTAAGTTCTTACCTTTTTGATATGAATATTACTCCCCTAAGTATTCTCCGAATCACAAATAGCCGATTGCTTGTTCTGTTTGCGCTCTTTGCCTTCGCCTTCCTGCCTGTCCATGCTGCCAGTTTAGATGATCTAGGCTACACCACGACGGACGGGAAAGTCACCATCACCGATTGTGATGAGGCCGCCACAGGTGAGCTAGTGATTCCTCCGACCATTGAAGGCAATCCTGTCACAAGTATCGGAGAGATGGCGTTTGGTAACTGCTTCACCCTCACCAAAATCACGCTACCTGACAGCGTCGTCAGCATCGGGGATTCAGCCTTCTTATCCTGCTTTAGCCTTATGATTATTAGGATAGGTAGTGGCATCACCAGCATTGGTGAATCGGCATTTATCGACTGCTTCAGCCTAACGGAAATCACATTTCAAGGAGCTGCTCCCACGGTTGGAGACGACACATTTTCAGGCGTAGCAGACGGGGCCGTTGCATATATTACAGCAGAGGCTCTTAGTTCTTTTGGTGACAGTGGCGATAACTGGAATGGCCTTATCTTGGAAAGCAGGATTCCCAATGACTTTCCTCTTACATGGTCCACGGATAACGGAGAAGTCACCATCACCGATTGTAATGAGGGCGCCACAGGTGAACTAGTGATCCCTCCGACCATCGAAGGCAATCCTGTCACTGGTATTGGAGATAGCGCTTTTAGTGGCTGCATGAGCCTAACCAACATCACGATTCCTAATAGCGTTACCAGTATCGGAGATTTTGCCTTCCAGTTCTGCACCAGCCTGACGAGTATCACGATCCCTAATAGCGTCACCAGCATCGGGAGAGTTGCCTTCAACCAATGCATCAACCTCACAAGTATAACGATTCCTGATGGCGTCACCAGCATCGGGCTTCAGGCCTTCCAATATTGCTCCGGCCTTACAAGCATCACGATTGGTAACGGCGTCAGCAGCATCGGGGGAGAGGCCTTTAAAGGCTGCAACAGCCTGACGAGTATCACAATCCCTAATAGCGTCACCAGCATCGGGGGTTCCGCCTTCCATCGTTGTATCAGCCTGACGAGCATCACGATTCCTGACAGCGTCACCAGCATCGGAGCGGAAGCCTTCAACCGCTGCACCGCCCTGACGAGCATCACGATTGGCAATGGCGTCACTAGCATCGGAGCGGAAGCCTTCAACCGCTGCACCAGCCTTGCGAGCATCACGATTCCTGACAGCGTCACCAGCATCGGGTTTTTGGCCTTCTACGAATGTAGGAGTCTAAAAAGTATTACATTTCAGGGCGTGGCTCCCACCGTGGGTGCTAGGGCATTCTCAGATTTAGTGGACGGGGCTGAAGCTTTTGTGACGGTTGAGGCTCTTAGCTCTTTTGGCGTTGTTGACGCTGACTGGAATGGTCTCTTAATCCAGGTTAGAGATGGCACTACAAACCCCGAGATAAGGACAGCCATCGAATTTTCCTTTAATTCAGATGAAATAAAATTCTCTTTTGATGCAGTGAATGGCGTAAACTACCGCATCGAAGCCTCTACAGATCTTATCAACTGGGAAATGATTGAAACTGCAATCATCGGTGAAG
>TARA_B110000003_G_scaffold137528_1_pt1 | contig 13144 bp, 8 predicted proteins | sample TARA_B110000003 | Tara Oceans TARA_B110000003 (sample SAMEA4396424) | marine metagenome | biome: Westerlies Biome; feature: [SRF] surface water layer (ENVO:00010504); material: water (ENVO:00002006), including particulate matter (ENVO:01000060) such as... | depth 5 m
AAGAGCTTCAAATTGGGCACCGTACGGGCATTGCAACAACAAATCCCGGATGGGGAGTGGGACGCGGTTCAGGCCTACATCGGGGAGTTGCGGTCTGAAAAGCGACCGCTTTACATCATTGGCACAGGAGGCAACGCGAACCGTCTCCAGCGCCTGTCACTGTTGCCCAGACAAGAGGCCATTCCACTGTCCACATTGGAGGTGTTGTTTGGCCAGTTGGCGTCCAAAAGCCTCGAAGAAAGGATCGCTACATTCCATTTGAAACCCGACCGTGCGGAGGTCATTGTGCATGCCACTGACATTTATCTGAAGGTCATGCAAATGGCGCAGGCCACCCACATGCTTGTGCCCAAAGTGGGGCTCGCAGATGGCATGATCCAAGCTCTTTACAAAGAGTGGAAGGCCTCAGAGAAGGCCTGATTCTCTTCTGCTGCGTTTCTGTTCAGAGGTTCTTGCCCAAGAAGGCATCCACTTCATAAATCCGTTTGGGCTTCAGCACAATCTTCCCTTCGCTGTCCAAAAGGAAGTAAGTGGGTGTCGCCGTGATCTTGTAATCCTTGACGATGGGCGAATCCCAACCCTGCAATTGGCTCACATTGGGATAGCTCATGCCACGCTGTTCGATGACCCCTACCCATGTCGATCGGGCTTGGTCCAAACTGACGCCGATGGCTTCAAATCCACGGCTCTTGTACTTGGCGTGCACAGGAATCAAGACAGGGATTTCCTGTTCACATTTGTGGCACCATGACGCCCAGAACATCACCAAGGTGTACTTGTTGGCTTGGGCCGTTTCCATAAGGTTCACGGTGCCGCCATCCCACTTGTTCATGGTGAAGTTCGGGGGGGTCTTGCCCATTTGAAGATTGATGATGCCTTGGGCCCGCTGTCGGATGACATCGCTCAAGTCGGCTCCGCAATCTTCGTCGTAGATGTAGTTGTCCAGGATGTATTGACAGATGTGCTCCTTGCCTGTGTTGTAAAAACCTTCGAGCATGGAATACAAGGCACTTTCCAAAGTCACCGGATTGGGCTCAAAGTGGGCTTTCACCAGGTCAATGCAAGCCAAGAACCCGGGGTCATTTCCCTTGCTGAAGGCCACCATAAAGCCTTGGATGCGGTCGCTCATGGCCATGCTGCGAACCAAGCTGTTGTCCAATGGGTCGATGTCGTCGAAGAAGTTGCCTTGCGACTTGGGGTACTTGGGGTTTTTCCAGCCCAAAAACTTGGCCAGGTACGTGTCTGGCTGGGCGTCCATCAATTCATGTTGCTTGGCCACCAACTCCATCTCTTTGTCGGCAATCTGCTTCTCTACTTGGGCTCTGAAGGGACTGTCCTTGAGTTGCTTGCGCAGGTTTCGGATTTGGTTGTTGTTGACCCGAGCGTAATTCTCGTAAGTGAACCACGCCTTGTTTTCGGCGCTCTGGGGAGCGGACTTGCCGCTGGTCAATTGCTTGGACCGAAACTTGAGCATGAGGTCTGCCTCGTCCGGATTGAGGATGAACTGACAGTTGTTCTTGGCATTTTTGGTGGCCATTTGGTAGAACCCCCTGTGCACGTCCATGGCCCCAAAATCAAAGGCTTGGTTTTGGACTTGGGTGCTGTCCATCAGGGTGAGGTTGCGGCCCTCCGTCTCGTACAGATACAATTGGGTGCCATTGGCAGCAGGAACGGAGCCGTGCAACCGCACCTTTCCTTTTTTATCCCCCGCATTCTTGTCGGTCACACCGGATTTCCAACGTGCAGAAACACTGACATCAGGCTGATTTGAAGGCGCTTCCTTGGGCGCAGTGGTGGTCGTTTTTGACGCCTTGCTTTCAGCAGGGCGTTCGGCGTTTCCGCAACCCCATGCGAGGGCGGCGGCGGTGCAAAGGGTCCAAATCATGGGTTGTCTCATTGGTTCATGGCTGTCGACCCTAAATTAAGAAGGGATTGCGGACCGCGCCACATTCCAATTCCCTGTTGTCACGTAACTTGTGTGAATGGAACCATCAAAGGCCTACGCTTTGCTCGATTTGCAAGCGGATGCTACAGAGGATCAGGTCACGGATGCCTTGGACCAAGCGGTCTTCAAGGTTCGTGATGCGTTTTTGAGAACCCCCATTGTCCCACAGCTCTCCCATAAGCGCGTGGAGCTTTGTGTGCAGTGGAGCGATGTCGCTCAAACCTTGGGGGTCCATGCTTTAGGCGGGACAGTGGCACTTCCCCATTTGCTGCCCAAAGGCGAAGGCATGGAGGGTCTGATCCGGGGGCATGTGGAGAATTTGAGAAGGTGCAGGAATGCCATGGCGACGAGTTTGGACCCGGACAGCGTGGCCCAGTTGGGCAACCTCATGTTGAACCTTCAACAGGAATACATGAAGCATTTCATGGCGGTCAGCGAAGAATGGTCCGTTCCTGCGGAGGGAGAAGGCCATGTTCCTGCTCGTGAAGAGCCCGATTGGATGGCCTTGTTGGCCGCCATACGCGCCCATGAAGAAAGCCCGGGCAGTGGTGCGTTGCTTCAAGAGATGGTGAGGAAGGAGCGCAAGCGCATGCGCGCCATGCTCAGCTCCAGCTTTTCAACGTCTGGTTGAATGTGGCAGAAGGCCGCATGGCGGCCTCACATTTGGCAGGGTCAGGACGGTAGTACCCACCAATGTCCACAGGTTGCCCTTGGACAGCAATGAGCTCTTCGACGATGGTTGCTTCTTGCGCTCGAAGCTTGCTGGCAAGGGAAGCAAATTCTTGGGCCAAAGAAGGATCGGCCGTTTGGCTTGTCAAGGCTTCCGCCCAAAACAAGGCCAAGTAAAAATGAGACCCCCTGTTGTCGATGCCTCCGAGCCTTCTTGTGGGGCCCTTGTCTTCATCCAAAAACCGAGTGGTGGCATCGTCCAAAGCATTCGCGAGGATCCTGGCACGGGCATTGCCGGTGCGGTCGGCGATGTGCTCGAGGCTCGGGGCCAATGCCATGAATTCTCCCAAACTGTCCCAGCGCAAATAGTTGTCGTCCACCAACTGCTGGACGTGCTTGGGAGCAGAGCCACCTGCACCGGTTTCAAACAGTCCTCCGCCGTTCATCAGAGGGACAATGCTCAACATCTTGGCCGAAGTCCCCACCTCGAGGATGGGAAAGAGGTCGGTCAGGTAATCGCGAAGCACATTCCCGGTTACGGAAATGGTGTTCAACCCCTTGACAATGCGCTCCAATGAGAAGGTTGTCGCCGCTGAAGGGTCGAGGATGCGCAAGTCCAATCCATGGGTGTCGTGGTCCTTGAGGTAGGTGTTCACTTTGGCGATGAGTTGGGCATCGTGCGCCCGCCCCGCATTGAGCCAGAAAACAGCAGGATCGCCCGTTGCCTTTGCACGCGCCACCGCCAGCTTCACCCAATCTTGAATGGGGGCGTCCTTCACTTGACACATTCGGAAGAGGTCCCCCGTTTCAATGTCTTGTTTCAACAGCACCACACCTCCAGGATCCACCACTTCGACATGACCTCCTGCAGACATTTGGAAGGTCTTGTCATGGGACCCATACTCTTCCGCCTTCTGTGCCATAAGGCCCACATTGGGCACGGTGCCCATGGTGGCAGGGTCAAGGGCCCCATTGGCCTTGCAAAAGTCAATGGTTGCTTGGTAGATGCCGGCGTAGGATCGGTCTGGAATGACCGCCACGGCGTCCTGGGTTTCACCATCGGCATTCCACATTTTGCCACCCTCTCGGATCATGGCAGGCATGGAGGCATCGATGATGACGTCCGAAGGGACGTGCAAGTTGGTGATGCCTTTGTCGGAATTCACCATGGCCAAGTCCGGACGTGCATTCATGCACTCCTCAAGGGTCGCTTCCAGTGCCGCACGTTCATGCGGTGGCATCTCAGGGAGTTTGGCGATCAAGTCGCCCAATCCATTGTTGAAGTTCACCCCAGCTTTTTCTAAAGTGGCTGCATGTTTCGCGACGACTTGCTTGAAGAAGACCCGGACCGCTGCCCCAAAAAGGATGGGGTCGGACACCTTCATCATAGTGGCCTTCATATGCAGCGAGAACAAGGCTCCTTCCTCTTGGATGGTGTCCAATTCTTTTTCGAGAAAGGCCTCCATCGTGGAAAGTGACAAGCTGGCTGCATCGAGGATTTCACCTTGTTGCAAGGCCAGGCCTTGCTTGAGCATGTGGCGTTGTCCGTCCGGCGTCACATGCACGACATCGACGGAGGTCGCCTCCGGCAAGGTGATGCTTTGCTCGGACCCAAAGAAGTCGCCATGGCTCATGCTGGCCACACGGGCCTTGCTGTTGGCCTCCCAAGCGCCCATGCGATGTGGGTGCTTTTGGGCATACGTCTTCACGGCCTTGGGCGCACGGCGGTCGCTGTTGCCTTCACGTAGCACCGGATTGACGGCGGAGCCCTTCACCTTGTCATAGCGTTGCTTGATGTCCACTTCTGCCTCTGTGGACGCCTCATCAGGGTAATCGGGAAGTCCAAATCCCAGGGCTTGAAGCTCTGCTACAGCCGCTTTCAGCTGGGGAATGGAGGCACTGATGTTCGGAAGCTTCACAATATTTGCCTCAGGTGTTTGGGCCAAAGCACCAAGTTCAGCAAGCGCATCCTGCTGGGCCTGCTCTGGGGGCAAAAGGTCTGCAAATGCCGCCAAAATCCGGCCGCTCAACGAGATGTCACGCGTTTCCACAGTGACATTGACCTTTCCTGCAAAAGACTGAACAATTGGAAGAAAGCTGTAGGTCGCCAAGGCCGGAGCCTCGTCGGTGAGGGTGTACAAGATGTTTGACATGGGGCGTCAAAGGTCGCAAATTGGTTCCGCCCATGCCAATCCTTGAGGGCCTAAGTGATGCCCAAGTGTTGGTGGTAGTGCCCACGCCGCTGCTGGAGGTGCGTCATTCGCGGCCCAAGGCCACGATGGGGTCGAGCTTGGAAGCCAAGCGGGCAGGGTAGTAGCCAGAGGCTAGGCTGGTGACAAGGCACAACAAGACACCTGTTGCAACCCATACCCACGGCACGACAAAGGGCGTGTCAAACGCATTGGCGATCAAGTTGCCCACCACCAGGCCCAATGAAATCCCTACGATGCCGCCAAGCTGTCCAATGACCAAAACTTCCGCGAGAAATTGTGTCCGTATGGCGGCACCGGTTGCTCCCAAGCTTTTGCGCGTGCCTATTTCTCTTGTCCTTTCGCTCACCGAGACGAGCATGATGTTCATCAGCCCGATGCCTGCGCCAAACAGCGTGATCAAGCCAATGAACACCGCAGCCATGGTGATGCCGTCGGTGGCTTCGAGCAGGGTGTCGACCAGCCGGTTGCTTTGCCGAATCAAAAACGAGTTGGGCTTGCCTGGAGCATCTCCTCTCACCACACGCATCCAACCAGTGGCTTGCTCCACGGCCTCAGGCATGTCCTCGTTTTGTGCCACGGTGCATGTCAAATTGTAGCTTCGTCCTTCATCGGAATATTGCCGCCTGACCCCTTGGATCGGCATGAGGATTTGGTTGTCTTGCGAACGGCCAAACGACGTGCCCCTCGCCTCGAGAATGCCAGCAATGTGGTACCGTTGAGTTCCCACCAAAACATGCTGTCCCACCGGGTCTTCCCAGGATTCGAAAAGGCGGTCGACCACCGACTGACCCACCATGACAATCGATGCGCCGCTTTGCACTTCCGCCAAGGTGAAGTTCCGGCCATTCGCCAAGGAAAGTCCGCTGACGTCGAGGAACAACTCATCCACACCTTGGACGCTGACATTGGGGTCTGTTCGTTTGTTGCCTCTTGTGACCGAGGCCATCCCAGTGCCAAAGACGGAGGTGGCAACTTTGAATGCGCCCTCCGCTTCAGCTTTGAATTGAGAAGCTTGCCTGAAGTCGATGGGTGGACTCGGCAGGACCCGCTTTCCTTGAAACATGCCTCCACTGCGCATTTGATCGACGGAGAAGGTTTGTGTGCCGAGGGATGAAAACTCTTGTGTCACATTCGCCTTCAACGATTCCGTGGCCGTCACCATCGCGATCAACGCCATGATGCCCATGCCAATGACGCCAATGGTCAGGGTGGTCCGAAGGGCCTGCCCTCGGATGGACCTCAACGCCACCAGGGTCATTTCCCGCCACAAAGAAGGAGGTTGGGTCATGTTCTTGGGGCCTTCATCCTATCGCTCCTTTAGAGGTTAGTATGAGAGCAAGTGACCAGGTGCCGATCCAGCTCCCGAAGTAAGCTTTTTCAAAGGGGGTGCGAATTTGGTCAATTCAATTCCTTCCACGGAATCCTCATATTCCTCCATCGTCGGCGTGCGTCCCAAAATGGCCGCAAGCACCACCACGGGTGTCGACGCCAGGAGAGACTCGCCTTTCTTTCGGTCTGAATCCTTGACCACTCGTCCTTGGAACAGGCGAGTGGAGGTGGCCAAAACGGTGTCGCCCTTGGCTGCTTTTTCCTGGTTGCCCATGCACAGGTTGCAACCGGGACGCTCCAAGTACATCATGTTGTCGTATTCCGTTCGGGCATCTGTTTTTGGGGCTGCATCGTCAAACTCAAAACCGGAGTATTTTTGCAGGACATCCCAGTCTCCCTCCGCCTTCAATTCATCGATGATGTTGTAAGTGGGCGCTGTGACGACCAAGGGCGCTTGAAAGGTGACATCCCCGTTCTGGTCTTCCAAGTTTTTCAGCATTTGGGCCACGATCTTCAAATCTCCTTTGTGGACCATGCACGATCCTACAAACCCCAAGTCCACGTGCTTTTCACCTCCGTAAAACGAAAGGGGGCGAATGGTGTCATGGGTGTAACGCTTCGAGACGTCCTCGTTGTGCACATCCGGATCGGCAATCATGGGTTCTGAAATGATGTCGAGGTCCACTTCAAACTCGGCGTAGTATTTGGCGTTGTCGTCTGGCGCCAACGGAGGCTTTTCCCCAGATTCGACCTCTCGGATTCTTTTGTTGGCCTGGTCAACGAGGCCTTGCAGAACCCCTTTCACGTTGTCCATGCCCTTGTCGATCATGATTTGGATCCTGCCTTTGGCGATTTCCAATGATTCAATCAGGGTGTCGTCTTGGGAAATGCAAATGGAGGCTTTGGCCTTCATTTCTGCCGTCCAATCGGTGAAGGTGAAGGCTTGGTCGGCAGGCAACGTGCCAATGTGCACCTCGATGACTCTGCCTTGGAAGACATTCTCTCCGCCAAAGTGCTGCAACATTTGGGCTTGTGTGGCATGCACCACATCGCGGAAATCCATGTATTCGCGCATCTCTCCTTTGAACGTGACTTTCACCGATTCCGGGATGGGCATGGATGCTTCTCCGGTGGCAAGAGCCAAGGCCACGGTGCCGGAGTCGGCGCCAAAAGCCACACCCTTGGACATCCTTGTGTGGGAGTCGCCGCCAATGATGATGGCCCAGTCGTCTACGGTGAGGTCGTTGAGGACCTTGTGGATGACGTCGGTCATGGCATGGTATTCCCCCTCCGGATCTCGTCCGGTGATGAGCCCAAAGTCGTTCATGAACCTCATCAATCTTGGCGTGTTTTCCTGCGCCTTGAGATCCCAAACCGAGGCCGTGTGACAACCTGATTGGTAGGCGCCATCCACGATGGGGGAGATGACTGTGGCTGCCATCATTTCCAGCTCTTGAGAGGTCATGAGACCCGTGGTGTCCTGTGATCCAACAATGTTGACTTGGACTCTTACATAGGAGCCCGCATGCAAAGTTTGGCCCGAAGTCCCCACTGCATTTTTGTTGAAGATCTTCTCAACTGCGGTCAATCCCTGTCCTTCGTGGCTGATTTCTTTGGACGGAGCAAATACAGGGGGAAGGTCGATGCCAAGGGCCTGGGCCGCGAACGTCTGTAGTTTCTTGCCAAACACAATGGCGTATGAGCCTCCGGCCCTCATGAACTCCATCTTCTGAGGCGTAAATGCCGACGAGATGTCCTTGAGTTCTTGGGTGCCTTGGTAGAGTTTCTTGGCCTTGGTATCGATGGTCAAGACAGTGCCAGTGTCGATGGAGTAGGCCTGTTCCAAAACGGGTTCACCTTCCTCATCTACAATCAAGTTGCCTTGGGCATCGTAAGTCTTGACCCAGTTTTGCAAATCCAGACCAATGCCGCCAGTCACCCCTACAGTGGTCAAGAAAATGGGCGAAACCCCATTGGTGCCTGCCACGACGGGTGCGTAGTTGATGAAGGGGACAAATGGACTCGCTTGTTCTCCAATCCACAAGGCCACATTGTTTACGCCCGACATGCGAGAGGAACCGACGCCCATCGTGCCTTTCTCCGCGATGAGCATGACCCTCTTTTTGGGGTGCTTTTCTTGCAAAGCAAGCAATTCGTTTTGGCGCTCCTTGTTGTGCTCGAACATGCATTGTCCGTGCAATTCTCTGTCGGAACGTGAGTGGGCATCGCTTCCAGGCGACAAGAGGTCGGTGGAAATGTCCCCAATTCCGGCGACGTAGGTGACCACCTCAATTTTTTCTTGCACCTCGGGCAACTGTGTGAAAAATTCTGCTTGCGCATAGCTTTCTAGCACCTCTGTGGCCAAGGCATGTCCTTCGTTGTGGGCCGTCCCCAGTCTGTCCATGTCGGCCTCGTAGAGGAAGACTTGCATCTTCAGGATGTGAGAGGCCTCTTGTGCGATTTCCTCATCGCCGCCCAATGTCAAGTCGAGCAGTACCCCGATGGAGGGTCCTCCCTTCATTTGTGAGAGCTGCTCAAGAGCTGAGACTCGCTTGATTTCAGGAACCTCTGCGTGGCCCAAAATGATGTCCTTGAGGAACTGGGCCTTGACTCCGGCAGCGCTAGTGGTTCCGGGCAGAACATTGTAAATGAAGAATGCCAACGACGCCTCCCGCTCGGGGTGACCCGGTTCTTTGATCTGCGCAATGATTTCGCTCAGCAGGGCTGCACCGTCAATGGGCTTGGCTTGCAGGCCAAGGCCTTTTCGTTCTTCAATCTCTTGTAGATATGCTGCATATCCGCTCATCGTGACCTGGGATTGTGGTTTGTGGGAAGGCGTAAAGGATCTTCCGTGTCCAAAAATACGACAAGGCCAACTATGTGAAGCCGTGATGCTGAGCAGCAAAGAGGCGCGTTTTTGTCCGACTTTTGAAGGACCATTTCCCGAACCATTGTCTTCTCTTCAACCTCCCGGATCCGTCGCATGGCGTTTTGAGGGCCACGACATGTGGCTGCTCCCTGAAAAGGCGGTGTGGTGGCCTGCGGAATCGATGTTGATTGTGAGCGACTTGCACTTGGCCAAAGCGGAACACTTTCGTTCTCAAGGACTTGCGGTGCCTCCGACCGTCGATTTTCAGACGCTCTCCACATTGACTGCCTTGATTCAACAATGTCAACCCAAGCAATTGATGCTGCTGGGGGATCTATTTCACAGCTCACCAAACCGAGCATGGGCCGACTTCAAGGCTTGGTTGAAAGATGAAATGGCTGCAGGACTGGACGAGGCTATGCTCGTACGTGGAAACCATGACAAAGCCCAAGATGAAGTGTACCGAGACATGGGGGTTTGGGTGCTGGACATGTGGGAAAACCAAGGGGTGGTGTTGACCCATGAACCCGATGACCCGATTCCATCGAATGCACGGATTCATCTCTGTGGCCACATTCATCCGGCGGCCATGATGCGAGGCAAGGGCAAGCAATCCGAGAGGGTGCCGTGTTTTGTGCAGAACTCCACGGGCTGCAATGCGGGCAGGCGATTGATTTTGCCGGCCTTTGGAGCCTTCACCGGCATGCACACCGTTCAGCCCCAAAGAGGAATGGAGGTGTACGTTGCGACTGAAAAGGAAGTGATGGGCCCCTGGCGCGCTGCGCCCGACGCCGGTGTCAATCGGGGAGGTCGAAGGTGAAATTCCCGTTTGCGGCGACTGTGTTTCCGCCGAGGGTTGCGGTCAGCGTGCTCAAGGCCAAGGTGTGCCTTCCCTCTTCGATGGCAATGTTCAATGAAGCGACCGCCATGCCCCAGTCAATACCTGTTCCAGGAGCATCGACCTCCTGAAGGGTCAATCGATTGTCCCCTGCAGACAAATTCAACGCCGCGCTGTTCCCTTGGACGGGGGTCGTCAAGGTCAGAACAAGATCGCGTGAATCTTCTCTCGCGTCCAATTCTGCTTGGGTGCGGAGATCGGCAATGACGTGGTAGCGGAAGGTCACGGAATCCAGTGCTTCCACTTCTGCCATCCGGAGGTTCAATGTGCGGCTTGCCCAGGTCATGTCACCACATCCACAATCAAAGAATTCGCCGTTGTAAGGCGTGAGCTTGGTGCAGCCGGTCCAAACAAGTACGGCAGTCATGCAAACCGCCAATAAGCGCAGAGGGAGGTGGGTAGGAGTATTCATTGCAGGGCGAAAGATAAAGGAGTTTTGGACGTTACTGTCCAGGCATCGGAGCGTGCCAGGGGTAAAGGAGGTGGGGTTCAGCACGTTTGAAAAACATGCGGTGGTGTTCTTTCCAACGTTCTTCGAGCAGTGGAAGAGGAGTGTTGTCTTCTAGTGCCTTTCTGATTTCATCGGTGCCGGCAAGTTTGTCGAAGAAAGAAGCCGACGTGAAAAAGCCATCCAATTCGCCTTCGTTTTGGTTGCGCCACCACACACTCCATTCCCAAAGGGGTTCCAAACTAAACCCAGGGACCGTTTGTGAACGAGAACCGTTCCACCCGTCCACCAAAGGGCCCAAGGAAGGGCCGGTGCATGTTCTGCCCTCATGCTTGGGGTGTGGGGCTGCTCCTGGCACAGGCAGAGGCAGAAACACCTCGTCGCCTTCCTTTCGTTCAGGGTGCCCCAACCTCTCAAAAGGAGCCTTGGTACCCCGGCCCACACTCACCACGGTGGGCTCAAAGAGACAAAGGCTTGGGTACAAAGCAATGGAAGTGGCCGTGGGCAGATTGGGGCTGGGGCGAATCCCAAGTTGGAAGGCCTGTCCGTGGTGCCAACCGACGCAGGCAACGACTTCTACATCCCATCCCAAGGGTATGTCCACCCAAGATTCAGCAACCGCCATTTTTGCCAACTCTCCCATGGTCAATCCATGCACCATGGGGGTGGGGATCCAACCCACAAACGATTTGAAATCTTCCTCCAGCATGGGCCCTCGCATGTGATGTCCGTGGGGGTTGGGGCGGTCGAGGACCATCATCTCAACGCCTTGCTCGGCGCATGCTTCCATGACCAAAACCATGGAAGTGACGTAGGTGTAAAAACGGGCTCCCACGTCTTGAATGTCCACCACCACCGCGTCAATGCCCTCCAATTGATGGGGAGTGGGCTTTTTGTGTTGGCCATGCAGAGAAAACACTTTCAATCCAGTGGCGACGTCGAGGCCGTCTTGAATGACCGCACCATTTGCCGCCTCTCCTCGAAAGCCATGTTCAGGGGCAAACACGTGGACCACGTCGACCCCGCTGGCCAAGAGTGTGTCGACCAGGTGCACCGCTCCTTTGGTAGATCCCACCATGCTCGTGTGGTTGCCGACAACAGCCACCTTCTTTCCCAGAAGTTGAGGCAGGTAATGTGGGATTTGGGCGTTGCCCAATTCGACTTCATTTTGTCCGTATGCCGAGACGGAATGGAGCATGCAACACCCCAAGAGGAGTCTTAGCCAGCACGAAACAAGCTTGCGAACGATGGGAAGGGTGTGTGATTGGAGGTGGACCATGCGTCAGTTCATTCGAAGGCTCAATGCCGGACGGATTCTTGCAGACCAGAGAGCGGGCAAGCCCATGGACACCACGCAAAGGGAAAATGCGACCCCCTCCATCCTCACCATGTCGAGGGAATCGACAAGAATCGGCACAGCATCCACATAGTAGGCCTCTGGATCCAAAGGAATGAGCTGCCACTCCGCTTGCATGAAAACGCAGGAAAGTCCCACGATGTTGCCCCACAGGAATCCTTGTCCCAAAATCCGAGAGGCATGCCAAATGAACGTTCGAATCACCGCGGCATCTGTCATCCCCATGGCCTTGAGAAGGCCCACTTGGGCGCGGCGCTCCAGAATGATGATGAGCAAGGCACTGGTCATGTTGATGATGGAAATGAGCACCATCAAGCCCACAATCACATCGACGTTCAGGTCCAGCATGTTGAGCCAGCTGAACATCTCAGGGTTTTGTTGGTCCACTCGGATGGCTTGCCAATCGTATGGGATGAGTCGAAACAGTACCTCTTGGAGACCGCCAACTTTGTCGAGTGAAGAGGCCCAAACATCATAGCCTTCTGCCACCATGTCGTGCGACCCTTTGGAGACGGAGGCCGTCCATCCTTCCTCCCCCTGATGCGTGAGCCGGACGGTGTCGGCAAGGGGGCCTTCTCCTACGATCCACAAAGGCATTGCGGAGGCAGGCAGGGAGCCAAGGGCGATGGACCTTCTGCCATGTGAAGTTGCGCCCTCGGGGAGGCCAGCCCATCTTCCGATCCATGCTTTTCCCGCGGCATCATGGCCAAACGCTTGCCCCACGGCACGTTGCCCATGGGCCAATGGCTCCAGGACCACTTGGGCCTCTGCACCCCGCGATGCGGACGATTGCATGATGGGGGCCGAGATCCAAACATGCCGCTTGTCGAACTCCTGAAGCCCGGTGTCGTAGATGCCAGAAATGCGCATGGGCCTTGGCCGAATGTTGTCCTCGTCGATGACGAGGTAGACTGTGATGCGGTCGCCTGTGTCCAATTCAAAGGCCTTCGCCAAGGGTGCGCCGATGGCCACCTCTCGCGCTTGCGGGTGGTCGTTGGCGTCCTTGGGGAGGGTTCCCTTGTGCATGTTCTTCGCCATTCGCCCCTGACGGGAGGTGCCGTCCAACCCCCTGACCACGACCCCTTGGATCGCTTGAGGTGTTTCCACGATGCCGGCGCACTCGTGACGAAGGGCCGCATGGGTCACTTCTGGCAGGGAGCGCAGGGTGTCGAGCATCCCTTTGGACCACACCAGACCATTTTGTGTCGCGTCGCTCGGGGAGATGTGGATGTGGCTGTCAAAACCCACCACCAGCTTTTTGACTTCGTGTTGAAAGCCGTGGACAATGGCCGAAGCGAGGATCATCAAAGCCACCCCCAATGCCACCCCGGCAGTGGCAATGCGCACCACGGGGCGTGCACCGAGGTGACGGTTGCTTTTTGCCATGCGATGGGCCAGGGTTCTTTCCACGTTCAC
>TARA_B110000003_G_scaffold74911_1_pt1 | contig 13129 bp, 9 predicted proteins | sample TARA_B110000003 | Tara Oceans TARA_B110000003 (sample SAMEA4396424) | marine metagenome | biome: Westerlies Biome; feature: [SRF] surface water layer (ENVO:00010504); material: water (ENVO:00002006), including particulate matter (ENVO:01000060) such as... | depth 5 m
GTATTATTTGATACAGTATACATACCAAAGGCAATGACATCATCTCTATCAACTTTTAAGTCTATAATTGGATTGTCTTGTCTATTCCACCATTCATTAGTTGAAAGTGTGTCTAAGTTATTAAAAGGGGATTTTATAAATTTTTCATTATTATCACAACTTACTAATAAGCTAAAAAATAGAATTATTATTTTTTTCATATTATTATTTATATTTTTCGAACCATACTAAAATTCTTTCTGAGACATCCATCAAAAACTTAGGCTCTCTGGGTCCGTGGGGTGTTCTTGGATATACTATCATTTCTGTATCAACTCCTAACCTGTCTAAAGCTCTATAGAACTCTTGACCTTGAGTAAATGGTACCCTTAAGTCATTTGCCCCATGAATTATTTGAGTGGGAGTAGTAGTGTTTTTTATTTGGTAAATAGCTGAATGTTTTTCATATGTCTCATAATCATTCCAAAACTCTCCTCCCATGTGAGCGACTAGATAATCTTGGATATCAGTTGTTGTAACCATACTTATTAAGTTAGGAAGTCCTGCACCCATACTCGCTGCCTTGAATCTATCTGTCTTAGTCACAATAAAACTTGTTAAGTATCCCCCATAACTCCATCCCATTACGAACTGTTTATCAGGATCACCTATCCCCATATCAATTATCTTATCAACCCCAGAAACAACGTCTTCATAATCTCCAAACCCCCAATCTTTATAATTAGCATATCGAAAATCTTTACCATATCCTGTACTTCCTCTTGGGTTAGGCTTTATAGTAACATATCCTTTCTCAGAAAAGTGCTCTGTCATATATATGCCAGGTCTTCCGTTAAATCTTTCTGAAAAAACTCCAGCAGGACCGCCATGTATTTGTAGTATTACTGGATATTTCTGTCCTTTTTTATAGTTTTTAGGGTAGGTTAAAATACCTTCTATCTCTTTTCCATCATATGATTTCCAACTGATAATTTCAGTCCTTGAAAGTTTAGGATAATCAAAATTATTTATGCTGCTTATTTTATTAAATGAAGGCTCGTTAGAATTAGAGACATATACCTCAACTGGTGAGTCAAGATTCTCGTAACAAAGAACTATATTATCAGTCTGCTTACTTTTAACAACTGAAGAAATAACACCCACTTTATATTTATTATATGACCATGAGATGTATCTGTTACCATTAACTGGTAACATTATCACCTGAGAGGTTGTATTTACATTTTCCGATATGATCACCATTTTATTATCTGAACTCCAAGAAATTATATTGGAATCGCGATTAGGAGTATCGCTTAACTTAATGGTTTTTTGATTTTCAAGGTCATAAATATATACATCTCTTAGACCTATAGACTCTTGCCTTCCACCTGAGGATATAAATGCAAATTTGTTTCCATCCCCTGAAAAAATTGGGTTTGAATCTAATCCCGGTCTGCTTATTATATTTTTCATATTACTTCCGTCAGATTCTATTAGCGATATATCAGTATTTACAAACCCAGTATTGATATTGGTGTCATCTTGATGGGAAAAGATCATTCTTTCCCCTTTGGGAGAATAATCAAAGTTGTTTACTGAAAAATTACCCTTAGTTATTTGAGTTACACTATCATAATTCAAATTATATGAATATATGTGTGAATACTTAAAATTTTTATCAACTAGTATGACATCAGTCTTATTTTTTTTTGATTTAGTTTCTTCTTCAGTATCATTATCATTTTTCAAAAATGAGATATTATTTCCATCAGGTGACCACTTTATTGACCTAACTCCCTTCTTCTCATCAGTTAATTTTTTTGCTTCACCTCCTAAAGTATTCATAATCCAAATTTGATTTTTACCAGATCTTGAAGATAGAAAAGCAATTTTATTTCCATCAGGTGAAAATTTGGGTGAAGTACTTGATTTTTCATTAAAAGTGTACTGAATACTTTGTGATCCTCCGGTGTTAGATACCCAGATTTGACTTAAAAATTCAGATTTTTTATCTGTCATTATTGCCTCTCTTACTACATAAGCAATATATTTCCCGTCATTGCTAATATCAGTTTGATTAATAGATTTGATTTTCATTAATTCCTTAGGACTCCAGACATCTTGAGATGATAAAGAGAAAGAAATTAGGTTAATTGTTAATATAAAAAGTATATATTTCGGGTTCATTGTTTTTAATTTATATTGAATTAAAAAAATATTTATTTAATTTAAAAAAAAATAAATCAATAGATATGAAAAAAATTATTCTTTTTATTTCTTTCCTTGTTGTAAGTTGTAACTCAAATGTTAAGGAAGAAAATCCAATAAGAAATTTCCAAAGAGATCTTGTTGAAAATGGTATAACAGGCTCAAATGCAGCTATGGTCTACCAAAATGGCGAAGTTATTTACGATGAAATTATAAATTCTGGTGCAATTGGTGATGCAGATATAGATGAAAATACAATTTTTGCTATACATTCAATGAGTAAGACGGTTACAACTGTTGCAATGATGATATTATTTGAAAATAATTTATATGAATTAGATGATAACCTATCTAAATATTTACCAGAGTATGAAAATGTAAACTGCAAAGGACCAGAAGGTATTTATCCATGTCAAAATAAAATTAAAGTCATTGATTTATTAACACATCGATCAGGCTACACTTATTATACAGAAAATGGGTTAAACTGGTTATTTAATACCCATACTGATTTATTTCCTTATTATATAAATACTACAAGGTTTAATAATCTTGATGATTTTTCTAAAGCAGTAGCAAAGCAACCTCTAGACTTTGAACCAGGTTCAATGTTTACATATGGATTAAATCAAGCTATTCTTGGAAGACTTATCGAAGTATTATCAGGTCAGAGTTTTTATGAATTTCTAAAAGAAAATATTTTTGATAAATTAGGGATGAATGAAACAAAGTTTCATTTGACAGAAGATGATAGGGTAAGGTTTCAGCCACTAAGAGTAAATATTAAATCAAATTCTGCATTTAATCAGACAGATTATAATTTAGATGGATATACTGCTGCACTAGATGGATATTCTTATGATGAGAAAAATAAAGCTCATTTTGGAGGAGAAGGACTTGTCTCAACAATGAATGATTTTTCAAAATTCTGTGAAATGTTGGTAAACGGAGGATTGTATAATAATCAGAGGATTTTATCTGAAGAAAGCATTAAAATAATGACTGATAAATATTCAAATGGTTATCCTGACCCTAATGAGCCATATGCATTTCCAGATTATGCAGGAAATTATTTTGGTTTTACATTTGTTGTTAATGAAAACCCAGAAATTGATGGATCTGGATCAGGAAAAGGTACTTACGGGTGGTCAGGTTATCATAATACACATTTCTGGATCGACCCAGAAAATAATACTTATGGTTTATTTATGTCAAGAGCTATTGAATTTGATTTTTCTATTAAGAAAAAATTTAAACAAGCTGTTTATCTAAAATGAATTTAAAAATGATAATTAGAATTTTTTTCGTTTTCTCTTTTATGCTGATTGGTCTTATTGGTTGTAAAGAAAATTATAATGATGAAAAAAAGTTTAATGATTTTGTAGAATCTTTTAATAGTAAGTCTGATGACCTTAGTTTTAATGTTGATAGGTTAAGTGAAGAAGTAATCTTAAAACAACTTTCTGAAACAAAAGAAAAGTTAAAAATTTTAAGAACAATTGATATTAATGCCTTAGAGAAGGAAAATAAAGTAGATTATAAATTTATTGAAAGTATTCTCGTGGGTAAAGAAATTGAGAATGAGGAAATCCAATCCTGGAAAAAAGACCCAAGAGATTACATGAATTTTAGGCAAATTTCAACAACTATAAATGGACCCAGGACTTGTGAAGAGAAGGTCAACTACTTATTAGAATATTTACCAGTTGTTAAAAACGATTTAATTTTAGGTGTTTCTCAATTAGAAAGTTATGTCCCTAGGTTTCAGGAGTTAGGACTGTACATGGCTAAAAATTCAAATTCTATTTTTTCGGATGAAATCAATAATTTATTTGCTTCATGTATTTCAATATCGGAAACTAATAAGAAAACTATTCTTGAACTTTCTTCTGAAATTATAAAAGTTCTTAATGTTTTCGTGAATTTTTTAGAAAATGACCTTCCAATTAAACAAAAATCTTCTTTTTCTATAGGAAAAGAAACATATAATAAGATGCTAAAAAATCAATTTCTTCTTGACTATACCGACGAGACATTATGGGAGTTTGGATGGGAAGAATTTAATAATACGCTTGATAAGATGGATGAGTTAGCAAAAGAAATTAATCCGGATAAGACAACTCAAGAGCTATTAGTAGATATAAAAAATGAATATCCTCATCCTGATAGTATGATTCAGGCCCACCAGTATTGGGTAGATAAATCTGGTGAACATATTAGATCAAATAACCTTATACCTATTCCTTGGAAGGAGAGGGTCAATGTAGTCCCAAGAGAAGAATACCTTAGAAAGACATCATATTATGGAAATTTCTCAAGATCAAGGGGAGTGGATGATGAGGGTTATTTCACATCAGAATGGAAAATTAATCCATTTGAACACCAGTGGGATCAAAAGACTAAGGATGAGTACTTGGTAGAACATGACTGGGGGGTTATTCTAGTTACTGCGCCCCATGAAACTTATGCTGGTCACCATGTCCAGGGATTATATCAGATGCATAATCCTAAAGAATTAAGAAGAAATAATGGTCTTTCATTATTTAGTGAGGGATGGGGTCTCTATAATGAGCAGTTGATGTTAGAAACAGGCTTCTATCCAAACAAAAAAATTAAGTTAAGACAGCTCCAGTTAAGGTTATGGAGAAACGCTAGGGTGATTTATGATGTGGGAATGCACACTGGCAAATTAAGCTATGAGGATGCTATATCTCTTATGACTGATAAAGTAGGATTCCTAAGGTGGGCTGCGCAACTTGAGATAGATTCCTCCTCCTCAAGACCAGGTTATTTTATTGGATACTTCATGGGAATGATAGAAATATTACAAATGAGAGAGGATTATAAGAAAATAAAAGGAGTGAATTACAGTATTTCTGATTTTCATGAAAAACTTTTAAAAATAGGTAATATGCCTCCATCCATAATGAGAGAAGCTTTATTTAATTAGAAAAAGTTATGGACTATAAAAGAAAACTATTAATTAAATATTCTTTAGAATTTGTAGTAATTGTAGTTGGTATCTCTGTTACTTTTTGGATCGATGAATGGAATAGGAATAGAATAGAACAAATTCAGCATGTAAAAGATATTGAATCAATTATTGATGATTTGGATAATGATTCATTAATTATAAATAGGGTAAATCAATCTCTAGATACTGGAAGATTAAGAACTGATAGGCTAATTAATCTAATTGAACTAAAATTAGATAATAAGATTGGTTATAATTCATATTATAAAAAAATTATAAATATTGGGTATTTATGGTCCTACCAAACTTTTTTCATGACTGATGCGACTTATAAATCCTTGATCTCAAACGGAAGAATTAATCTGTATCCTCAAAATATACATAGTATGATGAATAAGTATTATGAGGCAACAGCTAAGAGAATTAATGATCATAATAAAATTGTTGATGACATAGCTATCAAATACTATACTTATTATCATCCTTTTTCTATGCTTTTCACAAATGAAAATTTTAGAAATAATTTATTTCCTGATGTAAGATTAGGCGTAAATGGAAGAAGACTTAATTTTAGTAGCGAATCACTTAAAAAGTTTGATAATTATTTTAAAAATAATGATATTAAAAAACTTTATACTGAAATAGATTTTTATTCAAATACTATAAATATGAATAATAGGGTTGGGAATTATACAAGAAGAATTTTTGAGTTAGAAACTGAAAGGCTAAAGCTTTCAAAATCAATTCATAATTATCTTAAAACTTTAGTAAAAAACTAAAATTCATTTTTTATTAATTAATTTTTTTAGTTCTTTTCTTATAATATTAGATTACACTTTACAACCAAATATAAATCGCCATGAAAAATGTATTATTATTTTTATCTCTATTAAGTATTATCTCATGTAATACCAGTAATAATCAAGAGAAATTCACAAGATTAACTAGAGGTAGTGTACAAGTATATGATGAAGCTGCCAAAGATTTTGTGTCTGAAAATTCAAGAATTGAATTATTAGTTGATTCTTTATTTCTTGCTGAAGGTCCTCTGTGGTTAGATAAATTAAATTCTCTATTATTTACACAAGCAGCCGCAAATAAAATTTATACTTGGAACAACGATTCTGGTTTTGCTCTTTTCATGGAACCGAGTGGCTATACAGGTATAGTCCCTGCAGAGCCTGATGGTATATTAGGATCGAATGGTATGGTATTGGATTCTAATGGTGATCTAATATTGGCTCAGCATGGAGATAGGAGAGTAGTTAGACTAAAAAATTGGGAAAATAATTCACCTGTTTTTGAGACATTAGCCGGAAGTTATAATGATAAACTATTTAATAGCCCAAATGATCTAGTATATGCTGATAATGGAGATTTATATTTTACTGATCCCCCTTATGGATTTGGGCTGGATAAGCTATTAACTAGTGAGCTGAAAGAACAACCAGTTAATGGTGTATATAAACTATCAGAATCTGGTGAAATAGATCTTTTGGTTGATGATTTATCATTGCCTAACGGAATAGCTATATCAAATGATAATAAGACATTATATGTAAACAGTTCTGACCTTGAATATCCTTTCATCACAAAATTTGATATTACAGAAAATGGTCTTGAAAACAGAGCTATTTTCTTTGATGGTTCAGAATTACTTAAAACTTCAGAAGGATGGTTTGATGGACTTAAGGTTCACTCATCAGGAAACATATTTTCTACTGGACCTGGTGGAGTATTAATAATTACTCCAGAGGGAAAGCATCTGGCAACTATAGGAACAACAAGTAATGCATTAAATTGTGCTTTTGATAAAGATGAAAGCTATTTATATATAACTGCATTTGATTACCTAGCAAGAGTAAAAATTAAATAACTATAAATTAAACTTAATGAATATTAAAAATTTAAAAATTTTAACTTTTGTGTTATTTTTTATGTCTTGTCATGTTAAAGAAAATACAAATCAGGACCAGTCAGTAACCAGAGATTCTGATTCTGATGACATAACTTTTATTATCGATTTAAGAGTAAATGATAATACTATTGAGAACTTAGATGAGTTCATCAAACAAATAACTCAACACGTTATAAATACTGAAGATTTTTGTATAGAATATGGATATTATGTATCAGAAAATAATAAATCAGTTACACTATACGAGAAATATATAGATAGTGAATCTGCTGTAAAGCATGGACAGAACTTTATGGCTGGTGAATATTTTGATAGATTTTTTAATTTATTCACTTTAGAAAAATTTATTGTAACTGGACCGGCATCTGATGAATTTAAGACTTTCACTCAAGAAAATGGTTTTGTTATTGAGTATAGAAATTCTGTTGATGGATTTATAAGATAATTATGAAATTTAATTTATTACTTTTTAGTTTATTTATTCTCTCAAGTTCTGTTTTTGCTCAAAATAAATTTGAGAATTTAGATGTATTTGAGTTACAGTATGCTCGTGACCCTCAAGTATCTCCAGATGGTAGTAAGATAGTCTATATACGTACCAAAATGGATATTATGAAAGATGGAAAAAGTTCATCTTTATGGATTATGAATTCTGATGGTACTAACCACCAGAAATTAACTTCACTTGTCAAAAATGAGTCTAATCCAAGGTGGAGTCCAGATGGTAAGAGAATATCTTTTATCTCAAATTCAGGTGATGGAAACGGATCTGAAATTTTTATCTATTGGATAGACTCAAAACAATACTCATCAATATCTCAACTGGATGGATCTCCTAGATCATTAAATTGGTCACCAGATGGTAATAATATTGGGTTTTTGATGTTTGTTCCTGAGAAAGTCTTACAGTTAGTATCACCTCCAAGAAAACCTAAAAATGCTAAATGGGCAGAAAAACCAAGAATTACTGATAGATTAAAACATGAAGCAGATGGTTCTGGATACATGAGAGAAGGTTTCTCTCATATCTTTTACATTTCATCTGAAGGAGGTAAACCAACCCAGGTAACAAAAGAAAATTATAATCATAGAGCATTTGACTGGAAGTCAGACTCCAAGGGGGTTGTATTTACATCTAATTATAATATTGATTGGCAATATGATTATAGAAACTCTGAGCTTTATACTATAAATATAGACGGTTCAAGTTTAAGGACTTTAACAGATAGAAATGGACCAGATAGAGGAGCTGCTGTCTCTCCTGACGGAAAGAGAATTGCATACTTAGGTTATGACGATAAGGTTCAGACATATCAGACTTCAAGACTGTATATTATGGATATTGATGGAGACAATAAGAGAGAAATTAAAACTGATTTAGATAGAAGTATAACTTCAATTAAATGGTCATCAGATAATAAAGGACTTTATTTTATGTATGATAATGAAGGAAATACAAAGGTTGCGTATTGTTCTCTTAGTGGTAAGACTACCAAATTAGTTGATAATGTTGGTGGCACAACAATTGGAAGACCTTACGGAGGAGGTTCATACTCTATATCGAAAAATAATCATATAGTATATACGATGACTTCTCCATATAATCCAGCTGATTTAGTCATTTATGCTAATGGAAAAAATACAAGACTTTCTAATTTGAATTACAATCTACTTAACTATAAGGACTTAGGAGAAATCGAAGATATATGGTATGAATCTTCAGTGGACGGAAGAAGAATTCAAGGATGGATAGCAAAACCTCCTGGTTTTGATCCAAGTAATAAGTACCCTTTAATCGTTGAAAATCATGGTGGACCAATAAGTAATTATGGTGACAGGTTTTCTCCAGAAGTTCTACTGTATTCTTCTGCAGGATATGTTGTGTTTTATCCTAATCCTAGAGGGAGTACCAGTTATGGAGAGGAATTTGGAAATTTATTATATAGAAATTATCCTGGGGATGACTACCATGACGTCATGGATGGTGTAGATGAGATGATAGATCAGGGTTATATAGATGAGGATAATCTTTTTGTAACTGGAGGTAGTGCCGGAGGGATAATGACTGCATGGATTATTGGTAAGAACAATAGATTTAAGGCCTCAGCTGTTATCAAGCCAGTAATGAACTGGATTTCTAAGACATTAGTTGCAGATAATTATTTTGGGTATGCTTACTCTAGATACGAAGGCCAGCCTTGGGAAAATTTTAATCATTACTGGAGTTTTTCTCCAATATCTTTAGTTGGTAATATTGAGACTCCAACAATGGTAATGGTAGGTTTAAATGACTTAAGAACACCTCCTTCTGAGGCAAAGCAACTTTATCATGCTCTTAAATTGAGAAAAATTGAGACTGTTTATGTTGAAATCCCAGGTGCTTATCATAATATTTCAAATAAGCCAAGTCAACTAATTACAAAGATTGATCATATACTATATTGGTTCAATAAGTATAGAAATAAATAAATTTTATATTTTTATATATTAATAATAAAACTTAAATAAATATGAGAAAAATACTTTTTATACTAATTGCTTCATTTGCAATAAGTTGTACAAATAACGGTGTGACTGTAACTTTTGATGATGAGAAATCAAATGCAATAAGAGCGCATTATCAAAATTACTTAAATAATGATATAGATGGACTTAAATCTTTATGGTCTCCAGATTTAAAGATTTATATGAACAGTCCAGATGCTTCAGGAGTTGATGAAATATCATCTTTAATTACAGCTCAACATGAAAACTTTGATAATATATCTATGACCTTTCAAGATGATGAAGGAGGTGAAGACTTAGGAGTTTGGGTTCAGACAATTACATATCCTGCAAATAATGGTTATCCTGAGACTACTATGACTCAGACATGGTTTACATGGAATGCTACAGGAAAATCTAGTGGTAATACATTGGAGGTCCCTGCACATATTGGATTTGAGTGGGCTGATGGTAAAATTGCTAAAGAATGGCACAATTTTGATCCTTCAGTTATGATGGCAGAATTTGAGCTTGCTGCTTCACAGTCTGAAGAATAATTTATATACATTTCAAAATAAACCCTGCATTGCAGGGTTTTTTTTTGATTAAATTTGTCTAATATGATTGATTAATAATTAAAGAAAACTAAGTCATGGCCCTAAGAGGAATATATTATCTGTTGTTATTTTCTATAATAAATACTAATTCATTATTTGCCCAAGAAAATAATTTTTACTCTACTTCTAATATCAGTTCAATGTTAGATAAGTTAGATGTATTTGGAAAAGTATTATATATAGCCGCTCATCCAGATGACGAAAATACTAGATTGATTGCGTATTTAGCAAATGAAAAAAAATATGAGACAGCCTACCTGTCAGCAACTAGAGGTGGAGGAGGTCAAAATTTTTTAGGTACACATCTTAAAGAAAACCTTGGACTCATAAGAACTCAAGAACTGATGGAGGCAAGAAAAATTGATGGAGGAAAACAATTCTTTACTTCTGCTGTTGATTTTGGTTATTCGAAAGGTCCTGTTGAATCACTTAATTTTTGGGATGAAGAAAAAATATTGTCAGATTTTGTGTGGATCATAAGAAAATTTAGACCAGATATTTTAATAACTAGGTTTAACCAAACTCCTGGGATTACCCATGGCCATCATACTGCATCGGCAATTTTAGCTGATAAAGCATTTAATCTCTCTGGAGATCCTGATGCGTTTCCTGATCAATTAAAACATGTTAAGGTATGGAAACCTAAGAGAATTCTTTGGAATACATCATCTAGATTTTTTAATCTTGATAATTATGACATGGATAAGATGTTAAAAATTGATGTCGGAGTCTATAATAATAAGATGGGTAAATCATATAATGAAATTGCTTCTGAGAGCAGATCTATGCATAAAAGTCAGGCATTTGGTTCGTTGAGAAGGAGAGGTAGTGAAGTAGAATTGTTAGTTTATTCACAAGGAGTTGAAGCAAAAAAAGATATAATGGAGGGTATAGAGACATCATGGAAGAGGGTAAGAGCAAGTGAAACACTTACTCAACATATTAAGAATGCACAAGATTCATTTCAAATTAATAGACCATATGAGATTATTGATGAATTAACATCAGCATATAAAGAACTTAATAGACTTGTTGATAGAGACTGGAGGGCTATAAAAAAAAATGAGATTAAAAATCTTATTAAAGCATGTTCAGGTTTATTTTTTGAAGCTTTATCTGGTTCAGAGATAGCTTCAGTTGGAGAAGAAATTAATATTTCTTTTGATGCTATAAATAGAAGTCCTTATAATATAAAATTAGAAAAAATATCAATACTTGGTGAGGAATTTGATGTTGATGATATACTAGAAAACAATAAAATGTTTAGACTAGAAAAGAAAATTAAAATACCGATAAATAAAGAATTTTCCGAAAAGTATTGGCTAGTTCAAAAAGCAGACTTTGGTACTTATAAAATTAATGATCAAAAGCTTATTGGAGATCCTGATAATTCTCCATCATTATCATCAAAGTTTGTATTTAGAGTAAATGGACAGGAAATAAGTTATAATGTGCCAGTTGTTTTTAAGGTAAATAGTCCAATAAAAGGAGATGATTACAGACCTTTTAATATAGGTAATCCTGTCTATTTAAATCCAAAAAATTCAATGGAATTGATTGTGAATTCAAATAAAAAAAAGCTTAGTGTTGATGTTGTATCAGGAATTGATAATTTAAAAACTAGAATTCATTTAAAAGCTTCAGAAGAGATTAAGGTTCAACCTGAATTTTATGATGTAGAATTATCTGCTAAGGGTGAAAGAAAAACACTTGAGTTTAATATTTCTTTACCTAATGAAAAAACTTTCATAAGTGAAGTATATTATGAGGCAGATATTAATGGTAAGTTTTATTCTAGAGCTCTCGAAAATATAATATATGATCATATAACTCCTCAAACTAGATTCCCTAAATCTGATGTCTCACTCATTAAATTTGATATTAATTTTAAAGCAAATAAAATAGCGTATTTGATGGGATCAGGAGATAAAGTTCCTGAGTCTTTATCTCTGGTAGGATATGAAGTTGACTTATTAGAAAAGAGCGATATTAATATTAATAAACTTAAAAATTATGATGCTTTGATAATTGGAGTTAGAGCTTTTAATTCTGATAAGTCTTTATATGATATTAAATCTCAAATAACAGATTATATGAATGGAGGAGGTAATGTTATAGTTCAGTATAACACATCTAGAAATATAGATGTTAATAAATTTGCACCTTATCCATTTAAATTATCAAGAAACAGGGTGTCTCAGGAAGATGCAAAAGTTGAGATTATCAATAAAAATCATGAGGTTTTAAACTACCCAAATAAAATAAGGTTAGAAGACTTTGATGGTTGGGTACAAGAAAGAGGTTTATATTTTCCAGTTTCTTGGTCAAATGAATACCAGACTGTGATTTCATCAAATGATGTTGGAGAAGATCCTAATGATGGAGGTATTTTAATTTCAAAAGTTGGTGAAGGATATTTTGTATACACTTCTTACTCATGGTTTAGACAGCTTCCTGCTGGTGTAGGTGGAGCCTATAAAATCTTTTCTAACATACTCTCACTTGGAAAAAAATAGTCGCTTTCTAAATAAATAATTTTTTTCCATATATTTATTTATAGTTTTAAATATAAAAAGTTATTAGAATTACCAATAAGCTTTTTTTGCTCATTATAACATCCTTAATATTCTCATGTAAAAGTCGGGATGAAGTCAATTATAGAAATAATTTTATAAATAAATCTTTTTATGATATTCCATACAAATCTGGAAATTGGGATCATCCTAACTATGTAGAGAGATTTACCTCTTATGGAAATCATAGAGTAGTTATAAAGTTAGAGAATCCGTCTACTGAGATTCACCAGGCAAAGATTGTATGGAGAAGAAGGGATGATTCACCAAACAAAAAAGATATTAAAATTATTAATGCTGTCAATGGAGATGAAATTAAAGAAAAATATTTTGTAGATATAAATAATGAATTTGGTCATATAATTTTTAAACC
>TARA_B110000003_G_scaffold109389_1_pt1 | contig 13065 bp, 14 predicted proteins | sample TARA_B110000003 | Tara Oceans TARA_B110000003 (sample SAMEA4396424) | marine metagenome | biome: Westerlies Biome; feature: [SRF] surface water layer (ENVO:00010504); material: water (ENVO:00002006), including particulate matter (ENVO:01000060) such as... | depth 5 m
GTGCCCGGTGGGTCAGGATAGAAATCCATTCCTGCACGGCCGATAATGATGAAATTATTGCCTTTTATACGGTCAAGGTCAGCCATTAGACGCCCCGTCTTTGTGCATTGCGGCCGGCCTCTTGTTCGGCATGAGCGCTACGGATTTTTTCGCTTTCGGAAACTTGCGGCGTGCCCACTTCCCACCAGGCGTGTCCCTCGGTGGTCCAGCCTTCATAAGCGTCAACCTGCATGGTGATGACATAAGTCTTATCTGCGGCTTTGGCGCGTTTAAAGGCCTCGGCCAGCTCGGCCGGATTGCCCACAGTTTCTGTTAGAGCGCCCATGGCCGCAGAATGGGCCCCAAAATCGACCGCAAACGGCGCCTCTACGGTCGGACAATCGGCGATAAGATTGTTAAAGCTTTCGTTCCCCGTGTTGTTCTGCAATTTGTTGATCACTGCAAAACCACCGTTATCCAGCACTAGAATAATCAGCTTTTTGCCGCTGAGAACCGATGAATAAATATCCGAGTTCATCAGCAGGTATGACCCGTCGCCCAGAAACACAATCGTGTCTTTATCGGGCTCACGCTCGGTTTGGGCAATGCGCGCACCCCATCCGCCAGCGATTTCATACCCCATGCAGGAAAAGCCAAACTCGACATCTACGGTTCCGATATCCAAAGTGCGCCAGTTTGCGGTTACCTCGGCAGGTAATCCACCGGCCGCCGCGACCACCCGATCACGGGGATCACACAGCGCGTTGACGATGCCGATCGCTTTTGCATAGGAATTGGGGCCATTATCCGGCGCCACATTGCGCACCACATAGGCATCCCAATTGCGGCGCTCATCTTGGGCTGTTTGCATCCAAGCGTCTGGCGCGCGCAGGCCCTCTAAGGCGGCGCTAAGCATTGGCATAGCAGTTTTTGCATCACCAACAATCGGTTGTGACATATGCTTGAGCGCATCAAAACGGGCAGTATTGATGGTGAGAAAGCGGGCCTCTGCATCAAAGGCGGTCCATGAACCGGTGGTAAAATCCTGAAGCCGTGTGCCAACCGCGACAACCACATCGGCCTGTGCTGCAATAGCGTTGGCGCTGTCTGAGCCTGTCACTCCGATGGGCCCGATATTCAAAGGATGTGTGGCAATCATATTCGCGCGACCGGCAATGGTTTCGACCACGGGAATGTTGTGGGTTTCGGCAAATGCGGTCAGCTCGGACACGGCGCCGCTATATTGCACACCGCCGCCGGCAATAATCATTGGTCTTTGTGCGGTAAGCAATAGGGTAGCGGCCTCTTCTATTTCCAACGGATCGGGTGAAATACGCCGAATACGGTGAAGCCTCTTTTCAAAAAAACTTAGTGGAAACTCATAGCTCCAACCCTGCACATCTTGGGGTAATGCAAAAAAGGCAGGGCCGCAATCCGCTGGATCAAGCATGGTTGCCAGTGCCTGCGGCAGGGACTGAATGATCTGCGCCGGATGGGTGATCCGGTCCCAATAGCGGCACACTGATTTAAACGCATCGTTGACGCCCAATGTGGGGTTTCCAAAATGCTCAAGCTGTTGCAGAACCGGATCAGGCAAGCGGGTCAGAAAGGTATCCCCACACAGCATTAACATCGGCAATCGGTTGGCATGCGCCAAAGCCGCCGAGGTGAGCAAATTGGATGTGCCCGGACCAGCACTGGCAGTGCAGAACATAAACCGTTGGCGCAGCCACTGCTTGGCGTACCCTGCCGCAGCAAACCCCATGCTTTGCTCGTTTTGTCCGCGGTAAAGCGGCAGTGCCTCACGGTGGTCATAAAGCGCTTCTCCAAGGCAGGGGACATTACCGTGGCCAAAAATTCCAAAGCCACCCCCGCAAAGCCTAAGCTCTTGCCCATCTACTTCGATGTACTGATTGGCAAGATACCTGACAATCGCCTGTGCGGTGGTTAGGCAAACAGTTGATTGGTGCGGCATAGGTGATCCTTTTTGGCATAGGTAGTGAATTGCAACTTGCAAAGCGACGACTCAATAGATACTGGTTTTGCAACCGGTTGCAAATTGATTTTCTGGTCCATGGTCAAAAATGACTCTCCTCCGTCCTCAAAAATACCGAAAACGGATGTGTGTAAAGCCAGAACTGATATGCGCAACAAGTATTGATCTATCCCAGCCGGTGAAAGGAGCCTTTGAATGACAATCCGAATTGGCAATGCGCCCTGTTCATGGGGGGTCGAATTTTCCGATGACCCGCGCAATCCAACATGGCAAAGCGTTTTAAAAGACTGCGCTGAGGCGGGTTATAAGGGCATTGAACTGGGGCCGGTTGGGTTCATGCCTGAAAACCCCGATATTCTTGGTCCGGCACTGCAGGAGCATGATCTTACGTTGATCGGAGGCGTGGTTTTTCGTCCTTTTCATGATGCACAGGGATGGGAGGATGTCTTGGATGGCACCCACCGCACCTGCAAAGCACTGACGGCTCACGGCGCTGAGCATCTTGTGCTGATTGACTCGATTTCGCCGCGCCGCGCGCCCACTGCGGGCCGCGCCGCCGAAGCCGAACAGATGGATCAGGTAGAATGGGCAGCCTTTAAAGATCGGATTGCAACCTGTGCAAAAATTGGCAACCAAGAGTATGGGCTTACGGTCAGCATCCATGCCCATGCCGCTGGGTTCATTGATTTTGAGCCGGAACTGGAGCGGCTTTTGGATGAAGTTGATCCCCAAATCTTGAAAATCTGTTTTGACACGGGCCATCATTCATATGCCGGTTATGATCCTGTGGCCTTTATGCGCCGCCATGTGGATCGGATTTCCTACATGCATTTCAAAGATATTGATCCAGCTGTGAAAGCGGATGTGATTGCTAAACGTACTGGATTTTACGATGCCTGTGGGCAGGGTATTTTTTGCAATCTGGGTGAGGGCGACGTTGATTTCCCCTCTGTTCGGCAAATATTAGTAGAAGCCGGTTTTCAAGGATGGTGCACAATCGAGCAAGATTGCGATCCAACGCTTGATGTAAAGCCGATTGATGATGCCAAAATAAACCGAGCCTATCTGCGGTCGATTGGGTTTAACGAGGAGTAGGGGCATGCGCAAACTGAAATGGGGCCTCATTGGCGGCGGCGAAGGCAGCCAGATCGGGCTGGCGCACCGCTTGGGCGCAGGTCTTGACGGGTATTTTGAATTTAGTGCAGGTGCGCTTGATCACCGGCCCGAAGCGGGCCGCGAATACGGCCAGCGTTTGGGTTTGGCGGCAGACCGGGCCTATGGCAGCTGGCAGGATATGCTGGCAGGTGAAGTTAGCCGTGAGGACCGTATTGACCTTGTCACTGTGGCGACGCCCAACGCGACCCATTTTGAAATCACCAAGGCATTTTTAGAATCTGGCTTCCATGTTCTATGCGAAAAGCCCATGACAATGACTGTGGAAGAGGGCGAAGCGATTGTTCAAATTACCGAGAAAACAGGGCAGATATGTGCGGTAAATTACGGCTATTCTGGCTATTCCTTGGTTCGCCATATGCGCGCTATGATCGCGCGCGGTGATTTGGGTGAAATCCGGCTTGTCAAAGCCGAATTCGCACATGGGCATCATGCGGATGCGGCCGATGCGGATAATCCACGCGTCAGATGGCGTTATGACCCAGCGCAGGCAGGGGTTTCAGCGCAATTTGCCGATTGCGGAATACACGCGTTGCACATGGCCAGTTTTGTGACAAGTCAAGAGGTAACAAAGCTCTCGGCTGATACGGTTTCCTGTCTTGCCAGCCGTGAATTGGAAGATGATGCCATGGTCAATTTCCGCATGGATGGCGGCGCTGTTGGCCGGCTTTGGACATCCTCGATTGCCATCGGCCGCCAGCATGGGCTTGGCATTCAGGTTTTTGGAGAAAAAGGCGGACTGCGCTGGGCGCAAGAACAGCCAAACCAGCTGTATTGGATGCCATTGAACGAGCGCCTTCAGGTGATCGAGCGCGGCGCCGAAGGGCTGTCGCCCGAGGCAGACCGCAGCAGCCGCGTCACAGTGGGCCACGCCGAGGGCATGCCGCTTGCGTTTGCGAATATTTATAGCGATCTTGCCGAGGCGATCCGGGCGCGTCAGGAGAACCGACCGATGGATCCTGCTGCTGGGCTGTTCCCCAACGCTGAAGCCGGGCTACGCTCGATGGCGGCGGTGTTTGCAGTGGCTGCTTCGGGCAAAGAAAATGGCACTTGGGTTGACGCCCGCCCGCCGATGTTTCGTTAATTTTCTTGCGGCGCGCGCAGTGTACCGCGTTCGATCACCGTACACGGACAGACCCGGGCTTCGGGGGAGCGGTGGGGATTTTCAAGCATCGACACCATCAATTCAATTGATACACTGATGATTTGGCCTATTGGTTGCCGAATGGTGGTCAGGTTTATATTTTGCCAACCGGACATTTGCATATCATTCACGCCAATTACTCCGATATCGCTTGGCACGTTTAAACCGGCCTCTTTGATGGCGCTCAATGCGCCGATGGACAGCACATCATCGCCGCAGAAATAGGCTTCGGAATGGGATGCCCCGCGCAACAAACGCTGCATTTCTTTGCGCCCGGCATCAAAAGAATATGCGTCTGCAAAGCTATAGCTCAACACTGCTTGTGGGTGTCTTAGCAACTCGTTCTGAAACCCGGTAAATCGGTCTTGGGTTGACGTGGCCGGTTCTGGTCCGCCCAGAAACCCGATGTTCGTATAGCCGCGCCTGAGTAATTCATGTGCGGCCATCCGCCCGCATTCTATATCGTCGATCCCAACGATGTGCATGTCAGGATCACTTGAATAGCGACCAAAACTATTCACCACAGGTACCCCGGCATCTCGAAAGGTTTTGGAAAACGCAGGGGGTAGGGTTGAAGACGCCACAATCACGCCATCGACAGAATATTGACGCAGCATCTGGGCTGAGCTTTCCGCATCAGTTTCAGCTGACAGGTTCACCAGTAAAGGTCGTAGGCCCCGATCCTGAAGCCCTCGTGTGAATTGATCAAAAACATCCAAAAACAGAGGGTTGTGAAAGTTATCGGACACCAAGCCGATTAACTTTGTCCTACGGGTGGTTAAGCTTCGAGCAAGAAAATTCGGGCTATAGCCCAACTCGCTTGCTGCCTTTTCAACTTTGCGGCGCATTTTCAAAGAAACCGATGCGCCATCGGTGAAGGTACGAGACACCGCTGAGCGCGATACCCCTGCAAGTTTGGCGACATCATCCAGTGTTGTGGCCATTAGCCAAGGTTCCCTTCGACAGTTTGAAAGCCCGTTATATTCTGAATCCGAAAGACTGCCACTATTAAGTACTTTAAATAATTTTGCAACCGGTTGCAAAAAATACAAATTTGTGGTTTCCTTGATTCTGTCGGCTTTCGAAGCCGGTCCTTTGCGCTGTGTACTGATACTTGGACATTGGGCAAGGAGTAACAACTTGCCCAAACTTTGGGCTCCGGTGCTGACACATTGGTGAGCCGGCACCTTTTTTGGGAGGAAATTCATGAAGAAAACTCTATTGGCGACAAGCCTCGTTGTTCTTACGGGCACAACCGCATTTGCCGAAACTATTGGGGCAACGTTTTCACGGTTCGATGACAACTGGCTGACCGTTTTGCGGAACGGCATGGTTGAGTATGCGGGGACTATTGACGGCCTTTCGTATCAGCAAGAAGACGCATCTGACGATCTTGCCAAGCAAATCGACCAGGTGAAAAACTTTGTAGCATCAGGCGTTGATGCAATCATCGTAAACATCGTTGACACATCTGCTGGTGCAGCTGTTTCCGCAGCCGCTGGTGACACTCCGCTGGTATATGTTAACCGCGAACCTGACAATGTGAACGAACTGCCTGCAACTCAGGCCTTCGTTGCATCGAACGAAATCGAATCTGGCACACTTTCCGCATTCGAGATTTGTAAAAACCTGCGTGCTGACGGCAAAGCCGGTGGTGCAACTGGTTACTTAATGAACGGTCAGCTTTCCAACCAGGCTGCTGTTCAGCGCTCAAAAGACGTTCACGACGTGATCGGCATGGACATGTGTAACTTCATGACAATCATTGACGAGCAGACTGCAAACTGGTCGCGTGACGAAGCGCAAGACTTGATGACCAATTGGATGTCTTCTGGCGAGCCGTTTGACTTCGTTTTGGCAAACAACGACGAAATGGCAATCGGTGCGATCCAGGCAATGAAAGCTGCCGGCATGGATATGGCTGACGTGCAGGTTGGCGGTGTTGATGCATCGCAAGACGCTCTGCTCGCAATGGCAGTCGGTGATTATGACGTAACAGTGTTCCAAGACTCTGTTGGTCAGGGTACTGGCTCGATTGATACAGCAATTCGCTTGATCGCTGGTGAAAAAGTAGACAAGAAAGTCTATATCCCATTCGTATTGGTTACACCTGCGAACATGGGCGACTTCATGGACAAGAACTAAGTTCTTTAGAAAATTAAATCCGCGGGGCGGCGCTTTTGGCGCCGTCCCGCACTCGTAAAAGCGCATAACAAGGGGCTTCATCAATGGAAGATACGAGCCAAGGCACAGGCGGACTAACGTTTGATAAATCCAAGCGATCTTGGCCCAATGAGATGAACATCCTTTTCGCGTTGATCATCATCATCGTGATTTTCGAGATTTTAGGGCAGGCTCTGCCCTATATGAATGACCAAAGCTTCCTGTTTGATTCAAGGGACCGTTTTGATTCAATCTTTAACGAAGCTCGGTTAAAAATTATTATCCTGCAGGTTGCGATTATTGGGATCATCGCACTTGGCGTAACGCAAGTAATCATCACTGCTGGTATCGATCTCAGTTCCGGTCCCCTTGTTGCAGCGACGGCTATGATTGCGATGAGCCTTGGACAGACCGAATTGGTCAACGGTTTCCCGAACCCCAAAGCGGTGTTTGGCGTATGGGCCATGGACTTACCGGTGATTGTACCGGTGGTAGCGGGACTTATATTCGGGGCCATGATCGGGGCCATCAATGGAACATTTATTGCGTATTTTCGCATACCACCCTTTATCGCGACGCTTGGCATGTTTATGATTTGTCGGGGTATTGCACTTTGGTGGTCTGGCGGTAATCCAGTTTCATTTCCAACGGAAAGTTTCAAATCCATCGGTTCGGGTATGATGCCCGTATTTTGGTTCTTATCCCTGGCGGTGATTTTCCACTTTATCCTAAAGTATACGGTTTATGGAAAACACACTTATGCGATTGGCTCAAACGAAGAAGCTGCGCGAATGTCGGGTATTAATGTAAAACGACATAAAGTCTTGGTCTACATGATCGCCTCTATGCTGGCGGCTTTCGCTGGCGTCATACTGAGTGCCAAAGCCTCAACAGCACAAGCCGGCATGGGCGAATTTTACGAGCTCTTTGCCATTGCCATGGCCGTCATTGGGGGTATCAGTTTAACCGGGGGCCGGGGATCAATCATCGGTACCGTTCTCGGCGCGATGGTCTTCGGAGTTATTCGTTCCGGGTTCACCTTTGTGAAATTGGACGGATCATATCAGTTGATGGCCATGGGCGGCATCATCATCGCAGCGGTAGTTCTAGATCAATATCGACAACGCAATAAAGCCTAAGGTTGGGAGAGATAGATATGAGCGACGAAATCGTTCTTAAAGCACAGGACCTAACCAAGCATTACGGGGGCGTTCATGCGCTGGAAGGTGCCGACTTCGAAATGAAGAAGGGTGAGCACGTTGCTATTGTGGGTGACAATGGCGCCGGTAAATCCACATTCGTGCGTCAGATCACTGGCGTAGAGCAGCGTACGCGCGGCAGAGTTTGGCTTTACGGCGATGAAGTGAATTTTGCTGGTCCACTGGATGCGCGCGAAGCCGGGATTGAAACTGTGTTTCAGACACTGGCACTTGCGGATGACCTTGATGTGCCGGATAATCTCTTTCTGGGACGTGAAAAAACCTTTGCAAATTGGCTCGGACCCTTTCGCATTCTCGACTATAAAGGAATGCGCAAAGCAACGTTGGCGGGTCTTGAAAAAACAGCTGTGAAAATCCCTAACATTCGCAATACCATCCAAAATATGTCAGGAGGTCAACGGCAGTGCGTTGCTATTGCTCGCACGGCAACATTTCAGTCGCGACTGACCATTATGGATGAGCCAACGGCAGCGCTAGGGGTACAGGAAACCGAACAGGTCGAACATATCATCAAGACATTGAAAGAGAACGGTGAACCATTAATTCTTGTCAGTCACAATATGCGACAGGTCTTTGACCTTGTCGATCGTATTGTTGTTTTTCGGCGTGGACGAATTTGCGCCAACCTGTCCAAAGCCGATACAGATCCGCAAGATGTTGTTGCCTACATTACAGGTGCAAAAACTGGCGAAGAATATGAAGAGTCTGCACTTTAGTTGAAGCTTCTATGCAAAGCCAGAAACAAGAGTGGATCGGAGGATTTAATTCATCACAGACAGTTTAAAAGTAATTCTTATGTAAAATTCCATCTATTGCGGTAGCAAGAATAAAGTGATCGCTGGAAAAGTAATCAAAATGGCCACTCGGACCAAATCGGTGGCCACAAAAAAACCAACCGCTTTATAGGTTTCAACCGCAGGGGTTTGCCGGTCCATCGCATTAATCACAAAAAGGTTGAGCCCCACAGGTGGCGTAATCAAACCGACCTCGACCACAATTAAAACCAAGATCCCAAACCAAATTGCTAGATGCTCGGGCGGTAAGGCGAAATCTAATGACATTACCACAGGAAAGAAGATTGGAACTGTCAGCAGTATCATCGAAAGACTGTCCATCAAACAGCCTAAAAGCAAATAGAAAACTAAAATTAACAGCAAAACCCCGATAGGGCTGAGGCCCTGATTTACAACCCAGCCTGCAATTTCCTGCGGCACTTGTGTCAGGCTTAGAAAGCCATTGTAAAACCCAGCTCCCAGGATGATAAAAAAGATCATAGCCGAGGACCGACCCGTTACCAGAAAGCTATCGATTAAGCTGGACCATGTCAGACCTCCGCTTCGCCACGCAATTAAACCCACGCCAAACGCCCCAACAGCCGCTCCTTCGGTGGGGGTAAAGAGTGCTTGAATTCCGTTTTGGGACCAATTCCAATCACCAGCAATTCCAAAAATAACCAGTAAAAAAATCATCACAACGGGCCAAACTTTGGCCAGGGCATGGAAACGCTGTTTGTATGGTACTGGAGCGCGGGTTCCTGCGCGATCAGGATAAAGGCGGACATAGATCGATACCGCAACCATATAACCAAGCGCAGCCATAATGCCTGGCACAAAGGCAGCTAGAAATAGTTTTGAGATATTTTGTTCCGCCAAGATGGCATAGATCACTAAAACCACAGAGGGCGGAATTAAAATTCCCAAGGTTCCCCCTGCTGCAAGAGTGGCAGTAGAAAACCCACCGGCATAGCCATAGGCTTTGAGTTCAGGCAGCGCTACTCGGCCCATCGTACCAGCGGTTGCCAATGAGGATCCAGCAATCGCCCCAAACCCGGCGCAGGCCCCAATAGCAGCCATAGCGACACCGCCTTTACGGTGTCCTAACCAGCTTTCAGCCGCTTTGAAAAGCGCCTGAGACATCCCGCCAAGAGTGGCGAATTGCCCCATCAACAAGAACATTGGGATAATTGAAAGTGAGTAGTTTGAAAACGTACTATAGGTTTCATTTTTCATCTTTGCCAAAGCCATATTGGAGGTGCCGGTCACAAGGAATAACCCCCCAAAGCCAACCAAAAACATAGCAAGACCAATCGGCACGCGCAAAAATATTAAGACCAAAAGTGCGGGAAACGAGGCCAGTCCAATTTCTAGGGTGGTCATTGCTCAGCGCTTTCGTTTTCAGTAAGCAGTTCTTTACCACTTAGCGCCTCTAGAATTCTGACTATTGCCATAAAAATGGAAACCAATGCGGCAAGCGCTGCGCCCAAAAAACTTGCTGCATAGGCCCACCAAATTGGAAACTGCAATAAAAAAGTTGTCTCTCCATATCGCTGTTTTGCCTCCATACCGGCGAACAGGCGCCAAGCAATCAATCCCAAAACAAGCGCAAAAAGGCACTCGGAAATCATTTTTAAAACCTGATTGCTTCGCAGGGATAATTTTGATGTAAGAACGTCAACTGTTGCATGGCTGCCGCTCAGTTGGCACAGGGGTAGAAAAGCAAATATTGCAAAGGCAACACCTGCTTCTACCAATTCAAAATCACCATTGATTGCTCCGATCCCAACCCCAAGCGCCCAATTCGAGAAGTCGGTGAAATTTGTTTGCATAAAAGCGCCATGAAGCACGGTGCCAACCGACCTGCCAAGCACAGAGGTGCAAACCAATAAAATCAAACTAATTAGGACAAGCCCCCCCAATACGGCCATCGCATGCGCCAGTTTTTTGATTAAAGAATACATTTTGTGGTGCCTACTCGGCCTCTGAAATTGTTAGTGAAATTGGTTCTAAACCCTCAATTCCACCAGTTATCTTGTCACCGGGTACCACTGGGCCCACACCAGCAGGCGTTCCCGTTAGGATTAAATCTCCTGGCCGCAGGTGATAAAAATGGGATAGGTGGGAAACAATTTCGTCAACTGCCCAAACCATATCGCTTAGGCGCGCGTCTTGTTTCAAGTCGCCGTTAAGCGCTAGATGAATCCGTTGAGGTCCAATATCACCTATGCTTTCCGCAGGCGTAAGCGGGGCGAAGACCGCGGATCCTTCGACGTCTTTTCCCAAATCCCATGGTCGCTGTTTGGCACGTTCAGCAAGTTGTAAATCGCGCCGCGTCATATCCAGAGCACAGCAATAAGAGTGAATGGCACTACGAGCTAGATCTTTGCCAGCGCGAAATACGGGCGTGCCTATTGCAAGTGCCAATTCCATTTCATAATGAAAGTTTTCAGTTCCGGGGGGATAGGCCAGCAAACTGCCGTTTGCTTGAGCTGCCCAAGGCGTTTTTGTAAAATAGAAGGGCGCTTCGCGATCCACTTCCAAGCCCATTTCTATGGCGTGCTCAACATAGTTACGTCCCACGCAAAAGATACGTCCAACTGGGTAATATGCAGAACCGTCTGACATTGGCACAGCAGGTAAAGCTGGTAGATCAAACAACAATTGGTTCACGTCAACACCTCCTATGGGTTGTGCAAGGCTTACCCAGTGAACAGCTGCAAAGTAAAGCAAAACACTATTGGCTCTGGTTAAAAAAGACCATTGTGACCAATAAAAGCTCCGCAAACTCACTTATGCGGATATTGGCAATTGCCGCGAACCCTTAAACAATAAGACAAAAGCGCCGTATTAACGAACAGCAATTAGATTTCATTTCCCTCCCTATTTAACTGGCCGGGCGCTTTGCCCGGCTTTTCCTGTTTATTGGCGTTATGTTTTGTTTGAAATAATGAAAGCTAAGAATAAGCCCCTGAAAAGCAGAGCCAATGTCATTGCAAAACAATAAATTTGATTACAGACAGACAATTTGCTTAAATACCTGAATAATCGAGAATTTTCTAACAGGGGCTTTTAAAGGGGCGAGATATGTTGGTGGGGTATTCTAGGACTGCATTGGTCCAGCCAGAAGAGGATGGTGACCTAGAGTTTGAGGCGTTAAAAAACTATGGATGCCATGAAGAAAACATCTATCAAGAACAAACCGCAAGCAGCGATGAGCGCTATCAATTGCATATGGCGTTAAACTGTTTAAGAAAAGACGATAAGTTTGTTGTCAACAAACTCTCAAGTTTGGGGTATCAACCGGAAGACTTTGAAAAGGTCTTTCAGCATATTGAAAAAAAATCATCGTATTTGGTGATTTTAGATATTGCCGGACAAGAACTAGATTCCTCTAATAAACATGGCCAGTCGATGTTGGTATCCCTCAAAGCAATGGCAGGTATTAATTTTGAGTTTCTGCGCGAAAAAAAGTTAGAAGAAATAAGACTAAAGCGAGATAAGCTAGCGTAAACGAATACCACGTACTACGCGCCAGTTCGATTTTATTATTTATCACTGTCGCTTGGGACAGTTTCGATCCGGTCTTGCTCATTGTAACGATATCCGAGCAGTTGGCATTTTGAAATGCTGTTCAGTTTTTGAAGTTGCACATTCACAATGGTGGTCCACATTTCAGTACCAAATTTTTGCATCATTTTCCCATCAATGGTTTGCATCAAAGTTGCGCACTGTCCGGTGCTTCCCGGTGCAAGCATGGTTGCGCCCTGCGTACAATTGAGTTCCGTGTTTCCAAGCAAGTTTTCGTTTGCATTATAAAAAAGTACAGAAACCCCGGAAACTTTGCGGCCTGTTGGGTTTTTAACTTGGGCCGATAGAGTGTAATTCGCTACAGGACCCAAGTTATCCTGCCCAAATTTCAGCAAAATACTACAGGGTAGAAATTCATCCGACAAAACGTTTTGTGACCAGCAACTTAGTGCAATTGTAAAGGCTGCTAAAGATACTCTAACCACTTAAAACCTCATCTCTTTTCAAAGTCTTCAAAAGGGCTTTCATAGATTGTTCGAGTATAGTTTGTTTGATGAAAAATCACAAATTAACAGTCAAACAATAACGTGGTTCAAATAAATATAAGGTTTTTGCCAATAGGGGCTTTCGGAAATATTTGCTTAATTGCAGTCTTATCGGTTGATTTTCTTGTCAATTTTGGCATTGATATAACCAGTCAAATTGGAGAACGAAAAAATGAAAAAATATCTGGCATTATCCGTTGTTATATTGGGGCTTTCTGCATGTAGTGTCGTAGAAGATTATAACCTGAATCCATTGGGCTGGTTTGGCGGTAGTTCAGACTCTAGCAGCGAATAAACCCAACAACGGACCCGATAAAATCTGCTGAAATGCTGCGGAAAGACCATAGCACTTCACAAAGCCGCAGGATCATTCCCTGCGGCTTGTTTATTGTGGAAGAGCCTTTAGAGGTGGCATACGTTAAAGTAGACTTCAGCTAAGATGCACAGTAGGAAATTTAGCAGTCGTCCAATCTATTCATTAAGGTTTTATGTTTGCCAAAATACAGATTATTTGCCAGCTGCAAACCAGATTTCAAAAGCC